>Ga0272482_10000470_pt1 | contig 12592 bp, 10 predicted proteins | sample RVTome_8_FD_192427 | JGI IMG/M metagenome (GOLD analysis project Ga0272482, IMG submission 192427) | Soil microbial communities from uranium-contaminated site in the Upper Colorado River Basin, Wyoming, United States - RVT160D0 (version 2) ...
GCACATACCCGCCCGGAAGGGAAAGGCGTGTCTACGCCGTCGGACTGGTGATCGCGACCCTCATCTACGTCGGCTTTGGGGTGGCCGGCGGGGCGGGCGTGCCGTGGTTGGTGCTTGAAACCCTCGGCGTCCTACTCTACGGCGCCGCGGCCTGGGGCGGGCTCCGGGGCCGGCCCTGGTTGCTCGCGGCGGGCTGGGCCGCCCACGTCGCCTGGGATGTGCTACTGCACCTGAGCGGCACCGGATCCGAATACACGCCGCGATGGTACCCGTGGCTCTGCGTCAGCTTCGATCTGGTCATGGCCGGTGCGGCGCTGGCATCGAGCAGGCGCAGGTCCGGAGACTTACGCGGCATATCATAGCAGCGGTATGTATCGGCACGCGCGTCCGGATTGTTGCTACTGAGGGTTCACGATGGAGACGTTAGCGAACCCTTGTAGAGTCATCTAATAAGATTTACGTCCGCTTTACGCCGCACTGATGAGGGTCGGGTGCAGGCCGTTGTTAGACGGTGCCTCGCGCCTCTGAGAGCACTTATTATGAAAAGACAATTTAGGGGAATTGAATAATAGTGTACCGAGGACCCTAGTACTCTGTAACAGTAGTTATTGTAGAAACAGCACTGCCTCCTGTACCCTGCTGGCATGCCCAGGAAAGCACAGCCCGTCAGCTTAACTGACGACGAACTCCGCTCTTTGATAACGCTGACCAAGCGTGGCGCGACCTCCGCCAGAGTGCAGACCCGCGCGCGCATCCTCATGCTGCTGCACGGCGGCCGCACGCCCGACGCCGTAGCCTGGGCGCTCGCGGTCGGCGTGGCGACCGTCTTCAACATTAAGCGCCGCTACCTCGGCGAGGGGCTCACAGCCGCCCTGCACGACAGGCCGCGCTCCGGCAAGCCGGCCTCCATTGATGGCGTGGCGCGGGCCAAGATCACGGCCCTGGCCTGCTCGGCCGCGCCCGAGGGGCACGCCCGCTGGACGCTGCGGCTGTTGGCCGACAAGGCGGTCGAACTCGGCTTCGTCGAGGCGATCTCGCACAACACAGTCAAAGAGGTGCTGAAAAAAACGCTCTCAAGCCGCACCTGAAGAAGACGTGGTGTATCGGCCAGATCACTGGTGAGTACCTGGCACGGATGGAAGACCTCCGGCACCTCTATGGCCTCGCCTACGACGAAAAGCGGCCCGTGGTCTGCTTCGACGAGATGCCCGTCCAACTCCTGGGCGACGTGGTCGCGCCGCTGGAGATGAAACAAGGCGAGCCCCGACGCGAGGACTACGAATACAAGAGAGGCGGGGTCGCGGTGCTGCTGGTGGCCTTCGAGCCGCTGACCGGGCGGCGGCTGGTTGAGACGAGCCGGCGGCGGACGAAAGCCGACTACTGCCGCTTCATGCAAAGAGTGGCCGGGATGTTCCCGCGAACTGAAAAGGTCGTGCTCGTCCAGGACAACTTGAACACGCACCACGCCGGCTCCTTCTATGAGAACCTGCCGCCTCAAGAAGCCTTCTCTTTGGGGCAGGCGTTCGAGATGCACTACACGCCGAAGAAGGGGTCGTGGCTCAACCTGGCGGAGTTGGAGTTGTCGGCGCTCTCGCGCATCTGCCTCTCTAGGCGCATCGCCTCAATCGAGGAGCTTGACCGCGAGGTGCAGGCGCTTGTCAAAGAACGCAACGAGTTGCAGGTCAAAGTCGAGTGGCAGTTCTCGATCACGCAAGCAAGAGAGAAACTGAGCCGCCACTACGAGAAGGCGCAGTCTAAAAACTAATCTTACAGTGCACTAGCATTCGCGCGGAGGGCGTTTCTGTTGACACGCTTTGTACTTTAGAGGAGTTTTGTTGTGTACCTAAATTTCGCCCAAAGTAACGCGCACGTGCTGTCGCTTGAGCAACGCTCGTAAGGGGTTAGCGCACCGCCGCGCCCAGGCCGCCGCCTGACTCAGCACGATCCGCTTGATCGCGCCCTTCGCCCCCACCTCAACGAAGCCGCAGACATGAAAGACATCACGCACCATCCGCAGCACGCCGTGCTGTTTGATCTTTGAGACTTCACTCAACCACTCGCGCGACCAGACCACCACGTTATGCGCCAGCGCGCTCAAGAGCACGACCACAGCTTGCGCGTAGTACCGCTTCTTATTCCGCTTCGTCAGCCCGAAGCCCTGCTTGTCCTCTTTGATCTCGATCTCGATGGCCCCGCCGCGCTTGTCGTAGAGATACGCGTATGAGAGCGCCACCGCCCGCGGGTCGCCGAGGAGTTTCGGCGAGTGCCCCAGCAGGTCGAACACCTGACGCGGCGAAAGCGTCGAGAGCAGGGCGGCGAAGCATTCCTGTCCATTCCTTTTGTGCCACCGCACAATGAGGCGTCGCACCTCACGCTCGTAACCGTCGCTCGGACATGTCGCCCAACCAACCTGTCTTCCGGGGTGGAGCGGATCCGGGAACCATTCCCTGACCGTCGGCGCGATACCCGCGGCCCGCTGCAATGAGACATCCTTGCTGTGGATCTGGTAGCCACGCTTGAGTAACCAGTTGACATCATTGATGCTGCCGCCCCCGGCGTCGATCCGCAGCACGGTGCGCGCCCGCCGGCCCGCGTCGAGGTCGAGCATCCATTCCGTCTCTTCGATCAGTGGACGCAGCACTTTGTTGAGTTGTACGTTGCCGGGACCGACCCAATCTAAAACGACTTCCTCATAGTCAGTGGCAACGACTCTTGCCATCTGCCGCCCGTAGCGGTGCGGCTTGTTGGCGAAGTAACCTTTGCTGGCACGCTCGGCCTGGCGCCCACAGGGGAGGCCCGTCATGTCAACGTCGAGCAGTTGCAACTTGGTCTTGTAAGCGTGGCGGTAGGCGCGGCTGTGCGACATCATCAGGGCCTTGAAGGCGCACTTCATCTGGCGCACCTGCTCAATGGAGCAGGCGTCCAAAGTCTCTTGGACGACCGACTGCTCGGCGCAGCAACTGCGACCGAAAGCCCGCTGCAATGCGGCGTCCGAGCGCACTCTCGTGTTGATTTCCGAGAGGCCATGAGCACCGGCGAGAATGGCAATGAAAGCATCGGTGAGCTTTTCGACGGGCGTGTGCTTGATGGTCTTCTGCCTGACATGAACGTGCTCGGCGATAGTGTCAAAGAACTTCAGTGCACAGAGTTTAATGCCGATGGCGCACAACGTGGCGCGTGGTGAATAGAGTTTTGTGCTTGATGTCGGTTGCTGATTTTTCATGTCGCTGGTACTCCTCAAAGCCGCTTTCGCGTAATTTGACTTCGTGGAGTATCAACTTTTCGACCAACAGTTTACGAGAACACCACTGCGCTATTTTGGGCGAAACTTAGGAACGTAAGGGAGCAGGCGGGGGGACGATATGCCCGCCGGGGCGGGCTGTCAATGTTGAAATTGCCGGGACGGCTACTACGCCTTCGCCCCGCCCGGCTCACACGGACTTCACGGCGGCGGGCATCACGCACGCCCCTGGGAGCCGACACAACGGAGGTTGGATGGACATGCGCACGCACCTGGCGGCACTGTTACTCGTACTCCTCGCCGCGCCGGCCGGCCTCGGGGCGCAGCTTCCAGGGCCGATGCCCGGCACGTCCGTCCACGACTTCGCCGGCGTCATCGCGGACGACAAGGAAGTAGAAATTAACGCCAAGGCCCGCCGCCTCAAGGAGGAGTACAAGACCGAGATCGCCGTCGTCACGGTCGATTCCTTGCAGGGCGAGGACAGCTTCTCCTACTCGATGCGGATGGCCCGCTCCTGGGGCATCGGGGCGGAGGAGGAGGGCTCGCGCGGGCTGCTCATCCTCGTCTCCGTGAAGGACAGGACGACGGCCTTCCGCACCTCGCGCCACACGGAGGGCGAGCTGCCCGACTCCGTGACCGGCGCGATCAGCCGCGAGATAGGCGAATACTTCAAGCGGCAGGACTTCGGCGGCGGGCTCTCGCTCGGCATGGACAGGGTGATCGAGCGGGTGGCGGAGGGGTTCGACCCGGCGACGGCGCGCCCCGTCATCGCGGGAACCGAGGGGGGCCGCCGTTGGCCGTGGCTCCTGCTGCTCCTGCTGCCGGCGGGGGCGGCGGTGCTGCTCGTCCGTGGACGGCGGCGGAGGAAGGCGAAGGCTGTACAGGGCCGCGCGCGGCCGCGCGCCGCCGGGGGGACGAAAGTCGCGGCCGCCCCTCCCGCCCCGAGTCCGGAGGCCCCGAAGAGGAAAAAGAACGGGAAGCGCAAAATCAAAAACCAGCCTAAAGGCACGGGGCGCGTCAAGCCGCCGGGGCGCGCGGGCGCCTCTTCCGGCTCGCCCTCGTCGTCGGGCTATTCGTCGTCCGACTACGGCTCCTACTCTTCGAGCAGCTCCGACTCTTCGAGTTCGAGCAGCGACTCGGGCTCCAGCTACGGCGGGAGTTCGGATTTCGGCGGGGGCGGCTCAGACTCCAGTTGGTGAAACGTCGCGTCGATAAACTTCCGGCCCGCCTCGCCCGCGCCTGACCGCCGCGGCCGCCGATGCCGAGCGCCGTGGCGGGTCGGGTCGAACGAGTTGCCGGGCGGCACTCTTAACCTCCGCCGGCCGCCTCGCGCGGGGGCGTTCAGTTGGCTAACTCTACCAGCGGATTACTAAGCGCACACGGGAACTCCTGCCCGACCAGGGGGTAATAAACGTCGCCGGAGACCTTGACCTTCGTCCCGAACCCCGCCACCTGCCCGTTCGTCATGTTCACCTTGAGGTCTTTGTCGGTGTACTCCTTGGGGATGAAGCCAATCTGGTTGGGCTGCCCCCCGATTACGGTCGACACCCCGACGGGCTGGCCGCTGAATTCAGTCGTCGGGTAAAGCCGGAGCACCGGGCCTATTTTTGGGTTGAGCTGATCGGGCAGGCGCAGGTAGCCATCCACGGCGACGCGCTTACCCTCGTTCGCTTTATCGCAAACCGTGGCGAAGCCCTTTGCTTCACCGACGGTCGGGGGCTTCTTTTCACCACCGCCGCACGCGACGAGCGCGAAGGCGAACAGGCTGGCGGCCATTAAGCTTCGCAGGGACATGACGCTCCTCCTGAATGAATGTTCCGGCGAGGCTAAGGTGGGTCTCCGTATATCGCTGCTCGCTACACACGCTCTGCTAATCGAGCAGCCCAACGCCCGGCAGGCCGCAGTCGCGCTACATGGTTGACACCGGCGCGGCCCGTCACATCTTCGGGCCGGCGCAGCGTCCGTCGGCGCGGCGTGAAAGATATTACCGGAGGGGCGGGGTGTCAATGCACCTTCCCCGCGAGAGGATAATGGGCTATCGGACGGACGGAGGAGCGCTCATGCGAACCGCGAAGATCATTCTCTGCATCCTCACCGTCATCGGCGTCTGCGCCCCGGCGCGACGAATCTCCTCACAGGCGCCCGCGCGGGACAAACGCATCGTGATTGCCGCGGGCGCGGTGCTTGACGGCCGGGGCCGCGTGCTGCGCGACACCCGCATCGTCGTCGAGGGCTCGAAGATTGTCGCCGTTGACCCGCAGGCCGGGCCGGTTGACTACGACCTGCGCGGCCTGACGGTTCTGCCCGGCTGGATTGACGCGCACGCGCACATCACATGGAGTTTCGGCAGAGACGGGAAAAATGCGGGCGCGGGGAGAACGACGCAGGAGGCCGCGTATCAGGCGGCCTCGAACGCGTGGGCGACGCTGATGGCCGGCTTCACGACGGTGCAAAGCGTGGGCTCGCCCACCGACGTTCCCCTGCGCGACGCCATCGAGAGAGGCGCGCTCCCCGGCCCGCGCATCCTGACGGCCGTCGAGCCGCTCATGGGGCGGGGCGCGCAGACGGGGACGCCGGATGAAATCCGCGCGTACGTGCGGAAGCAGAAGGAGGCGGGCGCGAACCTGTTTAAAATCTTCGCGGCGGGGGGCATGCTCCGCGGCGCGATGACGCTCTCACAGGAGCAACTGAACGCGGCCTGCGACGAGGCGAAGAAGCGGGGCCTGCGGACGCTCGTGCACGCCTACAGAGACGCCGTCCGGGCCGCGACTCTGGCCGGGTGCACGCAGGTCGAGCACGGCCTGGGGGCGACGGACGAAGACCTGAAACTGATGGCCGAGAGAGGGACGTATTTTGACCCGCAGGCGGGGCTGCTGATTGAAACCTATCTCCTGCACAGGGAAAAGTATCTCGGCACGCCCTTCTACACCGAAGAGGCTTTCGCGGCGATGGAGAAAGTCCTGCCGATGAATCACGAGTTGCTGCGACGTGCGGTGAAAACTCCGGGGCTGAAAATCGTCTTCGGCACGGACGCCGTGGCCGGCGCGCACGGGCGCAACGCCGAGGAGTTCATTTACCGCGTGCGCGACGGCGGGATAGACCCGATGGCGGCGATGGTCTCGGCCAACTCGCTCGGAGCGGAAGCGCTCGGCATGGCCGACGAGATCGGCTCTCTCGCGCCCGGCATGGAGGCGGACATCATCGCGCTCGACGGCGACCCGTTGAAAGACATCACGGCCGTCCGGCGCGTCGTGTTCGTGATGAAGGGCGGCGTCGTTTACAAGCACGCCGCGCGCGGCGCGATTCCCTGAAGGGGAGTGTCCACGACCGCTGCTCAGGCCGAAACTTGCCGGCGCCCGGTGTGGGAGCTTTCGCCGGGGATTCATCCGCCCGCGGCGTTACCGGCCCTCGCCCTTGTAGACGTAGCCGTCCTTCATCACGAACGTCGTCTGCTCCATGCGGCGGATGTCCCGGAGCGGGTCTCCGGAAACGGCGACGATGTCGGCGAGCTTGCCCGCCTCCAGCGTGCCGAGGTTCTTCTCCCAGCCCAGCAGCTTCGCGGCGTTGAGTGTCCCGGCCACGATGGCGTCCATCGGCCTCATCCCGCCCCACTCGACCATCAGCGTGAACTCGTGCGCGTTCGTCCCGTGGGGGATGACGCCCGCGTCCGTGCCGAGGGCTACGGCCACGCGGTTCGCCACCGCGAGCTTGGTCGCCTGCCGCATGGCCGCCGCGGCCGCCAGCGCCTTCTCGGCGCGCAAGCCCTTGAGCACCCCGGCCTTCGCCAGACGTTCGACCGCCTCGCCCGCCATCAGCGTCGGCACCAGGTAGGTGCCGTGCCGCGCCATCATGGTGGCCCCCTCCGCATCGAGGAAGGAGCCGTGCTCGATTGACGCCACCCCGGCGCGGGCGGCGATCTTGATCCCCTCCGCTCCGTGCGCGTGGGCCGCCACCTTCCGCTCCAGCTTCGACGCCTCGTCGACGAGCGCCTTCATCTCCTCAAAGGTGTACTGCGTCACGCCGACGGCGTCGCCCTCCGACAGCACCCCGCCCGTGGCGCACGTCTTAATCACGTCGGCCCCGTACTTGACCTGGTAACGCACCGCCGCGCGGATCTGTTCGGGGCCGTCGGCGATGCCCTCGCGGATCGAGCTGTCGAGCAGGCCCGGCCGGTAGGCGTTCTCGTCGCAGTGGCCGCCGGTGATGCCGAGCGAGTGCCCGGCCGTCTGCATCCGCGGCCCGTCCGCCCAGCCCTCGTTGATGGCTTTGCGCAGGGCCACGTCGTCGAACTCGCCGCGCGCCCCGACGTTGCGGATGCTGGTGAAGCCCGCGAGGAGCGTCCGCCGCGCGTGGGCGACGGCGATGATGGCGCCGAACGCGCTGTAATCTTTGACGGCTGCCGCGTCGGCCTCGGGGTCGCCGAGGACGCGCCCGATGATGTGCGTGTGCGCGTCGATGAAACCGGGCAGGAGGGTCGCGTCGCCGAGGTCGATGACCTTCGCCCCGGTGGGCACCGCGACGCTGGAGGCGGGGCCGACCGCCGTGATCCGGTCGTCGGTGATGACGACCACCGCGTCGGCGACCGGCGCCCGGCCGGTGCCGTCGATGAGCCGCGCCGCCCGCAGCACGACCACCCCTCTGCCTTTCCGCGGCTGAGGTCTGAAGGGCGACGCCTGGCCCGCGCCCTCCTGAGCGCGGAGCGACGGCGCGACGAGGGCCAACAAAAGAATCGACGCGATGAGCACCTTCGGTCTGGTCATAAAGTCTCCTTAACGAACCACGCGTGTTGAGGCTTCGAGGGCGGTGTGCTGTTCAAGCCGATGCAAAATAGCACATCCGAAAACAAACGGGCCCGCCGCGCTATCGTTGACCTGAAATTTTTTGTGAGGCGGGTGTTTATGCCGGGGGAGTTAATCGACTCGCCACGAACGAGAGGTTGCGGCGCGCGATGGAGCCCCTCACTAATAGGCGAGGGCAGACCGTCACCGAAGTCCCCGCCAAGGCCCCACCGTAAATCGCGCCTCGGCGTTGCCGTTGTTTATCGCGCTACTTCGTGGGCCACCGCTTCTCTTTTGCCGTCGCGCGAATCAAATACGTCGCCCTGCGCCGGAGCCGCGTCAAAGGCCCCGGCATGCCGTTCGCCGACTCTTCATGCGCCGTCAGCTCGTACTGGTGCAAAGGCGTCTTGTCGCCGGGGGGCCACAGCGTGCTGACTGACCCGGGGCTGTGAAAGGCTACCGTCATGCCGCGGCGCGAGCGGGCGCAGCTTTTGACGACCGGCGAGACCGCGTGCCAGGACTTGCCCAAGCGCACGAGGACGACGGAGTTGCCGACGATGGGCGCGACGCGGGAGACCTCGCTAGAGACATCCAAGGATCGTAGTATGGTCAGACAACCGCCGTCTTCGATGTTCCACGTCTCGTTGAAATAGAAGACGTGTGTCAGGAGCTTCGCCCTAAGGTCCCGATGCGGGCCGAGCCAGGCACCCGGCCCGTAGTGGAAGACGTTGGCGTCCATTAACAACGAATCAAGCTCGCGTGCCACCAGCCGCCCCACCGCCGCTCGGTAGGCGGGCGACAACAGCTCGTCCGCCAACCGCCGCCAGGCCGGGCTCAGACTTTCGACGTGCGACGGGGCATCCGCCCCCATTCCGATCAACGACCGCGCCTCGTATGAGTAACCCTTTTCGCCGTCGTAGCCCCTGACAGTCCTAAAATTGTCGTGCGGAAATGATGCCGCCAGGGCCGCCGCGTCTTGCGGCTCGAAGAGGCCGCCGACGAAAGCCCATTCGTAAGGTTCAGTAGATAAGAGCTTCGGGTCGAGGCGGGTAAGATCGATCATGTCTTCCCTTCCGTTATCCCTGCCTCGGTCTGCCGAAAGACCGCAGCCGGGCCGCGTCTTCCCCCGCCCGCGGGACTTACAGAGACAGCGGGGGGCTGCTCGAATCGCTGCCGAAGTCGAGCGCGAGTGCAAGAGGCGAGAGGGCGGGGAGAAGGAGGGCGGTAGCGGCCGACGACGAGGTGCGTATCCTCTGAGGCGGCGCCATCGCTCGAATCTCCCTTCAACGATACGACCGGGTAGGCGGCAGGAGTGTTTGCGGTGGCACCCCGCGCGGAGGCGTCACGCATCATGAAGGCCGCAGGCGAAAGATCGTCTCGAACGAGTTGTACAGGTCGAGGTGCTGCTCCAGGTAGCGTGTCAGCAGGAACTTTCTCCTGACCGTCTCCCTCGCCCGTTGCCCCATCTGTTCGCGGAGTTTGGCGTCCTTGAGCAGTTGGACGATTCGGGCCGCGGCCTCCTCGACGGACGAGACGAGAAACCCGTTCACGCCGTCCTCGATCTGGTGGCGGATGCCGCCGACGTTGCCGCCGACGACCGGCGTCCCCTTCCACATCGCCTCCGCCACCGTCAGCCCGAAGCCCTCGCGCAGGGACTTTTGCAGGACGACGGCGGCGCGGCTCTGCAAGGCGTTGACCAGCGCCGTGTCCTCGCGCGACAGGATGATGAGCCGCTCCTCGCGCTCGCCCAGCAGCGAGTTGTAGACCTGCTCTCCCTCGGGGTCGTCGGTGGCGAGGTTGCCGAGCAGGACGAGCGTGCAGTCCACCTCCCGGCGCGCCAGCCTGTAGGCGCGGATGACGCCCTCCGGGTCTTTCCAGCGGTCGAAGCGGGAGACCTGCACCACCAGCGGCAGGTCGCGCGGGATGCGGTAGTGGTCGAGCCGCTCGTCGATCTCCCACTCGCTCAGTTCGCGGTTCTTGATCGAGAAGGGGTCGATGGCCGGCATGAAGAAGCGCTGCGGCACCTTCAACTCCCGCCTGAACTCCTCGATGCTGAGGATGGCCGCGTCGTACTTCTCGATGAACGGCACGAGGTAGTCCCACAGCTCCCGGTTCGGGTTCGAGAGGTCGATGTGGCAGCGCCAGACCCACGGCCCCCTCCGGTTGTAGTGCCGGATCAGGGGGAGGGGCTGCGGGTCGTGGATGACGACGAGGTCGTGGTCGAGGTGGTTGCGGATGGCGTTCTCGTAGATCGTCTCCTCGTAGATGTGCTTCTTCTGCTCGGTCAGTTCTATGTCGTCGCCCTGCAAGGCGTTGTGCATCTTCTTGGTGATGCCGAAGAAGTCGGGCGGCCCCTGGATGATGCGCCAGCCGGCGCGCACCCCGAGGTTGTTCATCAGCAGCGTCAGCGAGAGCAGGATTTCGGCCACGCCGCCGCCGTAGTAGGTCGAGTTCACGTGCACGACGTGCGCGTCCCGGAGCGGCGCGGCCTTCGCAAGGATGCGCCCGACCGCCTCCGCCCCGATGAACCGCTCGTAGTCCTCGACCCGAATCCTGTGGCCCTCAACCCTCACTTCACGCCCCGTCACTGTCGCCACGCCGCGGCGGTCGGAAGGTTGACCAACTCGTTAATCCTCTTGCGGACGGCCCCGGCGAGCATCCGCACCTGCGCGGGGCTATAGTTGGCCGCGCGGAAGGCGTCTTCCAGTTGCCGGTCGCTGAGGCGCGAGAGCAGGCCGCCGACCCACTTCGCGTCCTCGACAGTGACGTTGCGCATCATCTCCGAGTTCTTGCCGCTGTAGTGCAGGCGGACGGTGTTGCCTTTGACGCCCTCGATGAACTCGTCCGAGACGTAATCCTCCGGCTCGTTGCGGCTCCCCTTGATGCTGCGGAAGAAGGCCATCGGCGAGTTCTGCCCGCCGGTCTTGCCGAAGGTCGTTCCCAGATCGCTGACGATGTAGCGCAGCTCGCTGCCGCCCTCGCCGCGGACGTGCAGGACGCGGTTGTTGTCGTCCTTGAGGTCCCAGTTCTCCATGAGCGCCATCAGCACCTTCAAGCCTTGCAGCTCGCGCCGGCCGGCGAACGGGTTCTGCTCCCACCCCCACGCGTCGAGCCGCTCCACGCCCTCGGGCCGCGCCTCGAAGCGGACGTTCTCGAAGGTGCCCTGACCCTCGATAGTCGCCTTCGGGGCGAGGTAGTTGATCTCGGTCACGTAGCCTGCGGCCCACACGAGCCGCACGGCCGCCGTCTCGCTCTGCGCCTCCTTGCCGACCTTCGCCACCCAGACGCGCCCCTTCCCGTCGCGCACGCGGTACTTCTTCGAGTAGCCGCCCTTCTCCTCCTTGACGAAGGTGAGGCTGCTGAGGTCGGGCATCATCTCCTCGCCGCCGGGGCCGTGGAAGAGGTCGAGCGAGGCGGCGTCGGCCGGCTCGCGCCAGAGGACGGGCGTCCCCGCCGGCATCTCCTTCTTCTTTTTCTTCTCCTTCTGGACGGCGAGTGCCGGAGTTGAAAGGCTCAGGACGAGGACGGTTACTAGAGCGAGTGTTCTGCGAATTGCTCCCTGGCGCGGTATGGCTAGACCCTTCATTTCGACTATACCCCCTTATGGCTCAGCCCCCTCGCGGGGAGCGGCCGTTTGAGTACCCTCAGCAGAGGCACAATGTCGCGGCGTCGCCCGGACGGCAAGCCCCGACTAATCCGCCCTCGGACGCCGCACGACAAAACTTATCGGGAGAATGACTCGGCAAGGATTATAAGAGCGGGGAGAGGGAAATTTCCATCCCTCCGTGTTTCAAAACTACTTTCATCGACGACCACTTTACCCGGCCGGCTTCACCGCGGCTCACGCCTTCCTTATCTCAAGCGCCGGGCCGGCCGTCCTCATTCAGACAATCTCATCTTCAGGGCCAGACTTACTCGTCAAACCTCGATGGTGCGCCCCGCCGCGCTCGTACCCGCGCCGGAAGGCTTCGCTCCGAGGGTCTTCGCCGTAACGCTCGCGCAGGAAGTCCGAAGCCTCCCCGAACCCCCTGCCGCGCGACTGCGGGTGGAGCGCCGCCTCGAAGCCGCGCCGGAAGAGCGGCTCGTCGGCAGCGAAATCCCTCCCCAGCCTCGCGTATTCTTCCGCCTCCGCAGAGCGCAGGCCCTCCCACCAGATTTTGCGAGCCTCTTCGAGACTCAAAGCGCCGGCGCGCTCCAACTCGGCCCGCGCCGCTTCCGCCTGCTCGTCCGTCTCCGCCAGAGCCACGACGACCGTCCGGCCCGACCTCAGCGCCTCCTCGAAGATGTGCAGCTCGTCGTGCAGCCGAGCCTTCAACACCGCTTCGTCCAGCTTGTGGCCCGCCGCCCTGCCCACGGCCTTGCCGCCCACGCCCAGCAGTGCGGCGCCGAGCGCGCCCGCGGCCAGGACGGCCCCGGCCCCCGGCACGAAGAAGCTGCCGACCGCCCCGCCAATCATGATCCCGCCCGCCAGCCCCAGCCCGCGGCCCACCGCCCCGCCGACTTTCTCGCCCGCGTGTGGCTCCCTCGTCTCGACGGTCAATACTTGCTCTTCGACCTCCTCATCCGAAGCGCC
>Ga0272482_10000471_pt1 | contig 12569 bp, 7 predicted proteins | sample RVTome_8_FD_192427 | JGI IMG/M metagenome (GOLD analysis project Ga0272482, IMG submission 192427) | Soil microbial communities from uranium-contaminated site in the Upper Colorado River Basin, Wyoming, United States - RVT160D0 (version 2) ...
GAGGTCCTCGTCCTTGCGGAGGAACACGGTCAGCACGTCCTTGCGGCTGACGATCCCGACGAGCTTGCCGTCGTCGTCGACGACCGGGAGGCGCTTGATGTTGTGCGCGGTCAGTGCCCTGGCCGCCGCGGCCACGGTCGACTTGGCCGGGACGGTGATCGCCGGCTTGGTCATCAGCTGACCCGCGGTGGTCGCGGTCGTGCGGCGCAGTTCGCGCCTGCCCCGCCACCACGCGAGCAGTGACCGGGAGAAGTCCAGCTCCTGCGTGCCCTGCTTGATCAGGAGATCCGCTTCGGACACCACGCCAAGCACCCTGCCGTCCGCGTCGACGACCGGCACGGCGCTGACGTCCCGCCGAGCCAGCGTGCGTACGACGTCCTTGAACGTCGTGTCCCCGCGCACGGTGGTGACGTCGGTGCTCATCACGTTCTTGACCTTCTGGTGACTCATCGCGGTCTCCTCCACGTCGTTTCCGTCAGCGTGCGTCGGAGGGACCCGGCCCCGCAGCAGTCGGTTGGCCCGCAACCACGGGGACTTCGGTCCCTGTTCTGGCTACGGCATGTCGATGACGCTGGGGTCGACGAGAGGGGAACACCGTGCCTGGAACCGAAGCGCCCGCGGTCGATGCCGCCACGCATTGCCTGTCCTCGGCAGATGTGATGGCCCGGTTGGAGGTCGACGGTGGCGGGCTCTCGGAGGCTGAGGCGGCGGTGCGAGCCCGGCGATACGGGCCGAACGTCATCGCGCGGGAACGTGGGCCCGGCTGGCTGCGGCGCTGGCTCGCCCAGCTCGACAACCCGCTGATCTACGTGCTGCTCGCCGCGGGTCTGGTCACCGCCGTCCTCGGTGAGGTGGTCGACGCCGGGGTGATCACCGGAGTGGTCGTGCTCAACGCCGTCATCGGCTATGTCCAGGAGTCCAAGGCACGGAAGGCACTCGACGCGTTGTCACGGATGGTGCCCGCCGAGGCGACCGTCGTTCGAGGTGGTGAGCCGAGTCGGCTGCCGGCCAGCGAGCTCGTTCCCGGCGATGTCGTGCTGTTGGCGGCGGGCGACCAGGTGCCGGCGGATGTGCGGCTCGTCGAGGTGCGGGTGTTCGACGTGGACGAGTCGGTGCTCACCGGTGAGTCGGTGCCCGTTGCGAAGACCACCGATGTGCTGCCGGCGGACACGGGGCTCGCTGACCGGACCAACATGGCGCATGCCGGCACCGTCGTGAGCCGTGGGTCGGCACGTGCCGTCGTCGTGGCCACGGGGGCCGCCACCCAGCTCGGTGCGATCCAGCGGCTGGTCGCCGGCGCGCAGACCGTGGCGACGCCGCTGACCCGCAAGCTCGCGGGCTTCGCCCGCCAGCTGTCCGCGGTGATCGTCGTGGTCGCCGCGGTCACGTTCGTGGTCGCGCTGCTGCGCGGCATGCCGGTCGCCGACGCGTTCACCGCCGTGGTGGCGCTCGCCGTCGGCGCGATCCCCGAGGGGCTGCCCGCGGCGGTGTCGATCGTGCTCGCCATCGGCGTGGTTCGGATGGCCCGGCGCAAGGCCGTCGTCCGGCACCTGCCCGCGGTGGAGACTCTCGGCAGCACCACGGTGATCTGCACCGACAAGACCGGCACACTCACCACCAACCGGATGACGGTGACCGGTGTCGTCGTCGGCGACCGGGTCGTGCCACCCCAGCAGGCTGGTACGGCGGAGTGCCTCGTCGCGGGCGTGCTGTGCAACGACGCCACGCTACGGCGCACGGACGATGGATGGGTGGCCGACGGCGACCCAACCGAGACCGCGCTCGTCACCGCCGCCATCACCGCGGGTCTCGATCCCGGCGCGCTGCACGACGCCGGTCCGCGCGTCGACGTGCTCCCGTTCGACTCCGCGCGCCGGTTCATGGCCACCGTGCACGAGTGCCCCGACGGCGGTCGGGTCGGTTATCTGAAGGGCGCGATCGAGGAGGTTCTCGCCCGCTGCGACGACGTCGACCAGGACGTCGTTCTGCGCCACCAACGTGCGCTGGCCGCGGCGGGGTTGCGGGTGCTCGCCTTCGCCAGGTTCACGCCGACCGGACTGCCGCTCGACCAGCAGGCTGACCGTCCACACGCGACTTTCCTTGGTCTGCAGGCGATGCACGACCCGCCCCGCGAGCAGGCCGTCCGTGCCGTGGCCGCCTGCCGTGCCGCGGGCGTCCGAGTCAAGATGATCACTGGCGACCACGCGGACACCGCCCGCGCGATCGCCGCCGCCGTCGGCGTCGTCGACTCCGCCGAGGACGCGCGGGTGCTCACCGGCGCCGATCTCGCGCGCTGTGACGGTGACCTGACCGAGGCCGCGGAGGCGGACGTGTTCGCGCGTGTCTCGCCGGAGCAGAAGCTCGACCTGGTGCGGGCGCTGCAGGACCGAGGACACGTGGTGGCGATGACCGGGGACGGTGTGAACGACGCGCCCGCACTGCGCCGGGCCGATATCGGGGTTGCCATGGGCGCCGGTGGCACGGATGCGGCCAGGGGAGCGGCGGACATGGTGCTCCTCGATGACGACTTCGCGACGATCGAGGCCGCGGTCGAGGAAGGGCGCGGTGTCTTCGACAACCTGCGCCGGTTCATCGCGTGGACCGTGCCGACCAACATCGGCGAGGGCATGGTGATCCTGGCGGCGGTGCTGCTGGGCGCCACGCTGCCGATCGTGCCGGTGCAGATCCTGTGGATCAACATGACCACCGCGGTGTTCCTGGGGCTGACGATGGCGTTCGAGCCCAAGGAGAAGGGCATCATGGGCAGGCCGCCGCGCCCGCCGGAGCGCCCGCTGCTCACCCGTACGTTGGTGCGGCAGATCGGCATTGTCAGCCTGCTGCTCGTGGTGGCGGCGTTCCTCGCCTTCCACTGGGAGCTCGCCGCGTCCGGGTCGCTGGCGCAGGCCAGGACCACGGCCGTGAACGTGTTCGTCTGCGTGCAGGTCGCCTACCTGTTCAGCTGCCGGTCACTGGACCGCGCCGTGCTCGCCGCTCGCCCCGGCCGCAACCCGATGCTCGCGGTCGGCATCGGCCTGACCGTCGGGTTGCAACTGCTCATCACCTACCTGCCGGCGATGAACACCCTCTTCGACACCGCGCCGATCAGCCCGCGGTCGTGGCTCTACGGACTTGGCGCAGGCGTCGTCGCGTTCGTGCTGGTCGAGGCCGACAAGGTGCTCTGGCGGACCTTCCGGAGGACGAGATGACCTCGGTCGACATCACCGGTGCGGACATCGGCCTCACCGAGGGGGAAGCCGCCGCCCGACTGCGGTCCGACGGTCCCAACCGCCTGCCCGGACCGCGCCGCAAGCATCCGTTGCTCGTGCTCGCCGCACAGCTCGTCCACTTCTTCGCGATCATGCTGTGGGTCGCCGCGGCGCTCGCACTGGTCGCCGGGATGCCGGCACTCGCGGTCGCGATCGTGATCGTCGTCGTGCTCAACGGCCTGTTCTCGTTCGTCCAGGAACACCGCGCGGACCGGGCCGCCGAGCGGCTGCGGGAGCTGCTGCCGGTGCGGGCCACCGTGCGTCGCGACGGCCGGGCGACGATCGTCGACGCCGCCGACCTCGTCGTCGGTGACGTGGTCCTGCTCGAGGCAGGCGACCGGGTCTGCGCGGACGCGACCGTGCTGCCCGGCGGCCGGTTGTCCGTCGACGAGTCGATGCTGACCGGCGAGAGCAGGCCGGTGCGACCGGTAGCCGGCCAGTGCGTCCACGCCGGCACCTACGTCGTCGAGGGGCACGGTGCGGCGCTGGTCACCGCGACCGGGGCCCGCACCCGGCTCGCCGAGATCGCCGCGGTCACCGACCAGGCCGTGCGACCACGCAGCCCACTCGCCACCCAGCTGGACCGGGTCGTGAAGACCGTCGCGGCCATCGCGGTCGGTGTCGGGGTGCTGTTCTTCGCCATCGCGCTCCTGCTCGGCCTGGAGCTGAGCGAGGGCCTCCTGTTCGCCATCGGTGTCACGGTCGCGCTCGTGCCGGAAGGGCTGCTGCCCACCGTCACCCTGTCGCTCGCCCGCGCCGGTCAGCGGATGGCCGCCCGCAACGCGCTGGTGCGCAGGCTCGAGTCGGTCGAGACCCTCGGCGCCACCACCTTCATCTGCACCGACAAGACCGGCACCCTCACCCGCAACGAGATGTCCGCGGTAGCCGTGTGGACGCCGGCCGGCACCGTCGAGGTCACCGGCGACGGGTACGGGCCCGACGGTGACCTGCACGGCACGCCGCCGGCCGTACGTGCCGCCACCGTGCTCGCCGACACCGCCGCCCGCTGCTCGCCCGACGCGCACGCGGTGTGCGACGACGACCGGTGGCGGCCGGTCGGCGACCCGATGGAGGTCGCTCTGCACGTGCTCGCCACCAGGGCCGGTGCCCCGGAGCCGCCCCCGACGACGGCCCGCTACCCGTTCGACCCCCGCCGGCGCCGGTCGTCCGTCGTGGACAGTGCCGGCCTGCACGTGGTCGGGGCGCCAGATGTCGTACTCGACCTGTGTCCGGCCGCGTCCCCGGCCGCCGACGCCGTCCTGACCGAGATGAGCGAGCGTGGGCTGCGGGTGGTCGCTGTCGCCCGTCGGCCCGGAGTGTCCGCTGTGGACGGCGCGGATGAGCTCGAGGAAGGGCTGGAGTTGCTCGGACTGGTCGGGCTCCAGGACCCGCCCCGGCCGGACGTGGCCGAAGCGATCGAGGCCTGCCGCACCGCGGGGATCCGGCTCGCCATGGTGACTGGCGACCACCCCGGCACTGCCAGGTCGATCGCGGCGGCGGTCGGGCTGCTCGGCGAGCACGGCATCGTGCTGACCGGCGCGGACCTGCCGGCCGATGACGACGAGCTCGGCGCGCTGCTCGACCGCGACGGCGTGGTCGTCGCCCGCGTCGCGCCGGAGGAGAAGCTGCGCATCGCGCGAGCGCTGCAGGCACGGGGACATGTCGTCGCGATGACCGGGGACGGTGTCAACGACGGCCCGGCGTTGCGGGCCGCGGACATCGGGGTCGCCATGGGCGCCACCGGCACCGACGTCGCCCGCGAGGCGGCCGACCTGGTACTCCTCGACGACCACTTCGGCACGATCGTCAACGCGATCGAACAGGGCCGCGCGACGTTCGCGAACATCCGCCGGTTCCTGACCTACCACCTCACCGACAACGTCGCCGAGCTGGCGCCGTTCGCCGTGTGGGCCCTGTCCGGGGGCAACATCCCGCTCGGCCTCACCGTGCTGCAGGTGCTCGCACTCGACATCGGCACCGACCTGCTGCCCGCGCTCGCACTCGGTGCGGAACCGGCCAACCCGCGCACCATGCGCGGCCCGGCGAAGACAGGCAAGCTGATCGACGGCCGGCTCGTGCGGCGGGCCTTCGGCGTGCTCGGCCCGGTGGAGGCGGCGGTCGCGCTGCTCGGGTTCTGTGTGGTCCTGCTCGGGTCCGGTTGGACATGGGGAAGCACACCGCGTGCGGACGTGTTGGCGACGGCATCGGGCACCCTGTTCGCCGCGGTCGTCCTCGGCCAGCTCGCGAACGCGTACGCCTGCCGCAGCGAGTCCAGGTGGCTCGGGCGCGTCGGCCTGACCGGCAACCGGCTGCTCACCTACGCGGTCGGCTTCGAGCTGGTCATGCTCGCCGCTTTCCTGCTGGCACCCCCGCTACCCGAACTGCTCGGCGGGCACCTGCCGACCGCGCTCGGCTGGGGCATGGCAGTGCTCACCGCTCCGGCCGTCATCCTCGCCGATGCGGTCCACAAAGGACTGCGGGCGCGTGTTCATGCGCATGACGCCGGGGATCGGGATCGGCGATGACTAACGCTCCTGCTTGCTCTTCCTCAGCTCGGCGGCCAGCACAGCGGCCTGCGTCCGGCGCTGCATGCCGAGTTTGCCGAGCAGGTGGGAGACGTAGTTCTTGATGGTCTTCTCGGCGAGGAACAGACGTTCGCCGATCTGGCGGTTGGTCAAGCCCTCGCCGATCAGGTCGAACACAGCTCGTTCCTGCTCGGTGAGCTGGTTCAGCGGGTTCTGGTCCTCGCGTTCGCGGCGGATGCGGTTCATTAGCGCTGCGGTGGTCTTCGGGTCGAGCAGTGAGCCGCCCGAGCCGACTGTGCGGATCGCGTTGAGTAGGTCGAGGCCGAGTACCTGCTTGAGCACGAACCCCGACGCGCCGGCCATGATGGCGTCGAACAGGGCCTCGTCGTCCGCGTAGGACGTGAGCATCAGACAGTTCAGGTCCGGCAACTCCGACTTGAGGTCACGGCACAGCTCGATGCCGTTGCCGTCGGGCATCCGCACGTCGAGCACCGCGACGTCCGCGTTCACCTGCTGTGCGCGGGCCTTCGCCTCCGCGACGCCGGACGCCTCACCGACGACTTCGAGGTCGTCGGTGGTGCCGATGAGCTCGGCTATGCCTCTGCGCACGATCTCGTGGTCGTCAACTAACAGGACCCGTACCGCCACCGCTGCCTCCTGAGCCGTTTCTTTCGTCGCCGCCAACGGTATGCCCGGCGGCCCCCGGGCACCCGGGGTACCTCGTCGTCATTCGGCAGGGACGAAAGTCCCTTCACGTCCGCGGCAACACCGACCGGACCTGTCGGGCGATCTCCACGTCCTCGCGGGCGGGCAGGATGAGCGTGCGCACCGCGGCGCCGTCGGCGCTGATGTCGGCCTCGCCGGCCTCGTTGGCCTCAGGGGACACCGCCACGCCGAGGAAGGTCAGTCCCGCCGCGGCCGCGGCGCGTACGGCGGGCTGGTGCTCGCCGACGCCGCCGGTGAAGACGAGCACGTCCAAGCCGTTCATGGCGGCCGCCATCGCGGCGATCTCGCGCCGCAACCGGTGCAGGTAGACCTCGCGCGCCAGGGGATCGGTGACGTCGCGCAGGTCGCCGCTGCCGCCGGTGAGCCCGGCCAGGCCGCTGCGGTGCTCGAGCACGTCGGACAGCTCGTCGGCGTCGACCCCGCCGTGGTGCAGCAGCCACAGCACCAGGCCGGGGTCGACATCGCCGGACCGGGTGGCCATGACCAGACCAGCCAGCGGCGTGAAGCCCATGGTCGTGTCCACCGACCGGGTGCCGGCGATCGCGGCGAGCGACGCGCCGGAACCCAGGTGACAGCTGATGATCCGCTGGTCCGGGCCGATCAACTCGGCGACCCGGCGGGCGATGTTGGCGTGGGACAGGCCGTGGAAGCCGTACCTGCGCAGACCCCACCGCTCGTTCCACTCCTTCGGCAGCGCGTACGTCGCGGCCGCTGCCGGCAGGTCGTGGTGGAACGCGGTGTCGAAGCAGGCCACGGCGGGCACGTCCGGCAGGACCGTGCCCACCGCGTCGACGCCGGCGACCCCGCGTGGCTGGTGCAGCGGCGCCAGCTCGGTCAGCTCGGCGATCCGGTCGCGGACATCGCCGTCGAGCCGCACCGGATCGGTGAACTCGGCGCCGCCGTGCCCGATGCGGTGCCCGACCGCGTCGACGTCCGGTAGCCCGTCGAGGAAACCCTTGATGTCCTCGGTCTCGTTCTCGCCGGACCACCGGTCGAGTGTGGTCTGCTCGACCACCTCGTCGGCGTCGTCCAACAACGCCAGCTTGAGGCTGGACGACCCCGCGTTCACCACCAGCACGTGTCGCATCAGAACTGCCAGGTCCAGTCCCGGACCTCGGGCAGGTCCTCTCCGTAGGTCCTGGTCCACTCGTGGTGACGGGCCCGCTGGTCCACCATCCGCTGCCGGATCAGCGCGGTGCGCGCGCCGAGGCCGGGGGTGCGGTCCAGCACGTCGATGACGAGCTGGAAGCGGTCGAGGTCGTTGAGCACCAGCATGTCGAACGGTGTCGTGGTGGTGCCCTCCTCCTTGTAGCCGCGTACGTGGATGTTGTGGTGGTTGGCGCGCCGGTAGGTCAGGCGGTGGATCAGCCACGGGTAGCCGTGGTAGGCGAAGATCACCGGCCGGCCGGTGGTGAACATGGCGTCGAACTCGGCGTCGGTCATCCCGTGCGGGTGCTCGGTGTGTGGCTGGAGGCGCATCAGGTCGACCACGTTCACGACCCGCACCTTCAGGTCGGGCATCTCCTCGCGCAGGATCGCCGTGGCGGCCATGACCTCCAGTGTCGGCGCGTCGCCCGCGCACGCCAGCACGACGTCCGGCTCGCCCGCCTCGTCGTCGCCTTCGTTGCCAGCCCAGTCCCAGATGCCGGCGCCTCGGGTGGCGTGCAGGACCGCCTCGTCCATCGACAGCCAGTCCGGAGTGTCGTTCTTGCCGGCGACGATGACGTTGACGTAGTCGCGGCTGCGTAGGCAGTGGTCCGCGACCGACAGCAGGGTGTTGGTGTCCGGCGGGAGATAGACCCGGATGACCTCGGCTTTCTTGTTCATGACGTGGTCGATGAAGCCGGGGTCCTGGTGGGAGAAGCCGTTGTGGTCCTGGCGCCACACGTGCGAGGTCAGCAGGTAGTTCAGCGACGCGACCGGCCGTCGCCACGGCAGCTTCTTGCTGGTCTTCAGCCACTTCGCGTGCTGGTTGAACATCGAGTCGATGATGTGGATGAACGCCTCATAGCAGGAGAACAGCCCGTGCCGGCCAGTGAGCAGATAGCCCTCCAACCAGCCCTGGCACAGGTGCTCGGACAGCACCTCGACTACCCGGCCGCTGCCCGCGAGGTGCTCGTCGACCGGCAGCACCTCGGCCTGCCACTGCTTGTCGGTCACCTCGTAGACCGCGTCGAGCCGGTTGGAGGCCGTCTCGTCCGGGCCGAAGAGGCGGAAGTTGCGGGTGTCCTCGTTCTCCCGCATGACGTCGCGGAGGAACCGGCCGAGCACGCGGGTCGGCTCGGAGACGGTGCTGCCGTGCTTCTCGACCTCGGCGGCGTACGCGCGGAAGTCCGGCAGTGCGAGTGGGCGGAGCAGCAGACCGCCGTTGGCGTGCGGGGTGGCGCCCATCCTGCGGTCGCCGTCGGGCACCTGACCGAGCAGCTCCGGTCGGGGCCTGCCGTCGTCGTCGAACAGCTCGTCCGGGCGGTACGAGCGCAGCCACTCCTCGAGCTGCGCGAGGTGCGCGGGGTTGTCCCGCACCCCGGACAGGGGCACCTGGTGGGCGCGCCACGTCCCGGTGACCGGCACGCCGTCGACCTCGGCGGGGCCGGTCCAGCCCTTGGGGGAGCGGAGCACGATCATCGGCCAATGCGGCCGGGTGTGGTCGCCGCCGGCGCGGGCGTGTGTCTGGATCGCGGCGATCTCGTCGAGCGCGCCCTCCAGTGCGGCGGCCATGTCCTGGTGCATCTGCTCGGGGTCCGAGCCGGTGACGTACCGGGGTGCGTAGCCGTACCCACGCAGGAGCGCGTCCAGCTCCTCCTGCGGGATGCGGGCGAGCACGGCCGGGTTGGCGATCTTGTACCCGTTGAGGTGCAGCACCGGCAGGACCGCGCCGTCGTGCACGGGGTCGAGGAACTTGTTGGCGTGCCAGCTGGTCGCGAGTGGACCGGTCTCGGCCTCGCCGTCCCCGACGACGCACGCCACGACGAGGTCCGGGTTGTCGAACGCGGCGCCGTAGGCGTGGGCGAGCGAGTAGCCGAGTTCGCCACCCTCGTGGATCGAGCCGGGCACCTCGGGTGCGACATGGCTCGGCACGCCGCCGGGGAAGGAGAACTGGCGGAACAGCTGTCGCATCCCCCGCTCGTCACGGGAGATCCCCGGGTACGCGGCCGAGTAGCTGCCCTCCAGCCAGGTGTTCGCCAACATGGCGGGCCCACCGTGGCCTGGCCCGGCCACGTACAGCATGTCGAGGTCCCTGGCCCGGATGACCCGGTTCAGGTGCGCGTAGAGGAAGTTCAGGCCGGGCGTGGTGCCCCAGTGGCCGAGCAGGCGCGGCTTGATGTGCTCCTTGCGCAGCGGCTCCCGCAGCAAAGGGTTGTCCAGCAGGTAGATCTGGCCAACGGACAAGTAGTTCGCCGCCCGCCAGTACGCGTCGAGTACCCGCAGCTCCTGCTGGTCGAGCACGGTTTGAGTCATCGTCTCGGTCATCCGGTCCGTCTCCCTGTGGTCGCGTCATGGTTCGGGTGCCCGGCACCCGCGTTCTTACGCATGGCCCTGCCGGCCATCTGTGGAGGATGGCCGGCAGACCGGCTGGATCGACTGCGTGGTCAGCGCAGCCAGGGGTTCTTCCTGACGACGGTCAGGTTCGCCCATTTGTTGCCGAGGCCCCAGGTGTTGCCGGCGGCGAGTGCGGCGAGGGTGATGAGGATCAGGGCGTAGACGATGTGGTAGTCGAGGATGGGGTTGGTGGACATGGTGGGTTCGCCGGCGTCGGTGAAGCGGGCGAGTGGCCATTCGGCTGCCCACATGAGCAGCATCATCAATGTGCCGGCGCCTGCGGCGATCCGCAGCCCGATGCCGAACAGCAGTGCGATGGCGATGCCGCCGAGGCCGAGCATGAACAGTGTGTCGGCCCACCAGGTGCCTGCCCAGCTGCGGAACATGTCGGCGAGGGGGCCGTGGTCGAGGTTGCCGAGGAATCCTTTGGTGGGCGATCCACCGTTGAGCCACGCGCGTTCCGCACCGGTGGCGTAGCCGAGGCCGAAGGTCTTGTCGATGAATGCCCAGGCGAAGACCAGTCCCATCACGATCCTGGTGATGGCAGTGATGGGGCCTGCGGTGTGGGACACCGTCGTGGTGTCGACGGTTGCTGCGGGGATGTTCCTGTGTTGCTGGGGGTGGTCCTTGACAGACATCGTTGCCTCCTTCGCCTTCTTGGTTCGATCTCAGTGTCATCCGCCGCGGCCGCTGGTTCTGGAGTCCAAGGTCCCCGGTCGAGAATCCAACGACCCTGCTGGCAAGTGACCAAGGACGGCCGCTCGAGGACCGTCGTACCGGCGCGCCACCTGGCTTGGATTGGTGCTATGGAGCCAAACCAAGTAAGAAGAGGTGACTGCCATGTCCGGCACAGAGGACCTCCGCGCGGCGAGAGAGTCGCGCGCCGACATCGCCAGGCGGACCGGCCGCGCCGGCCTCGGCGACACGATGACCCGCATGGTGGACGCGGCTGTCTACCGCGCGACCAGAAAGCCGGCGGCGCGGCACACGGCCACACCCCGGCAGCCCGACTGGGGCGTTCTGCACACCCCGGACGGCACCGTCCACTACCTCGACACCGGCCAGGGTTTCCCGGTGCTCCTGGTGCACGGGACGTTCGAGGACCCGGCGACCGCGCTGGACCGGCACGGCGCCGCGATCCCGGCGGGTGCACGGGTCGTCGCACCCGCGCGCTTCGGCTACACCGGCTCCAGTCTCCCGGCCGGCGCGACGCCGGCCCGCCAGGCGGACGCGTTCGCCGCGCTGCTCGACGAGCTCGGCATCGCGACGGCAGCCGTGGTCGCCATCTCCTCGGGCACCACCTCGGCACTGCAGCTCGCCATCCGGCACCCCGAGCGGGTGGCCGCACTGGCACTGGTCGGACCGAACGGGCCGGGGTGCCAGCACGGCGACCGGACGTCGGTCCCGCGGTGGCTCGTCAGCGCGGTGTGGCGGTCGGACCGGCTGACCCGGCTCGCACGCCACCCGCTCGTCACCGGGCTGGGGAGGCGCACCGGACAGTGGATCGTCCTGCCGCCTGCCGGTGTCGACGAGCGGCACCTCGACGGTGCCCTCTTCGACGTCTTCGTGTCGGACCCGGACATGAACAGGGGTTACGACCTCACCCGGATCACCGCACCCACCCTGGTCGCGTGCGCGGGCGACGACACCCTCGTCCCGCGCTGGAGCGCGGTCGCGCTCGCACAGACCGTCCCCGAAGCCCAACTGCTAACCGTCGACCACGGCGCGGACCGCCCGCTCGGCGCACACACCGAGGTCGCGACCGCGGTGCGGGCCCTGCTCCAGCGCACGTCGCACTGATCAGGAGATGACGATGTCCAAGTATGTCTACGACTTCGCCGAGGGCAACCGGACCATGGCGGACCTGCTCGGTGGCAAGGGGGCGAACCTCGCCGAGATGACGGTGATGGGGTTGCCCGTGCCGCCCGGGTTCACCATCACCACCGAGGCCTGCCGCGCCTACCTCGCCACCGGCGCGCTGCCCACCGGGCTGGCCGCCGAGATCGGCGAGCACCTGCACACGCTGGAGCGGGCGATGGGCCGCAAGCTCGGTCAGGTCGACGAGCCGCTGCTGGTCGCGGTGCGCTCCGGCGCCCGGTTCTCCATGCCCGGCATGATGGACACGGTCCTCAACATCGGCCTCACCGACGACTCCGTCGCCGGGCTCGCCGCGTGGGCGGGGGACGAGCGGCTCGCGTGGGACTCTTACCGCAGGCTGGTCCAAATGTTCGGCCAGACGGTGCTCGGCGTGGACGCCGCGTACTTCGCCGACGCCCTGCAGGCCGCGAAGGCCGGGAAGGGGGTCACGGGCGACCTCGGTCTGGACGCCGCCGACCTGCGTGCGCTCACCGCGACGTTCAAGGACATCGTCCGCGAACACACGGGTCGGGAGTTCCCGCAGGACCCGCGCGAGCAGCTGGACATGGCGATCAACTCGGTGTTCGCGTCGTGGCACACCGACCGGGCACGGACCTACCGCCGCGCCGAGCACATCCCCTCCGACCTCGGCACC
>Ga0272482_10000472_pt1 | contig 12565 bp, 9 predicted proteins | sample RVTome_8_FD_192427 | JGI IMG/M metagenome (GOLD analysis project Ga0272482, IMG submission 192427) | Soil microbial communities from uranium-contaminated site in the Upper Colorado River Basin, Wyoming, United States - RVT160D0 (version 2) ...
ACGACCAGCCGCGGGCTTCCAGCTCCTTGACCTTGTGCACCGCGGCGGTGAGCGCGGCCGGCTGGCCGGCCAGGTCGACCCCGAGCTCGCGACCTTTGAGCTCGAGGCTGGCCCGGCCGGCCATCTCGGTCACCAGCACCCGCATGTCGTTGCCGACGACAGCTGGATCGATGTGGTTGTACAGCAACGGATCCACCTTGATCGCGCTCGCGTGCAGCCCCGCCTTGTGGGCGAAGGCCGACGACCCGACGTAGGCCTGGTGGGTGTCGGGTGCGATGTTCGCGATCTCGGCAAGCGCGTGCGAGACCCGCGACAGCTCGGGCACGGACTCCGCCGGGATCACCGGCATGCCGAGCTTCGTGACGAGGTTGCCGACGACGCCGAAGAGATCAGCGTTGCCGGCGCGTTCGCCGTAGCCGTTGGCGGTGCACTGGACGTGGGTGGCGCCGGCCTGGACGGCGGCGACACTGTTGGCGACCGCGCAGCCGGTGTCGTCCTGGCAGTGGATGCCGACGCGGAAGCCGGTGCGCGCGATCACCTCACCGACGGTGTCGGCGAGCTGGAGCGGGAGCTGTCCCCCGTTGGTGTCACAGAGAACGGCGACGTCGGCGCCGGCCTCGACCGCCGCCGTGATGACGGTCAGCGCGCAGTCGGGGTCGTAGGCGAAGCCGTCGAAGAAGTGTTCCGCGTCGAGGAAGACCCGTCTGCCCTCGCGGGTCAGGAACGCGACCGTGTCCCGCACCATCGCGGCAGCCTCGGTGACGTCGGTGCGCAACGCGCGCTCGATGTGCCGCCGGTCGGACTTGGCGACGAGCGTGACCACCGGCGCCTGCGCGTCGAGCAGCGCCCTGACCTGCGGATCCTTGTCGGCGGTCGTGCCGGCTCGCCGAGTCGCCCCGAACGCGACGAGCACCGCGTGCTTGAGATCCAGGTCGCGTGCCTTCGCGAAGAACTCCGTGTCCTTCGGCATCGCGCCGGGCCACCCGCCCTCGATGAACCCGACGCCGACGTCGTCGAGCAGACGCGCGACGGCCAGCTTGTCGGCGACGGAGTAGGTGATGCCCTCGCGCTGCGCACCGTCCCGCAGGGTCGTGTCGAACACGTGGAACGTGTCGCCGAGCGGCGTCCCGGCGGGGGTCGTGCGACTCACGGTGCTACGCCTTTCCGTTGTGAGGCAACAAAAAAACCTCCCGCAGGATGCGAGAGGTCAGCGCGTCGGGTGGTAGCTCAGCTACCCGACGCGCTCGGCGATAATGATCACGGTGAAGGTGGTCACGGTGGCATGCTGCCACACGGGATCGGCGGATACCAACTTCCGGGCGCGTGCTCCCACATCCCGGGACGGACCAGTCGACAAGTTCACCCTATCGGGATCTCGAATCATGGAAGCACAGCGACGACGCAAGCATCCGCGGTCCCCAATGGCAGATCGCCGTATTTCTGCACCAGATCAGCAGCACTGACGACGTCCGTCAGCAACAGCGACTCCAGGGAGTAGCAGCCGTCGGCGACATCACGAAGGAAGTCGGCCTCGGTCTGTGCGCCTCCCCGGGAGTCGAGCATTGTCGTGCAAGCCGCTTGGATCTCTCGGCGAGGTCGGAGTCAGCCGCGAAAGCACCAACCGTTCGAAATCGGCGGGGCGCGTCCACAGTCTTTCCAGCTTCCTTCTTCAGAGAGTTCACCACCACTTGTACTCGCTCAGCCGGAACCTCGTCGAGCAGACGGTGTGCGGCTTCACGCGGCGGGCTATCAGGATTCGAGCTTGGCACGTGTCGAGCGGGTGGCCTGAGTACGCCTCATGCGCTCAGCCACGTCGACCACACCCCTTCTCACTCGGCGTACCTCTACAACCGAGGACGGGCGCCGCGGCCAGCAAAGCCGCGACGCCCGTCTTCGGAAGAGACTTACAGTTCCGCGCTCGTCGTCGGGTTGTTCGACGAGACCAGGGCCGCCAGGCGGTCGCCGATCGCGAAGGTGTTGCCCGGGGACGGGTGGTCGCGGGTTGCCAGGTCGAACGCCACCGACGCCTCGATGCGGCGAGCCGCTTCGTGTTCGCCCAGGTGGTCGAGCAGCAACGCCACCGACAGCACGGCGGCTGTCGGGTCGGCGATGCCCTGGCCGGCGATGTCCGGTGCACTGCCGTGCACCGGTTCGAACATCGACGGGTTTCGCCTGGTGATGTCGATGTTGCCGGAGGCCGCCAGGCCGATGCCGCCGGTTACCGCCGCCACCAGGTCGGTCAGGATGTCGCCGAAGAGGTTGTCCGTGACGATCACGTCGAAGCGCGCTGGGTCGGTCACCATGTGGATGGTCGCGGCATCGACGTGCTGGTAAGCAACAGTCACGTCGGGGTGCTGTAGCGACACCTCCTCGACAACACGAGACCACAGCGAACCGGCGTGGGTCAGTACGTTCGTCTTGTGCACCAGGGTGAGGTGCTTGCGCGGCCGGGCAACGGCACGCGCGAACGCGTCCCGGACGACCCGCTCGACACCGTACGAGGTGTTGACGCTGACCTCGGTCGCGATCTCGTGCGGGGTGTCCTTGCGCAGCAGCCCACCGTTACCGGCGTACAGCCCCTCGGTGCCCTCCCGGATCACGATCATGTCGATCTCGCCGGGGTTGGACAGCGGGCTCTGCACCCCGGGGTACAACCGGGCTGGCCGGAGGTTCACGTGGTGGTCGAGCTCGAACCGCAGGCGCAGCAGGAGTCCCCGCTCGAGGATGCCGCTCGGCACCGACGGGTCGCCGACCGCGCCCAACAGGATCGCGTCGTGCTGCCGCAACTCGCCGAGCACCGACTCCGGCAGGAGTTCGCCGGTCGAGTGCCACCGCGACGCACCGAGGTCGTACTTCGTGACCTCGACGTCCGGCACCACCTCGTTCAGCACCTTGAGCGCCTCGGCGATCACTTCCGGCCCGATCCCGTCACCTGGGATCACCGCGAGCCGCATGCACACCTCCCGGGAGTATCGGGCTCTGATAGTGGATGAAGGTTACCGGGAAGACGTCGGATCTCCGGTGCTGGCCACCCGACTAGGTGGTGTCGCGACACCGAGGATCAGCCGAAGTCGATCGTTCGGATGGTCGACGCACGCACCGTTGCCCCGATGGACTCGAGGATCTGGGCGTCGACGGACCGGTCGACGCGCAGGATCATCACCGCGTCCTCGCCGTCACTCGTCTGGCTGATCTGTGCGGCCTCGATGTTGATGCCGACCTTCCCGAGCAGCGTGCCGACGACACCCATGACACCCGGGCGGTCCTCGTACTCGAGCAGCAGGTTCACGCCCTCGGCACGCAGGTCGAACGACCGGCCGTGCACCTCGACGACCTTCTCGACCTCGGCGATGCCGCTGATCGTGCCGCTGACGGTGAGCGTGTCGCCGTCGGCGTACACCGCGCGCAGCGTGACCAGGCTGCGGTGGTTCGGGCTCTCCGCCTCCTTGGTCTCGGACACGGCGACGCCGAGAGTCTCGGCGATGCGGGTCGCGTTGACGAAGGTGACCTGGTCCTCGACCACGCCGTGGAACACCCCGCGCAGCGCGGCGAGCGCCAGCACCGACGTGTCCTCGTTCGACAGCTCACCACGCACCTCGATCGCCACCGACTGCGGCGGCGTCGACGAGAACGCCGACAGCACGAGCCCGAGCTTCTGGGTGAGCGACAGGTACGGCCGCACCTCCTCGCCGACCGCGCCACCGGCGGCGACGTTCACCGCGTCCGGCACGAAGTCGCCACGCAGCGCGAGCAGCACGGACCTGGCCACGTCGGTGCCGGCACGGTCCTGCGCCTCGGTGGTCGACGCGCCTAGGTGCGGCGTGACGACCACGTTCGGGATGCCGAACAGCGGGCTCTCGGTGGTGGGCTCGGTGGAGAACACGTCGACACCCGCGCCGCCGATACGGCCCTCGCGGGCGGCGTCGGCGAGCGCCTGCTCGTCGATCAGCCCGCCGCGCGCGGCGTTGACGATGATGACGCCCGGCTTGACCTTCGCGAGCTGGTCGGCGCCGATCAGCCCCTTGGTCTCCGGGGTCTTGGGCAGGTGGATGGAGATCACGTCGGCGCGCGCGAGCAGCTCGTCCAGCGTGACCAGCTCGACGCCGAGCTGCGCGGCGCGAGCCGCGGACGCGTACGGGTCGTAGGCGATGAGCTCGGTGCCGAAGGCGGCCACGCGCTGTGCGAACAGCTGGCCGATCTTGCCGAGCCCGACGACGCCGACGATCTTGCCGTTCAGCTCGACGCCGGAGAACGAGCTGCGCTTCCACTGGTTCGCCTGGAGGGTCGCGTGCGCGGCCGGGATCTGGCGGGCGGTGGCGAGCAGCAACGCGACGGCGTGCTCCGCGGCGGAGACGATGTTCGAGGTCGGCGCGTTCACGACGAGCACGCCGCGGGTGGTGGCCGCCGGCACCTCGACGTTGTCGAGCCCGACGCCCGCACGGGCGACGACCTTCAGTTTGGTGGTGGCGCCGAACACCTCGGCGTCGACCTTGGTTGCGGAACGGACGAGAAGCGCGTCGGCCTGTGCGACGGCTTCGAGCAGAGCCGGGCGATCGGTGCCGTCGACGTGTCGGACCTCGACCTCGTCTCCGAACACGTCGAGCACCGAGGGCGCCAGCTTTTCGGCGATGAGGACAACGGGGCGAGGCTGCTGGGTCACGACGCGAACTCCAGAGATTGCGCGGTTGTTGGGGGCGCGGTTACAGCGCTGTAACCAACCGAGGGCAGTCTAGGAGGTTGACTGAATCGTTTCCCAGGGTGGTGAGCCAGGAGACAGCGTCGCTCTACCGCGATTCACTCGAACGGGTCGAATTCGCGGAGCTTGCGGAGCGAACATCGAGCACAGTCGTGGCCACGTGTCCGATTCGAGGCAATGTCGCTCCCAGCATGCGGACCGGGATTACGTCGTATGGGTGACGCCCGACTCCGCGATCTACCAGGGCTCGTCGAACTCGCCGGCCTTCGCGCCTGCCACGAACGCGTCCCACTCCGACTCGGTGAACACGAGCACCGTGTCCGATGGCCCGGTGAACTTCGAGTTGCGCATCGCGATGTAGGTCTTGCCGTCGGTGTGCGGCACGAACGCGATCTCCACGTACTCGCCGTCGGGATCCGCGTTCGGCTCGGCGGCGCGCTGCCACTCCGCCTTCGTCAGGTCGAGCTTTCCGCGCACGTGCGCCTTGTCGTCGAAGATCGGCGCCGACGTGCGGGTGCTGGCCTCGTCACTCATGGCAACCAACGTAACCGATGCCCCGGTGGCAACGACAGCGCCGCCACCGGGTCATCGGAAACAAGTCAGTACTAGGCAGTCTCGGTGATCGGACGGTCCACCCAGGACATGAGCCCGCGCAGCTTCTTGCCGACCTCCTCGATCGGGTGCTGCTCACCGGCTTCAGCCAGCTTGGTGAAGTTCGGCCGGCCTGCGTCGTCCTCGGCGACCCACTCGCGGGCGAACGTGCCGTCCTGGATCTCCGACAGGATCTTGCGCATCTCCTCGCGGGTCCCGTCGGTCACGACGCGCGGGCCGCGGGTCAGGTCACCGAACTCGGCGGTGTCGGAGATCGAGTACCGCATCCGCGCGATGCCGCCCTCGTACATGAGGTCGACGATCAGCTTCAGCTCGTGCAGGCACTCGAAGTACGCCACCTCCGGCGCGTAGCCGGCGTTGACGAGCGTCTCGAAACCGGCCTGTACCAGCGCGGTCGTCCCACCACAGAGGACCACCTGCTCGCCGAACAGGTCGGTCTCGGTCTCCTCGGTGAAGGTCGTCTTGATGACGCCGGCACGCGAACCGCCGATGCCCTTGGCGTAGGACAGCGCGAGCGCCTGCGCGGCACCGGACGCGTCCTGCTCGACCGCGATGAGGCAGGGCACGCCCTTGCCGTCGACGAACTGGCGGCGCACGAGGTGACCGGGGCCCTTCGGCGCGACCATCGCGACGTCCACGTTGGACGGCGGGGTGATCAGGCCGTACCGGATGTTGAAGCCGTGCCCGAAGAACAGCGCGTCGCCGTCCTTGAGGTTGGGCGCGATCTCCTCGGCATAGATGGTGCGCTGCTTGGTGTCCGGCGCCAGGATCATGATCACGTCGGCCCACGCGGCGGCCTCGGCGACCGTCTGGACGGTCAGCCCCTCCTCCTCGGCCTTCGCCCGCGACTTGGACGACTCGGGCAGCCCGATCCGGACGTCCACCCCCGAGTCGCGCAGCGACAACGCGTGCGCGTGCCCCTGGCTGCCGTAGCCGACAACGGCCACCCGCCGGTTCTGGATGATCGAAAGGTCCGCGTCGTCGTCGTAGAAGATCTCGACTGCCATGCTGGTGTGTACTTCCTTCCTGGGAACTCTCAAGAAAAACTAGCGGACGCCGGTCGCCGTGATGGAGCGTGGACCACGGCCGATCGCGACCCGGCCGGACTGCACCATCTCGCGCACGCCGTAGGGCTCCAGCATGCGCAGCAGCGCCTCGAGCTTGTCCTCGGTGCCGGTCGCCTCGACGGTGAGCGCCTCCGGTGACACGTCGACCACCTTGGCGCGGAACAGCTGCACGGTCTCGAGGACCTGCGTGCGGACGGTGGCGTCGGCGCGCACCTTCACGAGCAGCAGCTCACGCTGGACCGAGACCTGCGGGTCCAGCTCGACGATCTTGATGACGTTGACGAGCTTGTTGAGCTGCTTCGTCACCTGTTCGAGTGGCAGCTCGTCCACCGCGACGACGATCGTCATCCGGGAGACGTCGGCGTGCTCGGTGGGGCCCACCGCGAGCGACTCGATGTTGAAGCCACGCCGGGAGAACAGTCCCGCGACCCGCGCGAGGACACCGGGCTTGTTCTCGACGAGAACTGACAGAGTGTGTGTGCTCATGGGGGAATCAGTCCTCGTCGAACAGCGGGCGGATGCCGCGCGCTGCCATGATCTCGTCGTTGCCGGTGCCCGCGGCGACCATCGGCCACACCTGCGCGTCCTTGCCGACCACGAAGTCGATCACCACCGGGCGGTCGTTGATCTCCATCGCGCGCTGGATCACCGCGTCGACGTCCTCTTTGGACTCACAGCGTAGCCCGGCACACCCGAGGGCCTCCGCGAGCAGTGTGAAGTCCGGGATGCGGTGCTTGTGCGTGCCGAGGTCGGTCTGGCTGTACCGCTCCGAGTAGAAGAGGTTCTGCCACTGCCGCACCATGCCGAGGTTGCCGTTGTTGATCACGGCGACCTTGATGGGCGCGCCCTCGATCGCGCAGGTCGCGAGCTCCTGGTTGGTCATCTGGAAGCAGCCGTCGCCGTCGATGGCCCAGACCACCTTGTCCGGCATGCCGAACTTGGCGCCCATGGCCGCCGGCACGGCGTACCCCATGGTGCCGAGACCGCCGGAGTTGAGCCAGGTCGCGGGGTTCTCGTACTTGATGAACTGCGCGGCCCACATCTGGTGCTGGCCGACACCCGCGGTGTAGATGGCCTCCGGGCCGGCGATCTGCCCGATCCGCTCGATGACGTACTGCGGGGCCAGCGCGCCGTCGCTCGGCCACTCGTAGCCGAGCTGGAAGTTGTTTCGCCAGCTGTCGAGCTGCTGCCACCACTTGGTCAGGTCGGCGGCCTTGCCGTCGGTCTGCTCCGCGCGCACCGCGCCGGTCAGCTCCGCGATGATCTCCTTGCAGTCACCGACGATCGGCACGTCGGCGCGACGGTTCTTGGAGATCTCCGCCGGGTCGATGTCGGCGTGCACGATCGCGGCGTCCGGCGCGAAGGTCGACAGCTGACCGGTGACCCGGTCGTCGAACCGGGCGCCGAGCGCGACCAGCAGGTCGGCACGCTGCATGGCGGCGACCGCCGCGACCGCGCCGTGCATGCCGGGCATGCCGAGGTGCTGGTGGTGCGAGTCGGGGAACGCGCCCTTGGCCATCAGCGTGGTGACCACGGGGATCCCGGTCAGCTCGACCAGTTCCTTCAGCTCGGCTGAGGCATGCGCCTTGAGCACGCCGCCACCGACGTAGAACACCGGCCGCTTCGCGTTCACGATCAGCTTCGCGGCCTCCCGCACCTGCTTCCCGTGCGGCCGGGTCGTCGGCTTGTAGCCGGGCAGCCGCATGTCGGGCGGCCAGGAGAACGAGGTGGCCTCCTGCAGCACGTCCTTCGGGATGTCCACGAGCACGGGGCCGGGTCGGCCGGTGCTCGCGATGTGGAACGCCTCGGCGATCGTCCTCGGGATGTCCGCCGGATCGGTGACGAGGAAGTTGTGCTTGGTGACGGGCAGCGTGATGCCGCAGATGTCCGCTTCCTGGAACGCGTCGGTCCCGATCAGCGCCCTGCTCTGCTGGCCGGTGATCGCGACTACCGGGACCGAGTCCATGTTGGCGTCGGCGAGCGGCGTGACCAGGTTCGTCGCGCCGGGGCCCGAGGTCGCCATGCAGACGCCGACCTTGCCGGTGGCCTGCGCGTACCCGGTGGCCGCGTGCCCGGCGCCCTGCTCGTGGCGGACCAGCACGTGCCGGACCTTCGTCGAGTCCAGCAGCGGGTCGTACGCCGGCAGGATGGTGCCGCCCGGAATCCCGAACACCACCTCGACACCTACCGCCTCTAGCGACCGGACGAGCGACTGCGCACCGGTCACGCGGACCGGGGTGCCGGTCGGCGGCGCTGGTTTCGGACGTGGGCCCCCGGGACGGGGCCCGGGGGTGGCGGCGACCGGGGTCGGTCGCTGTGTCGCACTGGTCATCGGCTTCAGCCTCTTGTCGGGGTCTGTACCAGGCTCTCAGAGCGTCTTACACATGAAAAAACCCCCGCCGACCATAGGGTCGTACGAGGGTCGCGCGTTCGACGCAGCTGGCTTCCTCAGCGTCGAACGCGCTGGGGAAGTACGAGACCGGTCTGCTGGGGCACGCACCAGACGCTACTGCGTTCGCAGTAGGAGCGTCAACTCTGCGGGATCGGGCTCCCGCATCGTGGAAACGGACGGGTCGTTCCGCGTGCTCAGGCGCGTGGCACCATGTAACGGTGACCGATCAGCAGGTGCCGCAGCGGCTGGTGTTCCGCATTCCCGCCACCGCGGTGCTCGGCGCGCTCCTGTTCGCCATCACCGCGACGCCGTTCGCCTGGGCCGCACCCGGCCTGATGGCGGTCTACGTGATCCCGTTCGCGGCCATCTACTGGATCCTGCGCGTGCGCACGACCGCCGACGCGGAGCGGATCGTGGCGAGGACGCTGTTCGGCCGGCACGTGCTGGCCTGGGCGGACCTGCGTGCGCTGAAGGTGTCCGCCCGGTCCTGGGTACGCGCCGTCGACGAGGACGGGAAGGAACTCCCGCTGCCGAACGTGCGCACCCGCCACCTCCCCGCGCTGTCGCTGATCAGCGGCGGTCGGCTGGACGACCCCACCGAGCCGCCAGCCGAGAAGCCAGAGGAACCCGCCGAGGAGCCCGCTGAGGAACCTCGCGAAGAAGCCAGAGCTGAGTAGAAGTTGGAGGAGCCGTGCCTGAGCTCCGTTCCCGCATCACCACCCACGGCCGCAACGCCGCCGGCGCCCGAGCGCTGTGGCGCGCCACCGGCATGACCGACGGCGACTTCGGCAAGCCGATCGTGGCCATCGCGAACTCCTACACCCAGTTCGTGCCAGGACACGTGCACCTGCGTGACCTCGGCGACATCGTGGCGGCGTCCATCGCCGAGGCGGGTGGCATCGCGCGGGAGTTCCACACCATCGCGGTCGACGACGGAATCGCCATGGGTCACGGCGGGATGCTGTACTCGCTGCCTTCTCGCGAGGTCATCGCGGACGCCGTCGAGTACATGGTCAACGGGCACGCCGCCGATGCGCTCGTCTGCATCTCCAACTGCGACAAGATCACGCCGGGGATGCTGAACGCCGCCATGCGGCTCAACATCCCGACGGTGTTCGTGTCCGGCGGCCCGATGGAGGCCGGCAAGGCCGTCGTGGTCGATGGGGTGGCGCATCCCTCGTCCGACCTGATCACGGCCATCTCGGCGTCGGCCAACGACAACGTCGACGAGATCGGGCTCACCGCCGTCGAACAGTCCGCGTGCCCGACCTGCGGCTCCTGCTCCGGCATGTTCACCGCCAACTCGATGAACTGCCTCACCGAGGCACTCGGCCTGGCGCTCCCCGGCAACGGCTCGACGCTCGCCACCCACGCCGCCCGCCGCGCACTGTTCGAGCGTGCCGGCACCACGGTCATGGACCTGGCAAAGCGCTACTACCGCGATGACGACCACTCGGTCCTCCCCCGTGCGATCGCCACCCGGGAGGCGTTCGAGAACGCGATGGCGCTGGACATGGCCATGGGCGGCTCGACGAACACGGTGCTGCACATCCTCGCCGCGGCGCGGGAGGGTGAGGTGGACTTCACCCTGGCCGACATCGACGCGATCTCCCGCCGGGTGCCGTGCCTGTCGAAGGTGTCGCCGAACTCCAACTACCACATGGAGGACGTGCACCGAGCCGGCGGAATCCCCGCCATCCTGGGTGAGCTGTGGCGGGCCGGGAAGCTGAACGAGGGCGTGAACACCATCCACTCCCCGTCGCTGGCACAGTGGCTGTCCGAATGGGACATCCGTGCTTCCTCGCCTGTGGCGGAGGCTGTGGAGCTGTTCCACGCCGCACCAGGTGGGGTCCGGACGACCAAGGCGTTCTCGACGGAGAATCGCTGGTCATCGCTGGACACCGACGCGGCGGGTGGCTGCATCCGGGACGCTGCCCACGCGTACACGGCGGAGGGCGGCCTGGCCGTGCTGCGCGGCAACCTCGCCGAGAACGGCGCCGTGATCAAGGCAGCCGGCATCGACGAGGAGCTGTTCCGGTTCGAGGGGCCCGCTCGGGTCGTCGAGAGCCAGGAGCAGGCGGTGTCGGTGATCCTCAGTCGGGAGATCCAGCCTGGTGAAGTCCTGGTCGTGCGGTACGAGGGGCCGGCAGGCGGGCCGGGCATGCAGGAGATGCTGCACCCGACGGCGTTCCTCAAGGGCGCGGGCCTTGGCCAGAAATGCGCTCTGATCACGGACGGCCGGTTCTCCGGCGGGACGTCCGGGCTGTCGATCGGCCACATCTCACCGGAGGCCGCCGGCGGCGGGTTGATCGGCCTCGTCGAGGACGGCGACCGAATCCTCATCGACGTGCACGAGCGTCGGCTGGAACTGCTGGTCGACGAGCAGGTGCTCGCTGACAGGCGGGCGAAGATGGAGTCGTCTGAGCGGCCCTGGCAGCCCGTGGACCGGCAGCGCCCGGTGACCGCCGCGCTGCGGGCCTATGCACGGCTGGCGACCGATGCTTCGCAGGGAGCAGTGCGAGACGTCAACCGCTGAACATCCGGCGTTGCCTCGACGACCGTGTCGGGGCAACGCTCAGCGGAGGATCGGGAGTTCGTCCCGTCGAGCTGAGAGCTGACGGAACGCATCGGCGTCCAGGTGGTCGGCAAGCACGTGCCACTGGTCGGCGATCCGTTCGACCGCGTCCCGTACTCGCTGGCGCGCCTGTGTGACACCAAATCCGGTGCGCTCTCCCAACCGGTCGAAGCTCTCCGGGACCACATCGCTGAACGCCTTCGATCCGCTCAGGTTCAGTCCCAGGTCATCACCCGGTAGGTAGAGCACCGTGGGCAGCACGTCATACAGCGGGCTCAGTACCGGCGTACGACCGTCCGGGTAGCGGACGGCCCAGTTCTTCAGGTGCGCGTCCCCGTTCCCAACGAGCACGTTGAGCACGAGGCGATCGATGACCTCGGCGACGGCATCGACACCGCACAACGCACCGACGAGCACTCCGATGGTCTCGAAGTTGGCTCGGGTGTACTTCGCGCGATCTACCGCAGTCGGAATGGCCATCACCTGGGCGAGCTCTTCGATGTGGACACGAACGTCGTCGTCCCGCCGGTCGAACCGCCGCACCGCCAACGCCATCCCGTTGGTTCGCCTCGCCCAGTCTTCCAGACCACTCACATCGTGTGGCGAGACCAACTGCGCCGAGGCCGCTTCGATACCGGCAGCCTGGGCGAGTCGCAGGCATCCCAGTTCCGCCTCAGGGACTCCCGAGAAGTTGGGTCGTTCGTCTGGAAACTTCAAGATCACGTTTCCGGCCTGGCCGGTTGCCGGGACCGTGAGTCCTTTGCCATCCCCGTACACGGAGAATTTGAGCTGCACACCGGCGAGGCTGAACTTCAGCAGGGGATCGTCGCGTTCCGAGTTCTCCTCACCACTGCCATCGGGCACGATGTACTCACCGCGAGAGTCGGCGGGGGCCACGCGCGCCGCACCAGGCAGATCACTGGGCCCCAAGAGCCGCAGCAGTTCGAACTCGTTGACCTCGTGGCTGTGCGCGGCTATGGCGACCGCACTACGCAACCGCCCTTCGGGCAGGAGGTGTGAGAACCAGTGCGGAAGGGCGACCCGAGCGCTCGGCCGCCACGCCTGCCCGTGCTCCTCGAAGACCTGCCCGAGCACGGGACGGTCCCCGAGGCGCCAGTACGAATCAACGAACTCGAACCAGTTCCGGCTGTCCGCATGATGCAGGTAGCCGACGTCTACCCAGGCCCCCGAACCCACCTGGAGCTGCAAACCGAGGGTTGCTT
>Ga0272482_10000473_pt1 | contig 12564 bp, 6 predicted proteins | sample RVTome_8_FD_192427 | JGI IMG/M metagenome (GOLD analysis project Ga0272482, IMG submission 192427) | Soil microbial communities from uranium-contaminated site in the Upper Colorado River Basin, Wyoming, United States - RVT160D0 (version 2) ...
CATTGGGCTTGGGTCACGCATGCCCCCACGGTCTGGTGACCAGAGCGACAAGAGCCGTATAACGGGCGACCGTTACGTACGGTTCTGTGAGGGCCCGGGGGTGAGATCCCCCGGGCTACTCGGCGGTCTGGACCACCGCGGACATCGCGGTAGCCCAAATTTCTGTCTTGATTTGAGCCCGAATCGGATCGGTCAGGCGCGGCCCAGGCGGTCGAGGATCCAGGCGGCGACGAAGGCCTCTTCCTTCCAGGCGTCGTAGCGGCCGCTCGGGCCGCCGTGGCCGGCGCCCATCTCGGTCTTCAGCAGGTATTCGCCGGACGGCGCGGTGGCCCGCAGGCGCGCGACCCACTTGGCCGGCTCGTGGTAGAGCACCCGCGTGTCGTTGAGGCTGGTCACGGCCAGGATCGCCGGGTAGTCCACAGCGGACACGTTCTCGTACGGCGTGTACGACTTCATGTACGCGTACACCTCGGGGTCGTCGAGCGGGTTGCCCCACTCCTCCCACTCGGTGACGGTCAGCGGCAGTGACGGGTCGAGGATCGAGTTGAGCGCGTCGACGAACGGGACCTGCGCCACCACACCGGTGAACGCGTCCGGCGCGAGGTTGGCCACCGCGCCCATCAGCAGGCCGCCGGCCGAGCCGCCCCGCGCGACGAGCCGGTCGGTGGTGGTCCAGCCGGCCTTGACCAGGTGCCGCGCGCAGGCCACGAAGTCGGTGAACGTGTTCTTCTTGGCCAGCAGCTTGCCCTCTTCGTACCACCGGCGGCCCAGCTCGCCACCGCCCCGGATGTGCGCGACCGCGAAGATCACGCCACGGTCCAGAAGGGACAGCCGCGGGATGGAGAACCAGGGGTCCATGCTCGCCTCGTACGAGCCGTAGCCGTAGATGACGGCCGGGGCCGAGCCGTCCTTGGGCGTGCCCGCGCGGCAGACCAGCGAGATCGGCACGCGGGTGCCGTCGTCGGCGAGCGCCCAGTCTCGGTGCTGCTCGTAGGCCGCCGGGTCGAACTCGCCCAGGACCGGCTTCTGCTTGCGCAGCACCATCGTGCGGGTGACGAGGTCGTAGTCGTAGACCGAGTCGGGCGTGATGAACGAGGCGTAGTGCAGCCGCACGTTCGACGTGGCGTACTCGGGGTTGGACTCCAGGCCCACGCTGTAGATCGGCTCGGGAAAGTCGATGTCGTAGGTGTCGGTGGAGCCCACCGGCAGCACCCGCAGGCCGGTCAGCCCGTCCTTGCGGAGCGAGACGACCAGGTGGTTGGCGAACGCGTCGACGCCCTCCAGCCGGGTGCCCGGGGAGTGCGGGATCAGCGTGGCCCAGTCGCCGGGCGCGTCGGCCGACGTGTACGCGAGCTCGAAGTCTTCCGCGCCGTCGTTGTGCAGGATCAGGAAACGGTGGCCGTGGTGCTCGATCGAGTACTCCACGCCCTGCCGGCGCGGCGCGACGATGGCCGGCTCGCCGGTCGGGTTGCTGGCCGGGATGACCCGCACCTCGCTCGTGATCTTGCTGTGCGCGTCGATCACGATGAACTTCTCCGAGCGGGTCAGCTCGACGCCGACCCAGAAACGCTCGTCGGTCTCCTCGTACACGACCGCGTCGTCGCCGGCGGGGCTGCCGACCGTGTGCCGCCACACCCGGTACGGCCGCCAGGCCTCGTCGACGGTCAGGTAGAAGAGCGTCGAGCCGTCGGCGGACCAGGCGCTGCCGTAGAACGTGCCGGGCACCTCGTCGGCCAGCACCTCGCCGGTGCTCAGGTCCTTGACCCGGAGGGTGAAGCGCTCGTCGCCGGCGAAGTCGGTGGAGTAGGCCAGCCACCGCCCGTCCGAGCTGATGTCGAACGTGCCGAGCGCGAAGAAGTCGTGCCCCTCGGCGAGCTTGTTGCCGTCGAGCAGCACCTCCTCGCCGTCGAGCGGGGCGCCGTCCTCAGTGGACGGTGGCTCGGTCTCGCCGTCGCGCGCCGCCCGGCGGCAGTGGATGCCGTACTGCTGGCCCTCGACCGTCCGCGTGTAGTACCAGTGGTCGCCCTTGCGCGTGGGCACCGAGAGGTCGGTCTCCTTGGTGCGCCGCCGGGTCTCCTCGAAGAGCGTCTCGCGCAGGCCCTTCAGGTGCGCCGTCGCCGCCTCCGTGAAGGCGTTCTCCGCCTTGAGGTACGCGATCGTTTCCGGGTCTTCCTTGGCGGCGAGCCACGCGTACTCATCCACGACGGTGTCGCCGTGGTGGGTGCGCTCGGCGGGGACGCGCTTGGCGACGGGCGGGGTCGCGGCGGTTTCGGTCGTCACGTTCGACCACGTTACCGGGCGTCATGAGGGCTAGCGTGAGCGTGGTCGTCTTCGTACACTTGTTCGATGACGTCGCGCGGAGCCCTCTTCCGGAGCCTCGTCGACATCTGCGGCATGCGCTTCGCGCGCCTGGCCGGTCCGGCTGACACCGTGGGCGGCACGCCGGCCAGCTGGGTCGCCGCGCCACCCACGATCGACGGCGTCGCGGCCATCGTGCGCCTCGCCGTCGAGCACGACCTGGCGGTGGTGGCTCGCGGGGCCGCCACCAAGCTCGACTGGGGTGCCCGCCCCACCCGAGCTGACCTGCTGCTCGACACCGGCCGGCTGGCCGGCGTGTGGCATCACGCGCCCGCCGAGGGCGTGGCCGAGATCGGCGCGGGCACGCCGTTGCGCGCTGTGCAGTCGGCGCTTGCCCGCGGCGGGTGGCGGCTCGCGCTCGACGGCCCTTCGATCGGCGGCACGATCGGCGGCGCCATAGCCGCTGACGAGGCCGGTCCGTTGGCCCATCGATACGGCGCGGTCGCCGACCAGCTCGCCGGCGTCAGCTACGTCAGCGCCACCGGCATCCTCACCCACTCGGGCGGCCGGGCCGCCGAGGGCACGCCCGACCGGGGCGTGGGCCGGCTGCTGTGCGGGTCGTCCGGGGCGCTCGGCCTGATCGTCTCGGCCACCGTCAAGGTGCACCCCGAGCCGGCCTCGCGGGCCTGGGTGCGGCGCTCGGTCTGGACCCCGTTGGAGCTGTATGACCTGGTGCGGGGCGTGCTCCGCAGCCGGGTGCGGGCGGCGGCCGTCGAGCTCGACCTCCCGGCCAGCCGGCCGGTGCTGGTGCCCCGCCAGCGCGCGCCGCGCGGCCCCGGCACGCTCGCGGTGCTGCTGGAGGGCGAGCCGGGCGAGGTGATGGAGCGTTCCACGAAGATCGCCGATCTGCTCGGCGGCGACGCCTCGATCCGCTCCGAGCCGCCGGCCTGGTGGGGGCGCTACCCGTTCGGCCCCGACGACGTCGCGCTCCGGGTCGTCGCCCCCTCGGTCGAGCTGCACGCCGCCATCTACGCGATCCGCGACGCCGCGGGCACGGCCGTGCCCGTGCGTGGCTCGGCCGGCACCGGGGTGATCCACGCGTCCCTGCCCGGCGACGCCTACCCCGATCGGGTCGCGGCCGTGCTGGAGGCCGTGCGCGGCGTGCTGCTCGCCCGGGCCGGCTCCTGCGTCGTGGTCTCCGCACCGCCCGCGATCCGCGACGCGGTCGACCTGTGGGGCCCGGTGGCCAGCCCCGACCTGGTGCGCCGGGTCAAGACGCGCTTCGATCCCGCCGGCCGGCTCGCGCCCGGCCGATTTTTCGGTGCTTGAGTGTCGATCCGCGTGCGGTTCGTTCGACGCCCTGGTAGAGCCTTTATTGGCTACCAAACCGGAGAAGGAGTGCGGACGATGCGATTCATGCTGATGCTCAAGGGCGACCCGCCGATGCCCGAAGACGGCGATCCGGACGCGGTCACCCAGCCGCCAGCGGAGATCATCAGCGCGATGATGAAGTACAACGACGATCTGGCCAAGGCCGGCGTCCTGCTCGCCGCCGAGGGGCTCTACCCGAGCTCGGCCGGCGCCCGCGTGGTCTACAAGGACGGCAAGCGCAGCGTGGTCGACGGCCCGTTCGCCGAGGCCAAGGAGCTGATCGCTGGCTTCTACCTGATCCAGGTGCGGTCCAAGGAGGAGGCCATCGAGTGGGCCACCCGCTGCCCCCTGGAGGCGGCGGTCCCGCCGGGCATGGAGGGCGTGATCGAGATTCGGCAGGTCGGCGAGACCGACGAGCTCGACAACCTCACCGACGAGCAGCGCGAGCGGGATCGCCAGATCAGGGAGCAGATCCCCGGCCTGTAACGGTCAGGCGATCTCTTCCAGGGGCCGCGCCTCACGAAGCGACCCCTGGAAGAGATCCGCTGAGTACGTCCTTCTCAATGACAGATTTGGGCTACCGCGATGTCCGCTGTGGTCCAGACCGCCGCTCCCGCGGCCTCACCCATCCGCTGTTGGTTCGCCCGCTCCAAGAGCGAACGGGGTCGGTGGCACTCGAGGTGGGGGGTGCGGCGGCAGCCGACCGGGTGTTTGGGCCCTGCGCGGGCGGGATGGGTTCGTTCGGGAGGTGCCCCGTTGTGCGCCCAGCTCGACAGCGTTCGCCGTAGCGAGCCTCGCCCGCTCATGAGGCGCTAAACGGTCGCGGCGAACAGATCGTGGTCGTTGAGTCCCCTATGGGGGGACCTGGAGACCACGATCTGTTTCGGATGGGAGTTGACCATGGTCTGTGCGGCAGGTTTCGTCCGGAATGTCGCGGCACGCTTCATTGGTCATCAGTCGGCGGGCGCTGTCGGCTCGCCCGACCCGGGACAGGTCTGAATCCCCACGGGGTTGGCCGCGCCCGGCGGGAGGTAGCAGCAAAATCCCTGATTTTGCGGCTATCAAGGCCGTTCGAGGCCGCAAAATCAGGGATTTTGCTGCTGAGTGGACGGGTGAGGCCGCAGGACAGCGGTCCGGACCACGACGCAGATCGCGGTAGCCCAAATCTCCTATTCCTTGGAATAGATCCTCTAGATCGTCTCGGGCTCGTTTTTGAGGACGAGGATGGCGATGTCATCGCGCGGGGCCTCGGGTGAAAACCCCATCGTGGCCGTCCGGATGCGGGCGGCCACGATGTCCGCGGAGTAGCCCGCGAGCGGTGCCGCGGTGTCGCGCAGCCGCTCCGGGCCGAAGAGCTCGCGCCCGCGCCGCCGCTCGGTGACCCCGTCGGTGTAGAAGACCAGCGCGTCGCCGGGGTTGAGTGGCACGGTGGCGACGGGCGTGGCGATGGTGTCGAGCAGGCCGAGGGCGGTGCCGCCGGTGCCGACGAACGAGGCTCGCCCATTCGCCCGCACCAGCACCGGGCGATCGTGGCCGGCCAGGTGTAGTGCGACGTCGAGCTGGTCGCCGTCACCGCGGCCGACCGCGGCGAGCGCCAGCGTGCAGTACCGCCCACCGCCCCGCTCCACGAGCGTGTCGTTGAGCCGGCCCAGTGCCTCGGGCAGCGGCTTGCCGTCGCGGACGAGGACCCGGATCACGTCGCGGACGAGGCCGGTGACGGCCGCCGCCTGCACGCCCTTGCCGGAGACGTCGCCGACGACCACGAGCCACCGCTCGTCCGGCAGCGGGACCACGTCGTAGAAGTCACCGCCCACCTCGGCGGCGTCGCCGGTCGGCACGTACTCGGCGGCGAAGCCGATGCCCTTGACCACCGGCAGTACCGGCGGCAGCAGCGACTGCTGGAGGGTGTGCGCGACCTTGCGGCGCTCCTCGTGGATACGGGCGTTGTCGACGGCGAGTGCCGCCCGGCGGGCGACGTCTTCGAGGATCGCGATCTCCTCGGCGTCGTGCCGGTGCCGCTGGTGCCGGCCGACGGAGAGCGTGCCGAGGCGCTGCCCGCGCGCGGCCAGTGGCACGGCGAAGCCTTCCAGCGGCGGCCCGAGCGGCACCTGCGAGCCGCTGCGGGACGCCTCCCGCAGCCGGGCGATCGCCGAGTCAGGCCCGCTCTCCTGAAACATCTCGTGCACCTGCGGCAGCGACGACTCGTCGGCGTGGGTGGCGGCGGCGAGCTGGAGCCGGCCCCACTCGTCGGTCGTGTGCACCGCGCACCACTGGCCGAGCCGGGGCACGACGAGCTGGGGGATGAGCGCGAGCGTCAGGTTGACGTCGAGCGACTGGGCGAGCAGCTCGCTCGCCTCGGCCAGGAACGTCAGCCAGGTCTGCCGGCGGATGTCGGTCCGGCGCAGCCGGTCGTTTTCCAGGTGCAGGGCGAGGCGTTCGGCGGCCAGCCCGGCGAGGGGCCCGGCGTACCCGGAGGGCGCGACGTCGAGCTCCAACTCCCCGGAGTACGGCCGGTTGACGTTGAGCGGCACCCGCAGCAGGTCGGCGCCGGGCCGGGGCTGGCGGCCGTACCGGGCGAGGAGCTGTGCCCCGCCGCCCTCGCCCCGGTCGAGACGGACGGCACCGCCGGCCGCGCCCACCAGCTCCGCCACGCGGGAGAGCAGGTGTGCGGCGAAGTCGGCGAGCGCGTCCTCAGCGTGCGGCTCCGGCGCGATCTGCAGCAGCGCGGTGATCGCCCCGGCGGTCGGCGCGGGCGCCTCGGGGAGCAAGCCTGCGGGCGGCATGTCCTTACGGTCGAGCCGGAACCAGACGCCCTTGCCGGTCGCCATGTGAGTGGTGCCCCACCGGCTGGCGAAGTGGTCGACCAGCAGCAGCCCACGCCCGCGTTCCGATACGTCCGAGATGTCTATCTCGTTGTTGCGTGCACCGGCTGTCAGGCTCTCGGCCGCGCTGGCCTCGTAATCCGTCACCGTGACCATCAGCCCGGTCGGGCCCGCGATGACCTCGATGTCCAGCTCCGTGCCGGCATGCACGACCGCGTTGGTGGAGAGCTCGGTGGTCAGCAGCAGCGCCTCGTTGAGCAGCTCGTCCAGGTGCGCCTCGGCCAGGACCGACCGCACGACCGCCCGGGCCGCCGCCGGGGTACGCCGATCGGCGGGCAGCCTGACGCGGCGAACGTGCTCCGCCGCCGCCGGATTTGTCCCGCTGACCTCCGCTGACACGCTTGCATCCTCTACCGCCCGACCGGGTTCATCCAAGCCACGTCCTCGGCGCTCCGTCGCTCGGCGCTCGTCCACCGTCGTGGCTAAGGCCCGTAGCCTCACGACTCCCGCTTGGGCGCTCGCATCTGCCGCACACCACGGGCCATGATGTGGGGAACCACCCAAGGTGAGCGAGGACTGCATGACCACGGCAAAGCAGGTGAGTACCAGGCCGGCCTCCGATGATGCCGCCGTTCTCAATGAGCTGGCCGACGCATTGCGGCGCGTGCGCCGCGGCGACCTGAAAGTGCGCATTCCCCGCCGGGCCGGAGTGGCCGGCGAGGTGGCCGACGCATTCAACGACGTGGTGGCTCTGCAGGAGCGGCAAAACCTCGAGGTCCGCAAGATCAGCCGGATCGTGGGGCGGGATGGGCGGCTTACCGAGCGCCTCGACGAGGAGGGGGTCGACGGCGCGTGGGCCGACCACGCCCGGGCCATCAACTCGCTCATCGACGACCTGGGCCGCCCGACCACCGAGATCTCCCGGGTCATCGTGGCGGTGGCCGACGGCGACCTCTCCCAGCACATGGCGCTGGAGATCGATGGCCGGCCGCTGCGCGGCGAGTTCCTCCGCATCGGCCGCACGGTCAACACGATGGTCGACCAGCTCTCGTCGTTCGCCGACGAGGTGACCCGCGTGGCCCGCGAGGTGGGCACCGACGGCGCGCTGGGCGGCCAGGCCGACGTGCGCGGTGTCGCCGGCACCTGGCGCGACCTGACCGACTCGGTCAACACGATGGCCTCCAACCTCACCAGCCAGGTGCGGTCGATCTCGCAGGTGACCACCGCGATCGCGCGCGGCGACCTCTCGCAGAAGATCACGGTGTCGGCCAAGGGCGAGGTCGCCGAGCTGGCCCACACGATCAACTCGCTCACCGACACGCTGCGGACCTTCGCCGAACAGGTGACGAGGGTGGCCCGCGAGGTGGGCACGGAAGGCAAGCTCGGTGGTCAGGCGCAGGTGCCCAACGTGGCGGGCATCTGGAAAGACCTCACCGACAACGTCAACTCGATGGCGTCCAACCTGACCGCCCAGGTGCGAAACATCGCCCAGGTCTCCACGGCGGTGGCCAAGGGCGACCTCTCACAGACCATCACCGTGGCCGCCCAGGGCGAGATCCTGGAGCTGAAGAACACCATGAACATCATGGTCGACCAGCTCTCCTCGTTCGCCGAAGAGGTCACCCGGGTGGCCCGCGAGGTGGGCACGGAAGGCAAGCTCGGCGGCCAGGCGCAGGTGCGCGGCGTCGCGGGCACCTGGCGCGACCTGACCGAGAGCGTCAACCAGCTCGCCGGCAACCTCACCGCCCAGGTGCGAAACATCGCCCAGGTCTCCACCGCCGTGGCGAAGGGCGACCTGTCGCAGAAGATCACTGTGGACGCGCGCGGCGAGATCCTCGAGCTGAAGAGCACCGTGAACACGATGGTCGACCAGCTGTCCTCGTTCGCCGACGAGGTGACCCGTGTCGCCCGCGAGGTGGGCACGGAGGGCAAGCTCGGCGGTCAGGCCCAGGTGACGGGCGTCCTGGGCACCTGGCGCGACCTCACCGACAACGTCAACTCGATGGCCTCCAACCTCACGTCCCAGGTGCGAAACATCGCGAGCGTCACGACCGCCGTGGCGAAGGGCGACCTGTCGCAGAAGATCACTGTGGACGCGCGCGGCGAGATCCTCGAGCTGAAGAGCACCGTGAACACGATGGTGGACCAGCTGTCCTCGTTCGCCGACGAGGTGACCCGTGTCGCCCGCGAGGTGGGCACGGAGGGCAAGCTCGGCGGTCAGGCGCAGGTGCGGGGTGTGGCGGGTACGTGGCGTGACCTGACGGACAACGTCAACTTCATGGCGTCCAACCTGACCGCTCAGGTGCGAAACATCGCCCAGGTCTCCACGGCCGTGGCGCGCGGCGACCTCTCCCAGAAGATCACCGTCGACGCGCAGGGCGAGATCTGGGAGCTGAAGAACACCATGAACACGATGGTGGACCAGCTCTCCTCGTTCGCCGAGGAAGTCACCCGGGTGGCCCGCGAGGTGGGCACGGAAGGGAAGCTCGGCGGTCAGGCGCAGGTGCGGGGTGTGGCGGGCACGTGGCGTGACCTGACGGACAACGTCAACTTCATGGCGTCCAACCTCACCGCTCAGGTGCGCAACATCGCGAGCGTCACCACGGCCGTGGCGAAGGGCGACCTGTCGCAGAAGATCACGGTCGACGCCGAGGGCGAGATCCTGGAGCTCAAGCAGACCGTCAACACGATGGTCGACCAGCTCTCCTCGTTCGCCGAGGAGATCACCCGGGTCGGCCGTGAGGTGGGCATCGAGGGCAAGCTGGGCGGCCTCGCGCGGGTGAAGGGCGTGTCGGGCACCTGGCGCGACCTCACCGAAAACGTCAACCAGCTCGCCGCCACGCTCACCACCCAGCTGCGGGCGATCGCACAGGTGTCCACATCGGTGACCAAGGGCGACCTGACCCAGCGGATCACGGTCGAGGCCCAGGGCGAGGTCGCCGAGCTGAAGGACAACATCAACCAGATGATCGTGGCCTTGCGGGAGACCACCCGCAAGAACGCCGAGCAGAGCTGGCTCGACTCCAACCTCGCCCGCATCGGCGGCCTGCTCCAGGGCCAGCGCGACCTCGGCGAGGTCTGCCGGATGCTGATGGGCGAGGTCACCCCGCTGGTCGAGGGCCAGCTCGGAGCGTTCTTCCTGGTCGACAACGACGAGGCCACCACGCGGCTGCGGCTGGCCGCGTCCTACGGCTACGTCACGCGTACCAACGAGGTGGTCTTCGGCCCCGGCGAGGGCCTGATCGGCCAGGCGGCGGTCTCCCGCCGGATGATCCGGGTGAGCACCGACGCCACCGGCGCGCTGACGCTGCGCTCCGGGCTGCTGACCACCAAGCCCCGCGACGTCGTGGTGCTGCCGATCCTCTTCGAGGGCGAGATGCTCGGCGTGATCGAGTTCGCCTCGGTCAACGCCTTCTCCGACCTGCACATCTCGTTCCTGGAGCGGCTCGTCTCCACGATCGGCATCGCGCTCAACACGATCCAGGCCAACCGGCGTACGGAGGAGCTGCTCTCCCAGTCGCAGCGGTTGGCCCACGAGCTGCAGGAGCAGTCGGCGGAGCTGCAGCGCACCAACGCCGAGCTGGAAGACAAGGCGCAGCTGCTGTCCGAGCAGAAGGCCAACATCGAGACCAAGAACCGCGAGATCGAGCTGGCCCGGATCGGCCTGGAGGAGAAGGCGCAGCAGCTCACCCGGGCCTCGGCGTACAAGTCGGAGTTCCTCGCCAACATGAGCCACGAGCTGCGTACACCGCTCAACTCGCTGCTCCTGCTGGCCCGGCTGCTCGCCGACAACACGGAGCACAACCTGACCGACAAGCAGATCGAGTTCGCCCGCACCATCCACAGTGCCGGGTCTGATCTGCTCTCGTTGATCGACGACATCCTCGACGTCGCGAAGATCGAGGCGGGCCGGATGGATGTCGAGCCCACCGAGATCAACCTCCAGGACGTCCGGGCGTACGTCGAGCAGGCGTTCACGCCGCAGGCCGAGGAGAAGGGCCTCGACTTCGCGGTGACCGTAGAGGCTGGGCTGCCCGCGGCGGTCGTCACCGACGCCCAGCGGCTCCAGCAGATCCTGCGCAACCTGCTGGCGAACGCGGTCAAGTTCACCGACAGCGGCTCGGTGACGCTCACCATCGCACCTGCGGCGCTGGAGGATCAGGCGTCGTCGTCGCGGCCGCTCGTCGCGTTCACCGTGGCCGACTCCGGCATCGGCATCTCGGAGGACAAGTTCGACCTCATCTTCGAGGCGTTCCAGCAGGCCGACGGCACGACGAGCCGGCGGTACGGCGGCACCGGCCTCGGCCTGTCGATCAGCCGTGATCTGGCCCGCCTGCTCGGCGGCACGATCACGGTGTCCTCGTTGCCCGGTGCGGGATCCACGTTCACGCTGCTCCTGCCGGACGTGCTGATGCCGGACGCGGTGCAGTCGACGCTGCCGATCGCGATGCCGGTGACCACCTCCAACCTGCCCAACCTACCGGCGCTCGCCGACCTGCCGTTGCTGCGGCCGCCGCCGGAAGCCGAGCGGCCGGCATCGCCCGCGGCCCGCCAGCTGGATGGCGCCACCGTGCTGATCATCGATGACGATGTACGCAACGTATTCGCTCTGACCAGCGCGCTGGAGCTGCACGGCATGACGGTTCTCTACTCGGACAACGGGGTCGATGGCGTACGGTTGCTGGCGGAGCACCCGGAGGTGGACATCGTGCTGATGGACGCGATGATGCCGGACCAGGACGGCTACGAGACGACGCGTGCCATCCGGCGTAACCACCGCTTCGCCGAGCTGCCGGTCGTCTTCCTCACCGCGAAGGCGATGCCCGGTGATCAGGAGTCGGCGATCGGAGCGGGTGCGAGTGACTACATCACCAAGCCCGTCGACCTCGACGAGCTGATCGAGATGATGGCCGCCTGGGTAAACGGGGGCGGCCGGGAGGTAATCACCTGATGGGTGTCGCCAAGGCACTGCTGGTCGACGACCGGCGCGACAACCTCGTCGCGCTCGAAGCCATCCTCCAGGGCCTACCGGTGCACACGGTCGCGGTGGAGAGTGGCGAGGCCGCGCTCAAACAGCTGCTCGTCGACGACTTCGCGGTCATCCTGCTCGACGCGCAAATGCCCGATATGGACGGTTTCGAAACGGCCAGCCATATCAAGCGGCGGGAGCGCACACGCCACGTCCCGATCATCTTCCTCACCGCCGCCGACCGCGACGCGCAGCTCGCCCTGCGCGGATACTCGGTCGGCGCGGTCGACTACCTGACGAAGCCGTTCGACCCGTGGGTGCTGCGTGCGAAGGTCTCGGTCTTCGTCGACCTGTGGATCAAGACGCAGCAGCTGCAGGCCCAGTCCGAAGTGGTCCGCGAACGCGAGACCCAGTGGCGGGCGCTCACCGAGGCCGTCGACGAGGCCACCGCCCTGCTGCGCTCGCCCGATCCGGACAGTCGCGACAGGGCGGTGACCCTCTTGGAGCAGGCCCGCTGGGGCAGTTAGCCGTTCAGCAGGTCGTACGTCTCCGGCGGGGCGGGCGTAGTCTGCGCCGCGGGTGGTTGCTTCACCTCGGGTGCTGTGCCGTAGTCGCTGAACGTCGCCACCCAGCTGAACGCCTCCGTCTGGCCCGCGGCCGGCACCTCGACCGTGAGGGATGTCAGCCGGCCGGAGGCGTCGACCGCCGCCTCGAAGGGCACCGCCTTGGCCTTCTCGCCCAGGGCGGCGAGCGCCTCGGCGTCGACCACGTCCACGTCTGCCGCCTTGGTGAGGTCGACCGTCCCCTTGAACGCCCCCTGTGACGTCTCCGTCGCGTCCACGATGTGGTCGAGCAGCACCACGGCCCCGGTCGGGTCCGGGTGCGTGTACCTCACGTCCTCCGGGTCGTCCACTTTGGACGTGTCGAGTTCGAGCCACTTCGGTGGCAGCTTCGGCAGCCCGGTGATGTCCTTCGTATTGCTGAAGGTGACCTTCGTCCAGGCCTGCTGGTCGATGACGACGATCGCCATCGTCATGCTGAAGCCCAGATCCTTGTCCTTGAAGACCGCCGTGTAGGTCATCCGCTTGTCCTTCGGGTTGACCT
>Ga0272482_10000474_pt1 | contig 12550 bp, 5 predicted proteins | sample RVTome_8_FD_192427 | JGI IMG/M metagenome (GOLD analysis project Ga0272482, IMG submission 192427) | Soil microbial communities from uranium-contaminated site in the Upper Colorado River Basin, Wyoming, United States - RVT160D0 (version 2) ...
CTCCAGCTGATCGCGTTCGCGGTGATCGCCGTGGTCGCGATCGTGTACGCGACGTTCCGGTTCACCGACGTCGGCAGGGTGCTCGGGGCCGACGGCTACACGGTGAAGATGAACCTCAAGGAGTCCGGCGGCATCTTCACCAACGCCGAGGTCACCTACCGCGGCTACAACGTCGGCAGGGTCGGGGAGATCCACCTGACCAGCGACGGCATCCAGGTCGACCTGAACATCGACCCGGAGGCGCCGGACATCCCGGCCGACCTGGACGCGGTGGTCGCGAACCGGTCCGCGGTCGGCGAGCAGTACGTCGACCTGCGGCCGAGGGCCAACGCCGGGCCGTTCCTGTCCGGCTCCTCGGTGATCGCGGCCGAGCGGACCGTGACGCCGGTGTCGACCGACCGGGTCATCCGCGACCTGGACAGCCTCGCTAGCTCGGTGCCGACGGAGTCGCTGCGCACGGTCGTCGACGAGCTGGACCGCGCGTTCGCCGGCACCGGCGACGACCTGCAGGTCCTGCTGGACTCGACGACCGAGTTCACGCGGATGGCCACCGAGCACCTGCCGCAGACGATCACGCTGCTCGACGACGGCGGCACGGTGCTCGACACCCAGGTCGCGCAGTCGGACAACATCAAGTCCTTCGCAGGCGACCTGCAGCTGCTCGCCGAGCAGCTGAAGAACTCCGACCCGGACCTGCGGCGGCTGATCGCCGAGACGCCGAAGGTGGCGAACCAGGTGCAGGACCTGCTGCGCGAGTCCGGCCCCGGCCTCGGGGTGGTGTTCGCGAACCTGCTCACCACCTCGGACATCCTGCGGGCCCGCAAGGACGGGCTGGAGTACGCACTGGTGTCCTACCCGCTGTTCAGCGCGGCCGGCCAGGGCCTGCTCAAGGCCGACCCCGGGCAGGTGCACCTCGGCCTGGCGCTCAACCTGTTCAACCCGCCGCCGTGCACGAAGGGCTACGAACAGACCGAGCGGCGCAACGGCACCGACACGAACCCCGAGGCAGACACGCCGACCCCGCCGCAGACCTACTGCGCGGAGCCGCCGGGAAGTCCGGTGAACGTGCGTGGTTCCGCGAACGCCCCCTACGGTGGTAAGCCAGTCGCACACGGCCAGCCTGCCGCCCCGCCGACCGGTGGGGATCAGGCGAACAACCCGCTCGCCGGGCTCCCCGGCACGGTCGGCCAGCCGGGCGGGGACCAGCCAAGCCTCGCGACACTGCTCGGGCTGCCGAGCTGACGACAGCTGACGACGTTGTCTGGAGATCCTGTGAAGACCGAGACGGACACCGACACCGAGGTCGACGACGTCGATGACACCGACGACGTGGTCGCGGCCGACGACGACGTGGTCGAGCCCATCGACCCGCCCTCGGACGAGCAGGACGACATCCCGAGCAGCCGACTGCCTCAGCTGTTGCTGACCGGCGCGATCGCGCTGGTCGTGGCGACGGCCGCGGTCGCAGGCTGGTTCGGCGTGGCGTGGCTCCGCGCGGCGAACGACGACTCGCTCGCGTACTCGCAGATGCGCGACGACGTGGTCCGGGTCGGCCAGAACGCCATCGTCACCATGAACACGCTCGACTACCGCAAGGTCGACCAGGGCCTGAAGGATTGGGAGACGGTCACCACCGGTGAGCTGAAGAACCAGGTGGTCCAGGGCCGCAAGACCAGCAAGGACGCCATCGTCGCGGCCCAGTCGGTCACCAAGGCGACCGTGCTGTCCGCGGGTGTCGTCGAGCTGGACGACCGGGCAGGCCAGGCCTCCGTGCTGGTCGCGCTCCGGGTGCACGTCGAGGTCAAGGGCGAGAAGCCGACCGACAAGTACCGGCGGCTGGCGGGGAAGCTGCAACGCACCGACGACGGCTGGAAGCTGTACGAGATCGGCGAGGTCCCGTACAGCCAGCCGGGCCAGTAGGAAGAGGGACGAGCCTTGCCACCGCACCGCCGCCGCCCAGCACCGACGTCCGGTCAGGCGCCGCCGATCCGCAGGCCCAGGGTCGCCGGGCTGCGCAACCGGCCCGGTCACGCCGCCGACGACCAGGTCGAGCAGCAGGACCAGGCCGAAGAACAGCCGACCGCCGTCGACGACCGGGACAGCGTCCGGGAAGACGACCGGGAGAGCGTCTCCGGCGTGCTGAACGGCGTCCTCGGCGAGCCACCGGCCACCCGGGACGAGCCGGAGCCCGATGACGAGACCGACGAGCCGGTCAGCCGGGTCGACGACCGGACCGACACCGCTGTCGAGGACGAGCCAGAGCAGGACGACGCGGTCGCCGCGACCACGGTGACCAGGCCGAAGCCGCGCCCCCGGCCCGAGGGCGACCGCCGTCCGGCCGGTAAGCGCAGGGCCACCGGCGCCGCCCGCCCGACCGACCTCGCGGCAGCGGAGACCACCGAGAAGACCCGGCCCGTGCGGCACGCCATGGTCGACGACCGGCCGGACCGCACGAAGGCGTCCCGGCAGATCTCGGTGGCGATCGTGCTCGCCGTCGTGGCGGTCGTCCTCGCCGGTCTCGCGGTGTTCTTCCGCGGCGAGGCCAACGGCCTGACCAGCGGGGACAGCAACACCGCGCTGACCGACTCGGCCGCGACGAGCCAGCTGAAGGGCCAGCTGACCACCGCGATCAAGCAGACGTTCAGCTACAACTACACCGACCTCGACTCGACCGAGAAGGCCGTCAAGGAGAATCTGACCGGCAAGGCGCTGTGCGAGTACAACCTGCTGTTCGGCCAGGTCAAGGAGTACGCCCCGGCGCAGAAGATCGTCCTGGACACGTCGGTGCGGGAGCTGGCGGTGGTCCGGATCGACGGTGACCGCGCCGAGGCGCTCGTCTACATCGACCAGCTGTCGACCCGGGTGGACGTGAACAAGACGGTCGCCGTCCGCGGCCAGTTCGCCGTCCAGGCCCACCGCGACGGCGACCACTGGAAGATCACCGCGTTCGACATGTTCGGGCAGCCGCTCTTCGACGGGAAGGCGCCGCCGAAGTGCTGAGCGGGCCCTCGGGCCCACAGCAGACGACCGCTGATCAACGTGACGTTCCGCACACCCGGTGCGGGGGCGCCACGCCCGGTCGGAAGATCGTCACCGCGGTGGTCCGACACGCCCGGCCGACCCGGCGCCACCTGCGCCGACCTGCTGAACTACCGCTTGAACATCGCTCACCGGAAGCCTGAACACCCCGCGAGATCATGGCGCGGCATCTTGACTCAGGGCCACCTCGGGGTCACGCTATTCACCAAGCACGCCTTCGACGGGAGGACGGTTGGGTGCGGGCCTAGACAGTCGCCGACTCTACGGCTAGACTGCCCCTTTGCGCTGCCCACTTTCGCATGCCCTAGGATGTTGGGCACGACCGCACCCCTGAACAGCTTCGTTACAGTTGCTAACAAGGCTGCTCAACCGCACATAGTCCTGGAAGGACGCATCTTGGCAGTCTCCCGCGCGACCAAGGCCACTGCTGCGAACTCCACCGTGTCGAACTCTGGTATCCCTGGCGCCCCGCTGCGGGTCTCCTTCGCGAAGATCCGCGAGCCGCTGGGCACGCCCAACCTGCTCGACCTGCAGATCCAATCGTTCCAGTGGTTCACTGGCGCCGAGGCGTGGTTCCAGCGCCGTGTCGACGCCGGTGATGAGAACCCCGTCGGCGGCCTCGAAGAGGTTCTCAACGAGATTTCCCCGATCGAGGATTTCTCCGGCTCGATGTCCCTCTCCTTCTCCGACCCGCGCTTCGACGAGGTCAAGGCCTCGACCGAGGAGTGCAAGGACAAGGACATGACCTACGCGGCGCCGTTGTTCGTCACCGCGGAGTTCACCAACCACGGCACTGGCGAGATCAAGAGCCAGACCGTCTTCATGGGTGACTTCCCGGTCATGACGGACAAGGGCACGTTCATCATCAACGGCACCGAGCGCGTCGTGGTGTCGCAGCTGGTCCGCTCGCCCGGCGTGTACTTCGACACGTCCGTCGACAAGACCACGGACAAGGACGTCTTCGTCGCCAAGGTCATCCCGAGCCGCGGCGCGTGGCTCGAGTTCGACGTCGACAAGCGCGACACCGTCGGTGTCCGCATCGACCGCAAGCGCCGCCAGCCGGTCACCGTGCTGCTGAAGGCGCTCGGCTGGTCCACCGAGCAGATCCGCGAGCGCTTCCACTTCTCGGAGACGCTGCTCGCGACGCTCGAGAAGGACCACACGGCCGGCACCGACGAGGCGCTGCTCGACATCTACCGCAAGCTGCGCCCCGGTGAACCGCCGACCAAGGAGTCCGCGCAGACGCTGCTGGAGAACCTGTTCTTCAAGGACAAGCGGTACGACCTGGCCAAGGTGGGCCGGTACAAGATCAACAAGAAGCTGGGCGTCGCCCTGCCGACCGACGCGGGCGTCCTCTCCGAGGACGACATCGTCACGACCATCGAGTACCTGGTCCGCCTGCACGCCGGCGAGACCAACATGCAGGGCCAGGACGGCACCGAGGTGCCGGTCGAGGTCGACGACATCGACCACTTCGGCAACCGCCGCCTGCGCACCGTCGGTGAGCTGATCCAGAACCAGATCCGGGTCGGCCTCTCCCGCATGGAGCGCGTCGTGCGCGAGCGCATGACCACGCAGGACGTCGAGGCGATCACGCCGCAGACCCTGATCAACATCCGGCCGGTCGTGGCCGCGATCAAGGAGTTCTTCGGCACCTCGCAGCTGTCGCAGTTCATGGACCAGACCAACCCGGTCGCTGGCCTGACCCACAAGCGCCGCCTCTCGGCGCTGGGCCCAGGTGGTCTGTCGCGTGAGCGCGCCGGCATGGAGGTCCGGGACGTCCACCACAGCCACTACGGCCGCATGTGCCCGATCGAGACGCCGGAAGGCCCGAACATCGGCCTGATCGGCTCGCTGTCCTCCTACGCGCGGGTCAACCCGTTCGGCTTCATCGAGACGCCGTACCGCAAGGTCGTCGAGGGTCAGGTCACCGACCAGATCGACTACCTGACCGCGGACGAGGAGGACCGGCACGTCATCGCGCAGGCCAACGCGCCGATCGACGACCAGGGCCACTTCGTCGAGGAGCGCGTCCTCGTCCGCAAGAAGGGTGGCGAGGTCGAGCTCATCGAGCCGTTCGACGTCGACTACATGGACGTCTCGCCGCGCCAGATGGTCTCCGTCGCGACCGCGATGATCCCGTTCCTCGAGCACGACGCCGCGAACCGTGCCCTCATGGGCGCGAACATGCAGCGCCAGGCCGTCCCGCTGCTGCGCAGCGAGTCGCCGCTGGTGGGCACCGGCACCGAGCTCAAGGCCGCCGTCGACGCCGGTGACGTGGTCGTCGCCGAGAAGGACGGCGTGGTCGAGGAGCTGTCCGCGGACTTCATCACGGTGATGGCCGACGACGGCAGCCGCCGGACCTACGGGCTGCACAAGTTCCGCCGCTCGAACCAGGGCACCTGCGTCAACCAGCGCCCGATCGTCGGCGAGGGTGACCGCGTGCTCCAGGGCCAGGTGATCGCCGACGGGCCGTGCACCGAAGACGGTGAGATGGCGCTCGGCAAGAACCTGCTCGTGGCGATCATGCCGTGGGAGGGCCACAACTACGAGGACGCCATCGTCATCTCGCAGCGGCTCATCCAGGACGACGTGCTCACCTCGATTCACATCGAGGAGCACGAGATCGACGCGCGGGACACCAAGCTCGGCGCCGAGGAGATCACGCGGGACATCCCGAACGTCTCCGAGGAGGTCCTCGCGGACCTGGACGAGCGCGGCATCATCCGCATCGGCGCCGAGGTCGGCGACGGCGACATCCTGGTCGGCAAGGTCACCCCGAAGGGCGAGACCGAGCTGACCCCGGAGGAGCGCCTGCTCCGCGCGATCTTCGGTGAGAAGGCGCGCGAGGTGCGCGACACCTCGCTGAAGGTGCCGCACGGCGAGACCGGCAAGGTCATCGGCATCCGGGTGTTCTCCCGTGAGGACGAGGACGAGCTGCCCCCCGGCGTCAACGAGCTGGTCCGCGTGTACGTGGCCCAGAAGCGCAAGATCCAGGACGGCGACAAGCTGGCCGGCCGGCACGGCAACAAGGGCGTCATCGGCAAGGTGCTGCCCGTCGAGGACATGCCGTTCATGCCGGACGGCACCCCGGTGGACGTCGTGCTGAACACGCACGGTGTGCCGCGACGGATGAACATCGGTCAGGTGCTCGAGCTGCACCTCGGCTGGTTGGCGTCACAGGGGTGGAAGGTCGAGGGCAGTCCCAGCTGGGCGAAGAACCTGCCCGAGGAGCTGTACGACGTGGCCCCTGGCACGAACACCGCGACACCGGTGTTCGACGGCGCCAAGGAAGACGAGATCACCGGGCTGCTCGGCTCGACGTACCCCAACCGGGACGGCGAGCGGATGGTGGCGGAGGACGGCAAGGCGACGCTCCTGGACGGGCGTTCCGGCGAGCCGTTCCCGTTCCCGGTCGCCGTCGGCTACATGTACATCCTGAAGCTGCACCACCTGGTGGACGACAAGATCCACGCCCGCTCGACCGGCCCGTACTCGATGATCACGCAGCAGCCGCTGGGTGGTAAGGCGCAGTTCGGTGGCCAGCGCTTCGGTGAGATGGAGTGCTGGGCCATGCAGGCCTACGGCGCGGCGTACACGCTCCAGGAGCTACTGACGATCAAGTCCGACGACGTGCTCGGTCGCGTCAAGGTCTACGAGGCGATCGTCAAGGGCGAGAACATCCCGGAGCCGGGTATCCCGGAGTCCTTCAAGGTGCTGCTCAAGGAGCTGCAGTCGCTCTGCCTCAACGTCGAGGTGCTGTCCTCCGACGGCGCGGCGATCGAGATGCGCGACGGGGACGACGAGGACCTCGAGCGTGCGGCCGCCAACCTGGGCATCAACCTGTCCCGCAATGAGTCGCCGTCTGTTGACGACGTCGTGAACTAGTTCGGGCGAGCGCGGGCGTGGCACCAGCTGCGCCCGCCGCCCCCCGATCCCTTTGATTACAAGGCTTGAACCAACAAAAGGGGAAGACCCGACGTGCTTGACGTCAACTTCTTCGACGAGCTTCGCATCGGCCTGGCCACCGCGGACGACATTCGCCAGTGGTCCTTCGGCGAGGTGAAGAAGCCCGAGACCATCAACTACCGCACGCTCAAGCCAGAGAAGGACGGCTTGTTCTGCGAGAAGATCTTCGGTCCCACCAGGGACTGGGAGTGCTACTGCGGCAAGTACAAGCGGGTGCGCTTCAAGGGCATCATCTGTGAGCGCTGTGGCGTCGAGGTGACGCGCGCCAAGGTGCGTCGTGAGCGGATGGGCCACATCGAGCTGGCCGCGCCCGTCACGCACATCTGGTACTTCAAGGGCGTTCCCTCGCGGCTGGGCTACCTGCTCGACCTGGCGCCGAAGGACCTCGAGAAGATCATCTACTTCGCTGCCTACGTGATCACGGGAGTGGACACCGAGCAGCGGCACGCCGACCTGTCGACGCTCGAGAGCGAGATGACGGTCGAGCGCAAGCAGGTCGAGAACCGGCGCGACGCCGACATCGAGGCCAGGGCCCAGAAGCTCGAGGCCGACCTGGCCGCCCTCGAGGAGGAGGGCGCCAAGTCCGACGTGCGCCGCAAGGTCAAGGAGGGCGGCGAGCGGGAGATGCGCCAGCTCCGCGACCGCGCCCAGCGCGAGCTGGACCGGCTCGACGAGATCTGGACCACCTTCACCAAGCTCGAGCCCAAGCAGCTGATCGCGGACGAGATGCTCTACCGCGAGCTGGTCGACCGCTACGGCGACCACTTCACCGGCTCCATGGGCGCCGAGGCCATCCAGAAGCTGGCCGCGGACTTCGACGTGGAGGCGGAGGCCGAGAACCTGCGCGACACCATCCGCAACGGCAAGGGGCAGAAGAAGCTCCGCGCGCTGAAGCGGCTCAAGGTCGTCGCCGCGTTCTCGTCGACGCAGAACTCGCCGATGGGCATGGTCCTCGACTGCATCCCGGTGATCCCGCCGGACCTGCGGCCGATGGTCCAGCTCGACGGTGGCCGGTTCGCCACGTCCGACCTGAACGACCTGTACCGCCGCGTGATCAACCGCAACAACCGCCTCAAGCGACTGATCGACCTCGGCGCGCCCGAGATCATCGTCAACAACGAGAAGCGGATGCTGCAGGAGGCCGTCGACGCGCTGTTCGACAACGGCCGCCGCGGCCGGCCGGTGACGGGCCCGGGCAACCGGCCGCTCAAGTCGCTGTCCGACCTGCTGAAGGGCAAGCAGGGCCGGTTCCGCCAGAACCTGCTCGGCAAGCGTGTCGACTACTCCGGCCGTTCGGTCATCGTGGTCGGCCCGCAGCTCAAGCTGCACCAGTGCGGTCTGCCCAAGGCGATGGCGCTCGAGCTGTTCAAGCCGTTCGTCATGAAGCGGCTGGTCGACCTCAACCACGCGCAGAACATCAAGTCCGCCAAGCGGATGGTGGAGCGCGCCCGGCCCGCGGTGTGGGACGTGCTGGAAGAGGTCATCACCGAGCACCCGGTGATGCTCAACCGCGCGCCGACGCTGCACCGCCTCGGCATCCAGGCCTTCGAGCCGCAGCTGGTCGAGGGCAAGGCGATCCAGCTGCACCCGCTGGTGTGTGAGGCCTTCAACGCCGACTTCGACGGTGACCAGATGGCGGTCCACCTGCCGCTGTCCGCCGAGGCGCAGGCCGAGGCCCGGATCCTGATGCTGTCGTCGAACAACATCCTGTCGCCGGCCTCGGGTCGCCCGCTGGCCATGCCGCGACTGGACATGGTGACGGGTCTGTTCCACCTGACCCGCCCCAAGGAGGACGGCAAGGGCGCGGGTCTCGCGTTCTCGTCGCCCGCCGAGGCGATCATGGCCTACGACCGGCACGCGATCGACCTGCAGGCCGCCATCAAGGTCCGCATCAGCGACCGGACCCCTGGGCCGGCCGACAAGCCGGAGGGCTGGGAGCCGGGGCAGCCGTGGCTAGCCGAGACCACGCTTGGCCGGGTGCTGTTCAACGACCTGCTGCCCGACGACTACCCGTTCATGAACGAGCCGATGCCGAAGAAGCGGCAGGCCGCGATCGTGAACGACCTCGCCGAGCGGTACCCGATGGTCACCGTGGCGCGGACGCTCGACAAGCTCAAGGACGCCGGCTTCCACTGGGCCACCCGGTCCGGTGTCACGATCGCGATCTCCGACGTGGTCGTGCCGCCGAACAAGCAGGCCATCCTCGACGAGTACGAGAAGAAGGCCGACGCGGTCGAGAAGCGGTACCAGCGTGGTCAGCTCTCCGCCACCGAGCGGAACAACGAGCTGGTCAAGGTCTGGGGCAACGCGACTGAAGAGGTCGCGCAGGCCATGGAGGACAACTACCCGGACACCAACCCGATCCCGACGATCGTGAAGTCGGGCGCGGCGGGCAACATGACCCAGATCCGGCAGCTGTCCGGCATGAACGGTCTGGTCACCAACCCGCGTGGTGAGTTCATCCCTCGGCCGATCAAGTCCAACTTCCGTGAGGGCTTGTCGGTGCTGGAGTACTTCATCGCGACGCACGGCGCCCGCAAGGGTCTCGCGGACACCGCGCTGCGTACCGCCGACTCGGGTTACCTGACCCGTCGTCTGGTGGACGTGTCGCAGGACGTCATCGTCCGCGAGGTCGACTGCGGCACCACCCGCGGCATCATCATGAAGGTCGGCGAGGCCGGTCCGGACGGCACGGTCATCCGTGACCAGCACGTGGAGACCTCGGTCTACGCGCGTTCGCTGTCCACGGAGATCACCGACGCCGACGGCAACGTCCTGCTCAACCGCGGTGACGACCTCGGCGACCCGGCGATCGACAAGCTGGTCACCTCTGGCATCACCGAGGCGAAGGTGCGCTCCGTGCTCACCTGCGAGTCGGCGGTCGGCGTGTGTGCCACCTGCTACGGGCGGTCCATGGCGACCGGCCAGCTGGTGGACGTCGGCGAGGCGGTCGGCATCGTGGCGGCGCAGTCCATCGGTGAGCCGGGTACCCAGCTCACGATGCGTACGTTCCACCAGGGTGGTGTGGCCGGTGAGGACATCACGACCGGTCTGCCGCGTGTCCAGGAGCTGTTCGAGGCCCGCCAGCCCAAGGGCAAGGCCCCGATCGCGGACGTGGACGGCCGCGTGCGCATCGAGGACGGCGACCGCTACTGGAAGATCACGCTGATCCCGGACGACGGCAGCGAGGAGATCGTCTTCGACAAGCTGTCGAAGCGGCAGCGCCTCGCGGCGACGCCGGACGGCCCGCTGGCGGACGGCGACCACGTGTCGGTCGGTCAGCAGCTGCTCGAGGGCACGCCGGACCCGCACGAGGTGCTGCGGGTCATGGGGCCGCGCGAGGCTCAGCTGCACCTGGTGGACGAGGTCCAGAAGGTGTACCGGGCGCAGGGTGTGTCGATCCACGACAAGCACATCGAGGTCATCGTCCGGCAGATGCTGCGCCGGGTCACGATCCTCGACTCGGGTGCCGCGGAGTTCCTGCCGGGTGCGCTGATCGAGCGGGCGCAGTTCGAGACGGAGAACCGCAGGGTCGTCGCCAGTGGCGGTGAGCCCGCCTCGGGTCGCCCGGTGCTGATGGGCATCACCAAGGCGTCGCTGGCCACGGACTCGTGGCTGTCGGCCGCCTCCTTCCAGGAGACGACCCGCGTGCTGACCGACGCCGCCATCAACGGGCGCTCGGACAAGCTCGTCGGCCTCAAGGAGAACGTGATCATCGGTAAGTTGATCCCGGCCGGTACCGGGATCAACAAGTACCGCAACATCCAGGTGCAGCCGACTGAGGAGGCCCGGGTCGCCGCATACGCGATCCCGAGCTACGACGACGGCTACTACACCCCGGACGTGTTCGGTACCGGCACCGGCGCCGCCGTGCCACTGGACGACTACGACTTCGGTCGCGACTACCGGTAGTTTTCAGATCAAGGAAGCCCCCTGGCCGTAGGCCGGGGGGCTTCCTTTTCTTTTTGCCAAAGGCGACCCGTTGCCCGAAGGAGCGCCCGACGGCGACCGAGCCACCCAACTCCAACGCAACTCCGACCGGCCAAGCCCCCGATCCACCTTGTCAAGAGCCGTTCGTTGTGAGCCGGATGGGTGGTTAGCTTCGACCGAAATAGGGCTTTGTGTCGTGATTCATTGACGGGACATGATCGTTCTAGGGACGCTTCCGCTGCACACTCCGACCCTGCTCGAAAGGTGCTCCCTGCGATGAAGTCACGCATCGTTCGACTACTTCTCCTTGTCCCCCTTGCCTTGGCCGGCGTGCTCGGCGTCACGGCGCCGTCCGCCGCCGCCGACCCGGGACCTGTCACCGCGGAAGACATGCAGGCCGCCGACGCCTGCTACACCTGGGGGCGCACGCTGTCCCAGGGCGCCTCCGGTGACGACGTCCGCCAGCTCCAGATCCGTGTCGCCGGCTACCCGGGCTACGGCGGCGTCCTCGCGCTCGACGGCCAGTTCGGCCCTGGCACGAAAGCCGCGGTCACCCGCTTCCAGCAGGCTTACGGCCTCGGCGCCGACGGCATCGCGGGTCCGCAGACCTTCACCAAGCTGTACGAACTGCAGGACAACGACTGCACGCCGATCAACTTCACCTACGACGAGCTGAACAACTGCAACTCCGACTGGTCCGGCGGGCGGGTGTCGGCCAGTACGGCCCGCGCGAACGCGCTCGTGACCATGTGGAAGCTCCAGGCCCTCCGCCACGCGATGGGTGACCGGCCGGTGGACGTCAACGGTGGGTTCCGCAGCGTCTCCTGCAACAACGCCGTCGGTGGGGCCACCAACAGCCGGCACCTGTACGGCGACGCCGCCGACCTCGGCGCCGGCGCGCAGGGGTTCTGCAACATCGCCCGTCAGGCGCGTAACCACGGGTTCACCGAGATCCTCGGCCCCGGCTACACGGGCCACAACGACCACGTCCACGTGGCCAACCGCTCGGGTCAGTTCTGGTCGGCGCCGAGCTGCGGCATCTGATCAGCTGACGTGACGCCCTCGGCGGCGCGGCTCCCCACCGCGCCGCCGAGCGCCACCCCCCAGGCCAGGAACACCAGTTCGGTCAACACCACCGCCCAGCTCGCCGCCAGTTCGCCAACGGTGGTCTCTCCCGACAGCAGGTCCGTCGACATCATGGCGATGCCCAGCAGCCCGTACGCCGTGAGCGCCACCGCCACCACGCCGGCCGGGATCACCACGAACCAGCGGCGGCCCCACGGGCGCAGCAGCGCCAGTGTCAGCACACCGCCAACCGCGGGCGCCAGCACCAACGCCAGCGCGGTCGCCAGGTTCAGGTCCGTCGCCGCCTCGGTCAGCATCTCGGGTGGGATGCCGAGAGGAACCCCCAGGAACCAGAAGGCATGCGGGACCGAGAAGCCGACGACCGGTAGGACCGCCGCGACCTGTGCCCAGCGGCGGGACAGGCGGAGCCGGGGGCGTGGTGCGGCGAGGGCGAACAGCAGGCCGCCGGCCAGCAGCACCATGCGGTGGCCGATGTCTCGCCAGTCGGTGACGCGACCGCCGAAGGCCGCCGGGATCTCGAACAGCA
>Ga0272482_10000475_pt1 | contig 12531 bp, 10 predicted proteins | sample RVTome_8_FD_192427 | JGI IMG/M metagenome (GOLD analysis project Ga0272482, IMG submission 192427) | Soil microbial communities from uranium-contaminated site in the Upper Colorado River Basin, Wyoming, United States - RVT160D0 (version 2) ...
GCTCGGCCTGTCCAGCGCGTTGGGCTGGATGCTGTTCGTCGGGGCGCTGATCCTCGCCGCGATCAACGTGCGAGCACTGCGGAGGAGCACGTGAGCATCGTCCGCGGGAGGACCCGCCTGTCACTGTCCACTGTGCTGGCTCGCGCCACGGTCGGCGTGCTGCTGGCGCTGTACGCGGCGATCAGCCTGTACCCCTTCCTGTGGATGGTGTCCGCCGCATTCAAGGACCAGCTCGAGGTGGTGGCCGGTGGGCATCTGATCCCGCGGCGCCCCACCCTGCGCACCCTCACCGAGACGTGGAACGAGCTGCGGTTCTTCGACTACTTCCTCAACAGCCTGAAGGTCACGGGGTTGACCGTGCTCCTGGTGCTGGTGATCTACTCGGCCGCCGGGTACGCGTTCTCGGTGCTGCACTTCCCCGGGCGCAAGGCGCTGTACCGGCTGTTTCTGGCGCTGCTGTTCGTGCCCGGGGTGACCGTGCTGCTGCCCATCGTGCTGCTGGAGAACAAGCTGGGACTGCTGGGTGGCCACTGGGGGCTCATCCTGCCGTTCGTCAACGGCACGGCGCCGCTGTCCGTCCTGCTGATGACCAACGCGTTCTCCTCCATCCCGGGTGAGCTGCGCGAGGCGGCACGGGTCGACGGCGCCAGCGAGCTGCGCATCTTCACCACCATCTACCTGCCGCTGTCCCGACCGGTCCTGATCACGATCGCCGTGCTCACCGCGATCCCGACCTGGAACGAGTACCTGCTCACCCGGGTCTCGCTCAACGACCCCGAGACCTACACCCTGCCCATCGCGTTGCAGAACCTGCAGTCCAGCGCGGTGCAGCACTACAACGTCCTGATGGCCGGCGCCCTGATCGTGGTGATACCGGTGATCATCCTGTTCGTCGCCGCGCAACGGTACTTCGTCAACGGCCTGATCGGCGCGGTGAAGTCCTGACCCGCTCCGCCCCCAGCTATCGAGCCCGGAGGCAACCCGTGAGAACAAGGCGTGCATGGTCCCTCGTCGGGCCGCTCCTGCTGCTGGTGACCGCCCTCGTCGCACCCGCCGGTGCCGCGCACGCGGCCGCCGGGCCGGTCATGTACCCGCGCGGCATCGGCGCGGACTTCGGCCCGGACCCGGTCGCACTCGGCGTGACGGCGCGCGCCGGCGACGACCCGGCGGGCCTGCGTACCGGCACGCTGGACGGCCGGACGTACTGGCAGACGCAGGTGGCCGCGGGCACGACCTACGTCGGCGTCACCCCCGACGCCGGCTACGCCTCGAGCGTGACCGGGTCGTCGATCGTCGTGGTCGTCACCTACCACGACGCGGGAAGCGGGCAGTTGACGCTGCGTACCGCTTCGGGCGACACGACGGCGGTCGCCGACCTCGCCGGCACGAATGCCTGGCGGCTGGCCGCGGTCGGGCTCGACGGCGCCGCGCTCGGCGGCGGCGAGTTGCGCCTCGGCGGGGTCGACGGCGGCGCCCCCGTGGACATCACCGTCGCCCAGGTCCGGATCACCAAGACCGGACCGCGGGCCACCCTCGGGCCCACCGCGACCGACACCGGCATCAGCCCGAGAGCCGGCGACAACGAGGCGGGGCTCGTCACCGGGACGGTCGCCGGCCGCGGCTTCTGGCGGACCAACGCCGCCGCGCCGCCGCCGGCCACCAACTACCTGTACATGAACGTCGCCGACAGCTACGCCTACGACACCCGCGACATCGTGATGGTCAGCGTGGACTACTTCGACGCCGGCAACGGGAGTCTCTTCCTGCACTACGACTCTCCCGGCGCGACGATCCCCGACATGTTCAAGCCGTCGCCGATCGTGTCCTATGGGGACAGTCAGGCGTGGAAGACCCATGACTTCGTCCTCGACGACGCCATCCTGACCAACCGCAGCAACGGCTCGGACTTCCGCCTCACCCACGACGGCTCACCGGTCGAGCTGACGGTGGCCGCCGTGCGGGTGACCGTGGTCCCGCGCCTGCTCGACGTCAAGGCCGGCCTTCGTGACCTCGTCGCCACGGTGAGCCTGGCCCACTACGCGGCGCGCGAGGGCACCCGCGACGGCCAGTACCCGCAGGGGTCGAAGGCGGCGCTCGCGTCGGCCATCGCCCGGGCGCGGGGCGTGCTCGACGACACCTCGGCCACCGAGGCGCGGGTGGCGTCGGCGCTGCAAGCTTTGTACGACGCCCACCAGGCGTTCCGCGCCTCGGTCGTCGACACCGACCTGGCCCGCCACGGCACGCTCACCGCGAGCAGCAGTGCCAGCGGTTCGAGCCCGGCCGCGGCCAACGACGGCGACCCCACGACGGTCTGGACCAGCGGGAACGGCGGCGGGGGAGAGTGGCTGCGAGCCGACCTCGGCGCGGCGCGGCGGGTCAACGACGTGCTCGTGCGGTGGGGCAGCGCCTATTCGCCCGACTACACCGTCGAGGTCTCCAGGGACGGCACCACCTACACCGCTGTCGGCCACTCCGGCGCGCCGGGCACCACGTCGTCGCGCACACGGTTCCCCACCACGACCGCGCGGTACGTCCGGCTGAACCTCACCGGATACGCCGCCGGCCTCACCAGCTTCGACGTGGCCGGGTTCCAGATCCGCGAGCAGCGCGCCGTCACGCCGTCGCCGAGGCTCGTCAAGACCAGGTACCCGACCACCGACGTGGTGGTCGCCGACTTCGACGCCACCGCCTACGGCGCCGACGCCACGGGGAAGAGGGACGCCGCCGCGGCCATCCGCGCCGCCCTGTACGACTGCTACGACGCGGGCGGCGGCACGGTCTGGCTGCCCGCGGGCACCTACCGGGTCACCGGCACGGTCGAGGTGCCGGCCTTCTGCACGCTGCGCGGCGACCGCCGCGACCCGGACCAGGGCCACGGCTCCTACGGCACGGTGGTGAGCGCCGACCTGCCCGCCGGCGACGACGGCCCGGTGCTCTTCCGGATCGGCGGCAGCGCCGGCGTGGTGGGCGTGACCACGTACTACCCGCGGCAGAACGCGACCGCGCCGGTGCCGTACAACTTCACGTTCGAGATCCCGGGCAGCTCGTGGGCCGGCGACGAGAACTACATGATGAGCACGATCTCCGACGTCACCATGCTCAACTCGTACCGGGGCATCGGCGTCAGCACCATGCGCGACGAGCGGGGCCGCCCGCCCGGCAACGGCCAGGTCCACGAGTCGGCGACCATCCGCAACGTCAAGGGCACGGCCCTGCTGGAAGGTGTCGAGGCGTACAACGGCGCCGACGTCGGCACGTGGGAGCACGTCAAGCTCAGCAACGCCTACTGGGCGCAGGCTCCGGCGGCGTACCACCCGCCGCGACGATCCACATTGGACGCCTGGACCCGCGCGCACGGCACCGGGTTCGTCCTCGGCGACCTGGAGTGGGACCAGTTCGCCGACCTGTCCGCGGCGGACTACCGCGTCGGCATCCACGTGGTGAAAGGGCTGCGGGCCGAGTTCACCGGCATCTTCCAGCGGGTGCGGATCGAGCGCACCGACACCGCGCTGCGAATCGACCAGTTCGACTCCCGGTGGGGACTGGCGATGGCCGCGAGCGTCCTGGAAGGCAGCCAGGCCGCGGTGGTGAACAACGGTGGCGGCTACGTCAAGCTCACCGGCACCAAGCTCGCCGGCGGCGTCCAGGGCACGGTGTACCAGCTCGCCGGCACCGTGCCCACCGAGGACGCGGCACCCGCCACGGTCAAGCCCAGGCGTGCGGTCCTCTACGACGCCGGCTCGCTGGGCGGCAACGGCTACACCCCCGCGCGGGACGCGACGGCGGGCATCCAGCGGGCACTCGACCGCGCGGGCCGCGACGGGGGCGGCGTGGTCTACCTCCGGGCCGGCTGGTACCGGCTCGACGGGCGTCTCGTCGTGCCGGCCGGCGTCGAGCTGCGCGGCGCGTCCTCGGTGCCCAACCGGGACGAGGACGGGCGCAGCGGAGGCACCGTGCTGATGTCCTACGCCGGCCGGGACACCGCCAACCCGGACACCGACCAGGCCGCCATCACGCTGCGCGGCGAGCGGGCCGGGGTCAACGGCCTGCGCGTGTTCTACCCGGAGAACAACCCGGCGGCACCGGGCGGCCTGGTGCCCTACCCCTACACCATCCGCGGCCAGGGCAGCGGCACGTACGCCGTCAACATCGGCCTGCCGAACGCGTGGAACGCCATCGACATGGCCACGTACCGCAACGACCACTTCCTGGTCCGCAAGATCAAGGGCACGTTCGTGCGGCACGGCGTGACCGTCGGCAAGAGCGACCGCGGCCGGGTCGAGGGCGTGCTCAGCAACGGAAACACGTTCGTGCGGACCGGTTTCTACCTACCCGACTGGGTGCTCGGAAGGGACCTGTTCCCGCAGGTGATCGACGGCTGGACGCGCAAGTACGCCGACCTGGTCACCGTCGACGGCGCGAGCCGGCTGACCGTCGTGGACGTGTTCGGCTACGGCCTGCACAACGGTCTCGTCGTGCACTCCGGCGACGTCAAGGTCTTCAACCTGGGCACCGACAACCTCGGGACCGACGGCTACTCGGTGAAGGTGGCCGGCGGGAAGGTCACCGTCGTCAACCTCATGCGCTACAACGGCACCACCCTCACCGGGCCGGCGAGGCTGCACAACGTGATGGTGATCAACATTGTCGAGCACCACGTCGCCGCCGCGGCGGCCCCCGCCGGCGCCGGCACGGTCCGCCTGGAGGGCAACGAGACCCGGCCCGGCTTCTACGAGCCGGGCAGCCAGGTCACCGCGTCGGCCAAGGCCGCGCCCGGCTTCCACTTCGTCAACTGGACCATCGGCGGCACGGAGGTCTCCACCGCCCCGCAGTACACGTTCACGGTCGCCGGCGCACAGGAGCTGACCGCCAACTTCGCGCCGGACGACGCGACATGAGGAGGCTTGCGTGAAGATCCTGGTCACCGGCGCCGCCGGCATGGTCGGCCAGGCGGTGGTCGCGCGGCTGCACGCCGACGGGCATGCCGTCCGCGCGCACGACCTGACGCCACCGCCCGGCCCGGCCGACGACACCGTCGCCGGCGACCTGCGTGACGCCGCCGGCCTCGACCGGCTGCTCGCCGGCGTCGACGCGGTGGTGCACGCCGCCGCCATCCCCGCGCCGGTGCGGGACGACGTCTTCGACAACAACGTCGCCGCGGCGTACCACCTCCTGGAAGCCGCGGGGACGCTCGGCGTGCGCCGCATCGTGTACATCTCCAGCCTCTCCGCTCTCGGGCTGGCGTGGTCGCGGCGCGGCGCCGCACCGCTGCGGGTGCCGGTCGCCGAGGACCACCCGTACGTCGGCGACGACCCGTACGGTCTGTCCAAACAGGTCGGTGAGCTGGTCACGGCGACGGTCAGCAACAGGTTCGGCATCCCGGCCGTCAGCCTGCGGTTTCCGTTCATCGGCACCGGCGAGCGGCTGCGCCACCACGTCGCGCACGTCCAAGCCGACCTCGGCGACCACCGGGGCAGCCTGTGGGGCTGGGTCGACACCCGCGACGCCGCGGACGCGGTCGCCACGGCGCTGACCCGGTCGTTCGAGGGTCACTTCGTCGTGCACGTCGCGGCGCCCGACACCGTCGCGCTGCTGCCGACGGCCGAGCTGCTTCGCCGGTACTACCCCGAGTCCCCGCTCACCGAAGAGCTGGACGGCTTCGCGGTGCCGATCTCCACCCGCCTGAGTCGCGAGCTGCTCGGCTTCGTCCCGACACACACTTGGCGACCCACGACTACGGGGTGAGCCTCAGCCGGCCGCGATCGTGAACGCGGGCGCGCTGGGCTGCGACCGCACCTGGTACGACGCGGTCAGCCACCACCATCACCGCCACCACCACCATCGCCGCCGGCGATTGAGTCGCCGCCGCCCGCGCCGCCGCCCGCACCGCCCGCACCGCCCGCGTAGCCGTAGCGGCCGTCGTGGAAGGGCAGATCGCCGCGAATGCCGCCGGTGGTGAGCCGCTTACCCGGCCCCGCGAGGTGTTGCAGGCAGACCAGGCCAGGGACCTGGAAACACTCGCCGCGGCCGCCGCAGTCGGCCAGGTAGCGGTTGCCGCCATCGACGCGAAGCTCCTCGTCCGCCCGGAACAGCAACGGAAGACCCGTCGGGCCGCAACCCTCGTCTTGGCGGGCGTAGCCGAGCGTGGCCAGCAACGACGGGCTTCTGTTGGCGGTGCCAGCGCTGATCGTCGCCGACGGCGGGTAGGACAGATGGCGCCCGAACGCGCTGTCGCAGAAGGCGGCGTAATCCCGCTCGTGCAGGGCGAACTCGCGCCACAGGCGGTCCGCGACGACCGAGGGCATGGACAGGTTTGCCTTGGAATGGCGGGCGATGAGCCGAAACCATTGTCGGGTCGCGGCTTCGACCAACTGGATGTCGTCGCCGCTGAGATGGGGGTGCTGACTGCCTAAGCGCTGACGCCCGCTGGCAGGAAACCGCAAGGCGTCGACGATGCGAATCCGGTGAGCGGCGCGAGGGTTCCTCAACCTTGTCCAGATCATATCGGCAACTTCAATCCGCCCGGATACGAGCGATCGGGCCCCGACTCGCCAAATTGGCGTCGTGACCTCCTCAGGGTACCGCCGCTGGCAAGCACGGATCCCAGCTCAGGGCACGGTGATCGGGATTACGACCTCCGGGTCGACGATGGTGACCTGCCCGTCGAATGGCGGCGCTTGCGAGACCTGTAGGTAGTGGTTGCCGAGGTTGACTGGATCGTCGATCGAGACCGGCTTGCCGGCGGCGACGAAGGTGAACGGCACCGAGATACGCGACCGCGCCCGCGGTCCGGGAACCGTGCATACCAGTGCCGTCTGATCGGAGCCTGGACGAGTGGCGCAGCCGCCCCAGTCTCCGCCCGCCGGCCGGACCTGGCCCGGGAGGATGAGGAGCAGCTCCAGCCGCGCGACGTCGACGGCGCCGTCATTGCGCACCGTGACCGTCAGCCGGCCGGTGAGGCCATCGCCCTGCCGCTGGAACGACAAGGCGGAGGGTACGACGGACAGCAGCGCCACCGGTGGCCGCGCCGGAAACGTCGTTGGGCCGTCCACCTGCCTGAACCGCCCGTCTTGCCAGGCGTATGTGCGCCACTGGTTCGGCACCGTGTTCTGACCACCGTCGGTGTATTCCCTGGAGACCAGTACCGCGACCCGGCCGCCGTCGCGAGCCTCGAGATGGTCCATCATCGCGAACCCGTCCTGCGTGCCGACGACCCGGCCGATCGGCTCCAGCTCCTGACCATCGCGGCGGAATGCGACGATCTGACGGCCGCCCGCCTCCGGCCCTTCACCGCACATCAAGTGGGCGACGTAGTCCTCGGCGCCGTCGTGGTCGACGTCGGCCGCGACGTAGGACAAGACGTTCACCGGCCGGTGTGCGGCATCGCGGTAGTACTGGCCGCCCGTCAGGGAGACTCGGCCCTTGGCGCAGGTGGCGTCCGCGGCCGCGCCCCAGCTGGGCACCGTGATGGTGGCCGACTTGAACGGGCCAAGGTCCGCCTCGCCGCCCTGCCGCTCGGTCGGCAGCACGGTCGGCGACGGCGCGGGTTCGATGGCCGGCTCCGGTGAGCGGTCGGTGCCCACGGCGACGGCCGTGCTCAGTGCCACCGCGGCGACCGCGAGTCCGGCCACGGCGGTCGCGACGGTGCGGCGGACCCGGATGCGGTGAGAGGTGGCCAGGGCCCGCTCACGCAGGTCGACAGCGTCGACCTCGGTAGCGATCTCGCCCAGTCCCCGGCGCAGGTTGTCGATCTCGGTCATCGCGCATCTCCGCTCACACTGACGCCATTGAGCTCCGGCGCGAGGAGGCGTAACCGCTCGAGTGCCTTCGCGGTCTGGCTCTTGATGGTGCCGACGCTGACGCCCAAGGTCTCCGCCGCCTGCGCCTCGGTCAGATCGTCGAAGAACCTCAGCACGACGACCGCGCGCTGCTTGGGGGTGAGGCGGGACAAGGCGCTGCGCAACGACAGTCGCAGCACCGTCTGCTCGGCGTGATCGATCTGGACGCCGGGCCCATCTGGCACCTCACCGGTGAACGACTCGACGACGCGGCGCCGCCGCCAGCGCGACACCTGGAGGTGGTACATCGTCTTGCGGGTGTACGCCTCGGCGTTTCCGGTGGCACGCAGCCTCCGCCACGCACGGTGGGTTAGCCCCAGCGCGGTCTGGACGAGATCCTCGGCCAGGTGCTGATCGCCGGTGAGCAGATACGCCGACCGGAGCAGCGCAGGTGTCCTGGCCCGGACAAACGCGTCGAAGTCAGGAGCGCGAGCGTCCACGTCCGCCTCTTCTCGACTGAAACATCGGGGGTGATCTACCAGCCAAGACGACCGCTAGCGGGAAAAGGTTGGGCGGGTGCGGCAAGCTTGGTGCGTGGACCTCTCCGACACGAACGCGACGGTGACGCTGGTGTGTGGCTTGGCCATCGTCGCCGGCGTCATAGGGGTGGTCGTACCGGTCCTGCCCGGGCTCCTGCTGTGCTGGCTCGGCGTGCTGGCCTGGGCGCTCTTCGCGGACGGCGGGTGGGTGAAGTGGCTGGTCTTCGCCGTCGTCACGGCTCTGGCGGTGGCCGGCACGCTGGTCAAGTACCTGTGGCCCGGCCGTAACCTCAAACGCTCCGGCGTGCCCAACAGCACCCTGCTGGTGGGTGGCGTGCTCGGCCTGGTCGGCTTCTTCGTCGTACCCATCGTGGGGCTGGTCCTGGGGTTCATCCTTGGCGTCTGGCTGGCGGAACGGGTCCGGCTGGGCGACAACCAGCGCGCCTGGCCGTCCACCGTGCACGCGCTCAAGGCCGCCGGCCTCTCGATGCTGATCGAGCTGGCCGCCGCCCTCGCGATCGCGGCGACGTGGGGCGCTGGACTCCTGGCGACTTGACCGCCGATCATCCTGGCGCCGGCCGGCGCGGGTCCGGGTCGATCGTGATGTTGCCTGTCGTTCACGCGCTGTTGGGCGCCCGTTTCCAGCTCGTTCATTGGAAGTTTTGAGTTTGTTTTGATGTTCGTCCGCTTTCCTGATGTCGTTCGCCGGCATCAGGAAGTGGAGAGCATCGATGTTGTTCAGGCGTAGGCAGCCTATCGCGGAGCAGCTGCCTGAGACAGCGCGACCGCAGGAGCGGGCCGCGGAGCCTGGACACGCGCTGCGCGCGCCGAGCCGGCTGCACGCCTTCAACCGATACGAGATCAAATACCTGGTGCCGCGGGAGATTCTCGGCGATCTGCGCGATGAGCTCGGCCGGCGTATGGAGGTCGACGCGTACGCCGCCGCCGGTGGCTATGGAGTGTGGAGCGTCTACTACGACACCACACGGCTGCGGTTCTACTGGGAAAAGATCGAGGGCCTGCGGTTTCGGCGCAAGCTGCGGATCCGGCATTACGGCGACCGGTGCGTCGACGACGACACGCCGGTATTCGTGGAGATCAAGCAGCGGGTCAACCGCGTGACGCAGAAGCGCCGGGTTCAGGTGCCGTACGGGCAGGCCCGGCAGCTTTGTGATCAACGCCGGATGATCGACTGCGGCGACTCCGGGCATGGGTTCCTGGAGGAGGTGCTCGGCCTGGTCGCCGGGTTGGACCTGCGGCCGATCGCGATGACCGGATACCGGCGGGAGGCGTTCGTCGGCCGGGGCGCCGAGGTCGGGCTGCGGGTCACGCTCGACCACCGTGTGCTGGGGCGGGACCGCGACTTCCACCTGGGCGCCGACGTGGAAAACAAGTTCATCGTGCCGCCGCGGCTGGCGGTGCTGGAGGTCAAGGCCAACGAGCGCGTGCCGTACTGGCTGACCGACCTGACCGCCCGGCACAGCCTCGCGGTGGTGCGGATGTCGAAGTACTGCCAGAGCGTCGAGGCGTTCGGCAAAGCACCGCGATCCGCGTTCCACGTCCCGGAAGACCACGATCGGAGCACTGACCACCATGCCCTTTGACGTCCAGGATCTGTCCGGCACCTTCAGTGTCGGCGACATCGCGATCGCGCTCGCGCTGTCGTTCGTGCTCAGCTCCGCGATCGGATGGGTGTACAGGGGCACGCACCGCAATGTGTCCTACAGCCAGTCGTACGTGCAGACGCTGGTGATCCTCGGCATGATCATTTCGTTGATCATGCTGGTGGTCGGCTCGAATATCGCGCGGGCGTTCGCGCTCGTCGGCGCGCTGTCGGTGATCCGGTTCCGCAACGCCATCAAAGAGACCCGCGACGTCGGGTTCATCTTCCTGGTGATGGGGATCGGGATGGCCTGCGGCACCCGCTTCTACACCCTCGCCGTCGTGGCGACCGTCGCGATCTGCCTCGTGGTCGTCGTGATGCAGCGGTTCAACTGGTTCCATCTCAACGTGCAGCGCCAGGTCGTCAAGGTGCAGGTGCCGGCCGACGAGGATCACACCAACGAGATCCAAGACGTGTTGCTGCGGCATACCAGCGAGTTCGAGCTGGTCAGCATCGAGTCGATCCAGGGTGGCGCGCTGACCGAGCTGATGTACACGGTGAAGCTGCGCAAGGGCGTCGAACCAGCCACGCTGATCGCGGCGCTGCGCGAGCGGACATACGGGCAGCGGGTCACCTTGCTGACCGGCTACGACCAGACAGACCTGTGATGCGGCGGCTCAAGCACCGCCTCCCGGTCCGGCTGCGTCACCACTGGAAGGTCGTCGCCGCCTGCGGTGCCTTCTTCGCCGTGCTGGTCGGGCTGGTCGGCACGAGCCGGGTGGCGCCGATCGTGACCAGCGACGAGCGCGCCGAAGCCGACGTGGTCATCCAGGACATCGCCGGCACCGTCGACCTGTTCGACCTCAGCAAGCCGCACGAGATCACCGTGTCGTATTCGCCGGAGGACTACGATCGGATGCTCGATCAGTACTGGGAAGACGGCGAGAAGGACTACGTCGAGGCCGACCTGGTCATCGACGGCACCCACCTCGACAGCGTCGGCATCCGGCTCAAGGGCAACTCGACCCTGGGCTCGCTCACCCGCGACGGCGAAGCCGCCCCCCGAGGCTTCGGCGGGCGCGGCGACGACCGCGACGGAGGGGGACCGCCCGACTTCGGCGGCGCCGCCCCGCCCGGCGGTGGCCAACGACCTGGTGGTGGCTTCCGCGCCGGGGGCATGGGCTCGCTGAAGGCGGAGGAGCCGGAAACCCTGCCCTGGCTGATCAGCTTCGACGAGTACGTCGAAGGCCGCCGCTACCAGGGCCGCACCGAGATCGCGGTCCGTCCGGCCACCGGCATGGGCAGCACCACCGGCATCAACGAGGCGGTCGCGCTGAGCCTGGTCGCCCAGTCCGGGGAGCCGTCGCAGCGGTTCACGTTCTCCACCTTCACCGTCAACGATCGGCCGAGCGTGACCCGGCTCGTCGTCGAACACCCCGACCAGACCTACGCCGACTCGCTCGCCGGCGACGGCGTGCTCTACAAATCCCGGGCCAGCGGCCAGTTCACCGACCAGGGCGACGACCCCACCGACTACCAGGACGACTTCGACCAGGTCAACAAGAAGGGCAGCCAAGACCTGCAGCCGGTGATCGACCTGATCCAATGGGTCGGCTCGGCTACCGACGAGCAGTTCGCCAAAGGTCTCGCCGACCGGGTCGACGTGGCGTCCTTCGCCCGATACGTGGCCCTGCAAAACCTGCTGCTCAACTTCGACGACATGAGCGGCCCGGGTAAGAACTACTACCTGTACTACAACCTCGACACCCGCAAGTTCACCGTGGTCACCTGGGACCTCAACCTGGCGATGAGCGGCGACGCCGCCCAGGGCCCGAACGACACGGGACGGATGGGCGGCTTCCGCGCGGCCGGCCCGGGCGGGCAGCCAGGTGACGGCCAGCCACCCGAGGGGTTCCAGCCACCGGAAGGCTTCCAGCCGCCCGACGGTTTTCAGCCGCCCGAGGGCTTCCAGCCGCCGGAGGGTGGACAAGGGCCAGGCGGGGGACCGATGCAGGGCCACCGGCTCAAGGAGCGCTTCCTGGCCGACGCCGGGCTCAAGAAGGTGTACGAGAGCGCGTACCGCGACCTCTACCAGAAGCTCTACGCCAGCGGTGCGGCCGCCACCGCGGTCGACCAGACCAGCGCCATGCTCAAGGCTGCCGGTGCCAACGCCTCCACAGTGGACAGCGAGGCGGGCAGCCTGCGTTCGTTGATCGAAAATCGCACGAAGAGCCTCGCCACCAACGAGGTCATCACCCGGAAATAGCGCCTAAGCCGCCGGCCGGCAGGTGACCGGCAGGCGGCGCAGGCTGCGCGTGCGAAACGACGGTAGCCACGACAGCTCCTGCGGGGCGACGGCCAGCCGCAGTCGCGGCAAGCGGCGTACCAGCGTGCCCAGCGCGATGGTGGCCTCCAGGCGGGCGAGGCCGGCGCCGAGGCAGTAGTGGATGCCGTGGCCGAGGCTGAGATGGGCCGCTTCGGCACGGTCGAGGCGCAGCTCGTCGGGGTCGGTGAAGCGTGCGGGATCGCGGTTGGCCGAAGAGACCGCCAGGTACACCGTCTCACCCGCGGGAATGGTGACGCCGCCGATGCGGAGGTCCTCGACCGGGAA
>Ga0272482_10000476_pt1 | contig 12520 bp, 11 predicted proteins | sample RVTome_8_FD_192427 | JGI IMG/M metagenome (GOLD analysis project Ga0272482, IMG submission 192427) | Soil microbial communities from uranium-contaminated site in the Upper Colorado River Basin, Wyoming, United States - RVT160D0 (version 2) ...
GCTCGGTACGTCGCTGAACCGGGTCCAGGAGGTCGAGGACATCGCCGACGTCCAGGTCGGGATGGCGCACCATTTCGAGGCGGGCGGACCGCCGCCGGGGCCGCAGAGGCCGCAGCCGCTCGACGATCCGGCGGCGATCGAGAAGGTGATCGCCGCTCAGGCGGGCACCGACGGGTACATGGGCGTGGCCCGCAGCGAGATCACCGCTGTCGGGATCACCGGCAAGCTCGACGCGGTCGGCGTCACCGGACCCGATTCGGCGCGCTACTACAAGATGGTCTCCGGCTCGTGGCTGAGCGGACCGGGGCAGATCATCGTCTCGACGCCGTTCCTGACCGCTGCCGGCAAAGAGGTGGGAGACAGCATCGTACTCACCGACGACGGTGTCGACATCACCGTCAAGATCGTCGGTGAGGTGTTCAACGTCGACAACGACGGCATGCAGGTGGTCACCGACATCGCCACCCTCCGCCAGGCGGAACCGGAGCTGGCGCCGATGACGTACTACGTCACCACGCGGTCCGGCACCGACGCCGGGTCATACGCACAGGCGCTGTCGACGGCGCTGACGTCGCTCAGCGCGGACGCCAACCCCCTCAACCACGAACCCGACGAGATGATCATCATCATCAACGCGCTGACCGGACTGCTCAGCCTCATGCTGATGGTCGTCGCCGGCCTCGGCGTGATGAACACGGTCGTCCTGGAAACTCGCGAACGCGTCCACGACCTCGGCGTGCACAAGGCGCTCGGGATGAGCCCCCGGCAGACCACCGCGATGGTCATCGCCTCGGTCGTGGTCACCGGCCTGGTCGGTGGCGCGGCCGGTACGGCGGTCGGCGTGCTGCTGCAACGCACGGTCATCACGGAGATGGCCAGCAGCGTCGGCTTCCGCCTGCCCGACTCGGTCCTCGACGTGTACAGCTCGGCCGAGCTGCTCTTCTTCGGCCTGGCCGGGCTGGTAATCGCCGTGGTCGGCGCGCTGCTGCCGGCCGGATGGGCGGCGAAGACACGGGTCGCGGTGGCGCTGCGCACCGAGTAACGACAAGAAACCCCGCCGCTCACGGGTGTCGTCCGTGAGCGGCGGGCTCGGCGGGAAGCGCGGCCAAGCCACTTGCCAAGATCCACACGAACGGGGCCGGGCACCTACACTGGATCGCCCCGGCGTGGCGCCGGGAAAACGCCCGACCGACCGTAGGAGTCCTGTTGTCCGCGTCCGAGTCCTCGACCGACCCCGGCGAGGTCAGCCAGGAGACCCCGGGTGAACGTGCCGACCGCAACTTCATCGAGCTGCTGCAGGGCTTCCGGGTCGCGGTGACCGGCGTTCAGGTGCTGTTCGCGTTCCTGCTCGTCGTTCCGTTCTCCGCCGAGTTCACGAAGGTCAGCGACTTCGGCCGCCAGTTGCTCTACGTCGCTCTGGTCAGCGCCGCGATCGCTTCCATCTGCTACATCGCTCCCGCGGCACAGCATCGGGTGTTGTTTCGGCAGGGACTCAAAGAGCCGCTGGTGCACCGCTCGAACCGGCTCGGACTGGCCGGCGGGCTCGCCCTGCTGGTCGCCATGGTGTCCGCCACGCTGATGGTTGTCGACCACCTGTTCGGTGGGCTGGTGCCCGTGGTGACCGCGGGTGCGATCGCCGCGCTCGCCACGTGGCTGTGGTTCGTCCAGCCGAGCATCCACCGCTACAACGGCACCTCCTGACCCACCCATCCCCACCGCCGACCGCTGTGGTCTCGCGCCGTGACCAGCCGCCCGAACCCGCGCGGGCCGGCTCAGCGGTCGGGGCGGTGTGCGTCGACCCGGCGTGGGGGTCGGGTCCGGTGCCGATCCCTTGAGCGGGAGCTCGGCCGGGGCGGCGGGATGGCCGTCCACGGTCCGACGGCCTCCACCCGCTGGTCGAAACCGGAGGCGAGGATCCGGCGCAGCTGCGACCCGCAGGCCACGCACTGGCCGTACTCGATGGTGATCCCGCTGGGGTGGGCGCTGATCCGCTGCGCGGCGACCAGGCCACCGCAGCGCTCGCATTCCGAATCGCGCGCCATCGCCATCACCGTAGACCCGCGCACGTGTCTTCGCAGCGCTCTTTGGGCGCGAGCGCCGGGCGACGCCCGCGGCGCGGTGGCCGCTGCCACTGGTGGCGGCGTCCAGCACGGCGGCGACAACCTCAGCGGCGGACGCGGAAGCGAAGGTGGGTGACGCCATCCTCACCTTCGAGGACCCTGACCCGTTCCAGCTGGCGCTGTTCGACGCCGAGGTGCTCGAACAACCGCCGCCCCTCGCCGAGCAGGACCGGGATCAGGTGGATCTCGAGCTCGTCGAGGAGTCCCGCGGTGAGGGCGCGCTGCGCGATGCCCGACCCGTGGACGAGCACGTTCTTGTCGCCGGCGGCGTGCTTGGCGTCCCGGACGGCGGCCTCGAGGTCGCTCACGAAGTGCACGGCGGGCCAGCCGGCCGCCCAGGTGGGCGCGGGGTCGCGGCTGAGGATGTAGATGGGCACGCCGTCGTGGTGGTCGCCTCCCCAGCCGCTGGCGGGCTCGAAGGTCCCGCGTCCGGCGATCACGGCACCCGTGGCCATGAACTCGTCGACGACCTGGCCGTTGACGCTCCCCGACCCGCCGACGGCCTCGTTCGGGTGGTCCCCGATGCCGTTGAATACCCACTCGTGCAGCCGCTCCCCGCCGTCGCCGAGACCGTTGTCGGGGCCTTCGTTGGGTCCGGTGATGAAGCCGTCGAGGGACATTGACATGTACAGCACAGTCGAGGACATCGTTCACTCCTTGTCGAGGTCTCCAGTAAGACGATGCGGGCCGGACGAACTCATCGGCGGGAGCCCACGCCTGACGTTGAGGTGCGCACGCGCCGGCGCATGGTAGAGGATCCTCGCCGCACGATCGCAGAGATCGGCTTCAAGACGACCTCACTCCACCGATCCGGCGATCCCTATGTAGATATCCGGCGGTGGGCTATGTAGGGTACCGGGAATGGTGTCAGAGCTGCGCATGACCGCCGCGGTGGCGAAGGTGTTGGCCGCCTTCCTCGCCGACCCGGGCATGGATCGATACGGCCTGGACCTGATACGGGTCACCGGCCACCCGAGCGGCACCCTCTATCCGATCCTGATACGCCTGCAGCGGGCGGGCTGGGTGGCCGCGCACTGGGAGGAGATCGACCCGGTGGCGGCCGGGCGGCCGGCTCGGCGTTACTACCGGCTGACTCCGGACGGCACCGTGGCCGCGCGGACCGCTGTCGCGGCGCTCTACGAGAGCCTGGCCAGTGGATACGACGGGAAGGGTGCGGTCGTCGCCGTGCCCACCACGCTCAGGTCACTGGGGTCGGTGTGAGCGTCGCGGACCGGATCGCCGTGGCGCTGCTGAGGCTGGCGGCGCGGCGGTGGCCAGCGGAGCTGCGCGACCAGCAGGCCCGGGAGTGGGCCGCGGAGTTGCACGCGCTGAGGAGCGACCCGAAGGCGGGGCGGCGGCGGGCGATGGGTCAGCTGCTGTTCGCGTTCAGCCTCGCCGCCGCCTCGCCGGTCGAGGACGAAAACGATGCGCCTCGCGGCTGGCGGGAGGGCCTGCCCGAGATGGGCCGCCGGCTGCGGCCGGTGCTGATGCTGGTGCTCGTCGGAGTGCTGGCAGCGGGCCCGGTCAGCGGGATCGTCCGGTCCGGTGGCGAATGGGTCCTGGGCTTGCTCGGGTTCGAGGTCGGATGGCCCGCGGGCGCCGCCGTCACGCTCGTAACGTCCCTACCGCCGCTGCTGATCGTCACGGTCGCGGGATGGTGGCTCGGCCGCCGTATGCCGGTCGGGTGGGCCGGAGGCAGGCGGCTCGGCCCGGCCGGGCCGGCGGTCGTGGCACCCTTCGCGCTCGCGGTGGCGTTCGCGGTGCTGGTGGCCGCCCAGCACTACAGCGCCGGCACCGGCGGTGTCGCCGCCAGCCTCGGCGCGGGTGCTCTCGCCTGGGTCCTGCTGGTCGTGGCGCTGGCGGTGGCCGTCGTCCGGCTCGCCGTTCGGGGCCGCCGTTGGCTGGCCGCGGCGCTGGCGGTGACGGGCACACCACTTGTCGTGGAGCTGGCCACCGCGGCGGCGGCGCTGCCGGGGACACTCGGCGGTGGCGCGGGTCCCTTGACCGCACTGGCCTGGGCACCGGTGCTCGTCTCCGGCCGGGCCCGGTCCTTCGAAGCCGGCCCGTGGTATCAGACACCGGACGCGATCTCGCTGCTCAACGCCATCGGCACCTACCCGGTCGACCTGCTCATCCTCACCGGCCTGGCACTTGGATACGGGCTCGGCGCGGCCCGGCCGAAGCATCGGTCGCTGGATCAGGCTCCCGTGTCACAGCCAGCCACCGCCCAACCGCCACCGATCCGGGTGCTTCCGGCCGTCGCTGTCGCCGCCGGCCTGGTGGCCCAGCTGGCGGGCCTGCTCTCGTGGGCGTACACGCTGGCGATCCTCACCCCCGCGATGCCGCTGGTGAGACAGGCGGCGCCGATGCCCGGCGGCGACGGCGAGCTGTACATGTGGGTCGCCGAGCTGCGCTGGGGAGGCATCACGCTGGCAGCCCTCGGCCTGCTGCTGACCGCCGCCGACCGCCGCGCCGCGCCGCTGGCCGCCATCGTGCAAACGATCGTCCTGCTCGCCGCCGACGGGATACTCGCCCGCACGGACGCCACCGCGGCGGGCACACTGCGCACCGCGCTCGCCGCCGCGGCCGTCGCGGCGGCGGTCGCCTGGTGGGTCGCCGGCCCCCGCACCGCCGTGGACGCGTTGACCGTCCGGCGCCGGCTCGCCTGTGCAGCGGTCACCGCCTGCTGCGGGCCGCTGCTGCTCGAGCAGGGCACATCGGCGGTCAACCATCCGTACCTGCCGGCCGGACTCGCGGGAGTGACCGCGATCCTGGTGGCCATGCTCGCGGTGGTCGCCGGATGCGCCGCAGCGGCAGCCCGACCCCGGCCGCTGAGCCGGCCACGGTTGGTGGCTTTGATCGCCGTCCCCGCGTCGCTGCTCGGCGCCTGGGGCACCGCGACCGGTGCCGGAGTGCCGTACGGGATCACCATCTTCGGGGTGCTGCTCACCGGCTCACTGGGATTGGTGATCGTCGAAGTCATCCTGGCCCGGCCGCCACGCCCCCAGTGGTCACCCGTCGTGGTCGCGACCCGGGTGGTGCTCGGCGGCCCGGCGCTGGGCGTCATCGTCGTGTGGGCGGCGCTGATCCTGTCGATCTTCGCGTCCAACATCCTCTTCACGGTCGCCGGCAGCAGTTGGCAGGCCGACGGCTTGTCCGTCCTCCCCGGCGCCGTGCTGATGGCGGTGCCGGTCGGCCTCGTGGCCGCCCGGCGGCTGATCCACCCTGCCCGGCCACGCGCGCCACGTCATCCCGCCCAGCTCGCGCCCCTCGAACAGCTGACCTGACCTAGGCGCGCCCGCATGCGGACGGTATCGACGTGATGCCGCCTCATCGAGCATGGTGGTGCCACGCATCGACGCGGGGAGGACCCGGTGGACGACGAAGATGCCAGGCGTGAGCGGTTCTTCGAGCTGACCGACCGCGGCTGGCGGCACTCCGAGCAGGCCGACGAGATCATCAGACGCAACTTCGCCTACCTGCAGCGCAAGCGCCGGCTGCCGCTGGGCGTGGCCAGCGTGCCCATGCCGCCCGCGGCGGTCAACGCGCTACGTCAGGCCCTGGCCGCGTACCACGAGGCGCTGCTGCTGGTGACCGAGGAGAACGGCGAAAACTACCCGATCGTCCACCACCAGCTGGGCAGCATCTACCTTCAGCTGGAGGTCAAGGATCGCGCCTTCATCCACCTCACCGAGGCGACCCGGGTGTTCGAGGCCATGGGCCACCGCATGTCGGCCGGCCAGTCCCGGGAAAATCTCGCGCGGCTGCACTTCTTCAAGGGCGGGCGCTATCAGGACGCGCTCGTACAGGCTCGGGCCGCGCTGGAGCTCTACCAGTCGTGCGGCCCCGACGCGGCCGGCGAGGTGGATCGCATGCAGCGGTTCATCGCCGACATCTCCGCACAGCTGGGCTATTGACCGCCCGCGTCAACTGGAAGCCGGGTCGCCGATGAAGCCGCGGTCATGGGGAGGGGGAGCGGGCGAAGCCCGTCTGGTAGGCGAGGACGACGAGTTGGGCGCGGTCTCGCGCGCCCAGCTTCGCCATGATCCGGTTGACGTGCGTCTTCGCGGTCAACGGGGAGACGTAGAGGCGTTCGGCGATCGCGTCGTTGGAGAGTCCGGCGGCGACCAGGGTGAGCACCTCGCGCTCGCGTTCGGTCAGTGCGGCCAGCTCGGCGGGTAAGGCGCCGGTGACGGGTTCGGGGCTGGCGAGGTAGCGGGCGATGAGCGCCTTGGTGGCTTTCGGCGACAGCAGTGCCTCGCCATCGGCGACGACCCGGATCGCGTCGAGCAGGTCGGCCGGCTCGACGCCCTTGCCGAGGAAGCCGCTGGCCCCGCTGCGCAGGGCTTGGAAGACGTACTCGTCGGCCTCGAACGTGGTCAGGATCAGCACTCGTACCCCCGCCAGGGTCTCGTCGGCGGTGATGGCCTGGGTCGCGGCGAGGCCGTCCACATCGGGCATGCGGATGTCCATCAGGATGACGTCGGCGCGGGTCTCGCGGGCCAGCCGCACCGCCTCTTGCCCGTTCGTCGCCTCGCCCACGACCTCGAGGTCGGGTGCGTTCTGGATGAGCATGCGAAACCCGGCCCGGATGAGGGCCTGGTCGTCGGCGAGTAGGACGCGGATGGTCATCCGGTGGTCTCCATCGCGGCGGCGTGGCGGTCGGCCGGCAGGTCGGGCAGGGGCAGCCGGGCGTCGAGGTGGAAGGTGCCGTCCGGGTCGGGCCCGGCGTCCAGGCTGCCACCGAGGGCGTGGGCGCGTTCGCGCATGCCGGTCAGCCCGTTTCCGGTGCCGGCGGCCGTGGACGGGCGGGAGCGTACGGCGTTGTGAATCTCGATGTGCAGCGCGTCCGGGCGGTAGTCGACCAGCAGCCGCGCCCCGCCCGCGCCATGCTTGTGGGCGTTGGTCAGCCCTTCCTGGATGATCCGGTACGCGGCCAGGTCGATGGCGATCGGCACCGGCCGCTGCCGGCCGGCCTGCCGGTGCTGGATCCGCAGTCCGGCGGCGGTCAGCGTCTCCACGAGGTGGCCGAGTCGGGACAGTCCCGGGACGGGCTCGGTCGGTTGCACCTCCTCCCCGGACTGGCGCAGCACGTACAGCAGGGAGCCCAGCTCGTCCAGGACCGTCCGGCCGGCCTCGCGGATGTGGCCGAGCGCCTCGTCGGCCTGGTCGGGCTGGCTACGCAGGACGTGGCTGGCCACTCCGGCCTGGACGTTGATCAAGGCGATGTGGTGGGCGATCACGTCGTGCAGCTCCCGGGCGATGCGCAGTCGCTCCTCGGCGACCCGGCGGCGGGCCTCTTCCTCCTTGGTGGCCTCGGCGCGGACCGCCCGCTCCTCGGTCGCGGCGAGGTAGTCGCGCCAGGTGCGTACCACCCCGCCGATGGCGGCGGCCATGCCGGTCCAGGCGACCGCCCCCAGGCTCTCGGGATCGGTGAGCGAACCGATCGTGACGGCGCTGATCGTGTAGAGGCTGGCGGCCGTGGCGAGGGCGGCGATGACCGCGACCCGCCGGCTGGCGGTCCGGGTGACGGTGTAGACCGCGATGATCGCGGTGACCTCGAGTACGGGCGTCCGGTCGCCGAACGTGGCGGTGACCGCGATCAGGCTGAGGATCGCGAGCGCCAGCACGGCCAGCGGCGCCCGGCGCCGGGCCAGCAGCAGTACGAACGCGATCCCGGCGGCCACGGCGTCGGCGCCGGTCGGCTGAGGACCGTCGGGGCCGAACCCGAGCACCAGCGGCAGCGCGCCAACCCCCGCCACCAGGGTGGCGAGGGCGGCGTCGAGCAGCTGCGGGTGCTCGCGGTTTACCCGCCGCAGCCACCCCAGGCCCATCATGTACTCACCGTAGTGTCACGCGTCGCGGCGCTTGAGCAGGACGGCGGCGCCGGCCAGGAGTACGGCGATGTAGCCGGCGAAGACGGCCAGCCCGGGCCAGGCGGAGAGCGACGGGCTGGCAGCCTCTACCGCCATGAACGACCCGGCGGCGTTCGAGGGCAGGTAGGGGGAGATGGCGTCGTTCCAGCTGGCCGGCAGGAGCTGGATGAGAACGGGCAGCACGAAGAGCGCGCCGACCACGGTCGTGATCGCGCCGGCGGTGTTGCGCAGCAGCGCGCCCACGGCCAGACCGATCAGCCCCGCACCGGTCAGGTAGACCGCCGCGCCGACGACCGCCCGGAGCACCCCGGGATCGGCGAGCGTGACGCTGTCGAGGCCACGGGAGGAGAGGATCGCCTGGCCGGCCACGAAGGCCACGAGCGACGTGACGAGCATCAGCACGAAGCTCACCGCGGCGAAGACGATCGCCTTGGCCCACAGCACAGGCAGGCGCGCCGGCACCGCCGCCAGCGTGGCCCGGATCATCCCGGAGGCGTACTCGCCGGTGCTCATCAGCACGCCGAGCGCCGCGATGGCGAGCGCGGCGAGCATCACGCCGCTCAGGCTGATCGAGGCCGGATCGGCGAAGTCGTCGGCTCCAGGCCCGTCCTCGCCGCCGCCGACCAGGCCGGTGATCAGCGACCCGATCCCGATCGTGAGCAGCGCGGTGATCGCCAACGTGTAGATCGTGGAACGCAGCGACCAGAACTTGATCCACTCCATGCGGAGTACCCGCGGCTGGGTGACCCGCAGGTCGCCCGAGGGGCGGGGGAGAGCGGTGGTGGTCATCAGCTCGTCCTTCCGGCGGTGGCCAGCGCGTCGGTGCTGGCGTGGTACTCGACGGCGTCGCGGGTGAGCTCCATGAACGCCTCTTCCAGCGAGGCCTCCTGCGGCGACAGCTCGTGCAGGACCAGGCCGGCGGCGGCCGCGCGCTCACCGATCTCCGCCGGGTCCAGCCCGGTGACCTCCAGCACGCCCGGTTCGGCGTTGGTGACGGTGACGCCCTCGCCCAGCAGCACGCCGCGGAGGCTGGCGGCCTGCGGCGAACGGACCCTTACGCTGCGGCTCGATGCCCGCGCGATGAAGTCCGCGATCGGGCCGGCGGAGAGCAGCCGCCCCCGCCCGATCACGATGAGGTCCTCGGCGATCAGCGCCATCTCGCTCATCAGGTGCGAGGAGACGAAGACCGTCCGCCCCTGCCCGGCCAGGCTCTTGAGCAGGTTGCGGATCCACAGCACGCCTTCGGGGTCCAGCCCGTTGACCGGCTCGTCCAGCATGACGATCCGCGGGTCGCCGAGCAGCGCCGAGGCGATGCCCAGCCGCTGCCCCATGCCGAGCGAGAACCCGCCGGCCCGCTTGCGGGCCACGTCGGTCAGACCGACCATGTCGATGACGTCGAGTACCCGGCCCTTGCCGATGCCGTTGCTCGCCGCCAGGGACAGCAGATGGTGGTACGCCGAGCGACCCGGGTGGATCGCCTTCGCCTCCAGCAGTGCCCCGATCTCCCGCAACGGGGCCTTGAGCCGCGCGTAGGAGCGGCCGTTGACGCGCACCTGCCCCGAGGTGGGCCGGTCCAGGCCCATGACGATCCGCATCGTCGTCGACTTGCCCGCCCCGTTGGGGCCGAGAAAGCCGGTGACCACGCCCGGCCGTACGGCGAAGCTCAACGAGTCGACCGCGAGCTTCTCGCCGTACCGTTTGCTGAGGTCGTTCACCTCGATCATGTGCCACCCTCCAGCTGTCTCATGCGATGACCCAAGACTCGCTGGATGATCGGGCGGCGACATCGTCCAGCCGCAGACACTCCGGCGTACTGCGATCGCGGTACGCCCCCTACGGGTACGCCCAGAATCCGTTCAGGCGGACAGGCCGTTCTTATAGGCCACGACGACGAGCTGTGCCCGGTCGCGGGCGCCGACCTTGGTCATGGCCCTCTGGACGTGGGTGCGTACGGTGAGCGCGCTGATGTGCAGTTCCCTGGCGATCTCGTCGTTGGACTTGCCGTCGGCGGCCATCGTCATCACCTCGCGCTCCCGATCGGTCAGGTCGGCGATCCCTGGCGTCGCGGGCGGCGCGGCGGCGGTGCTCGGCGGCGCGGTGGCGAGAAACTGGGCGATGAGGGCCTTGGTCGCGCCGGGGGAGAGCAGGCTGTCGCCGGCCGCGACGGTCCGGATCGCCTCCAGTAGGGCGTCGGTGGTGACGTACTTGCCGAGGAAGCCGCTGGCGCCCGCGCGCAGGGCGCGGGCGACGTGCTCGTCGTTCTCGAAGGTGGTGAGGATGAGCACCCGGGTGCCGGTCAGGTCGGGATCGGCGCAGATGGTCTCGGTGGCGGTCAGCCCGTCGGTGCCGGGCATCCGCACGTCCATCACGATGACGTCGGGACGGTGTTTGCGGGCGAGGTCGACGGCCTGCGCGCCGTCAGCGGCCTCGGCGACGACCTCGAGGTCGTCGCAGGAGCTGATCAGCAGATGGAAGGTGCCGCGCAGGAGCGCCTGGTCGTCGGCGAGGAGGACACGGATCGTCATAGCGCCGCCTGGGGTGCGGGAGTGCGTGGATGCAGTGGGAGAGCGGTCACGAGCTCGAAGCCGGCGTCACCGCTGTCGCTGACGCGGAGTTCGCCGCCGACCGAATGGGCCCGTTCCCGCATCCCGATGATGCCGTAGCCGGGAGAGCCGCGTCGGGCTTGGTCGTCGGTACGCCGGTCGTTGGTCACCGTGATGGTCAGGCTGGTGCCGCTGTAGCGAAGGTGCAGTGCGGCCGTCGCCGACGCCGAGTACTTGGTGGCGTTGGTCAGCGCCTCCTGGATGATGCGGTAGGCGGTCAGGTCGACCCCCGGCGGCAGATCCCGAGGCTCGCCCCCGATCTCGAGGTCGACTTCCAGGCCCGCGGATCGGCACACCTCCAGCAGGGCTGGGAGCTGGGCCAGCCCTGGCGCTGGTTCGAGGGTCTCCGTGCCGGGGCCGGTCTTGCGCAGGACGCCGACGGTGTCGCGCAGTTCGAGCATGGCCGAGGAGGTGGTGGTCTGTAGATCGGTGAGGATCTTCTTGGTGAGCTCCGGGTTGGACTCCAGCAGGTGGGCCGCGGTGCCGGCCTGGGCGTTGGCCACGGCCATGTGGTGGGCCACGACGTCGTGCAGGTCGCGAGCGATGCGCATCCGTTCCTCGGCGACCCGCAGCCTGGCTTCCTCTTCGCGGGTCCGCTCGGCGTGCTCGGCCCGGGCCTGGACAGCTTCGAGCCAGGCGTGGCGCAGCCGGGTCCGGCTGCCCATCGCCAGCGGGAGCAGCAGCCACAGGGCGGGCCCGATCGCGCGCAGCGCCACCATCTCGTCGAGGTTGGTCCCGACCGCGGCGCCGACGACGAGCACGGTCGCGGTGCCTCCGTACGCCCAGGTCGTGCGGGAGTCGGTCGTGGCGGCCAGCCAGTACAGCGCGACCATCAGCGGGGCGATCAGGAGCGGGGAGAGGATGAAACCCAGGCCTCCCGTGACGACGGCGCAGGCGGTGGCCACCACGGCGGTGCTCCGTGGACGCTCGCGCGCCCCGAACAGCGCCAGGCAGGCGACCCCCGCCACCACCTCGGCCACCCAGACCTCCTGCGGGCGACTGTCGCCCGGGCCGACGAGGTTCGCCCCGACCACCGCGCAGACGAGCAGCGCGAGCACGATGACCGCGTCGGTCAGCCGCGGATGCCGCTCGGCGTAGTCCTCCAGGCTGACCATGGCGCTCCTCCTCGTGGGCCCCGGGTCGGCGGCGCCGGTGTCAATTGTCGCCCAGGCGACCGCCGGCCCAGGTCAGCTCATCCGCAGGTCACCGAGCGCTCGCCCTCGCGGGCTCCGGCTCGGGCTCCAACTCGCCCGGCGGATTCCGGTGCAGGCTCGCGCCCTCGACGTCGACGCGCGGCAGGACCCTGTCGAGCCAGGCCGGCAGCCACCAGGCGCGGCGGTCGAGAAGCGCCATCACGGCCGGGATGATGGCCATGCGGACCACGAACGCGTCGAGGAACACCGCGGCCGCCAGGCTGAAGCCGATCATCTTGATGAAGGGGTCGTGTTCGGCGATGAACCCGGCGAAGACCGCCATCATGATCAACGCGGCCGCGGCGACGACCCGGGCGCTGTGCCGGAAGCCGCTCTCGATCGCCCCGCGCGGCTCCTCGCCCTGGACGTAGGCCTCGCGCATCCGCGACACGAGGAACACCTGGTAGTCCATGGCCAGCCCGAACACGATTCCGATCATGAAGATCGGCACCGCGCTCATGATCGGGCCGGTCTGCTCGACGCCCAGCAGCCCGGCGGCGAAGCCCTCCTGGAACACCAGAACCATCGCGCCCAGGGCGGCCAGGGCCGAGAGCAGGAACCCCAGGGCAGCCTTGACGGGGATCAGGATCGAGCGGAACACGACCAGCAACAGCAGTACGGCGAGCCCGACCACGGTGGCCAGGTAGGGCACCAGCGCGTCCTGGAGCTTGCCGGCCAGGTCGATGTTGACCGCCGTGGTGCCGGAGACCTTGAACGTCGCGCCCGTA
>Ga0272482_10000477_pt1 | contig 12502 bp, 11 predicted proteins | sample RVTome_8_FD_192427 | JGI IMG/M metagenome (GOLD analysis project Ga0272482, IMG submission 192427) | Soil microbial communities from uranium-contaminated site in the Upper Colorado River Basin, Wyoming, United States - RVT160D0 (version 2) ...
GACCCCTACCCGGGGCGCGCCTACTCGTCGGAGGAGCCGATCCTCATCGCGCCCGAGGTCTTCATCGAGAAGGTGGACGACGAGTACGAGATTTACTTCGCCGACGACGGCGGCCCGCGCCTGCGCATCAGCCAGAGCTACCAGCAGATGCTCGGCCGGCAGGAGACGACCAAGGAGACGCGCGACTTCATCAAGGAGAAGATGCGCTCGGCCGTCGACCTCCTGCGCAACATCGAGCACCGCCGCCAGACCATCTTCCGCGTCGTCGAGTGCATCGTCCGCCGCCAGCGCGAGTTCCTCGACAAGGGCGTGCAGTTCATCCGCCCGATGATGCTCAAGGATGTGGCCGAGGACACGGGGATGCACCTCTCGACCGTCTCGCGCGTCGTCAACCGCAAGTACGCGCACACGCCGCAGGGCGTCATCGAGCTGCGCCGCTTCTTCACCGAGGGGATGATGAACGAGGAGGGCGAGGAGGTCTCGACGCGCATCATCAAGCTCCGCATCAAGAAGCTGATCGAGGAGGAGGACGGGCGCAACCCCATCACGGACGACCAGGTCGTCAAGATTCTGGCGAAGGAAGGCATCAAGCTCTCGCGCCGCACCGTCGCCAAGTACCGCGACCAGATGCAGATTCCGGGCTCGCGCGAGCGCAAGGCAGTAGTCTGAGGGGGCTGGGTGTTAGGTGTTGGGTGCTGGGTAAAAGCAACCTGTCTTTCAGCCAGCACCCGGCACCCAGCACCCGGCACCCTTTTTTACAACTCCACGCAGTCGGGTCGGTCGGGAGAGGCCAAGCACGTCCCCCGTCCGTCTCTGGGCACTGACACCGGCGGAAAGGGCAGCTATGGATTTTGAGTACACGGGGCGGCACGTCGACGTCACGCCAGCCATCCGCACGCACGTCGAGGAACACTTCGGGAAGGTCGAGACGCTGTTCGAGAACTCGACGACGGCGCGCGCCCACGTCATCATCGACGTGGTCAAGAACCGCCACATCGCCGAAATCCTCCTCCACTGGCGCGAGCACACGCTCACGGCCAAAGACACCAACGCCGACATGTACCAGGCCCTGACGCGCTGCATCGACAAGATCGAGAAGCAGGCGCTCAAGATGAGGAAGAAGCTGATCGAGCGCCGGCAGACGGGCGTGCCGCTCTCGGCGGTCGCGCCCGAGGTGGCGGGCGACGGCGGGGCGGCCCCGGCCGAGGCCGACGCGGCCGCCACGCGCGCGCCGCGCATCATCGCGGCCCGCCGCTACCGCGTCAAGCCGATGACGCCCGAGGAGGCCGCCATGTCGCTCGCCGACGACGGCGACCAGTTCGTCGTCTTCCGCGACGCCGACAACGACCGCCTCAGCGTCCTCTACAAGCGCAAGGACGGCAACTACGGCCTCATCCAGCCTTAGAACTTGAGTTTCGAGTTTCGGGTTTCGGGTTTCGAGTTAGAAGACAAGAAAGTTCTTAACTCGAAACCCGAAACTCGAAACTCGAAACTACTTTTCCGACCCGAAGGAGAGCTTCACCTGATGCGCAGAACAAATTTACTCGCCGCCGTGCTGGCCTGCGTCCTCGCGGCGCTCCCCGCGCACCCGGCCGTGACCAGGTACGAGGCGGACGTGGCCCACTCGAACGTCGGCTTCTCGATCCCCATCCTCGGCGGCCTCTCGCACGTCCGCGGCAAGTTCAGCGACTTCGCCGTCCAGATCACCTACGACGACGCCGACGTGACGAAGTCCTCCGTCAGCGCCGTCATCAAGGCCGCGAGCATCGACACCGGCATCGAGCGGCGCGACACGCACCTCCGCAACCCGGACTTCTTCGACGTGGAGAAGTTCCCCGAGATCACCTTCCAGTCCAAGCGCGTCGAGAAGCAGGGCAAGGACTTCGTGGCGCACGGCACCTTCACGATGCACGGCGTCTCGAAGGAGATCGCGCTGCCGTTCACCGTCAACGGCGTGCGGAAGAGCCCGGACGGCAAGACGGCGCTCGGCGTCACGGCGCGCACCTCCCTCAACCGCAAGGACTACGGCGTCAGCTTCGCGCGGCCCGACAGCCCCGACTTCCTCGGCGACGTGGTCGAGATCGAGCTGAACGTCGTCACGCGCGCGGCCGCGCCGCTAGGGGCCGCCGCGCCCGCGCCGTGAGGCGCCGGAGGCGGGGATGAGCCACGGCGGCGAGCGGCCCTCGATCACGGTCGGCGAGTTCGTCGCGCAGGCCCCGCCCGACCTCCGCCTGGGGTTTTTGGCGGGGGCGCGCGGGGCCTCGTCGCGCGTGCTCGACGCGCCGCGCATCCAGAAGCTCGGCCTCGCGCTGGCCGGCTTCACGCACTACGTCCACGCCGGACGCGTCCAGATCGTCGGCCAGAGCGAGCTGTGGTTCCTCAACCAGCTCACGCCCGAGCGCCGGCGCGAGGCCATCGCCAACCTTGAGCTGGAGAAAATCTCCTGCGTGCTCGTCACGAAGGGGCTCGCGGCGCCCGCCGAACTCGTCGAGGCGGCCGACGCGGCCGGGCTCCCGCTCATCCAGACGCCGCTCGTCAGCTCGGTCGCCATCAACTCCGTCACGGAGTACCTGGAAGAAGCGCTCGCCCCGCGCGAGACGCGCCACGGCGTGCTCCTCGACCTCTACGACCTCGGCGTGCTCCTCGAAGGGAAGTCGGGCGTCGGCAAGTCCGAGTGCGCGCTCGACCTCATCATGCGCGGCCACCAGCTCGTGGCCGACGACACGGTCGAGGTCAGGCGCAAGCGCGACGGGCTGCTCGTCGGCGCGGCGCCCGAACTGCTGCGCGAGCACATGGAGATACGCGGCCTCGGCATCCTCAACGTGCGCGAGCTGTTCGGCGTCTCGGCCGTGAGCGGGCCGAAGCAGATCGGCCTCAACATCCGCCTCGAACGCTGGCACGAGGCGAAGGAGGTCGACCGGTTGGGTCTCGACGCGCGCACCGTCGAGATACTCGGCGTCGCGGTGCCGCACTTCCTCCTGCCGGTGAGCCCGGGCCGCAACCTCGCGACGCTGGTCGAGACGGCGGTGCGCGTGCACCTGCTGCGCGCGCGCGGCTACAATGCGGCCGAGCGGCTCGCCGCGCGCCACGCCGGGGCGCTGGGCGGCGGGCAGCGCGAGGGGGCGGGACTTGAGGGCGGGGCCGTCGATGACCAGTGAGAAGCAGGCGAAGGCGGGGGCGGTCGGCGCGGCCGCGGCGCCCGACGTGGTCGTCATCACGGGCCTGAGCGGTTCGGGGATGTCCTCGGCCACGAACGCCTTCGAAGACCTCGGCTACTTCTGCGTCGACAACCTGCCGCTCACGCTGCTGCCCACCTTCGCGCGGCTCGTCCAGCCCGAAGACCACAACCGCCCGCACATCGAGCGCGCGGCCGTCGTCATCAACATCCGCGAGGGGCGTTTCCTCAGCGAGTTCCCGGCGCGGCTCAGGGAGCTGCGGGCGACGGGCCTGCGCGTCTGCGTCCTCTTCTTCGAGGCGGCCGACGACGTGCTCGTCCGCCGCTTCAGCGAGACGCGGCGGCCCCACCCGGCCGACGGCTCGGCGGGCCTGCTCGACTCGATCCGCCAGGAGCGCGCCGCGATGGAGGAGATTCGCGCGCTGGCCGACCACGTCATCGACACCTCCGAGCACACCGTCCACACGCTGCGCCGGCTCCTCATCGAGCGCTTCAGCCCCGGCCCCGACGGCGCCTCGATGCGCGTGCAGGTCTACAGCTTCGGCTACAAGCACGGCTGCCCGCGCGACCTCGACCTGCTCTTCGACGTGCGCCACCTCCCGAACCCGCACTTCGTGCCGGAGCTGCGCGACCTGTCGGGCCACGACCGCCGCGTCGTCGAGTACCTGAAGGCGAGCCCCGAGGTCGGCGAGACGCTGCGCCGCTTCACCGAGCTGATCGACTACCTCCTGCCGCTCTACCGGCGCGAGGGCAAGAGTTACGTGACCATCGGCATCGGCTGCACGGGCGGCCGCCACCGCTCCGTGATGACGGCCAACGCCATCGCGCGCCACCTCCGCCGCGCCGGCTACGAAGCGACGGCCGTGCACCGCGACGTGGGCAAGGCGAAAAAGCGAAAATAAGTTTCGGGTTCCGGGTTTCGAGTTCCGAGTTAAAAACAAACTGTTCGTTCAAGTCGAAGTTGCTTCCTCGATGATGGTTAAACTCAAGTTCTTAACTCGGAACTCGAAACCCGAAACTGCCGGAGTTAATTGATGCCTGAGAAGACGAAGGACGAGGGGGCGGGCCGGGTCGGGGGCGTGATCGTGTCGCACGGGCAGGTGGCGAATGAGCTGCTGGCGGCGGCCGAGACGATCATCGGCCCGGTCAAGCACATCACGGCCGTCTCCATCGGCTGGCACGACGACGTGGAGGCCGCGACCGGGGAGATCGAGCGCGCCCTGGAGCGCGTCTCCGAGGGGCGCGGCGTGCTGCTCCTGACCGACATGTTCGGCGGCACCCCGACCAACATCGCCTCGATGTTTTTGCGCGCCGGCGAGACCGAGGTCGTGACGGGCGTCAACCTCCCGATGGTCATCAAGCTGGCGAGCCAGGCGGGCGGCGAGACGCTCGAACAGATCGCGCAGCTCGTCCGCGATCAGGGCCGGCAGGGCATCTACCTCGCGGGCGAGGTGCTCGCCGGGGGCGCGAAGAAGAGTTCCTAGATGGTCGAGAGCGAGGTCAGGGTGGTGAACCGTCTGGGGCTGCACGCGCGCGCGGCCGCCAAGCTCGTGCGCGCGGCCTCCGGCTTCAAGAGCGCGGTGCGCTTGGAGCGGGCCGACCGCAACGGCTCGGCCGACGCCAAGTCGATCCTGAGCGTGCTGGTGCTCGCCGCCGCGCGCGGGACGGAGCTGAAGGTGACGGCCGAGGGCGCGGACGAGCGGGCGGCGCTCGACGCCGTCTGCCAGTTGATTTCGAGCGGGTTCGGGGAGCCGGAAGAGTGAACCGGAAGAAGCAGGGCCGGAGGGAGGAGCGCTGGCGCGGCACGGCCGTCTCGGACGGCGTGGCGGCGGGCCGCGTGCTCCGAGTCCACGGCGGCGGCCGCCACCACATCTACCGCGTCACGCTCGACCCCACGGAAGTCGAGCGCGAGCTGCGCCGCTACCGCGCGGCCGTCCGCCTCTCGCGCCGCCAGCTCCTCGCCTTGAAGAAGCGGGCCGTGCGCGCGCTCGGCGACGAGCACGCCTACATCTTCGACGCGCACCTCCTGATGCTCGAAGACCGCAAGCTCAACGAGGACGTGGAGGGGATCATCTCCTCGGGGCCGGTCAACGCCGAGTGGGCCGTCAAGGTCGTCACCGACCGCCTGCTCGCCGTCTACGAAGAGATTAAGGACGACTACCTGCGCGAGCGCAGCTCCGACATCGAGGACGTGACGCGCCGCCTCCTCGTCGCGCTCTCCGGCGAGAGCCTGCCCAGCCACCGCCTCACCGAGGACGCCTGCGTCGTGGCCGAGGAGCTGATGCCCTCGACCATCGCCGAGCTGGACTTCACGCACGTCAAGGCCGTCGTCACCGATGTCGGCGGGTGGACTTCGCACACGGCCATCATCGCGCGGGGCCTCGGCATCCCGGCCGTCGTCGGCCTGCGCGACTTCTACCGGCACGCGCGCACGGGCGACACGGTGGTCGTCGACGCGCAGCGCGGCGAGGTCGTCCTCAACCCCGGCCCCGAGACGCTCGAAGCGCACCGCGCCAGCCTCTCGCGCGCCGCCGCCGCCGTCGCGGCCCGCCCGGCCGCGGCCGACGACTCGCGCGCGCCCGTCTACACGACCGACGGCGTCGAAGTCTTGCTGCACGCCAACGTCGAGCTGCCGGCCGAGTACGGCGGCGTCCGGCGCTACGGCGCGCGCGGCATCGGCCTCTTCCGCTCCGAGTTCCTGCTCACGCAGCGCGGCGTGATGCCCGACGAGGACGAGCAGTGCGCGGCCTACGAGGAGCTGCTGCGGGTGGCGGGCGAGGACGGCGCGACCGTGCGCCTCTTCGACCTCGGCGGCGACAAGTCGGGCGGCCTGATGCTCGAAGCGGGCGACGAGCGCAACCCGGCCCTCGGCCTGCGCGCGATCCGCTTCTGCCTGCGGCGCGAGGACGTTTTGCGCACGCAGGCGCGCGCCCTGATGCGGGCCGCCGCGAAGGGGCGGCTCGACCTCGTGCTCCCGATGATCTCGGACGTGACGGACGTGCGCCGCGCGCGCCGCGTCATCGAGGAGGAGCGGGCGCGGCTCGAAGCCGACGGCCGCGCGTTGGGCCGCATGAGAATCGGGGCGATGATCGAGGTGCCGGCGGCCGCGCTCGTCGCCGACAAGCTGGCGCGCGAGGTGGACTTCTTCAGCCTCGGCACCAACGACCTCGTCCAGTACACGCTGGCCGTCGACCGCGCCAACGACGACGTGGCCGACTGGTTCCGCACGCTCCACCCGGCCGTCCTGCTCGGCGTCCGCCTCTCGCTCGATGCCGCGCGCGCGGCCGGCATCCCCTCGGTCGTCTGCGGCGAGATGGCGGCCACGCCCGCCTACGCGGTCGTCCTCCTCGGCCTCGGCGCGCGCGCTCTCAGCATGGCCCCGTCCTCGATCCCGCGCGTGCGGCGGGCGCTCTCCGGCGTCGAGACGGCGGAGGCCGAACGGATCGCGCGCGCGTGCCTGGAGTGCGCGACGGCCGACGACGCCGAGGAGGTCGTGCGCGCGCGCCTCGGCGCGACGTGGCACGACCTTTTTCCACCGGAAACCTTGCCACCGCAGAAAAGCAGGGGGTAGAATCGAAGGCGGGTTCGGGGCTCCGAGCGGCCCGCTTCTCTTGTCCTGTGGAGTCACAGCCCCGACGTCAACTCGACCACCACGGAACGGCGCGCGGCAGGAGGTTCGCCCGTGACGCCTCTGCCACACGCGGCGGACATATTTTCAAGGCCGCATCCCTGAGAACAAAGGCTGTTTCGTCGTTTACTAAACGGCGTGGTGAGTCTCTCTGAGACCCGCCCGGAAAAGCCTCCGGCCGCCCGCAGCCCCGGCGGCCCCGGAGCCCGAAGTGGACGGGACGCCCGCCAACGCCCTTGCCCGGCACGCGCGGCGCCTCGGAGTCAACAAGGAAGAGTGCCTATGCGGAAGTTTCTTTCGGCCGTCGTGCTCGCGCTGGCGTGTGCCGCCGCGGCGTCGGCCGCCCCCCGGCAGGCCGGCGTGAGGGTCGGGCCGGAGGCCGACGAGAGCAAGCCAGGCGGCGGCTCCGCGGCCGCGCCGAAGAAGGACGAGAAGCCGGCCGGCGACAAGAAGGACGCGGCGTCGGCCAACGATAAACCGGCCAACGACAAACCGGCCGCCCGGCCGAGCGCCTCCGCGAAGAAGGACGCGGAGCGCGGCACGAACGGCTCGGAGAGGACGCAGACGCCGGCCAGCGTCTCGACGACCGCGGCGACCGTCCCGCCCGTCGCCTCCGGCGCGACCAACGCGACCAGCGACGCGCCGGCCCGCCCCGGCCCCGCCGTCGGCCTCCCGGTCGCCAACCCCGCCGCCGGCTCCGACGCGAACGCGAACACTCCCGACAACAACACGTCGGCACAGCCCGCGCCGCCCAACACTTCGGGCGCGAACTCGCCCGCGCCGAACGCCGCGCCGCCGGCCCCGCCGCTCACCAGCCTCTACCGCATCGGCGTCGGCGACATCCTCGACATCAAACTCCTCAACCAGCCCGACTCTCGACAGTCGACGCTCTACACCGTCCTCGCCGGCGGCGTCATCGAGTACCCGCTCATCCGCGGCCACGTCGCGGTCGCGGGGATGACGGCCGAGGAGCTGTCGGCGCAGCTCGTCGCCGAACTGCGGCACCGCGGCGTCTTCGAGCGCCCGCAGGTGCGCGTCAGCGTGCGCGAGTACGCGAGCCACGCCGTCCTCGTCAGCGGGCTCGTCAACGACCCCGGCACCAAAATCCTGCGGCGCGAGGCCGTCCCGCTCTACGTCGTCGTCGCCGAGTCGCAGCCCAAGCCGGAGGCGGGCCGCGCCGTCATCACCGCGCACGCGACGGGGAAGACGACGACCGTCGACTTGCTCGACGCGGCGGCGATGAACTTCCTCGTGCAGCAGGGCGACGTGGTCAACCTCGTCGTGCGCCCGCCCGAGTTCTTCTACGTCGGCGGCGAGATCGCCTCGCCGGGCCAGAAGAGCTTCCACCCCGGCATGACGCTGACCCAGGCCGTACTCGCTTCGGGCGGCGTGACGGCGCGCGCCGGCGCGCGCGTCAAGGTCTCGCGGCAGGGGCCGGACGGGCGGCTGGTCTCGACCGAGTACAACCTCGACGAGATCGAGGGCGGCGTCGCGCCCGACCCCGCCTTGCAGCAGGGGGATCGCATCGAGGTCCTGCGCGCGGGCGGCCGCAAGTGAAGCGCCCCGCGACCAAAGTGAAGCGCCCCGCGACCACCTCACGTTTTCGTCAAGCGCCTTGTTCGCCGCGTGCGGACGCTGTATCATCCTGCACGTCCGAATCAAAGTTTCACGCCGAGGCGGCCCCGCCGAGCGACTCCCACGCGGCGGGTCGGGCCGAAGCGTTGCAAGCACACTCGCACCTGCCCTGTCGGAGGATAAAATCTTGAGCACCCGTTTTCGCCTCGGCGCCCTCGCGCTCGCCGCCGCGCTCGTCTTCGCCCCGTACGCCGCCGCGCCCTCCCACGCCTCGACGGCGCGCGCCCCACAGGACGACACGCCGACCAAGGCCGAGCAGGACGTCTTCAACCGGGGCCGCGCCCTCTTCGCCAAGGGGCAGTACGACGAGGCCGCGACGACCTTCCGCGACTTCCTCGGCACCAACCCCGACAGCTTCATCGCCGACCTGATGCTGCTGTGGCTCGGCCGCTCCTACATCGAACTCGGCCGCCTACAGGAGGCCGAGGAGGTGGCCGACCGCCTGCGCAAGTTCAGCGACACGCCCTTCCTCGACATCTACGAGAACGAGCTGCGGACGGCCCGGACCGAGCTGGCGAGCCGCCCGGCCGCCGCGCCGACCCCGGCGCGCGTCGCGCCGACGCCGGCCCCCGCGGTCGCGCGCGCGACGCCACAGCCTTCGCCCGCCCGCCCGGTCGCGACACCCCGCGCGACCCCGCGCCCGACCCCGACCCAAGTCGCGCGCACCAACTCCGAGACGCCGACGATGAGCGTCCGCGGCGGCGGCAACGCCTCGCGTCCGCGCACGGCGCGCCCGTCGCGCCGCGGCGCGGCCGTGCCGCGCAACGTCGCCGAGCCCTCGGTCGTCTCGACCGCCGAGGCGACCCCGACGCCGACGCCGCTGCCCGTCGCCACGCCGCGCGCGACCCCGAGGCCGACGCCCGCGCGCGCGCGACGCGAGACGAGGGCCGCCGTCAGCCCGACGCCGCGGCCCGCGCCCGCGCCCACCCCGACGCCTACGCCCGTCGCGGCCGTGCGGCCGACGCCCGAAGCGACGTTCTCCGCGGCGCCGCCGGGCAGCCCGGCCCCCGAACCCGCGCAGGCGCAGGGCGGCTTCAGCATCACCGTCAAGCAGGTGCCCGACCTCCAGCTCGCGCTGCGCCGCACGGCGCTCGCCGCGCAGCCCGGTCAGGCCATCCAGCTCCCGCTCATCATCACCAACACCGGCAACAAGGAGGATCAGTTCCGACTCGAAACCGACCTCCCGGCCGAGTACCAGCCGACCTTCAGCCAGCGCGGCACCGACTCGGGCCTCCCCATCTTCGTCACGCCGCAGATGCAGCGCGGCTCGAACCTCGAAGTGACGCTCAACCTGCGAGTCCCCGACAACGCGCCCGACAGCCAGCAGCAGCGCTTCCTCGTCCGCGCCGCCTCGCAGGCCGACTCGACCATCATGCAGGTCTCGGACGCTTCGCTGACGGTCGTCGCCGCCGCGCTCGCCGCCGCCTCCAACGCCTTGCAGGAGGCGGTGATGCCCGGCGACACCTTCACGCAGCGCATCAGCGTCCGCAACCAGGGCAGCGCCGCCGCCCGGCAGACGCGCGCCGACTTCGTCTTCGCGCCCGACTTCGAGCTGGTCAGCGCCACGCCCGCGCCCATCAACTACGACCGCCCTTCGCGCACGGCCATCTGGGCGCTCGGCGACCTGGAGTCGCGCGACAACCGCGAGATCACCGTCACGCTGCGCGCCGTGCCCGAGGCCATCGCCGTTGCGAACCGCTCCATCGGGCGCGGCACGATGCGCACCGCGAGCCTCGTCATCCCCTCGAACTTCGACGGGCCGACGATCACCGTGGGCCGCGTCGCCGGCGCGCGCGTCGACGCCGTCTCGAAGGGCCTGACGGCGACGCCGGGCGACACGCTCTACGTCCCCTTCGTCGTCCGCAACCCCTCGAACTACCCCGAGTCGTTCGAGCTGCGCATCGTCGCGCCCGGCGCGCCGCAGGGCACCGTCTACGCCGACACGAACGGCGACGGCCAGCACCAGGAGAGCGAGCCGGCCGTCACGCAGACCGCGACGCTCGACCCGCGCGGCGGGCAGTACCCGGTGCTGCTGCGCGTCGACATTCCGCGCTCGGCGGCCGACCGCACGCAGTTCGCCTACAACCTCGTGACGCGCGCCCTGAATGCCGGCGGCCGCATCGCCAGCGAGGACTCGACCGTGCTCACCGTCGCCACGCCGCGCGTGCGCGTGCGGGCCGAGCTGCCGAACTCGGAGGTGCGGCCCGGCGACACCATCTTCTACCGCCTCGTCCTCGTCAACGACGGCGGCGGCCTCGCCAAGAACCTGTCGGTGACAGAGTACCTGCCCGAGGCTTTGGAGTTCGTCTCCTCCGCGCCGCAGCTCAACGTGCAGGACGCGGCCGGCAACGCGCGCAGCTTCGTCTGGCGCGTCACCGAACTCGCGCCCGGCGACACGTCGGTGCTGCTCGTGACGGTGCGCCTGCGGCCGAACCTCCGCGCCGACGACGTGATTACGACCCGGCACACGCTCACCTATCAGGACACCAACGCGAACGGCTACACGGGCCAATGACGGACGCCGCCGCGCGCCAACTCAACGACACGGAGGCCGGGCCTGAACGACCCGGCCTCCGTGTTTCGGTTTCGGAGCACGCCGGGGAGGGACGCGCGCACGGCCTCTCGCACCCCGCGCCGGGTCTGACGCCGACGGCGCGCGGCCGCCTCGTCAACGTCCTTCTGGCGAAGGCCGCCGTCGACCTCCTGTTCGTCTGCGCGCTGGCCGTCGGCTTCTACTACGCGGCCTTCCGCCCCACCTTCCAGGGCTCGCTCGACCACGCCGATGCCGAGAGCGTCCGCGGCTGGGTCGTGGACAAGACTGACCCCGGCCGCCGCGTCGAAGTGCATCTCTACCTCGACGGCCGGCTCGCCGCGGCGGCCGCCGCCGATGCGCCGCGCCCGGACGTGCTGGCCCGCGGCCTCGCCGCCGACGAGCGCCACGGCTTCGTCTTCCTCCTCGACCCGCCGCCCCCCCCCGGCGAGCACGAGGCGCGCGTCTACGCCGTCCACGCCAGCAACGAAGGGCGCCGCCGCACGCTCCAACAGATCGGAAACACCATGAAGTTTGTCGCGCGCTGAGGGGGAGAAGTAGACAGTAGTCAGTAGGCTCCGCACTGAGAGCGCTGACGCTGGCACCCGGACGATGAGAAAGAGAATGTCTGTCTACTGGCTACTGACTACTGACTACTGTCTACTTGCCCATGTCTTCCAATCCGCAATCCGCAATCCGCAATCCGCAACCGGACGAACGCGCGCTCGCCGCGTGGGAGATCGTTTCGGTCATCTCGTCCGTGCTCGTCGCCGAGTGGGTGGTGTTGGCGCTGGCGGGCGAGAGCCAGTTGTTGCTGGCGGTGCCGGTGGCGGTCGTCCTCGTCTTCATGTTCGTCTCGCACCGCGTGCGCGGCGAGTCGGCGCGCGACGTGGGCTGGCGCCTCGACAACTTCTTCGAGGCCGCGCGGCTGCTCGCCGTGCTGTTCGGCCCGCCGGCCGCGCTGCTCCTCGCCTACGGCTGGCTCGGCGGGAACCTCGAACCGCTGCGCTGGCGCGGCGGGCAGTCGGTCTTCGGCGCGCCCGCGCTCGGCGTCCTCTGGGGCCTGCTCCAGCAGTACGCGCTCCAGGGTTTCATCAACCGCCGCGCGCAACTCGTCTGGGGCCGCGGCTGGAAGAGCGTCGTCGTCGTCGCCCTCGTCTTCGGCGCGCTGCACCTGCCGAACCCGTGGCTCACGTTCGCCACCTTCGCGGGCGGGCTGCTGTGGGCCTACGCCTACCAGCGCGCGCCCAACCTCCTCGCCCTCGGACTCTCGCACGGCCTCCTCACCTGGGCGCTCGTCGCCTCCGTCCCGCCCTCCCTGCTCAACAACCTCCGCGTGGGCTTTAAATACTTCGGATAAGGGTGTCAGGCAGGGTGCTGGGTGCTGGGGAAGACAAGTTGCTTTTCCCCAGCACCTAACACCCAGAACCCAAAACCCTCTTTATTCATCTAATACCGGCTTGCAGAACAGACTAAGGTGACTCATGCAGCCGGCCACCAGTGGTAGTTCGTCAGCGCCGCCACCTGCGCGGCT
>Ga0272482_10000478_pt1 | contig 12486 bp, 7 predicted proteins | sample RVTome_8_FD_192427 | JGI IMG/M metagenome (GOLD analysis project Ga0272482, IMG submission 192427) | Soil microbial communities from uranium-contaminated site in the Upper Colorado River Basin, Wyoming, United States - RVT160D0 (version 2) ...
CCTCGTCACCGAGCCGACGCACCCGTACGTCGGCGCGTGGTGGCCACCTGGCCACCTGCTCGGCTACGAGCACACGTTCACCCACGAGGTCGTCGACTTCCTGCGCGCGATCCACACCGGCATCGACCCGACGCCGTCGTTCGCGGACGGTCTCCAGGTGCAGCGTGTCCTCGGCGCCGTCGAGCAGAGCGCCGCAGCCGGTTCGGCATGGACGGAGGTCCAGAAGTGAGTGACTACACCCCTCGGCCCGAGCACAAGTTCAGCTTCGGGCTGTGGACCATCGGCTGGCAGGGCGTCGACCCGTTCGGCGTCGCCACCCGCGAGCCGATGGACCCGGCGTACGCGGTCGAGACGCTCGCGTCGCTCGGCGCGTACGGCGTCACGTTCCACGACGACGACCTGATTCCCTTCGGGGCCAGTGAGTCCGACCGGGACGCGCGGATCGCGAGCTTCCGCAAGGCGCTCGACGCGACCGGGCTCGTGGTGCCGATGGCGACCACGAACCTGTTCTCCCACCCCGTGTTCAAGGAGGGGGCGCTCACCGCGAACGACCGGGACATCCGGCGGTTCGCGCTCAAGAAGGTGCTGCGCAACCTCGACCTGGCGGCCGAGCTCGGCGCGAAGACCTACGTGCTCTGGGGCGGCCGCGAGGGGGCCGAGTCCGGGGTGGCGAAGGACGTTCGCGCCGCGCTCGACCGCTACAAGGAGTCGCTCGACATCCTGTGCGCCTACGTGCGGGAGCAGGGCTACGACATCCGGTTCGCGCTGGAGCCGAAGCCGAACGAGCCGCGTGGCGACATCTTCCTGCCGACGATCGGGCACGCGATCGCGTTCATCTCCGAGCTGGCGGAGCCGACCAGGGTCGGTCTCAACCCGGAGGTCGGGCACGAGCAGATGGCCGGCATGTCGGTCGTGCACGGGTACGCGCAGGCGCTGTGGCACGACAAGCTGTTCCACATCGACCTGAACGGGCAGAACGGTCCCCGGTACGACCAGGACCTGCGGTTCGGCAACGGTGACGTGAAGACCGCGTTCCTGCTCGTCGACCTGCTCGAGCACGGCGGCTACGACGGGCCACGGCACTTCGACTTCAAGCCGGGCCGGGTCGAGGACGAGTCGGGCGTGTGGGAGTCGGCCAAGGGCTGCATGCGCAACTACCTGATCTTCGCGGAGAAGTCGCGTGCGTTCCGCGCCGACGCCGAGGTGGCCGAGGCGCTGACCGCGGCTCGGGTCGACCAGCTCGCGGTGCCGACGCTCGGCGACGGCGAGAGCCTCGCGGACCTGCGGGCCGAGGAACTGGACGTCGAGGCGGCGGCACTGCGTGGCGCGCACGTGGAGAAATTGGACCAACTGGCACTAGAACACCTTTTCGGCACCCGCTAGAAGGCCGCAAAAAAGCGGTGTCGCCGGACCGGCACGTCCGGCGACACCGCGTACACGGAAAGGAGCACAAGTCCTTCTCGCGGTCCCCATTTCGGTGTGAGTGAGAACAAGGAGAAAGTACCAGTGCGAGGGAACAGCACGAACACGAATGCGTTAAAACCACCAGGCGTGAGAAGGGGACTACGCGGTGTCTCGCGGCTCGCGGTCGCCGGTCTCGCGTTCCTGACGGGGATCGGGGTCGCTTCAGCCGAACCGGCCACCCAGCCCAGTGCACAGCACGACAGCACGATCCTGGTCTTCTCCAAGACCGCCGGATTCCGGCACGACTCCATTCCGGCCGGCATCGCCGCCATCCAGGCGCTGGGTGAGCAGAACGACTTCCACGTCGAGGCCACCGAGGACGCGACCGCGTTCACCGAGGAGAACCTTTCCCGCTTCAGCGCCGTGGTCTGGCTTTCCACCACCGGTGACGTGCTGAACGCCGAACAGCAGACCGCGTTCGAGAACTACATCGCCGCCGGTGGCGGTTACGCAGGCGTGCACGCCGCGGCCGACACCGAGTACGACTGGCCCTGGTACAACGACCTGGTCGGCGCGTACTTCAAGTCGCACCCCCAGATCCAACAGGCCACTGTGGACGTCGAGACCAAGGACCACCCGGCCACCGCTGGGCTTCCGGACCGCTGGACGCGCACCGACGAGTGGTACAACTACCGCACCAACCCGCGCACCGACGTGAAGGTCCTCGCCTCGCTGGACGAGGAGAGCTACGACCCGGGCGCCGACGCCATGGGCGACCACCCGATCATGTGGTGCCACGCGCAGGGTGACGGCCGGTCCTGGTACACCGGTCTCGGCCACACGCAACAGTCCTACGCGGAGCCGGAGTTCCTGTCCTCGCTCGCGGGTGGCATCAAGTACGCCGCCGGGCTCGCGCCAGCGGACTGCGCGCCGGGCAGCGACCCGGCCGAGCCGCCGGTCGACGCGGACTTCGACCAGATCACCCTCGCGAAGGGCGAGCCGGTCACCGGCGAGCCGATCGCGATCGCGGTCCTGCCCGACCGCAGGGTCATCCACACCGCCCGCGACGGCCGGGTCTTCCTGACCACGCCGGAGGCCACCACCTCGGTCGCGGCGACCATCCCCGTCTACAGCCACGACGAGGAGGGCCTGCAGGGCGTCGCGATCGACCCGAACTTCGCCGAGAACAAGTGGGTCTACTTCTACTACGCCCCACCGTTGAACACCCCCGCCGGTGACGCGCCGGAGAACGGCACGGCGGCGGACTTCGCGCCGTACAAGGGTTACAACCAGCTGTCCCGGTTCAAGTTCACCGACGAGGGCACCATCGACCTCGCGACCGAGCAGCAGATCATGCGCGTCGACACCGACCGGGGCATCTGCTGCCACATGGGTGGCGAGATCGACTTCGACGGCCAGGGCAACCTGCTCCTGTCCACCGGTGACGACACCAACCCGTTCGCGTCCGACGGCTTCACCCCGATCGACGAGCGGGCGACCCGCAACCCGGCGTTCGACGCCCGCCGCACCTCGGCCAACACGAACGACCTGCGTGGCAAGCTGCTGCGGATCACGGTCGGCGAGGACGGTGGCTACACCGTCCCCGACGGCAACCTGTTCGCGCCGGGCACGGAGAAGACCCGCCCGGAGATCTACGCGATGGGCTTCCGCAACCCGTTCCGGTTCGCGGTCGACCGGGAGACCGGCTGGGTCTACCTCGGTGACTACGGTCCGGACGCCGGCGCGGCCAACCCGGCGCGCGGTCCCGGCGGCATGGTCGAGTTCAACCTGATCAAGGAGCCGGGCAACTTCGGCTGGCCGCTCTGCGTCGGCGACAACGTGCCGTACATCGACTACGACTTCGCCACCGGCACGTCGGGCGCGGCGTTCGACTGTGCCGCGCCGAAGAACGAGAGTCCGCACAACACCGGACTCGTCGACCTGCCGCCGGTGCAGCCGGCGTGGATCCCGTACGACAACAACTCGGTGCCGGAGTTCGGCAGTGGCAGCGAGTCGCCGATGGGCGGCCCGGTGTACCACTTCGACCCGAACCTCGAGTCGGCGACGAAGTTCCCGGAGTACTACGACGGTAAGAACTTCGCCTACGAGTGGGGCCGGGGCTGGATCAAGACGATCGAGGTCGGTGCGAACGGTGAGCGTGGCGCGATCGAGCCGTTCTTCGACTCGATGGCGTTGTCCTGGCCGATGAACATCGAGTTCGGCCCGGACGGTTCGCTGTACGTGCTCGACTACGGCGACACCTGGTTCGGCGGCTCGGACGCGTCGGCGATCTACCGGATCGACTACACGAAGGGCAACCGGACCCCGCAGGTGACGCTCAAGGCCGACAAGACGTCGGGCCAGGAGCCGTTGACGGTCAACTTCGACCCCGCCGGCACGCACGACGAGGACGGCGGCGACCTCACCTACGCGTGGGACTTCGACGGCGACGGCACCACCGACGCCACCGACGAGGGCCCGGTGACGCACACCTACGACACCATCGGCCAGTACCACGCGAAGCTGTCGGTCACCGACGAGAGCGGGCTGACCGGCGCGGCCAGCCAGGTGATCACGGTCGGCAACACCGCGCCGACGGTGACGCTGGAGCTGCCGGCCAACGGCGGGTTCTTCGCCTACGGCGACCAGGTGCCGTTCAAGGTCACCGTGTCCGACCCCGAGGACCCGACGATCGACTGCTCGCGGGTGACCGTGGAGTACATCCTCGGCCACGACAGCCACGGGCACCCGCTGTCCGAGGCGAGCGGCTGTGAGGGTGTCATCGAGACGCCAGCCGACGAGGGCCACGGCCTGGACGCCAACGTGTTCGGCATCGTCAACGCCAGCTACACCGACACCGGCGCCGAGGGCGTGCCAGCGCTCACCGGCTCGGACGAGAGCGTGCTGCAGCCGAAGCTGAAGCAGGCCGAGTACTACACCGAGATGAACGGCATCGAGATCGTCACCGCCGACGGGGCCAGCGGCGGCAAGCGCGTCGGCCACATCGACAACGGCGACTGGATCAAGTTCGACCCGATCAACCTGACCGGTGTCGACGGCATCGGCTACCGCGTGTCCTCCGGGGCGAGCGGCGGCACGATCACCGTGCGCAAGGACGCGGTGGACGGCCCGGTCGTGCAGACCGTGGCTGTGCCGAGCACCGGTGGCTGGGACACCTACGTGGACATCCCGCCCGCGCCGGTGACCGACCCGGGTGGCAGCGGTCCGCTGTACCTCGTGTTCTCGGGCGGCTTCGACGTGGACGCCATCCAGGTCGACGGCGAGGGTGTGGCCGGTCCGGCCGAGCCGCAGGAGTGCCAGCCGTTCACGCCGGAGGCGGGCTACCGCGCGCTGTACGACGGGACCGAGGCGAGCCTGTCCGGGTGGAAGCAGTCCGGGCCGGGCAGCTTCGTCCAGCAGGACGACTGCTCGATCCTGACCACCGGCGGCATGGGCCTGCTCTCCTTCAAGGAGGAGTTCAACGCCTACAGCCTGAAGCTGGACTGGAAGGTGGCCGGGGACGACAACTCCGGCATCTTCGTCGGCTACCCGGAGCCCGGCGACGACCCGTGGGTCGCGGTCAACCAGGGCTACGAGATCCAGATCGACGCCACGGACGCGGTCGACCGGACCACCGGTTCGATCTACACGTTCCAGGCGGCCGACATCCCCGCCCGCGACGGCGCGCTCAAGCCGCCGGGGCAGTGGAACGCCTACGAGATCGTGGTGGTCGGCCAGACCATCAAGGTCTACCTCAACGGCGTGCTGATCAACGACTTCACCAGCACCGACCCGGCCCGTGACCTCACCCAGGGGTACTTCGGGATCCAGAACCACGGCAACGGTGACGACGTCTCGTTCCGCAACGTCCAGATCAAGGAGATCGTCGACGAGACCGCGCCGGTCACCACGGCGACGTTCGCACCCGCCGGGCCGACCGGCTGGCACCCGGGCACCGTCCCGGTCCAGCTGGCCGCGACCGACGAGGGCGGCCAGGGCGTCGCGCGCATCGAGTACAAACTGGACGGTGGGCAGTGGACCAACTACACCGGCACGGTGAACGTGACCGGCGACGGCAACCACACGCTGCTGTACCACGCGGTCGACCGCGCGGGTAACTCCGAGGCCCAGAAGGCCGCCACCATCAAGATCGACGGCACGAAGCCGACGCTCATGGTGGCCGGCGTCGCCGACGGGCGGATCTACGGGGACGCCGCCGACCTGGTGTTCACGTGGCACGCGGAGGACGCCACCTCCGGGGTCGCGTCGGTCACCGGTGCGCTGGACGGCGAGACGATCACGTCCGGTCGGGTGGTGGCGCTGTACCAGCTGCCGCTCGGCACCCACGGGTTCGCGGTCACGGCCACCGACACGGCCGGCAACGTCAGCACCCAGTCGCTGACGTTCGCCACGACCACGTCCCTGCGGGACATCGGGCAGCTGCTGGACCGCTTCCGCGCGACCAACCGGTTGTCGCTGTCGGCCTACCAGCAGCTGAAGAGCCTCCTGACCAAGATCCGCAAGGCGGAGGCGAACGGTAACGACGAGAAGGCCGTGCGGTTCCTCGGCACGTTCGTCCAGCTCGCCATCGACGACACCCTCGTCGGCGACGCGGACATCAGGAACGTCCTGGAACGCGACGCACGGGCGGTCATCGACTCCATCGAGGGGACAGCAGCGCTGCCCCAGGCGGTGAGCGGTCGTTGATCGGGTGAGAGCAGCCGGTGGGCCGGCGGCGAACCAACGTCGCCGGCCCACCGGGGTCACCGTTGAGGAAGGAAGAACGCATGTCGGGAACGGGTTTGTGGCTCGTCGGGGCGCGGGGCTCCGTTGCCACGACGGCGGTGGTGGGGTTGCTCGCGCTGCGGGCCCGGCTCGTCGAGCCGATCGGGTGCGTCACCGAGCGCCCCGAGTTCGCCGGCGTGCCCCTACCGGGCTGGGAGGACATCGTGGTCGGCGGCCACGACGTCGTCCACACCCCACTGGAGAAGCGGGCGGAGCAGCTCGCGGACGCGGGCCTGATCCCGCACCGCGTGCTCGCGGCCACCGCGACCGGGCTGCGGGCGGTCGACGCCCGCATCCGCGACGGCTACCACCCGGCGACCCACACGGGCGCCCAGGCGGACGCGGTCGCCAGGCTGGTCGAGGACATCACGACGTTCCGGTCGTCGCACGGTCTCGACCGGGTGATCGTCGTGAACGTGTCGTCGACCGAGCCGCCGGTGCCGGCGATGCCGGAACACTCGGACCTCGCGCTGCTGGAGGCCGCGCTGGCCGACCCGGCCCGCTCGGTGCTGCCGCCCAGCTCACTGATGGCCTACGCGGCACTGCGTGCCGGCAGCCCGTTCGTCGACTTCACCCCGTCGCCTGGCATCCGGCTGCCGGTCCTGCACGAGCTGGCGCTGTCACTCGGCCTGCCGTACGCGGGCTCGGACGGCAAGACCGGCGAGACGCTGCTGCGCACCGTGCTCGCGCCCATGTTCACCGCCCGCGCGCTGCGCGTCCGGTCGTGGGCCGGCACCAACCTGCTCGGCGGCGGCGACGGCGCGAACCTCGCCGACCCGGTGCAGGCGCAGGGCAAGCTCGAGTCCAAGGCCCGCGGTCTCGTGTCGCTGCTCGGCGAGGGTGTCACCGCACCACTGCACATCGACAACGTCCCCGACCTCGGCGAGCAGAAGACCGCGTGGGACCACGTGTCCTTCGAGGGCTTCCTCGGCGCGCGGATGAACCTGCAGTTCACGTGGACCGGCCTCGACTCGTCGCTGGCCGCGCCGCTGATCCTGGACCTGACCCGGCTCGTCTCCGCAGCGGCGGCCGCCGGCCAGTCCGGGCCACTCGCGTCGCTCGCGTTCTTCTTCAAGGACCCGGTGGCGACCGAGGAACACCGCTTCGCCCAGCAGACCGACATGCTCACGAAGTGGGCCGAGGACCTGTCCTCATGAAGGCCTACCTCCAGCTGGTCCGCGCACCCGCCGCACTGACCGTCCTCGGCGACACCGTCGCCGGGGCGGCCGCGGCCGGGAACCCACTGCGTGGCCGGCGCCTGCTCCTCCCGCTGTCCTCCGCCGCGTTCTACTGGGCGGGGATGGCACTGAACGACTGGGCCGACCGCGAGCTGGACGCGGTCGAACGCCCGGAACGGCCGATCCCCTCCGGGCGGATCAGCCCGAACCACGCGCTCGCGGTCGCCGGCGGGCTCACCGTCACGGGCCTGGGCCTGGCCCGTGCCGCCGGCGGCCGCGACACCATGAAGGTCGCCATCCCGCTGGCGGCCGCCGTGTGGGCCTACGACACGGTCCTCAAGAAGACCGCCGCCGGCCCGCTCGGCATGGCCGCCTGCCGCACCCTCGACGTGCTCCTCGGCGCGGGGGCCACCCGCGCACGGAGCGCCCTGCCGTCGGCGGTCGCGGTAGGCGGCCACACCTTCGGTGTCACCGCACTGTCCAGGGGAGAGGTGCACGGCTCGTCCGCCGCGACGGCGGGCGCCGTGCTCGCCGGCACCGCCGCCACCGCGCTGACCGCGGCGACCGGCGCCCGCTCCTGGCGCGACCGGCTCGGCGCGGTCGCGTTCACCGGGCTGTACTCCGCCGTGGTCGGCCGCGCGCAGCTCGACGCGCGCAACGACCCGTCGGCGAAGACGGTCCGCAGCGCCACCATGGCCGGCATCCACGGCATGGTCCCGCTGCAGGCCGCGCTCGCCGCCCGCCGCGGCTCGCTGCTCGGCGCCGCGGTCGTCGCCGCCGCACTTCCCGTCGCACGGAAACTCTCGAGGAAGGTGAGTCCGACGTGACCGGCTTCCGCCTCGGCTACGGCACCAACGGCTTCGCCAACCACCGCCTCGACGACGCGCTGCGGATCATCGCCGACCTCGGCTACACCTCGGTCGCGCTCACGATCGACCACCACCACCTCGACCCGTTCGGCGCGGACGTGTCCAAGGAGGTCGACCACGTCGCGAACCTGCTCGACCGGCTGGAGCTGCGCAGCGTCGTCGAGACGGGCGCTCGCTACCTGCTCGACCCGACGCACAAGCACCACCCGACGCTGGTGTGCGACGAGCCGGAGCGGCGCATCGACTTCCTCAACCGCGCGGTGCGCATCGCGGCGGGGCTCGGCGCGGACTGCGTCTCGTTCTGGTCCGGCATCCGGCCGTCCACCGTGGACGAGGAGACCGCGTGGCGGCGGCTGCGGGTCGGGGTCGCCGAGGTGCTGGAGGAGGCGGCCGCGCTCAACGTCCCGCTGGGGCTGGAGCCGGAGCCCGGCATGTTCGTCGAGCACCTCTCCGACGCGCTGCGGCTGCGGGAGGAACTCGGCGCGCCCGCCCTGCTCGGCATCACGCTCGACGTCGGCCACTGTGTGGCCGTCGAGCCGGTCGACGCCGCCACCTGCATCCGGCGGGCCGCCGACCTGATCGTCAACGTCCAGCTCGACGACATGCGCACCGGGGTGCACGACCACCTCGAGTTCGGTGACGGCGAGCTGAACCTGCCAGCGACACTGGCCGCGCTGACCGAGGTCGGCTACACCGGCGTCGCCGCGGTCGAGCTGCCGAGGCACAGCCACGCCGCGCCGGTCGTCGCCGCACGCGCGATCGAGGCACTGCATGCCGCGCTGGTCCCGGCGAACCCCGAGCCCAGCGCCGGCACCGATCTGGAATGGGTGAACAAGGTGGACCATCCCTGGCTGGTGGAGGCCGAACAGAAGGTACGCCGGGACCCGGCCGCCATCGGCTCCCTGTTCCCGGCCGTCGGCCGCAAGGTCGGCCGCGCGCCGCTGCGACCAGAGACCGACCCGCAGGGGCTCGTGCACGGCACCGTCGACGACCTCGCGCGCACCAGGCTGCTCGCGGTCCTCGCCGCCGTGCTCCCCGCCGAGCGGCTGTCCGACGAGCTGGCGCAGCTGTACCGGTACGGCGACGACGCAGAGCGCAGAGGCGTGCTCCGCGGGCTCGCCGCGCTGCCGGCGTCGACCGTGCCGACCGGCGTCGAGCTGGTCAAGGACGCGTTGCGGGCCAACGACATCCGGCTCGTCGCGGCCGCCATGGGCGAGTTCGCGGCCAAGCACCTCGACGCGCACTCGTGGCGGCACGGCGTGCTCAAGTGCCTGTTCGTCGGGGTGCCGCTCGCCGCGGTGTCCGATGTGGACGCGCGGAGCGACGACGAGCTGCTGCGGATGGTCGCCGACTACGCGGCGGAACGAGAGGCGGCGGGCCGGGAAGTGCCCACGGACGCGGTGACACTGTTGGAGGCCAGGGCATCATGAGGATCTTCGACCCGCACATCCACATGACCTCGCGGACCACCGACGACTACGAGGCCATGTTCGCCGCCGGGGTCCGCGCGCTCGTCGAGCCCGCGTTCTGGCTCGGCCAGCCACGCACGAGCGTCGCGTCGTTCACCGACTACTTCGACTCGCTCATCGGCTGGGAACGGTTTCGCGCCGCGCAGTTCGGCATCCGCCACCACGCCACGATCGGGCTGAACCCCAAGGAGGCCAACGACCCGCGCTGCCGCGAGGTGCTCGAGGTGCTGCCCCGCTACCTCGCGAAGGACGGCGTGGTCGCGGTCGGCGAGCTCGGCTACGACTCCATGACGCCGGAGGAGGACGAGGTCTTCGCCCGCCAGCTCGCGATGGCCGTCGAGCACGAGCTGCCCGCGCTGGTGCACACCCCGCACCGCGACAAGCTCGTCGGCACCAAGCGGACCATCGACGTCGTCGCCGAGTCCGGCATCGAGCCCGGCCGGGTGATCGTCGACCACCTCAACGAGCCGACGGTCGCCGTGGTCGCCGAGTCCGGCTGCTGGATGGGCTTCTCCATCTACCCGGACACGAAGATGGACGAGCAGCGGATGGTGGCGATACTCAAGGAGTACGGCACCGACCGGATGATCGTGAACTCGGCGGCCGACTGGGGTCGCTCCGACCCGCTGAAGACGTACAAGACCGGGCTCGCGATGCTCGACGCCGGCTTCACCGAGTCCGATGTGGACAAGGTGCTGTGGCAGAACCCGGTCGACTTCTACAGCCAGAGCGACCGGCTGGTGCTCGACGAGCTGCCCGGGTTCGCGCCGTCGAAGGAGACGTTCGCCGGCAACTCGGTGCTGCGTGGCGGCGGGAACACATGACGTCGTCGGCGGCACTGTCGTACTGCACCAACGTGCACCCGGCCGAGGACCTGGCCGGGGTGCTGGCGCAGCTCGACCGGTACGCGGAGCCGGTGCGGCGGCTGGTCGGCGTCGACGTGCTGGGGCTCGGCCTCTGGCTGCCGGCCGGGCTGGCCGGCGAGCTGGCGGCCGCACCCGAGCTGCGTGCCAAGCTCCGCGCCGAGCTGGACACCCGAGGGCTCGAGGTGTACACGCTGAACGCCTTCCCGTACGGCGGTTTCCACGACGACGTGGTGAAGCACTCGGTCTACCGGCCGGAGTGGACCGACGAGCGGCGGCTGCGCTACACGCTGGACTGCGCGACCGTGCTCGCCGACCTGCTGCCCGACTCGGCCACCTACGGCTCGATCTCGACGTTGCCGCTGGCCTGGCGCACGCCGTGGTCGGCGGAGGACGACGAGACCGCGACGGCGGCGCTGACGTCGTTGACCTCGTCGCTGTCGGCGCTGGCCGACGAGCGTGGCCGCCCCATCCGGCTCGCGGTCGAGCCGGAACCGGGGTGTGTGCTGGACACCGTCACCGACGCGGTCAACTGGCTGGCGCCTCGGGTCGACCCTCGCTATGTGGGCCTGTGCCTGGACACCTGCCACCTCGCCGTGTCGTTCGCCGACCCGGCCGAGACCGTCGCGGAGATCTACCGCTCCGGGCTCGAGGTGGTGAAGGTGCAGGCGTCCGCTGCTCTGCAGGTCGAGGACCCCGCGAGTGCGCAGGCCAGGCTCGCGCTCGCGGACTTCACCGAGCCGCGCTACCTGCACCAGGTGCGGGAACGCACCGAGTCCGGCACCGTGCTCGCCGCCGACGACCTGCCGGAGGCGCTCGCCGAGCTGCCGGGGCAGGCCGCGTGGCGGGTGCACTTCCACGTGCCGCTGCACGCGCGGCCGGCGGCGCCGCTGTCGGCGACCACCGACGTGCTGCGTGCCGCGATCGCCGCTCTGCAGTCCACTGTGGACGGTACCCTGCCGCATGTCGAGGTGGAGACCTACACCTGGAGTGTGCTGCCGGAGACCGCCGGCAACGGCGGCGACACCGCGTTGATCAGGGGGATCGCCGCCGAGCTGCGGTGGGCAGTGGCAAACCTGTTGGAACTTGGAGGGGTTAGATGACACCGCTGGTCGTGCTGGACGTGGTCGGCATGACGCCGAAACTGTTGCGGCACATGCCCAACCTGGCCGGGCTCGCGAAGACGGGCTGGCAGGCCGAGCTCGGCACCGTGCTGCCAGCGGTCACGTGCAGCGTCCAGTCGACGTTCCTGACCGGGGCGATGCCCGCGCAGCACGGCATCGTCGGCAACGGCTGGTACTTCCGCGACGTCGGCGAGGTGCACCTGTGGCGCCAGCACAACAAGCTGGTGCTCGGTGACAAGCTGTGGGAGACCGCGCGGGCGGTCAACCCGGACTACCAGGCCGCGAACGTGTGCTGGTGGTACGCGATGGGCGCCACGACCGACATCACGGTGACGCCCCGGCCGATCTACCACGCCGACGGCCGCAAGTCGCCGGACGCCTACGTCCGGCCGCCGGCCCTGCACGACGAGCTGACCGGCGCGCTCGGTGAGTTCCCGCTGTTCCAGTACTGGGGGCCGACGGCGACGCTGCGTTCCAGCGAGTGGATCATCGGCGCGTCGAGCAAGATCCTCAAGGACCACCACCCGGACCTGCTGCTGGCGTACGTGCCACACCTCGACTACGACCTGCAGCGGTTCGGGCCGGACTCGGTGCAGGCCGTGCGGGCCGCGCGTGAGGTCGACGAGGCGCTGAAGCCGCTGATCGAGGACGCCAGGGCGGCGGGCGCCACGGTCGTCGCGCTGTCGGAGTACGGGATCACCGAGGTGCGGCGGGCCATCGACATCAACCGACTGCTGCGCCGCGAGGGCATGCTCGAGGTGTACACACAGGACGGCATGGAGTACCTGGACCCG
>Ga0272482_10000479_pt1 | contig 12485 bp, 10 predicted proteins | sample RVTome_8_FD_192427 | JGI IMG/M metagenome (GOLD analysis project Ga0272482, IMG submission 192427) | Soil microbial communities from uranium-contaminated site in the Upper Colorado River Basin, Wyoming, United States - RVT160D0 (version 2) ...
TCGACCCCCACCTCCTGCCAGAACCGGTCGTCGACCCGCGATGCCCGCTTCGCCAGGAGCCAAGCCCCGCCGGTGGAGGATCCCTCCTGGACCACGAGCCGCACGATCCGGTCGCCTCCCTCGCCTCCTTCGAAGCGCACGTCACAGGGACGGACCCGCAGGAGGGAGCGGGCGCGCGGCCGGGTGCCGGGCGAGAAAGCGGCGGCCGACCAGCGTCGGTGGCCAGGGTTGCCGGCGTCATCGAAGGGCGAGCGCCGGGGAGGGTGCAGGTTCTGGATCGTCGGTTCCCGGCTCGCCGGTGCCAGGTGGCGCAGCTTCCGCTGTCGGCGCGGGGTGGCCGTGGCGGAGGAGGAGGTAGCCGGCGATCCCGGCGATGGTGCTGGCGACGAGGATGCCGACCTTGGCGGCGTCGGTCGCCGCCGGGTCGGTGAACGACAGGCTGGCGACGAACAGGGCCACGGTGAAGCCGATGCCGGCGCAGACCCCGAGGCCGGCCATCTGGCGCCAGCCGGTGCCTTCGGGCAGGCGCCCGACGCCGAGGCGGACGGCGACGAACGAGGCGGTCAGCACGCCGACGGGCTTGCCGACGACGAGGCCGAGCAGCACGCCGACGGTGACGGGCTCCGAGGCGAGGCCGCCGAGGGCGTCACGGGTGAGGGGGACGCCGGCGTTGGCCAGCGCGAAGACGGGGACGATCACGTAGGCCACCCAGGGCGACAGCGCCCGCTCCAGCCGTTCCAGGGGGCTGGTGCTGTGCATGGAGAGGCGGGCGACCTCGGCGATGAGGTGCTCGTTGTGCTCGAACTCCTCGCCCGTGACCACCCGGTCGTAGTAGGAGCGCTCGATGCGGTCGAGGAGCCGCCGGGCCTCGCGGGGGTATCGGCGGGGCGAGCGCAGCGGCCACGCCGGGGTGAGCAGGCCCAGGGCGACGCCGGCGAGGGTGGCGTGCACCCCGGACTCGAGCAGCGCGAGCCACACCCCGGCACCCACCGCCAGGTACGGGGCGAGGGCCTGCACATCGGCGCGGCGCATGGCGAAGATCGCCCCGAGGCCGACCAGGGCGGTGAGCAGCCAGCCGACCGAGAGGTCGCCGGTGTAGAAGACGGCGATCACGACGATGGCGCCGATGTCGTCGGCGATGGCCAGGGTGAGGAGGAACACCTTGCCGGCCAGCGGCACCCGGGGCCCGAGGAGGGTGACGACGCCGACCGCGAAGGCGATGTCGGTCGCCATCGGGATGCCCCAGCCGTCGGAGCCCGGCCCGCCGGCGTTGAAAGCCCAGAAGATCGAGGCGGGGACAACCATGCCGCCCAGCGCGGCGATGACGGGCAGGGCCACGGAGCGGAGGTCCTGGAGCTGGCCGTGGACGGCCTCGCGCTTGATCTCGAGGCCGACGAGCAGGAAGAACACGGTCATGAGGGCGTCGTTGACCCAGGCCTGGAGGCTGAGGTGGTCGAGGTGGATCACGTCGCCGAGCTCGACCCGCAGCGAGGTGGCCCAGAGGTCGACGTAGGTCTGGGACCAGGGCGAGTTGGCCCAGGCGATGGCGACGACGGCGGCGACGAGCATGACGATGCCGCCGGAGGCCTCGTGGCCGAGGACGCGCTGCAACGGGCGGACCATCGACCGGGGCACGAAGCGCTCGGACTCGGACCAGGTGTGGCGAACGGGCATGCCGCGGGTGGGGTCCATGAGGTGGGCGTCCTGGGGGTGCAGGGGCTCGGCTAGGCGGAGCCGGCGTGGCGGTCGTCGGTGAGGATGACGCCGCGCTTGCGGACGATGTGGAGGCGAAGGCCGATCTGGGCGAGGCGGGTGGCGATGCGACGCACGAAGTTGCGGCGGGCGGCATCGGTGGTGCCGCCGCCGTTGTCGCGGTAGATGCGGGCGAGCTCGTCGTGGGTGACGAGGCGCCGGAAGTTGCGGATCAGGTACTCGACGACGGGGAGCTGGGCGTCGGAGACGGCGACCCAGCGGCCCCGGAACCGGACGAGCCCATCGTCGTCGAGGACGGGCTCGGCCCGGGTGGTGAGGATGCGGTGCTGGAGGTTGGTGACACCACGGACGATGGCGACGGGGTCGGCGGCCTCGGGGATCCACTGCTCCAGGTCGTCGATGACGCTCGGCGGGGCCGATCCCGGAGCGAGGAGCAGTACGCGGGGCTCGCCCAAGGAGGCGAGCAGCCGGCGGCGGCGCTCCTGGCTGGGCCAGTGGAGGACCTCGATGTTGGGCAGGTCGGGGGCGGGCATCGTGTCGGACATCGCCGTCTCCGGGAAGGGGCGGTGCGCCCCCGGCTCCGCGAGGACCGGGGGCGTACCGCGATCGGTGGTCGGAGGCGGCGGGCCGTGGCGGGCCCGCCACTCCCGGCGGGCTAGGTGGTGGCGGGTTCGGCGGCCGGCTCGGGGACGGGATCGCTGTCGCCGTTCGTGGGGTAGGCCGGGATGAAGGTGCCGAAGCCCTCGCCGTAGCCGGGGCTGCCGTGCTCCTCGATGTCGAGGCCGGCCAGCTCCTCCTCCTCCGACACCCGGAGGCCAAGGGTGAACTTGATGCCCAGGAACATGACGATCGAGGCCACGGACACCCAGGCGAGGATCGCCGCAAGGCCGGTGATCTGGCTGACCAGCTGGTCGGGGCCACCGCCCAGCAGGAGGCCCTGCTGCCAGACGCCGTCGACGTCCTGGCTGGCGAACAGGCCGACGGCCAGGGTGCCCCACAGGCCGCAGACGCCGTGGACCGAGATGGCGCCCACCGGGTCGTCGACCTTGGCCACCTTGTCGAAGAAGTCGACGGCGAACACGACGAGCACGCCCCCGATCGCACCGACGAGGATCGACCAGGGACCGGTGATCGCCGCGCAGCCGGCGGTGATCGACACGAGACCGGCGAGCAGGCCGTTGCCGACCATGGCGACGTCGGGCTTGCCGGTCTTGAACCACACGGTCGACATGGCGGCGATCGCACCAGCCGCCCCGCCCAGCGTGGTGGTCAGGGCGATGTCGCTGGCGGTCGAGTCGGCGGCCAACCACGAGCCCGGGTTGAAGCCGTACCAGCCCACCAGGAGGATGAAGCACCCGAGGATCACGAACGGGATGTTGTGCCCGAGGATCGCCCGCGGCTTGCCGTCGGGGCCGTACTTGCCGATGCGGGGCCCGAGCATCTTAGCGCCCCAGAACGACGCGATGCCGCCGGTCATGTGCACGATCGACGAGCCCGCGAAGTCGTGGTACGGCACGTCCATCTGGAACAGCCAGCCGCCGCCCCACACCCAGCGCACGACGACCGGGTAGATGATCGCCGAGATGATGAACGAGTAGGCGAAGTACGACTTGAACTTCGTCCGCTCGGCCATGGCGCCCGACACGATCGTCGCCGCAGTGGCGGCGAAGGCCACCTGGAAGACGAAGAACGTGGTCTTGTCGAGGTCGCCGTAGGTGCCGGCGTCGTCACCGAGGAACCAGCCGCCGAGGCCGATGAAGTCCTTGATGCCGCCGCCGTCGAGCGGGCCGAACGCGAAGGCGTAACCCACGGCGAAGAACGCGATCGCTCCCGCACAGAAGTCGATCATGTTCTTCAGCATGATGTTGCCGACGCTCTTGGCCCGGGTCAGGCCCGCCTCCACCAGGGCGAAGCCGGCCTGCATGAAGATCACCAGCACCGCGCACAGCAACACGAAGATGTTGTTGAGGTTCGTCTGGACCGTGGCGGCGTCCAGCTCCTGAGCAGCGACCGGGTTGGCGTACACCACTCCGACCGCCGTCGCGACGCCTGCTCCCACCAGGAGCTTGCGGCGCCACCCCGAACGAACGGGGCGACTGCGCAGGGTTTGCATCACTCATCTCTCCTTGCTGAAGGGATGCCGCTCGTGCCAACGGCGCACGTCGTCGGGCAGGCGTTGACCACTCACGGCAGGGATCTGCGGCCGTCGGCGACGGGCGCAGGGACGTGCCGGGCGGACGCTCCTCACCGGGCGGGGTCGCCGGCATGCAGCGACACCCGCCGGGGCGGGCCCGGCGCGTGGGGGTCGGCGACGGGGCCTCGACGAGGCGTCGGCTACGGGGTCGGCTCAGCGACTGCGAAGGCGTGAGCGCGGCGGGCCGCAGCGGCGACGTCGGCGAGGGGCGTCAGCCGACGACGGGCGCGGGTGGTCCCCGACGGGCGGGGACGCGCGCCCGCAGCAACGACCGGCCCATGCCGGTGTCGACGGGAGCGCGCACCAGACCGCCGGCCTGGACCAGCAGCGCCAGCACCAAGGCGACGACGAAGGCCACGGTCACCCGGGCGACCTCGTCGACGCTCGTGATCCGCGGCAGCGGCTTGGCGTGGTTCGCGCCCACGGTGCTGCCGGTCACATCGGTGTGACCCAGGCTGGCGGCGGTGCCCGAGTCGGGCTCCATCGTCACACCGACGAGGAACCCGATGAGCAGGAGGAAGCACAGCACGGTTCGCCTGGCCATCCCGCTCACCTCCCCACCGGACAAGAGGTCCACGGACGGACCCTGACTGCTCGCTGACGCTAAGGAGCGCCGGTTTCGCCACCGTTCGCGCTCGATTACGGCTGGTGTGCGAAGACCTGACGACCTTCTGTACGTCGCGCCTCCCTCGCCCGATGCCCCGACGGGGCCCGGTCGTCAGGTGGTGAGCGCGTCCGGTGGGCTCGGGCGGACCCGGCGAGGCGCTAGGCGACGGCTTCGAGCAGCAGCGCGGAGGCGACCTGGTCGGCCAGCGTCAACGCCACCTCGACCCGTTCCCGCGACGGGCGGTGCCGGCTGCGGGGGGTGCAGAGGAACCGTCCGGCCACCTGCCCCCGGGCGACGACCGGGACGTAGAAGCCGCTCTCGGGGAGCCCGATGGCGGTGGGGTCCCAGTCGTGGCCCCGGCGCTCCAGCCAGCCGTCTCGGCGCAGGCAGGGCTTCCCCGGCGCGGCCAGCGGCGGCACCTCGAACTCGCAGTCGCGCAGGCGCAGCACGTCGACCATGCTGCGGGCGACGTCGAGCACGACGAGGCCGGCCATGTCCCCGTCCGCGATCCCGCCCGCCACCCGGCCCACCGTCTGGAGGTGCTCGGTGGTGCTGCGGCGCGGCTCGACGATCGGGCGCAGAGGGCGGACCTCGGCCGAGGAACCGGGCGCGGCGCGGAGCCGGCGGCAGAACACCCCGAGAGCGCCGCCGACGACCACGATCACCACGACGCTGAGGCGGTCGGCGCCCCCCTCGACCTCGATCGAGCCGAACGGCTCGGCCCACAGCACCGAGTAGGCGAGCCCAGCCGCGACCCCGGCAACGAGCGGCGACGCGGCGGCACCGAACGTTCCGGCGACGGCGACAGCCGCCACCAGGACCGCGGCCACGTCGGCACTCGGCAGCCCGTCGCGCAGCGGGAGCGCGACGAGCGCGACGACCGCCGGCACCCCGCCGGGCGCACATGTCGTTACCCAGCGCCGGAGGTCCATGCCTCGATGTACGCGCGTTCGCCGCCGCTTTGCAAGACCTCGCCTGACCAGGCGACGAAACATCGCCGAAACACCTCGGCGGCTCGCCCACGCCCGGTTCGGCGGAGGGGCTGCCGCCAGGCCCCGGCGGCGCCGGCCGGCCTGCTGACGGCCGGCCTGGCTCCCTCCTCGCTCGCCAGGTGTCGGGCTACGAGGAAGGCAGCGCTACTTGCGGCCGAGCTGCGGATGTCGGGCGGCTGGTATGGGCGCGGGCGTGGGTGATGGCGGTGTCGAGGTCGTCGAAGATGTGGTTCTCGTGGGCCAGTCGGTCGAGCGCACCCACGGCGCGCAGCGTGCGGAGGTGGGCGGGGCGGGCGCCCTTGAGGAGCACGGTGATGTGGCGGGATTCGAGCTCGGCGACGATCTCGCCGAGGGCCTGGGCGCCCGTGGCGTCGAGGACGTGGAGGTCGGGCAGGCGGAGGATCGCGACGCGGGCGTCGGTGACGGCGGTGAGCTCGGTGAGGAACCGTTGGGCCGCGCCGAAGAACAGCGCGCCGTCGAGTCGGTAGGAGATGATCCCGTCCTCGAGCAGCGTGTCGGACGGTGAGAGGTCGGAGCGTTCCAGGGGCTGGCGGGTCGCGGTCGTGGTGCGGGCGACGGAGCGGAGAGCGAGCAGAGCTGCGACCGCGAGGCCGACCTGGATCGCGACGATGAGGTCGACGGCGACGGTGGCGGCCGCGGTGGCAGCGAAGACGAGAGCGTCGGAACGGGTGGCCCCGGTGACCGCCCGCACGTTGTGGACCTCGACCATCCGGGCGGCGGTCACCATGAGGACCCCGGCGAGGGCGGCGAGCGGCACGCGGGCGACGAGGCCGGCGGCGAGGTAGACGACGCCCACCAGGACGAGCGAGTGGACGATCGTCGCGAGCCGGGTGCGGGCACCGCTGCGCACGTTGACGGCGGTCCGGGCGATCGCCCCGGTGGCCGGCATGCCCCCGAACAGGGGTGCGACGAGGTTGGCCAGGCCCTGGCCGAAGAGCTCCCGGTCGGGGTCGTGGCGGCGACCAGGCGCCATGCCGTCGGCAACCCGGGCCGACAGCAGGCTCTCCAGGGCGGCCAGCACGGCGACGGCGAGCGCTGCCGAGGCCAGCGTGCGCAGCTGCCCGCCCGAGATGTCGGGGAGTGAGGGGGTGGGTAGCGAAGCGGGCAGCGTGCCGATCCTCGTGACCTCGAGGTCGATCAGCTCGGCCGCCGCCGTGGCCACGACGATCGCCAGCAGGGATGCGGGGAGCGAGCGCCGGATGCGGGGCGTCACCACCATCACGGCGACCACGACGGCCGCGAGCGCGGGTGCTCCTGGTCGTCCGGTGGCCGCGTCGGCTGCGGCGCGGGCGGCGACGAGCAGCGCGTTGTGGCCTTCGGGCGTCGCCACGCCGAGCGCGGCAGGGACCTGCTGGAGGAAGATGATGGCGGCGATGCCAACGGTGAACCCTTCGACCACCGGCCAGGGAACGTAGGCCAGGTAGCGGCCGAGCCCGGCGAACGCAGCCGCGACCACCAGCACACCGGCCATCACGCCCACCACCGTCACGGCAGAGGCGCCGTGCTGGGCCACGATGGGAGCGAGCACGACGGTCATGGCGCCGGTGGGGCCCGAGACCTGGACGTCGGATCCGCCGAAGATCCCCGCGACCAGGCCGGCAACGATGGCCGTCACGATGCCGGCGGCGGCGCCGAGGCCGGTGGAGATGCCGAAGGCGAGAGCGAGCGGGAGTGCGACGACCCCCACCGTGATGCCGGCGACGGCGTCGGCCCGCCAGGTGTGCCTGCTACCGGCGTAGTCGTCGAAGGAAGGCAGCAACCGAACGGCGGCCGTCCACAGGGTCGACCGGCCTGGCGCGCGGCCCGGCAGGGATCCCTCGCTGCCGCTCTCCTCGCCACTCATCCGCCGTGCTCCCGCTCGATCTCCTAGATTGAGGATCTGATGCTTTCATCAAGTCGTCAATACGGCAAGGGAGGCCTTGGACTCGCTGGCTTGCGGCGTGGTCGCTCACCCGGCAAGGTTCGGTCCGATGGGTGCCGTCGACGAGTTGCTGGCTCGCCACCGGGCGGGGCTCGCTGGCCCGTCGTCTCGCTTCGATGCCGTCGACACCCCACGACCTCGGCTCAAGCTGGCGGTCCTGACCTGCATGGACGCCCGGATCAAGCTCTTCGACGTCCTCGGGTTGCGACATGGAGACGTCCACATCCTGCGCAACGCTGGCGGTCTGGCCACCGACGACGCCATGCGATCCCTGCTCTTGTCCCAGCACAGCTTGGGGACGCGGGAAATCATGGTGATCCAACACACCGACTGCGGCCTGCATCGTTTGCGCGACGCCGACCTCGCCGGGCGCATCGAGGCCACGACCGGCCATCGCGTCGCGTTCGAGTTCGGCGGTTTCGACGATGTCGACGACTCGGTCCGGAGTTCGGTGGGCCGTCTCCGCTCGGCGCCCGGACTGGTCGGGCCCCGCGATGCCATCCGGGGGTTCGTCTACGACGTGAGCGCCGGCACGCTCCACGAGGTCGAGTAGCTCGAGGCACGCCACGACGCGGCCCGGCCCGCCCGCAGCGAACCGGCGAACGGGAAGGCGGTGGACCGGCTCGTGTTCGATGCGCTCGTTGACAGCCGACTCAGCCTCGTCCTGGGAGAACCCGATGCTGCGACCCGAGCGGAGCTCGACGAGGAGATGGCCGAAGCACTCCGCTGGACGCTCGGCGACGTGCTGGGGCGGATCCCCGCCGACATCGAGGTCATCGACCGCATCGCACCCTGGGCCCGGGACCTCGCACGGGGACTGCACTGGCGCGCCCTGCAGGGCCGGCCCCGAGCCCAGAACTTCGACATGCGCTCGATCATGACCCAGCTCGCCCGACGACCGATGGCCGAGCCGCTACTGGACGAAGCCGTCGCGAACATCGCGTTCGCCTGGGCCTTGACCCACGACAGGGTGATCGACCAGATCCACGGACACCAGGCACACAAGCGCTACGCAGCACAAGTGCTGGAACAGCGCGCCCCCTGGCAGGCCGACGTGCTGCTCGGCTACTCCATCCACCTGATCCTGGAATGGCTCCGGCTGGACCCGCGCACGGCACCTCCGCCCTGACGAGCACCGACAGCACATGGACCCGCTCCACCGACGCGGCCCGCAGGGCCAGCTCACCCGGCACGTTGGTATTCTTGCTATCTGATGCCTTCGCCAACCCTGCGACCGCCTTCGCCCACCAGGGCTCCGCAGCGGTGACGCGGCCGATCTACCAAGTGAAGGCGGACTTCTTCAAGACCCTGGGACACCCCGCCCGCATACGGGTGCTCGAGCTCCTCCGGGACGGGGAGCGATCGGTGGGAGAGCTCATCCCCGACGTCGGGCTGGAGGCCTCGCACCTGTCCCAACAGCTTGGCATCATGCGCCGAGCGGGGCTGGTCCAGAGCCGCAAGGACGGGTCGTCGGTGCGCTACTCGGTCACGGACCCTCGCCTGTTTGACCTGCTGGCAGTGGCCAAGCAGATCCTCACGAGCAGCCTGGCGGAGACCCGTGACCTCCTGTCGGCCCTGGAGAGCCTGGACTTCCAGCCACCGGTGCACGAGCAGGGCTGACCTTCCTCGGCGAGGGCACGCCGACCGCGAAGGGTCTGGGGATGATCGGGCCCGAGCACCCGGAGGCTGTCGTCCGTGCTCCGCACCGGCGGCGACCGGGACGAGCGCCGCGGCAGAGCCGATGGCCCCGGGCTCAGAGCTGGGAGGGGCGGCGGGTGTCGGGGTGTTGGATCACGAGGGTGACGGCGGGGTCGTCGGCGTCGTGGGTGGCGTGCCGGGTGAAACGGGGTGGGTACCCGGCGATCACCTCGTAGGAGGTGTCGTGGTCGCGGTAGGGGTCGGCGACGGTGCCGATCCCGCTGTCGAGGGTGGGCTTGCAGCTCCCGAGCGTGTCCCGGGCCACGGTCGGCTCGGGCAGCACGCCCGCCTCGTCCTCGGTGGCGCCGAAGCCGAAGGAGAAGGTCAGGTCGAGCTCGGGATCGTCCTCGGTCCCCGGCACCAGGGAGCCACGGACGACGATCGGGACGTCCCACCGGAACACCTTGGCGAGGCGGCTGGTGTCCTGGTAGCTCGTGGACGGGCACTCGAGGGCGTGCCCTGCGATGCCGCCGTCGTCGACCTGGTTCCAGCGGGGCCCGTGCTCGTAGCTGAAGACGGCCGAGCCGCTGACCTGCCCGTCGTCGCCGACCAACAGCAGGCCCCGGATCTCCCCGAAGGCGACCTTGCCGTCCTGCTGCCGCCCGGAGATGCTGTTCGACGACCACCCCACGTCGGTCGTGTTCGGGTAGGGCCGCAGTGGCTCGGACCCCGACGGGAGCGCCGCCGACACCGGGTGGGTGCCGCCGAAGGCCATGTCGACCCGGTAGGGCAGCACCTCGCGCCCTCGAAGTCGTCGGCTCTGGGGTCGTCCGGATCGACGACGGCCAGCACGTTGTCGCTGTCGATCGTCCCGTCGTCGCGCAGCCACAGCGGGAGCTCGTCCGGGCAGCTCTCGAAGGGCCCCAACGTCCGGCTCCCGGCGCTCACCGAGAGCAGGTTGAACTCCGTCGGGGACAGGTCGAGGGCGCGGCCGGCGCGGCGCACCTCGTGGCGGTCCTCGTCGAGCTCGACGTCGGCGCAGCGCAGCGGTCCCTCCCCCGACGACCACCCGGACCGTTGCGGCACCGCCCGGATGCGGACCACGAGCTCGTCGAGCACGAACGGCTTGGTCACGTAGTCGTCGCCGCCGTGCCCGAAGCCGTCGAGCACGTCGCGGCTCGTGGCCCGGGCCGTGAGGAAGATGACCGGTGTGGTGTCCCCGGCGGCACGCAGCCGGCGGCACACCTCGAACCCGTCGAGGCCCGGCATCAACACATCCAGCACGACGATGTCCGGCGCCGACCGGGCCACAGCGTCGAGCGCGGCGCGGCCGTCGGCGGCGATGCTCACCGTGAACCCGGCGTAGCGGAGCGCCGTTCCCGCCATGTCACGGATGGCGTCGTCGTCGTCGACGAAAGCACGCGGGCGGCCTTGCCCCCCTCGCCAGAGGTTGGCGTCGTCAGCTTGCCCCGTGACACCCACACCGCTCCGGAACTCCCGCCTCGCCCGCGCCGCTCTGGCCACGGCACTCCTCGCCACCCTCGCCACCGCCTGCGGCGGCGACGACACCACGTCGACGCCGCCGGCATCGTCACCGGCGGAGCCGCGGCATCGCCCAACTTCCCCTTCCCGCCGCCCTCGGCTGACCACACCCACCAGCCGGCAGGCATCCGGACCACCGGGGACAGCCGAGTCACGTCCAGACGGTCAACCGACCCTTCCGCCGCCGCAGCCGGAAGACGTGGACTGCTCGTCGGGGCCAACACCGACAGGCGACTGGTCGTCGTCGCTGCGGTCGGGCTGCTCGACGGCATCGGCGACCTCCTGGCCGGAGGGCTCCGGTGGTCGATCCCATCTTTGAGATGTTCCCGCAGCGATGTCCCACATGGTCGCCTCCCGGCGATGGTGGCACCGACCCACCTGCCTGGGCCGACTCCGTGTGGTCGGTTGACCAATCGGGCCGGGGAGGACCTACAGGGGTGGGAGCTTTCGCCCTAGTTTCGATGGGCGATGTCTGAATCGTTCCGGTTCGATCCGCCGGAGCCTCGATCTGATGTTCTGGTGAGGCCGCGGCTGCTGCGGTCGATGACCGAGCGTTGGCGGCACCGGGTCACGTACGTCTCCGGCGGACCCGGTCTGGGGAAGACCACGTTGCTGGCGCAGGCCATCGCCGAGAACCGGATGGCACCTCGAGGCGATGACGTCTGGATCCCGGTCGGGTCTTCCGAAGCGGATTCCGGCCACCTGGGACACGTCGTCGCGACCGCCTTGGCGCGGGTCGGCACCGATCGTCGGGCGCCGACGACCGCTGCGCCCACGGTCGTCGAGCCCGCCGCCATCGCCGACGCCGTCTGGCAACGCGCTCCCACCGAGGCCTGCCTCGTGGTCGATGACGTCCATCTGCTTCCCCGGCGCTCCAGCGGGGCGAGGTGGCTGGGCGACCTGATCGACGCGATGCCGACCAACGGCCACGTGGTCTTCTCGGGACGGTCCGAACCGCCGGTCCCGCTGAGTCGGTATCGGGGTCAGGGAACGGTCTTCCAGTTGCTGGAGGACGATCTGCGCTTCTCGCCCGACGAGCTGTCGCGCTTTGCCGACCGCCGCGGTGTCGATCCCGACCGCTTTGCGAGCACCGGTGGGTGGCCGGCGATGGCCGAGCTCGTGGCGGCGAGCGCCGGTGACACGTTCACGGGCGACTACCTGTGGGAGGAGGTGCTCGAGCCCATCGGTCCGATCAAGCGCCGGGTCCTCGCCGCGGTGTCCGAGCTCGGCGGCGCGGACGACGATCTCGCCTCGGCCGCCCTCGGAGCGCGGGTAGATCTCGCCGAGATCTTCGCCGATGTGCCGTTGGTGAGCCGTCGAGGCGGCTGGCACCGTCCCCACGACCTGTGGCGCTCCACGCCGCGCATGGCGCTGGCCGAGGACGAGCGTCTCGAGGTCCGGCGACGCGCCGTGGCGCATCTGGTGGAGCGGAGGTGGTTCGACGAGGCGTTCGCTCTCATCCAGGAGGTAGGGCTCTGGGATGCCGCTCCGGCGATGCTCCGGGCCGCGTGCCTGGCCACCGACCGCGTCGCCGCCACAGAGCTCGGGAGGTGGATCGCCCTGTGCCCGTCGGAGGTCCGGGAATCGCCGGCCGGGGTGCTGGCCAGAGGGTTCCTCGCTGCGGTGCGCACGCCGGCCACCGCCGGTGAACCGCTCCTCGCGGCCATCTCCGACTGTCGCGCCAGCCACGACACCGAGGCCGAGGTCAGCGCCACCGGGCAGCTGGCCATGGTGGCCTGGTCACAGCAGCGGCCGGAGATGCTCGAACAGTTGATCCCGAGGCTCAGCGAGCTCAGCCCCGCGCACCCCGCCGCCCAGGCCCTGCTGACGTTGCAACAGGCGTTCGTCGAGGACGTC
>Ga0272482_10000480_pt1 | contig 12457 bp, 11 predicted proteins | sample RVTome_8_FD_192427 | JGI IMG/M metagenome (GOLD analysis project Ga0272482, IMG submission 192427) | Soil microbial communities from uranium-contaminated site in the Upper Colorado River Basin, Wyoming, United States - RVT160D0 (version 2) ...
AAGCGCGCCGAACCTTCGACTCAGGACACTAGGCCGACACCGTTGCGGTGCCAAGCAGTTCGTTCGTCTCGCCGTCGTACAGCAGTAGGCGGCCGGGGTCTGGGGCGGCGGTGAGTGCGGCGCCGACGGTGGGCTCCTCGTGTTCCGGGACGGTCAGGCCCACCAGCACGTCACCGGGGCATTCGAGTGTCACCAGTGACGTCACGCCGAGGTTCTCGACGATCGACACCGTGCCGGTGATGCCCTCGGTGGCCGGGCGGAGGTACTCGGGGCGGATGCCGGCGATCACGGGTGCGCCGTCGGGCAGCGGCACGTCGGGCGGCGGGACCAGCCGGGCGCCAGCCACCGACACCAGGCCGCCGTCGACCGTGCCGGTCAGCAGGTTCATCGGCGTGGACCCGATGAAGTTCGCGACGAAGGTGTCCGCCGGGCGTTGGAACACGTCCTTCGGGGTGCCCAGCTGACGGATCCGGCCCTCCGACATGACGGCGATGCGGTCGGCGAGTGCCAGCGCCTCGGCCTGGTCGTGTGTGACGAACACGGTGGTCAGGCCCAGATCCCGTTGCAGGCGCTTCAGGAACGTCCTTGCCTCCAACCGCAACCGGGCGTCCAGGTTGGACAGTGGCTCGTCGAGGAGCAGGACGTTCGCCTCCATGGCGATCGCCCGTGCCAGTGCCACCCGCTGCTGCTGCCCGCCGGAGAGCTGGTTCGGACGGCGCTCCAGCAGTGCCGACAGCCCGAGCCCCGCCGACGTGGTGGTCGCCGCGTCCTGTTGCGCCTGGCGGGATGCCCTGCGCACCCGCAGCGGGTACGCGATGTTCTGCGCGACCGTCATGTGCGGGAACAACGCGTAGTCCTGGAACACCATGGCGACACCGCGTTTGCCGGCGTCGGTCCTGGTGACGTCCGCGCCGCCGAGGACGACCGAACCGGCCGAGGACTGCTCGAGACCCGCGATCGTGCGCAGCAGTGTGGTCTTGCCGCAGCCGGACGGGCCGAGCAGCGCGAAGAACTCGCCGTCCGCGATCGACAGGTCCAGGTCGTCCACCGCGCGCACCCCGTTGGGGTACACGGTGGACAGACCGGTCAGCTCGATTGCCGCCATCAGGCCTTGATCCCTCCGTGGAAGCGGAACCCGTACCGCTTGCTGACGAACAAGTACAGCGCCACCACCGGGATCGCGTACAGCAGCGAGAACACCGGGATCACCGTCAGGTTCGCGCTGCCGCCCTCGTCCTTCAGCGTCCGCAGCAACACCGCGGCCGGCTGCTCCTCGACGTTGCGCAGCAACAGGAACGGCAGCAGGAAGTTGCCCCACGCCTGGACAAACGCCCACACGAGGATGGTCGCGATGCCCGGCCGGGCGACCGGCAGCACGACGTGCAGCAGCACCTGCGTCGGCGACGCGCCGAACACCCGCGCCGACTCCTCGTAGCTGCGTGGCACCGAGTCGATGAAGTCCTTGAGGATGAAGATCGCCGCCGGCAGCATGCCGCCCGCGATCACCAGCCCGGTCGCGTACTGCGAGTTGATCAGACCGAGCTGGAACATCAGCACGAAGATCGGCACCATCGCCGCGGTCCCGGTGACCACACTGGACAGCAGCAACAGCACGTACAGCAACGCGTCCCGGCCAGGGATGCGCACGCGGGACAACGCGTACGCGGCGAGCGTGCCGAGCGCCGTGGTGACGATCGTCGCGACCGCGCACAGCAGGATCGAGTTGACCAGCGAGCCGAGCGCGTACGGGTGGTCGAACGTGATCCGCCAGTTGTCGAGGGTCCAGTCCGGCCACCGCAGCCCGACGCCGGGATCGCTGTCGAACGGCGCGGACGCCAGCCACAGCATCGGGATGGCGAAGAACGCCAGCACCACCGCGATGAACACGGTGTACAGGGTGCGCCGCAGCGCCTGCTGGAAGTTCACGACCGCCTCCGCAGCAGAAGCAGGTACAGCAGCGCCACCACGAGGTTCACGATCAGCAGCAGGAACGAGATCGCGGCCGAGTAGCCGAGCTCACCGCTCGCGATCGCCTGCTGGTAGATGAAGACCGGCAGCGTCTCGGACTCGTGGTTCGGCCCGCCCGCGGTGAGCAAGAACGGCGTGAAGTCGTTGGCGGTCCACAGGGAAATCAGCAGCGTGTTGGTGAGTACGTGGCCGCGGATGTGCGGGAACACCACGTCCCGCACGGTCTGCCAGCCGCTCGCGCCGACCGTGCGCGCGGTCTCCAGCTGCGACGGCGGCACCGCGGCGAGCGCCGAGCTGTACAGCATCATCGAGAACGCGGTGCCCCGCCAGGTGTTGAACACGATCAGCGACGCCATCGGGTACTCGACCAGCCACGCCGTGCCCTCGTTGCCGAGCAACGCGTTCAGCGTGCCGCCGTCCCGGTCGAGCACCGCCGTCCACAGGTAGGCGACGACGACGCTCGGCAGGATCCAGGCCAGCAGCACGAACGCCTCGACGACCCTGCGCACCACCGGCCGGGCCGAGCGCAGGAACCAGGCGAGCGCGAACCCGAGCAGGTTCTGCCCGAGCACGGCCGAGCCGATGACGAACACCAGCGTCAGCCACAGCGCGTTGCCGAACAACGCGTCGTCCAGCGCGTGCAGGAAGTTCTCGACCCCGATGAACGCCGGCGCGACCGACGACGGCCCGGTCAGCGTGTAGTTCGTCAGTCCGATGTAGATGGTCCAGAGCGCGGGGAACACCAGGAACAGCCCGATGAGCAGCAGCGCGGGCGAGACGAACCCGACCGCCCGCGCCACCCCGAGACCGGACGTGTCCCTGGTGCCGCTCCTGGTGCGCTTCCGCGCCGCCGGTGGTGCGTCAACCACCGGCGACCGCGTCCTGGCCAACGGCGTCGACGAGCGCGGTCTGGTACGCGGCCGCCGCCTCGTCGGCGCTCTTGCCTGCGATGATGTCGGCGGTGGCCTGCTGCAGTGCCGTTGACACCTTGGGGTAGTCCGCGAGGCCCGGCCGGTACCGGGTGATCGGCAGGACCTCCTCGGCGACGAAGTTCAGCATCGGGTCGCCCTTGAGCACCTCGGCGTTGACGTCGTCGCGCTGGGTGACCTGCGCGGTGTCGCCGAGGCGGGCCTTGGTGGCCTCGGCCGAGTTCATGAACTGGAGCAGCTCCCACGCCTGCTGCGGGTACTTCGTCTTCGGGTTGACGACCCGGATCGACCCGCCGGACATGCTGACGAAGTCCTGCTCGTCGACGCCGGCGCCCGGGTTCAGCGCCGGGATCTTGGCCCAGCCGACCGCGGTGTCCCGGTCGGCCATCTTCGCGACGCCGGTGGCCGGGTCGACGACCGAGCGCCAGAAGTAGTCGCTCTCGAACAGGATGCCGATCTTGTTCTGGGCGAACAGCTCGAAGGACTTGTCGCGGCCCTTGGCCTCCTGCGCGAGCAGCGGGTCGCCGAGGCCGCCCTTGTACACCTGCTGGTAGAAGTCGAGCACCTGCTTCATGTTCTCGGTGGCGCCCTGCCACTTGCCGTCCTGGTTGATCTCCGTGCCGGTGCCGACCAGCAGCGGCAGCACGCCCTGCATGGTGGTGGCCTCCGTCATCGCGGTGCCGGCGTTGAGCTGCATCGGCGTGACGCCGGGGATGGACTTGAGCGACAGCGCGGCGGCGGTGATCTCGTCCCAGCTCGTCGGCTGCCAGTCCTCGGGCAGCCCGACCTGCTTGAACAGCTTCTTGTTGAAGAAGATCACGCGCCCGTCGGTGCCGACCGGGATGCCGTAGCGCTTGTCCTCGAACTCGCCGAGCGCCTCGACCGCGTCCGGGATCTGCTCCCAGCCGTCCCACGCGTCGATCTTGTCCTTGCCGACGACGTCGTCCAGCGGCCGGACCTGGCCGCCCTGCGCGAACTCGCCGAGCCAGATCCCGTCGATCTCGACGACGTCGCCGCCGATGTCGGTGTTGAAGTCGAGTGCGATCTTGGCCTTGTAGTCGGCGTCGTCCACCCCCGTGCCGTCGTACTTGACGGTGACGTTGACGCCCTTGTCCTTCTGCGCCTTGGTGAACTCGGGGATCACCCAGTCGGTGACCCAGCGGGCGCCGAGGTCGTTCTTGCCCCCGGCGACCGAGTTGGAGGTGATGGTGAGGGTGACGTCCTTGGCATCGGCGTTCCGGTCGGCGTCGGACTCCTGCTGTTGTCCGAGGCAGCCGGCCAGCGCCAGCGTCGTTACGGCGGTGGCAGCGACCGCCACCATGCGACGTGCTCGCATCTCGCACCTCTCGTCGTCGAGGGGTTGGCAGAATTTCACCAACCGCGGTCCGAACAGGACGGAGATTAGTGCGGACCGTGCGGGAACGCGAGCCTCAGTGCGGCGTCCCGGCGAGTGCGAGCACCGATCCGTCGTGGCCGCAGAGCACGTGCCCGTGCGCGCCCGGCGGGTCGAAGGTGTCCCGGTCGAAGCGGACCTTGTGCGTGGCGTCCGGCCCGACCACCAGCGTTCCCGGCGCGTCCAGCGCGATCACCTTGCCGTCGACCGGCAGCAGCACCGGTCCGAGCCGGTCGGCGGACACCGCGGTGCGCCCCGCCCGGAGCCCGTCCAGCACGGCGGGCCCCAGCTCGTCGGCGGTGCGGGCGTGCGTGTCGACGGCGACCCAGGTCGTCGGCGACCCGAGCGTCACGCCCTCGCCTGGCCGGTGGAAGTCACTGCCGCCGATCGGCGTCGCCGCGCTCCCCCACGCCTGCCACCAGGCGACCGGGCCGCCCCAGTTCGGCGCCTGCCAGCTGGAGTGCCACACCTCGGCGAGCGGCGGGTGCTCCGGCAGCGGGTGCCGCCACGCGCAGTCCCCGCCGAGCGGGTGGTTGATCGACAGCAGGCCGCCGCGCTCGCGGACCGTCTTCACCCAGTTGGCCGCCGGCTCGCGGAAGTCGACCCATCCGATGTCGCCGTAGGCGTTGGCGTGCCCGAACTCGGTGGTGATCTCCTGCCCGGGGATCAGCGCGATCCCGTAGTGGCGCCCGATCTCGGCGAGCGCGGCGTGGTGGCTGACGGTGTTGTGGTCGGTGACCGCGAGCGCGTCCAGCCCGGCGGCGACCGCCTGCGCGGCCAGCTCGGCGATGGTCAGCGACCCGTCGGAGTGCACGGTGTGCGCGTGGAGGTCGACGGCGACCCACCGCAGCCCGGCGGCGGCCGGCAGTCCCCGTGGCCGCGGCTTGGCCGGCACCGGCGGTTTGGGGCGCGGCGGCTCCGGCTGCGTGTCCGTGTCGGTACGAATGGTGACGACCGCCTCGATGCCCTTCTGCGGCAGCCGGTGCAGCCCGAGGACGACGTGCCACTCCCCCGGCTCCAGCTCGCCTGCGACGTACCCGGGAGTAGCGGCGTCGGCCGTGATCACGTAGCTGCGCCGGGCCCCGCCTGACCAGCCACGCCACCCGTTCGCGCCGGCGCAGCCGAGGTCGATGACCGCACCGGTCGAGTCGTCGTAGGCGAGCTCGACGGTGATGGCGCGGCAGTCCGCCGGCACCTCGAACGGTAGCTGTGGCCAGTGCTTGTCGGCGCGTAAGTCTCTTGTCCAGAAGCCTCTGTGAATCGTGGGCGCGGCCATGGGTAGATCCTGCCAGTAACGATCCGGTGCGCGAGGAGGAGAATGCATCCGGTGGGCGCGGCTTCCGCCGCGATGATCGAGTGGACGGGGTAGCGTGCGAGCCGTGACGGATCCGGTGGACGCCCGGCTGCTCGGTGTGGTGGCCGAGATGGGCAGGGCGGCAGTGCACGAGGTGGCGGCCCGGGTGGGGATGGACCCCCGAGAGGTGGCCTCGCGCCTCGTCGCGCTGTCGGCGACCGGGTTGCCCCTGCTCGTCGGCGTCGAGTGCGACCCGGCCCGGTTGCGTCAGGTCGCCATGCAGGCCATGTCACCGCAGACCATGTCACCGCCGTACGGGGTACAGGGCACGCCGTCCGGGCCGTATCCCCAGCAGGGCGTGCCGTACCCGCCCTCAGGGCCCATGCAGGCCCCTCCGCAGCAGCAGTACCAGGGTCCCCAGTACCAGGGCCCGCAGTACCAGACGCCGCCGTCGGGTCCGTACTCCATGCCGCAGCCCGTCCAGCAGCCGATGCAGCAGATGCCCAGGACCGGGCCGCCGAGCTCGCCGTTCCCCGCGCAGACCGGCCCGCCGAGCCAGCCGTTCCAGGCGCCGGCACAGCAACAACAGCAGGCGCCGCCCGCGCAGGTCGAGGCGCCGATCAGCATGTGGGGCCCGCCGCAGACCTCGACGTGGGCACGCGGCGACGCCCCGCCCCAGGATGTGACACAACCCACCGTGCGCACCGAGCGGCCGGAGGCCGACGTGCGCCAGGGCAAGGTGGGGTCCGCGCTGCAGACCGAAGGCCTCGAGGGTGAGCGGCTCTCGATCACGCTCGTCGAGGTCGTCGACCCGGCCGACTACCTGTTCACCGCGGCCGGCTACCGGCTGCAGGAGGGTGAGCGGTCGGTTGTCGTGCACACCGAGCTGACCAACCGGGGCTCGGTGGCGTTCCAGTCGCTGCCGGACCTGTACCTGGTGCTGGTCACGCCGGAGGGCAAGACCATCTCGAAGGCGCCCGTGTCGCTGTCGTCGCGGCCACCACACCGGATCGGCGTGCCGCCCGGCGAGACGGCTGGCGGCCACACGGTGTACGTGGTCCCGGAGAACACCGAGGTCACGTCGGTGCGCTGGAGCCCCCGCCCGGACGAGGAGTCCCGCACCCTGACGTGGGAAGTCGAGAATTGATGGGCTAACGCCCGAACACCTTCGCCACCCAGGACTTCTTCTTGGGTTGTCCCTGTTCCGGCGGTAGCTGGTGCACGACCGGAATGGGCGAGGTTGGCGGTTCGGTCCGCCGGGACTCGTAGTACTGGTCGGCGCCGTCGTGCCGGCCACCGCCGTCCCAGTCGTCGGTCGCCGCCTCCGGCGGTCCCTCACCGATCACCGGCGGTGCCACTCCGTCGACCAGGAACTGGTCCGGCGCCCCGGTTTCTGAACTGTCCGGCCGCTCTCGCATGGCACCACCGCCCTCGCTGGTTTGGACCAACCTACGCGAAGAACGTATGAATGGGGATGATCGTTCAGCTCTCGGCGACCAACTTGTCAAGGGCGGCCTGAAGATCGTCCGGGTAGTCGCTGGTGAACTCCACCCAATGGCCGTCAGCCGGATGGTCGAACCCCAGCCGCCGCGCGTGCAGCCACTGGCGGGACAGCTTGAGCCGTTTGGCCAGCACGGGGTCGGCGCCGTAGGTGAGGTCGCCGACACAGGGGTGGCGCAGCGCGGCGAAGTGCACGCGAATCTGGTGCGTACGCCCGGTCTCCAGCTTGATGGCGACCAGCGACGCGGCGCGGAACGCCTCGATGGTCTCGTAGTGCGTGACGCTCGGCCGGCCGGACGCCACGACCGCGAACTTGTAGTCGTGCTTGGGATGGCGGTCGATCGGGGCGTCGATCGTGCCGGCCGACGGGTCCGGGTGGCCCTGCACCAACGCGTGGTAGCCCTTGTCCACGGTCCGTTCCTTGAACGCGCGCTTCAGCACCGTGTACGCGTGCTCGCTCTTCGCCACCACCATGACGCCGGTGGTGCCGACGTCGAGGCGGTGCACGACACCCTGCTTTTCCGCGGCGCCGGACGTCGACACCCGCACACCGGCGGCCGCGAGGCCGCCGATGACCGTCGGTCCGGTCCAGCCGGGGCTCGGATGTGCCGCCACGCCAACGGGTTTGTCCACGACGACGACATCGTCGTCCTCGTGGATGATCTTCAGGCCGGGGACCTCGATGGCCGGCGCTGGGCCGCCTTCGCGTTCCGGCTCTGGGATCGTGATCTCCAGCCAGGCGCCCGCGGTCAGCTTGTCGGACTTGCCGGCCGTGCGGCCGTCCAGACTCACGTCGCCGGCCTCCGCGATGGCGGCGACCGCCGTACGGGACAGGCCAAGCAGCTTCGAGAGTCCCGCGTCCACCCGCATGCCGTCGAGGCCGTCGGGGACCGGAAGGGTACGTGCCGTCATTTCTTCTCCGCCGTCCTGCTGCCGTCGTAGTCCCTGCCGAGCAACGCCACCAGCACGATCAACGCACCACCGACGCAGATCGACGAGTCCGCGATGTTGAACACCGGGAACGCCTCGCCGTTGGGCGCGAACGGGGACAGGAAGTCGACGACGTGACCGTGCAGCGCGCCGGGCGCGCGGAAGAACCGGTCGAGGAGGTTGCCGAGCGCGCCGGCCAGCACCAGCCCGAGGCCGATCGCCCAGCCGGTGGACCGCAGCTTCGGCATCACCCAGATGATGCCGATCACGACAGCGGTCGCGACGAGCGTGAGCACCCACGTCATGCCGGTGGCCATGCCGAACGCGGCGCCCGGGTTGCGCACGATCTGGAGGTAGAACAACCCGCCGAGCACGCGGACCGGCTGCTCACCCTCGAGCGCCGACAGCGCGAGCTGCTTGGTCACCAGGTCGGCGACCAGCACGATCGGCGCCACGATCGCGAACAGCCACGCCTTTCTCGGTGGCAACGCCACCTGTGGCTCCTCGGTCTGGGTGCCGCCGTCGGCACTGGTCTCGTCACTCACGCGGACCATTGTCCACGGTGGCGGCCCGGCGTCAGGGCGCGCCCAGGAAGGACGGCAGCGGCCGCGTGTCCTCGACCGGCGCGAACCGGCCGTCGACCAGCTCGTACTCCCCCGCCGGGCCACTCGCCACGAGCTGGCGCAACGCGCTCAGCAGCCGGTCGACGTGCTCTGCCGTGCTGCCGAGCCCGAGGCTCGCCCGCAGCGCCCGGCCACCGGCGAGCCGCCTGGTGGCGATGTGCGCGCAGAACGCGCCGTCCCGCACGCCGATGCCGTGCTCCGCCGACAGGTAGGCGGCGACCAGGCCGGGGTCGTAGCCGTCGACCGTGAAGCTGACGACCCCGACGCGGGGTGCGTCCTGGCCGAAGATGCTGAGCTGGGTGACCCCGGCGATCGCGGCGAGGCCGGTGCGGAGCCGGTCGAGCAGCTCCTCCTCGTGCGCGACGATCTCGTCCCACCGCGCGCCGATCGTCGCGCAGGCGACGGCCAGCGCGTGCGCGCCGACGACGTTGGGCGAGCCGGCCTCGTGCCGTTCCGGACCGTAGTTCCAGGACACCGACAGGCGGTCACCACGCTCGGCGACCTGCCGGGTCGCGCCGCCGCCGGCCAGGTACGGGTAGGCGGCCCGCAGCCAGTCGGCGCGGCCGACCAGTGCGCCGGTCCCGAACGGCGCGTACAGCTTGTGGCCGGACAGCACCACGTAGTCCACGTCGAGTGCCCGCACGTCGACCGGCCGGTGCGGTGCGAGCTGGGCGGCGTCGAGCACGACACGGGCGCCGTGCCGGCGTGCCACGGCCGCCAGTCTGGCGACCGGCCACAGCTCACCGGTGACGTTCGCGGCGCCGGTCACGACGACGAGCCGGGGCCCGACCGGGGTCTTCGCGAGCGCGTCGTCGAGGTCGGCCTCGACGGCGGCGGACGGCGTCACCACGTGCACGTTCGGCCCGCGCCACGGCAGCAGCGCGGCGTGGTGGTCGGTGTCGAACACGATCACCGACGTGTCCTTCGGCACCGACCTGGCCAGCAGGTTCAGCGCGTCGGTGGTGTTCCTGGTGAAGATCACCTCGTCGGTGCGGCGGGCGCCGACGAAGTCGCGGACGACGCGGCGGGCCTGCTCGTAGACCTTCGTGGACACCTGCGAGGCGAACCCGGCGCCGCGGTGCACGCTCGCGTACCAGGGCAGCAGCTCGTTCACCGCGTCCTGCACGGCGTCGAGGCACGGCGCGCTGGCCGCGTGGTCGAGGTTGGCGTACTGGACCTGCCGGCCGTCGACCAGCGGGACGGTGAGCGCGCTGCCGGCGACCGACGGGACGGTGGTGCTGGCCGGTGCTTCGACCGCGGCTCGGGCGTGCGGTATGGCAAGCGTCATGACGGGGTGCCTCCTGGGTCAGGGACCCCGCTACCCAGGGCCCGCGCTTGCCCGGCCGCGTCGTCGCGGCGGGCCTGGTCCTCACCCGGGGCACCCCACCGCGGTTGGAGGGTTGCCGGCCAGCAAGCCGGGGCTTGACGCTGGCGCTCATGACCTTCGTGAAGAAAAGGTAGCCGATCGCGTCGTCGGCTGTCCAACGGATGTGACCCTTGCCAGACTGGCGGCATGGCCGACGGCGACACACAGCGCGACTCCAACCGCGACTCCAACCGCGACACCGACAGCGACTCCGACTACGACCTGCTCGTGCTGGGCTCCGGCCCCGGCGGGCAGAAGGCGGCGATCGCGGCCGCGAAGCTCGGCGCGTCCGTCGCGCTGATCGAACGGCGCAACATGATCGGCGGGGTGTGCATCCAGACCGGCACGATCCCGTCGAAGACGCTGCGCGAGGCGGTGCTCTACCTGACCGGCATGTCGCAGCGGGAGCTGTACGGGCAGAGCTACCGGGTCAAGGAGGACATCACCATCAGCGACCTCACCGCGCGCACGTCGCACGTGGTCGGTCGCGAGGTGGACGTGATCCGCAATCAGCTGGCGCGCAACGGGGTCACGCTGCTGCCCGGCCTCGGCCGGTTCGTCGACCGGCACACGGTGCAGGTGTCCGACGGCAGCGGCCAGGAACGGGTGGTCACGGCCGCCAAGATCGTCATCGCGACCGGCACCCGGCCGGCCCGACCGGACACAGTGGACTTCGACGGCCAGACGATCATCGACTCGGACAGCATCCTCGGTCTGCACCGCATCCCCCGCACGATGATCGTCGTCGGCGCCGGGGTGATCGGGATCGAGTACGCGTCGATGTTCGCCGCGCTCGGCACCAAGGTAACGGTGATCGAGCAGCGCAAGCGGATGCTCGAGTTCTGCGACACCGAGGTGGTGGAGGCGCTCAAGTACCAGCTGCGGGACCTCGCGGTGACGTTCCGCTTCGGCGAGACGGTGACCGCCGTGCAGCGGTATGCCAAGGGGACGGTCACCACGCTGGAGAGCGGCAAGAAGATCCCGGCCGACACGGTGATGTACTCCGCTGGCCGGCAGGGCATGACCGACGGGCTGAACCTGGAGGCGGCCGGGCTGAGCGCGGACAAGCGCGGCCGCATCAAGGTGGACTCGTCGTTCCGCACCGAGGTCGAGAACATCTACGCGGTCGGCGACGTCATCGGGTTCCCGGCGCTGGCCGCGACGTCGATGGAGCAGGGCAGGCTCGCCGCCCACCACGCGTGCGGCGAGCCCGCGCACGAGATGCACCAGCTGCAGCCGATCGGCATCTACACGATCCCGGAGGTCAGCTACATCGGCCGCACCGAGGACGAGCTGACCGAGCAGCGGGTGCCGTTCGAGGTCGGCGTTTCGCGGTACCGGGAGCTGGCGCGCGGCCAGATCATCGGCGACTCCTACGGCGTGCTGAAACTGTTGGTGTCACCCGATGACCGGTCGCTCCTCGGCGTGCACGTGTTCGGCACCAACGCCACCGAGCTGGTCCACATCGGACAGGCCGTCATGGGCTGCGGCGGCACGGTGGACTACCTCGTCGACACGGTGTTCAACTACCCGACCCTCGCCGAGTCGTACAAGGTGGCCGCCCTGGACGCGACGAACAAGATGCGCCAGATCTCCCAGCTGACGGAGTAGGTGATGCCGGAACTACTGCCGGTGACTCATTCGTCGCCGGTTTCGCCGCGCCACTTGGCGAACCGGCCTGCGCGGTCGACGGCCCGGATGCGGCGTTCGGTCAGACTCCTGGCCTGCTCGGTCGCGACCACGAGCAACTGGTCCGCCTCCTGCAACCGGGTGGTCAGCGCGGGGGTGTGCCCGACGCCGTGCCGCACCAGCAGGCTGACCGTCGCGCCGACCGGCAGCCGCAGCTCCGACAGGTAGACGCCGTGCATCTTCGAGCCGCCCGGCACGGTGAACGTCAACAGCACCGCGCCCAGCTCGTCCAGCGGCGCGGCGTCCACGTCGACCTCGCGGGTGCTGCTGCCCTTCGCGAGCCCGAGCACGCGCGCGAACACCGGCAGCGTGCTGCCCTGCACGATCGTCAACACGATGACCAGCACGAACACCGCGTCGACCAGCTTCTCGGCGCCGGGCACGCCTTCGGTGAGGGGGATCATCGCGAGCACGATCGGGACCGCGCCACGCAGGCCGGCCCACGACAGGAACGCCTGTTCCCGCCACGGCACTCGGAACGGCGTCAGCGACACGGCGACCGAGATCGGTCGGGCGAGGAACGTCACCACCAGACCGGCGACGATGCCCGGCACCACCGCGTCCAGCAGCCGCTCCGGCGACATGAACAGGCCGAGCAGCACGAAGAGGCCGATCTGCGACAGCCAGCCGAGACCCTCGGCGAACGACAGCGTGTCGGTGCGGTGCGGCAGCTTCGAGTTGCCGAGCACCAGTGCGGCCACGTACGCCGCCAACAGGCCGGACGCGTGCACGAACGAGCCGCAGGAGAACGCCAGCACCGGCACC
>Ga0272482_10000482_pt1 | contig 12433 bp, 12 predicted proteins | sample RVTome_8_FD_192427 | JGI IMG/M metagenome (GOLD analysis project Ga0272482, IMG submission 192427) | Soil microbial communities from uranium-contaminated site in the Upper Colorado River Basin, Wyoming, United States - RVT160D0 (version 2) ...
GCTGTTCCACCGCTGGTTGGCGCCGCCGTTGCAGGTCCACAGGATGATCGCGGTCCCGTTGCCGGTGCCGCCACCGTTGGCGTCGAGGCAGAGTCCAGACAGGACGTTGGTGACGGTGCCGTCGCCGTTGAGGTTCCACTGCTGGTTGGTGCCGCCGCCGCAGTCCCAGATGACGACCTGGGTGCCGGCCGTGGTGCCGTTGTTGTACGCGTCCAGGCACTTGGTGCCCGCGTACGCCCGCAGTTGCCTACCGGAGGTGTAGTTCCACTGCTGGTTGCTTCCGCCGTTGCAGTCGTAGAGCTTCACCTGCGTGCCGTTGGTCTTGCTCGCGCTGGGCACGTCGACGCACCGGCCCGACGAGGCACCGCGGATCGCGCCGAGGGCGGCCGAGGCGGGCTCGGCGACCGCGACCGTGAGGAGGGAGCCGGCGAGTGCGGCGGTGACCGCGGCGAGGAAGGGGCGCAGGTTCGGCACGGTAAACCCTCTCCAGCGATTGCCTCTAAGCGTGAACGTGAACCTACACATTCAAACATTTAGATGCAATAGCGACGCTGGACTCAGGAGTTGGCGGCCGGGATCAGGCGGTAGACGGCGAAGACGAAGTCCGGGCAGACCATCTGGCAGGCGGTGCAGCCCGTGCAGCCGGGGCTGAGCTCGGGGTAGCGGTAGCCCATCTCGTTGACCGCCGCCGACATCTCCAGCACGTTCGGCGGGCACGCGGCGATGCACAGCTCGCAGCCCTTGCACTTCTCGGTGTCGATGACGAGCGTGCCGCGGCTGGTCCGTTGCTCAGCCATGCGCGCGACCTCCAGGCAAGTCGAGGATGCCCAGCACCACGTCGGCGTCGGCGGACGGGCCGCCGTCGGGGGCGGCGAAGACGCCACGGCGGTGCAGCGCGGCGATCGCGTTGCCGGCCGTCATCCGCACGTGCGCGAGTGCCGCCTCCGCAGCCGCGACCGGGTCGGCGGCGCGCAGGGTGTCGTACTCACGGCTCAGCGCGGCCCGCTCGTCGTCCATGGCGTCCACTATGGAGAATCGGGCGGCGGCCGGGACCAGGCCGCTGAAGCTGCGCAGCAGGGCGCGAAGGTGCGGGCCGGCGGCGGTCAGGTTGACCACCTTGCGAAACTGCCGGGCGAGCTGTTCGAACTCGTCGACCACCGTGCACCGGTGCAGCGCCTCGGTCAGCTTGCCGAGCTCCTCGATGACCCCGGCGTCGCCGGCGGCCGCGGCGCGACTGCTGGTGAGGGCGCTGAGCATGCCGTACAGCTCGAAGGCCTCGCGCACCGTGCCCGCGTCGAACTCGGCCACGAACGCGCCGCGGTAGTGCGGCATGTGGATGAGCCCGTCGCGCTCCAGGTGCATCAGTCCCTCCCGGACCGGCACGCGGCTGACGCCGAGGTCGGCGGCGACGCGGTCCAGGTCGATGCGGTCGCCGCCGCGCAGCGTGCCGCCGAAGAGCAGCCCCAGGATGTGCGCGGCGACGGCCTCGCCGGTCTTGACCCGTACCAGTGTCACGGCGAGATCAGCTCCCCGAGTGGATAGACCTTCTCCATCGACTCGCCAAGGTAGTCGGGGCCCTCCCCCGCCGGCACGAACCACCCGGTCGGGCACATCGTCAGGATCTCCACCAGCCCGAAGCCGGCGCCGGAGAGCTGTGTCTCGAAGGCCCGGCGCAGGATCCGTTTGGTCTGCGCGACGCCGCCGGCGGTGCCGACCCCGCCGCGGGCGACGTAGGCCGCGCCGCGCAGGCCAGCGACCAGGTCCGCCACCGGGATCGGGTATCCGTGCTCGTCGGCGTCCCGTCCGGAGAGGCTGGTCTTGGTCCGCTGCCCGAGCACTGTGGTCGCCGTGAGCTGGCCGCCGGTGTCGCCGAACACGCCGTTGTTGAGCAGTACACAGGTGATCTTCTCGCCCCGGGCGGCGGCGTGCAGCACCTCCTGGAGCCCTTCGTTGGCCATGTCGCCGTCGCCCTGCATGGTGAAGACCGCGACGTCCGGGCGGACCCGCTTGATGCCGGTCGCGCACGAGGGCGCCCGGCCGTGCAGGCACTGGAGCACGTCGACGTCCATGATGCGCACGAAGCTGCCGTAGCAGCCGTGCCCGACCACGCCGATCGTCCGCTGCACGATGTCGAGCTCCTGCAGCACCTCCAGCAGCAGCCGCAGGGCGACCGGCTCGCCGCAGCCGGGGCAGAGCGAGTGTTCGCCGAGCAGCAGGTTGGGCTTGAAGTCGGCGGCCAGCTTGGCCGGCCCCTCCGGCGGGCGGCTGGTGTCGATCGTGGTCATGCGACCCCCTCGAGGATGCGGGTGCGGATCACGGGCGCGTCCATCAGCTCGCCGTACGCCAGGCCCGACTCGGAGATGCTCACCCCACCGATGAACCGAACGGCGTCCCGGTCGGCGGCGTGGATGCGCACGTCGTCGAGCATCTGGCCGGCGTTGAGCTCGAACACCAGCACCTGGCGCGCGCCGCGGGTGGCCGCGGTGAGTGCCGCACCGGGGAACGGCCACAGCGTCACCGGCCGGAACCAGCCGATCCGGTGCCCCTCGGCGCGCAGCTCGTCGACCACGTGCTCGACGAACTTCGCCGCCGACCCGAACGACACCACGACGGTCTCCGCGCCCTCGACGTACGCCTGCTCGTGGCGGGCCTCGGCGGCCGCGATCGCGTCGAACTTCGCGGCGATCGACCGCCAGTGCCGGTCGGGGCCGGGTCCGGGGTCGGTGGCCTTGCCCATCGCCCAGGTCCACACCTGCCGGGAGTGGCCGGTGCCGCCCCCGGTGCCGTCGAGCACCCAGTCCTTGGGCGGCAGCGACCCGAAGTCGCGCGGCTCGATCGAGACGCCCACCCGGGTCTGTGCCAGCAGCGGGTCGCCGTAGAGCATGACCGGGGCGCGATGCTTGTCGGCGAGGTGGAAGAGCAGCTGGGTGTGCTCGACCGCCTCGGGCACGTCCTTCGGCGCGAGCGTGATCGTGCGGTAGTCGCCCCAGCCCCCGCCCCGGGTCGCCTGGAAGTAGTCCTGCTGGTTGCGGGCCATGTTGAAGACCACGAACGGGGTCTCGTTGAGCGCGGCCTCGGCGATCGCCTCCTGCATGAGTGCTATCCCCTGCCCGCACGAGCCAGTCGCGGCCCGCGCACCGGCGGCGGCCGCGCCGAGCGTCATGTTGACGCCCTCGATCTCGCTCTCCGCGTTGAGGCAGACACCGCCGGCCGCCGGCAGCTCGCGGGACATGCTCTCCAGCAGGCCGGTGAACGGCGACATCGGGTATCCGGCGAAGAAACCGCAGCCGGCCGCGATCGCCGACCGGGCGATCGCGGTGCTCCCCTCCAGCAGCTCAAGACCCATGGGCCACCGCCGTGGTCAGGCTCGCGCCGGCCGCGAGGGCCCGCGCGTTGGCCGGGGCATGCTGGCGGCGGTACGGCGGGAGCAGCTCCTCCATCGCGGCCACCAGGGATTCCTGGGGTACCAGGCCGGTGATCGCGACGTACGCCCCGAGCAGGACGAAGCCGACCGCCTGGGGCGCGCCCGCCTCCTTGGCCAGGGCCGCCGCGTCGACCGGGTGGACTACCAGGTCGGCGCGGAGGGCGGCCGGGTCGACGAGCGGCACGTTGGCGATGACGGGTCCGCCCGGCCGCACCCGCTCCAGCACGCCCTCGCTGAAGCGGTGGTGCGCGACGATCGCCGACCACGCGGAGGGCAGCACCGGCAGCGCGCGCAGCGGCGCGTCGCCGATCACCACGCTGGCCTTGGACGGTCCGCCGCGCATCTCGCCGCCGTAGTCGGCGCTGAGCATGGCATGCCGCCCCTCGCGGGTGGCGGCGAGCGCGAGCGTCTTGGCGAGCAGCTGGATGCCCTGGCCGCCGACGCCCGTGACGATGACTTCCCGCTCCATCGGCCACCTCCTTGACTCCGTTTGGATATTAGATACAAAATCCAATTGACTGGTCAAGGGCGAGGGGGTCGGGATGCGCGCGGCTGTGCTGCACGGCTTCGGCGATCTGCGGATGGAGGACGTGCCCAACCCCGAGCCGGGGCCCGGTGAGGTGGTCGTCGACGTGGCCTGCGTCCAGCCCAGCGTCACCGAGTGCATGCTGATCGCCGGCGAGCCGGTCGCCCAGCACGCCCACCTCGCCACCGCGCTGGGCCGCGGTCCGGTCCGGTTCGGCGGTCACGAGTTCTGCGGCGTGGTCGCGGAGGTGGGGCCGGGCACGGACGGGGTCGCGCCCGGCGGCCGGGTGACCGTGGTGGAGACGGTCGTGTGCGGCCGGTGCGCCGCCTGCCGCCGCCACCGGCCCGACGCGTGTGCCTCCCCCGGGTTCATCGGCTTCACCCGGCCCGGCGCCTTCGCCGAGCGGGTGCTCGTCCCCGCGGCGAACGTGGTGGCCGTGCCGGAGGGGGTGAGCCCGGCCGCGGCCGCCGCCATCCAGCCGCTCGCCGGCGCGATCCACGCGCACGCCCTCGCCGCCGTCCAGCCGGGCGAGAGCGTGCTGGTCATCGGCGCCGGCGTGATGGGGCTGCTGGCGGTCCGGGTCGCCCGGCACGGCAACGCCGGCGCGATCCTCGTCGCCGGGCGCAGCAAGGCGAAGCTCGACCTGGCCGCCCGCTTCGGCGCCGACCTCGTCCTCGGCGCGGACGCCGACGTGCCGGCGCTGGTGGCCGCCGCCACCGAGGGCATCGGCGTCGACGTCGTGATCGAGACGGCCGGTGGAGCCCCGTCGGTCGGCCTGGCCGGCGCGGGCACGCTCGACCTGGCCGCCCGCTGCGTGCGCCGGGGCGGCCGGATCGTGCTGGTCTCGGTGCTGCCGGAGGGCGCGCTGGCGCCGCTCGCCCGGCTGCGCGAGCGGAGCGTGTCGCTGCTGCACCCGCGCTCCGGGGCGGGCGGCTACTCCCCCGGCGGCGACGCGTTCACGCACGCGCTGCGCCTCGTCGCCCGGGGCGACGCCGACGTGGAGTCGTTGGTCACCCACCGCCTCAAGGGCGTCGAGGAGATACCCGAGGCGGTCCGGATCACCGCCGACAAGCCGGCCCACGGGGCGATCAACCCCGCCCAGGTGTACATCGAGAGTGGTGCGCGGGCATGGCACTGCTGATCGGCGACATCGTCCGGCGGGCCGCCCGCATGGCGCCGGGCGCGGTGGCCGCGAGCCTCGGCGGTGAGCGGGTCACCTTCGGCGAGCTCGACGAGGCCGCCGACCGCGCCGCCAACGCCCTCGCCGGCCTCGGCGTGCGCCGCGGCGACCGGGTCGTGTGGTGGTCCGCGCCCGCGCTGCGTACCCTCGACGGATTTTTGGGGTGTGCCCGGCTCGGCGCGGTGTTCGCCCCGGTCAACCCGGCACTGTCCGATGTGGAGTTCGCCGCCGTCCTGGACTACCTGGACCCCCGGCTCGTGGTCACCGACGCCGAGCGGGCCGGCGTCGAGGCACCGCACGCGATCGCCGCCACCCTCGCTGGCGCGCCCGGCCCGCCGCGCGCCGCGGTGTCCGAGACCGACCCGCACATCCTCTACCTGACCAGCGGCAGCACCGGCCGCCCCAAGGGCGCGCTGGTCAGCCACCGGGCGAGCTGGCTGCGCGCGGCTCCGGGCGGCGGCACGTTCAGCACCGGCCTGCGCGGCGACGGTGGGGTGCTGTGCAGCTTCCCGCTCTACCACTACGGCGGCTGGCACTACGTGATGGAGGCGTGGCAGCACCGCACCGCCGCGCACCTCGTCCCCCGGGCCGACGCGGTGAGCATCATCGACGCGGTACGCACGCGGCGGCCGACCGCGATCTACTGCATCCCGGCGGTCTGGGAGCGGCTGCTCGACGGCGAGCACCGGCACGCCGACCTGTCCAGCCTGCGGCACGCCGACACGGGCACGTCCGCCGTCGCCGCCGAGCTGGTGGCCCGGATCAAAGAGCGGCTGCCGGGCACCACGACCACGATCCTGTACGGGTCGACCGAGGCCGGCCGGATGGCCGCGCTGCAGGACTGGGAGCTGGCGGACCGGTCGGGCAGCGTCGGACGGCCGGCCTTCCCCGGCACACTCTGGGTGGATGGGGACGGCGAGGTCATCGTCGGCGGTGACACCCTCATGAGCGGCTACCACGCGCTGCCCGCCGAGACCGCGACGGCACTGCGCGACGGCGCCTACCGCTCCGGCGACCTGGGCCACCTGGACGGCGAGGGCTACCTCTACCTGACCGGCCGCACCCGCGAGGTCATCCGCTCCGGCGGCGAGTCGGTCTCACCGTCCGAAGTGGAGCACGCGCTGCGCGGCCTGCCCGGCGTGCGCGACGTGGCCGTGGTGGGCCTGCCGGACGCCCGCTGGGGCGAGGTGGTCTGCGCCGCCGTGGTGCCCGCCGGCGACGGCGCGGTCCCCGATGTCGCGGCGGTGCGGGCACACGTGGCCGGCCGGCTCGCGCCGTTCAAGCAACCGCGCCGGATCGCCGTGGTCGAGGCGATCCCGCGCACCCCGGCGACCGGTCAGATCCAGCGCTCCCGCGTCCGCGACGAGATCCTCACCGCTCTCGGCTAGGCGGCGAGGCGCTTGCGGAGCTCGGCTTTGGCGACCTTGCCGCCGGAGGCTCGGGGCAGCTCGTCGACGATCTCCACCCGCTCCGGCCAGTTTTCCGGCGAGACGCCCCGGGACCGCAGGTGCTCGCGCAGGCCGTCGAGGTCCACTGTGGACCCCGGGCGGGGCACGACCACGGCGCAGACCCGCTCCCCGTAGGTCGGGTCGGGCACCGCCACCGCGGCCACCATCGCCACGTCCGGGTGCGTGCCCACCTCCTCCTCCACGGCGGCGGCGCTGATGTTCTTGCCGCCGCGGATGATGAAGTCCGCGGTGCGACCCACCACGCGCAGGTAGCCGTCGCCGTCGATCGTGCACACGTCGCCGGTCAGCATCCAGCCGTCCGGGGTGATCAGGCCCTCGTTCGCCGCCGGGTCGCCGAAGTATCCGAGGCAGTTGGTCGGTCCGGCGCACGCGGCCTGGCCCGGCCCGCCGGTGGCGGTGACGTCGCTGCCGTCCTCGGCGAACAGGCGCACCCGCATCAGGCCGTCCACCACCCGCCCGGCGGTGCCGAGGCGCTGCTCCACCGGGTCGTCGACGGTGGTGCGGGACAGGGCCCCGGTCTCGTTGGAGCCGAAGAACTGCAGGACCCGCGCCCCGGTACGGCGTTCGAACTCGGCCGCCCGCGCGTACGGGACCGCCTCCCCGCCGGTGAACATGCAGCGCAGCGAGGACAGGTCGTACCGGCCGGCGTCGGCTGAGTTGAGCATCATGATGAACTGAGTGCTCACACAGCAGACGACGGTCGCCCGTTCGCGTTCGACCAGCTCCAGCGCGCCGGCCGGGTCGAAGCGCGGCATCACCACCGTGGTGCTGCCCAGCAGCGTCGGAGTGAAGCTGGCCGTCCACTGCGCGAAGCCGTACGGCGCGGGAATCAGCCCCAGGAACACGTCGTCCGGCGTGAAGGCGCCGGCCTCGACCGCGAGCTGGTGGAAGTAGATCCAGCGGGCCTGGTTGTGCGCCACGCACTTGGGCATGCCGGTCGTACCCGATGTGCCGTTGAGCAGATGGACCTCGGCGATGCCGAGCGGGCGGACGGATGCCAAGGCCGCGCGGGCGTCGGCCAGCGCCGGCAGGTCGGCGCCGTCGAGTGACGCCGGCAGCTCCACGTGTACCGCCAGCGGCAGCCCCTCGACCAGCTCGCCGACCGGCGTCCCCCGGTGCTCAGCATGGCTGACCAGCGCGGCGGCGCCGCTGACCGTGAGCAGGTGGCGGATCTCCCGGCGGGCCGCGCGCGGGCCGATGCCCACCACCACGACGCCGGCCTTCTGCGCCGCCACGTAGACCGCGTGCACCGCTATCCCGTCCGGAAGCAGTACGCCGACCCGGTCGCCCCGGCGCAGTCCCCGCGCGAGCAGCGCCGCGGCGAGGCGATCGGAAAGCTCGTCGTACTCGCGCCAGGTGATCCGGCGCTCGCCGGCGACGAACGCGTACCGGTCCGGGATGGTGGTGGCGTGCCGGCGCACCCGCCGCGCGATGGTCTCGTCGCCGTGCTCGCCCAGCGCGCCGCCGGCGAGCTCCGCCAGCCGCGCGGCGACGAACCGCTCGTGCACGCTGCCCGGAGCCGGCCCGGTGCCGGGCGGGAAGAGCGCCGCGACCTCCTCGTTTCGCACCTCAGCCCTCCTCGGAAGATCAGACCCTCACCCTACCTAACAAGCGCTTGGTTGTGGCAAGCTGGCCGGGTGGACATGTGGCAGTCCCCCGTCGGCGCGCACACCGACCTCGGCGCCCTGGCCGGCCCGCCGCCCGGGCTCCACCTGGCCGCCCGCGTGCTGGACATGGTGGCCGCCGCCGTCCCCGCCGGCACCCTCCTGGAGCAGGTCGTCTGGCACGGGCCGGACGCCACGCCGGAGACCGGCCGGCTGCGCGCCACGCTCCGCGGCCGGGCCGGGGCGGCCGGCACGCTCCGGCTCGACCTGGTCGACGGCGACCGGGTCACCTGGCTCGCCGACCTGCGCTGCCGGCTGCGGCCGGTCCAGGCCGGCGCGGCGGACGGCATGCTCTCCGGCGTGGTGCGGCGGGGAGCGGCGACGCGGCGCGAGTTCACCGTCGAGGCGGCGATGACCACCGACCACGTGGCCGGACGCGAGCCGGTGCTGGCCACGCCGGCGCTGATCGCGATGCTCGAGGACACCGCCGCGGACCTGTTGCGGCCGCTCTTCACGCCCGGGGCCGCCTCGGTCGGCACCTGGATCGGCGTGCGGCACACCGGCGCGGCCCTCCTGGGCGAGCGGCTCACCGTCCACGCCACGGTCGCCGCCGCCCGTGGCCGCCGCGTCACGTTCGACGTCCGGGCCGGTGTCGGCGACCGCCCGATCGGCGACGGCCAGGTCGCCCAGACCCTCATCTGGGCCTAGGGAGACGCAGGTCACTCTCCGCGCGCCTGACATCTCGCCGGTCTGTTTCGTCGAGCTTGTGTACGGAGTTTCCTGCGTGGAAGGAACACCATGAGCTCAGCGCTTGAAATCCTTCGCCGTGACTTCGGCGGCGACATCATCGAGCCGGGCGGGGCGGAGTACGAGTCGGCCAGCCGCTCCGTATTGGCTTCGGGAAGTCCGGACTACGTCCTGCGGCCCACGAGTGCCGGCGATGTGCGCGCCGGTGTCAGGTTCGCCGCCGGCGCGGGGCTCGTGCTGTCGGTGCGCGGCGGCGGCCACAGCTTTCCGGGCTTCGGCACCAACGACGGCGGCGTCGTGATCGACCTCAGCCGGCTCGCCGGCGTGGAGATCCTCGACAAGGAGCGCCACGTCGTACGGATCGGCGGCGGCGCCACCTGGGGTGAGGTCGCGGCCGCCCTGGCCCCGCACGGCCTGGCGATCTCCTCGGGCGACACCAGGAGCGTCGGCGTCGGTGGGCTGACCTTGAGCGGTGGCATCGGCTGGCTGGTCCGCAAGCACGGCCTGGCGCTGGACCAGCTGGTCGCCGCCGAGGTGGTCACCGCCGGCGGGGAGGTCGTGCGGGCGAGCACCGAGGAGCACCCGGAGCTGTTCTGGGCGATTCGCGGTGGCGGCGGCAACTTCGGGATCGTGACCGCCTTCGAGTTCGCGGCACACCCGACGGCGGGCGTCTTCTTCGGCAAGATCGCCTTCCCGGCGCCGGAGGCGGCCACCGTGCTGCAGGGTTGGGCGGACTACCTCCGCACCGCCCCGGAGGAGCTCACCTCCATCGCGGAGTTCGCCAACCCGTTCGCCGGCGGGCCCAACGCGCCGGTCGAGATCCACGTCGCCGTCGACGGCGACGACCCGGAGCTCGCCGCGACGGCCATCGACCCGATCCGCCGGCTCGGCACGGTCATCCACGACGATGTCGCGCTGAAGCCCTACGCGGACGTGCTCGCGGATGGCATGACCCCGCCGCCTGGCATCCAGATCGCGACCCGCAGCGGGTTCGTCGAGCGGGGATCGGTGCCCGCCGTCCTCCAGATCCTTACCGAGGTGGGGGCATCGGAGCGGTCGCCGTTCATCGCCGTTCGCAGCGTCGGCGGTGCGGTCGCCCGCGTCCCCCACGACGCGACCGCGTACGCGCATCGCCACGCGGAGCTGATGTTCGTGACCACCATCGTGGGGCCGGCGCCGGTCGTCGAGGCCGCCCGTCCAGGCTGGGAAGCGATCTGGGAGAGGCTGGCGCCGCACGTCAGCGGCGCCTACGCGAACTTCCTCGCGAGCGCGACCGAGGAGGATGTCGCCGCGGTCTATCCAATGGAGACCTACGGCCGGCTCGCCGCGGTCAAGCGGCGGTACGACCCCGGCAACCTCTTCGCCGGCAACCACAACGTCCGGCCCCAGTAGACGCTCAGGCGCCGGCGGCGCCGTCGATCCGCAGGACGGTGCCGGTGGCGAAGCGGGCCTCGGGCGAGCCGAGGTACGCGATGGCGGCGGCGATCTCCTCGGGCTGGGCGACCGGCGGGTCGACCAGCGCCCGGCCGTGACCGAGCAGGGCGGGGGCCGGATCCAGGACCGGCGCCAGCCCGCGCTTGAGTGGAGTGTCCACCGAGCCCGGGCAGACGCACGCGATCCGGACGCCGGCCGGCGCGTACTCGACGGCGAGGGCGCGGGACAGCGCCACCACGCCGCCCTTGGACGCCGAGTACGCCGCGCTGTACCGGAAGCCGCGGACGCCGGCGAGCGAGGCCACGGTCACCGCCGCGCCGCGGTGCTCGACCAGGTGCGGCAGCGCCTCCCGCAGGACCAGGAAGGTGCCGGTGAGGTTGACCGCGAGCAGGCGGTGCCACTCGTCCAGCCCCTGCGTCTCCGCGCGGGCGTACGAGGCGACGCCGGCGGCGGTCACCACGAGGTCGAGGCGGCCGGCCCAGGCGGCGGCACGGGCGACCGCGTCCTGGACCGCCGTCTCGTCCCGCACGTCGGCCGGCAGCACCAGATCGCCGGCGGCGACCGGGGCCAGGTCGAGCGCGGCGACCCGGGCCCCCTCGGCCGAGAGCCGGGCCACCGTGGCCGCCCCGATGCCGGACGCCGCGCCGGTGACGAGTGCCACGAGCCCGGCGTACCGGCCGGTCACGACGGGCCCGCGGCGTCCCGCATCGAGCGGGCGTCGTAGCCGGCCAGCGAGTCGGAGCCGACCTCGGCGTTGTGCGCGTGCGCGATGTGGTGCAGGCCGAAGACGGAGTCCATGCCGGCGTGCAGCCCCATGAGGTCCTCGGCCTGGTTGACCGCGCGCTTGGCGAGCGACAGCCCGAGCCGGGGCATCGCCGCCATCCGACCGGCGATGTCCATCGTGGACTCCCCCAGCTCCGCCCGGGACACCACCCGGTTGACCATGCCGAGCTCGAGGGCGCGGGCGGCCGGCACCCGCTCGCCGAGGAAGAGGAACTCCTTGGCGAACCGGGGACCCATCACCCACGGGTGGGCGAAGTACTCCACGCCGGGGATGCCCATGCGGACCACCGGGTCGGCGAAGAACGCGTCATCGGCGGCGATCACCAGGTCGCAGCACCAGGCGAGCATGAGCCCGCCGGCCACGCAGGCACCCTGCACCATCGCCACGGTCGGCTTGGGGATCTCCCGCCAGCGGCGGCACATGCCCAGGTAGACCTCGGACTCGCGGGCGTACCGGCCTTCCGCGCCCGGTTTGCCGACGTGGTCCCACCACAGGGTGGCCCGCCGGGGGTACGTGACGTCGACGTCCCGCTCCGGCGTGCCGATGTCGTGCCCGGCGGAGAAGTGGTCGCCGGCGCCGCCCAGCACGATGACCTTCACGCCGTCGTCTTCGACCGCGCGGTAGAACGCGTCGTCCAGGGCGTAGGTCATCACCGAGTTCTGCGCGTTGCGGTAGCGGGGGCGGTTCATCGTCACCACCGCCACCGGGCCCTCGACCCGGTACAGCACCTCGTCGCTCATGAAGCCTCCTTCAAGCCGGGACGAAGGTCGAGCGCGCCGGCCAGCCGGTCCAGGTGGGCGTCCACATCGGAACCGGCGGTGAGTGCCCACGCCCGCTTGGCGTACAGGTGCAGGTCGTACTCGACCGTGTAGCCGATCGCGCCGTGGCACTGGATCGCGGTGCGGGCCATCGCCGTGGCCGCCTCGGTGGCGAGCACGGCCGCGGCGGCGACGTCCGTGGCGCGGCTCTCCGCCCGGTGCGCGAGCGCCCAGCCGGCGGCCAGTACGGCCGGTGCCGCGAACTCGATCCGCAGCAGTGCGTCGGCGAGGTGGTGCTTGACCGCCTGGAAGCTGCCGACCGGCACGCCGAACTGGCGGCGCTCCCGCACGTACGCCACGGTCATCTCCAGCAGCCTGCGGGACAGGCCCACGAGCTGCGCCGCCGCGCACAGGTCGGCCCGCCAGGCGGCGTCCCGCAGCACTCCCGGATCGCGGGTCACCGGCTCGCCCGAGGGCTCGGGTGACCGCACCGCCGCCCGTGAGCCG
>Ga0272482_10000483_pt1 | contig 12428 bp, 10 predicted proteins | sample RVTome_8_FD_192427 | JGI IMG/M metagenome (GOLD analysis project Ga0272482, IMG submission 192427) | Soil microbial communities from uranium-contaminated site in the Upper Colorado River Basin, Wyoming, United States - RVT160D0 (version 2) ...
ACATCCGTGCCGGCCAGCCAGTCGTCCAAGGCCACGACGCCGGGCTCCACCAACTCCAGGCCGGCGAAGAACGCCGCGATCTGCTCATGGGTGCGAGCTACCACCGGCGTACCGGCAGCGGCATACGCGGCCGTCACCGCCTCGGTCTGCTCGCGCAACGCTCCCGTGAGGTGTTCATCGGTGACATGGGAGATGCCCAGGAAGCTGCCAGCGGCCAACGGCTCGACATACCGCTGCACCAACTCATACGGTCTTTGGTCGTTGGCCAGGAACAAGATCACGCTCACCATCAACACAGCGATCGGCTGCGAGAAGTCGAGCAGCTTCCCGGCCTCTTTCAGCACCACATCTGCGTCGCGTAGGTCCGCCTGTACCACCAACGTCTGGTCGTTGCCTTCGAGCATCGCCCGGCTGTACGCCACAGCCACCTCATCAACGTCCACATAGACAACCCGAGCGTCCGGCGCCGACCGCTGCGCGACCTCGTGAACATTGCCCACAGTCGGGATGCCCGACCCGAGATCGAGGAACTGCGTCACCCCCGCCTCGGTAACCAAGTACTGCACCAGCCGCTTGAGAAACCGGCGATTGGCATGCGTGACATCCTGAACCCACGGCGCCACCGCAAGCACCTGCTCGGCCAGCTGACGGTCCACACGGAAATTATGGGAACCGCCCAAGAAATAGTCATAGACACGGGCCGCACTCGGACGCGACAAGTCCGTCGCCGCCACCTGCGGATGCGGCAAAAACACGCCCGGCATCAGATGGTCGCGTTCAGGGTTGTCCATCTCAGGGCCTCGCATCCTCGTCGCTGCCGGCGCCAGCCGCCATGCCGCCAAGGCCGCACAGGATGACCGCGTCGGCCTCACGCCAATGAGTGACCTGCTGCGCGACGAGGTGGAACGCGCTGCGACGCGTGGCCAGACCGTGGTGTTGCTGGCCGAAACGGTGGAGTCGTCGCGGTGCGTCGAAACAGTGCGCGATCTGACCAAACGCTTCAAGCCGTATGAGCGGATCCCGGAGGCCCAGGCGTTTCAGCAGCGCGCGGGGATGTTGGTCAACGCAGCCTAGGCGTCGAGCGCCAGCTTCAAGTAGCTCAAGCTGGCCCACGAACAGGTGACCAAATCTATGGCGCTCTTGGGAAGCGGCAAGCGTCGGCCGCGAACCCAGCGAAAACGATCGAGGCGATCGAGGGCGGCCTCCACCGAGCCTCCCCCGAGGGCTGGCCCCGTCGGTGGAAGCCAACGACGCTCTCGCAAGCTTAGTCGGCATCATGTGACTAGTCTTACCGTGTGGACTAGGTCCAGGCAAGTTGTCTGGCGCTATTTTCGTGACGCCCCTCGCTTTGACTGTGGCATGCTGTCGCCCGTGACAAACGGGCCGACCCTGCGCAGGCGCCGCCTCGCGCGTGAACTGAACCGCCTACGTGAGGTCGCCGGCCTCACCATCGAGGCTGCCGCAGACGGTGCTGGCATATCCATGTCGCACCTGTCCCGGGTCGAGCGTGCACAGGTCGGCGTCCGCGTACCTGTGGTCAAGGCGCTACTGGACACCTACCGCGCCGACGCACAGACCGCGGCCTCCTTGGTGGACGTGGCGAAGGATGCGGGCAACCGCGGTTGGTGGCATCGATACGCGCGCAGCATCCCTGAGGAGTACGCCACCTACATCGGCTTCGAGTCGGACGCTGACCGGATCTGGAACTTCGAACTGATCTCCATCCCGGGCCTGCTACAGACCGAGCAGTACACCCGATCCGTTCTGCGCGGCGGCGCTGCCCGCCTCGCGGATGAGGAGATCGACCGCCGGGTCGAGGTTCGACTGCAGCGGCAGGCATTGTTGAGTCGACCCGACCCGCCGACGCTCTGGGTCGTTCTCGACGAGGCGGCCATCCGCCGCGAGGTCGGCGGCCGGCGCATCATGGCAGAGCAACTGGGGCGGCTCGCGGATGTGGCGGCTCTGCCGCACATTGATATCCAGGTCCTGCCGTTCGGCGTTGGCGCCCATCCGGGCACGCCCGGCTCATATGTGGTCCTGCGGTTCGCGGATGCGGCGGACCTGGATGTGGTCTACCTCGAGACCATGGCTGGTGATCTCTATCCTGAGAACGATGCGGACATCGCGAGCGCCGTCATGACTTTCGACCGGCTCCGCGCGATGGCGCTGAGCCCTGACGACTCGGCGGCGCTGATCCGCGACGCGGCGAAGGAGCTTGCAAGATGATCGACTTCAGCACGGCGGTGTGGCGCAAGAGCACCAGAACCCAGCAGAGTGGTCAGTGCGTCGAGATAGCAGCGATGGACCAGGTGATCGGAGTCCGCGATTCGAAGGACCCAGCCGGGCCGGTGCTTGTCTTCACTAGGCAGGCGTTCGCCGCCTTCCTCCGTGGCGCCGCGCGCGGCGAATTCGAGCTGGGTTGACCAGCCGTCGCCAAACACGGGTACGTCAACCGTTATCGAACGCTGAAGTCGCCGTCCTTCGCGCCTTCCACAAATTTCCGCCACTGCGACCGCCTAAACACGAGGACCGGGCCGGTCGGGTCCTTGGAGTCGCGTAGCCCGACCACTTCGCCGAGCGGCGCAAACTCCACACAGTCGCCGTTCAAGCTCGCCGAGCTCTTGCGCCAGACAGCCCTTGCCAGGTCGTCCATGCCCCCTCCGTCCATCGCCGAGCGGTACGGGTCGAGCGTCCCACGTGTCCGACCCTTCTGACTAGTCCCCAATCTCGACTAAGGTAGTCCTGAGGTGGCGTGGCGTACGGGACGGCGATGCTGATGACGATGGACGAGCTGGCCCAGCTCCTGCGACGGATCGAACGGTCCGCGTTCCGGCTGGAGACGCGCAGCGAGTACAACTCGCCAGGTGAGGCTGCGCTCTTTCGCGCCTTCTTCGACGGACACCCGTTGCCCCCGCGAAACCCGGAAACCGACCCCTGGCTGCGGATGACGGCCGACAGCATCGACGCTGGGCGCAGCTGGCGCCGCGTACACATCGTGGAACGCCCCCTGTCGCGCTACCTGCAATTCGAGCTGATCGGTTACCTGGGCAACGTCCTCGCCGGCGAAGACGTCCGGATCGCCAGCCGCCACGACCGGGCCGAACCACTCAACGAGCTGAACCAGGACTTCTGGTTGCTCGATGACGACGCGGTCTTCCTCATGCACTACGACCACGACAACAGACTGGTCGACATCGAACGAATGCCCGACGTCGCCACCTTCCAGCAGCAGCGGGACCTGGCCCTGGCCAACTCCGTCCCCCTAGCCGACTACCTCCCAACGGTCCGCAGCGAACTGCTTAGATCATCCTGGTGAGTACCCCGGATCGTCGCGAGCTGGCAACCCGGCTGCGAGACCTGCGCATGGCTTCCGGCCTGTCCACGACCCAGCTCGCGGGCCAACTCGGCTGGTCACAGTCCAAAGTATCCAAGATCGAGAATGGACGGACCAAGCCCGCGATCGCCGACGTCAAAGCCTGGCTCGCCGCAGTCGGTGCGCCTGGCAACCAGCGCCCCGAGCTACTCGATATGGCCGAGTCGATCCAGGTCGCGTCGATCATCTGGGACCGCACCCTCGGCGGCGGGAGGGCAGCCCACCAACGCGAGATCGGCCGGCTCCGCGACCAGGCCACCGAGATCCGCGTCTTCCAGAACGCCGTGGTGCCCGGGCTACTCCAGACCGCGGCCTATGCCCGCAGCGTGCTCGCCATGGCCGACATCCTCCAACTCGGCGATACAGCCCGGGCCGCAGCCGCGCGCATCGACCGGCAAGCAATCCTTTACGAGCAGCACAGGCAATTCCGGTTCGTCCTCACCGAATCTGCCCTGCGCTTCCGACCCGGCGATCTCACCACGCTGGTTGCCCAGTACGACAAGGTCCTATCTACCTGCACACTGCCCACCGTCGACCTGGCGATCCTCCCAACCGGAGCACCATCGTCAACGGTCCACGCCCACCCGTTTGTTATCTACAGGCTCCCCGACGACACGGCCGTCGTCACGATCGAGACGTACACGCGCGAGCTGACACTGACGGACCAAGAGGAAGTGAGTTCATACGAACACGTGTACCGCAGCCTCCAGACCGATGCCATCCGAGGCGACGAAGCCCGGCGGTTCCTCATCTCGTTGCACGACGAAGCCGCAGCCAACATGCCCACCACTCCGCCGTGATTCACCCAGGCGCCAACGGGCCCCGTTCAGCTCGCGCCGCCTTGCGCTAGTGCGCGCCACCTCCGGTCGCGTCGGAACAACTGGTTGATCTCGCTAAAGGCCAAGGTCGGCTCCGTGTCGCTCTCCCCAGCCGCCAAGGTTGTCAAGGAGTTCGCATAGCTCCTGGCCCGCCTGGGTGAGCTGGTAAAGGGACCTGTCGACGTCTGCTGGTGGGTGTTCGATGAGTCCCTTGTCCTCCAGGAGCCGCAGAGAGTCGGTCAGTGGTTTGCTGTACACAGGTCGTCCGCTTGAGACAGTAAGGAAGACCTGGAGGTCGGTGTAGCGTCGTGGGCCCTCACCGAGGGCGACGAGGATCTCGACGGACCACTTAAGTCGGATCACCGCGAGGACGCTGCGGACGGCCTTGGGCATGTTGGACACGCAGCTCACCTCCCCAGCGGCTCACGCGCCGAACCAGCTGATCGAACGGGATTGATCGACCAGAATTCTATGCAAGTCTCGTTGCAGTGGCCGGCCTTTACTAGTTGACATCTGGGTTGATCTTCGCCGCAGCGGCGGCATCAACACCTATACGCGCGAATCGGCCGCCGAGTTCTGGCGCACTGCCGGCTCCTTTGGGTACCTCGGCTACGTCGCGCGGCGCGGTAAGAAGCGGTGCCAGCGGCTGTTCCGGTCCTGGCGCCCGGCGTGTCGCTCGCTCCATTGGCAGATGCGGAAGAGGGTGTGTACCACGCCCTTACCAGCGGGGCTTAGCGCGAAGGTGGTCTGGTCATCGGGCTCCAGGTCAAGGGAGCCGGTGCCGTGGCGGTGGAGGTGCCCGGAGCCGACCAGGCGACGCAGCTGGTCGGTCCGGTGCGCGACGCCGTCGGCGCGCAGTTGTGCGAGATGTCGAGGGTGGCCAGGGTGGCGAACCGGTGCCAGGGTTTCGTCGGTTTACCGGTCGGCCGCCATGATCTGACACTGCGGCGACTCCGCGCGCCTGCCGCGGTCCTTCATGCTGGTCGTGTGTCGACGGACCGCCGCATGCTGCTGGTCGCCGGGTTCGTGCTGCTACTCGCGAGCCTTGGCCTGGCCTGGTGGGCGCTTGGCCTGGCGGCTGCGGACCAGGTCGCCAGCGTGCTCGGGCTGTTCGTGGCCGTGGGTCTGGCGGTGTCCGCGTTCGTGCGGGTGGCGAAGAACCGCAGGTCGGCCGCAGCGACTCCGGCGGACGGGCTCGCGCCGCGGGTGGTTGAGACAATCGCGTCGCGCCACCCGGGCAGCACCGTACGGCCGCTGCCCGGCGAATCCGGTGCCGGGCTGGCGTTCTTGCTGGTCACATCGACCACCCGAACCGGACGGGCGGCCATCGTCGAGGAAGTCCTGATTGGGGTGTGCGAGCACACCGCCACCGAGATCGACCTCGACCGTGTGCTGGCCGTCAAGCGCCGCGACTTCCCGGACGCCGGGATGGCCGCGACGCTCCTCTACGGCGGCGAACCGGCGAGCGCCCACCTGCGTCGCCGGGCCGCCGGCGAGGGCGTACATCTGATCAGTTTCATCGAATACAAGATCGGGTTCGACCTGCGGCCGTTCGCTGCGAGCCAGCATCGCGAACTCGACCACGACCCGCGCTACCGGACTCGGTTCTACGTGCCGCAGCGCTACCAGGAGATCGACACAGCGCCGCAGGGCGAGCCCGGCCCCGTCCGCGAGAATCTCCTCGGCCAGCTGCTGGGTTGGTTGGACGAGCTCAACGGCCCGTTCATGGTGGTGCTCGCCCCATTCGGCTTCGGCAAGAGCTTCCTGCTGCGCGAACTCGCCCGTCGGATGTACGCCCACGACGACGGCGTGGTGCCGGTACTGGTGCAGTTCCGCGACCTGACCCAGATCCGTCCGGTCGACGAGTTGGTGACCCAGCAGATCAACAGGTACGCCGAGCCACGCATCACCCTCGGCGCGGCCCGGGACCTGCTGCTGTACGGCCGGATCGCGTTGCTGGTCGACGGCTTCGACGACCTGGTAACCCGGGTCGGCTACGTTGACGCCGCCGATCACCTCCAGGCCCTCGCCGAGGTGGCCCAGGGCCAGGCGAAGATTGTCATCGCCGGCCGCGACGAGTATTTCCTGACTGACCGGCGCGGCATGACCGGGCTCGGTGAACGCCTCAACGCCATCCCGGACCGGCGGGTGGTGCGGCTGGCTGACTTCGATGAGTCTCAGGTCCACACCTTCCTCGCCCAGCGGCTCGGCAGCGACCAGGCCGCAAGCCGCCGGCTTGCTCTGCTCGGCGAGGTCGAGGATCTGCGTGCGCTCGCCGCCAACCCTCGGATGCTGGATTTCGTCGCGGACATCGGCGAGACCGGGCTGCGGGGCGCCGGCGGAGCGTCCGGCGCCGCCCTCTATCGCGAGGTGCTCCACCAGTGGCTCGACGGCGAGCACCGCCGCCTGGCGCGGGCGAGTGCTGCGCCGTTTACCCCTGAGCAGCTCTGGCAGGAGGTGAGCGACCTGGCCGATCGGGTGTGGTCGTCGCCCGACCGCGCCCTGGCCCCCGACGAGCTGAATGGCCTTAGCAGCCTGCTGATCCGTGGCCACGACGGGCGTTACCGTTTCATTCATCAGTCGGTTCTGGAGTGGATCGTCGCGGAACGGGCATGCGGGCGGCTCACTGACGGCGACCCCATGCCGGCTGCCTTGCGCGACGAGGCGCCACGCCTGCTGGTCGGGTTCGTCTGCGGGCTGGCAGGTGCCGACCCGGCCCGCCGGTGGGCCGAGCGGGTGCTGCGGGACCGGGCCGCGCCGGCTGGCGCGGTGATGAACGCAGTCGAGATGCTCAAGGCCCTCGGGCTGCGGGCTACGGATGCGGCGCAGTTCGCCGGCAAGCAGCTGCCAGGAGAAGACCTGTCCGGGCAGCAGTGGCGCGGGGCGGACGCGGCCCGCGCCAATCTCACCGAGGCCAACCTGGGCGGGTCCGACCTGACGGACGCCAACCTGACAGGGGCCAACCTGGTGCGGGCACGGCTGGACCGGACAATCCTGCGCGGAGCCATCCTGCGGCACGCGGACCTGACCGGGGCCCGGCTGCTGGGCGCCGACCTGACCGGCGCCGACCTGTCCTCTGCCCGTGCCCCCCGGGCCGCCCTCACCGGTGCCCTGGTCGACCCGGCTCAGCTGGACGGCGTTGACCTGCACGGTGCGGCGGGGCCGGCCGACCTGCCGCAGCCGCGGTTCCGGCCGTCGGCAGCGGCCCGGTCCACGGCGGTCGTCGTCGCGGACGGCCTGCTAGCGGAGGCGGCCTCGGACGGGACCGTACGGCTCTGGGACGCCGAGGCCGGCCAACTTCTCCAGGTCATCGCGGCGCATCCCGCGACGGTGCATTCCGTGGCGTTCCTGGACGGCGGTCGCCGGCTGATCAGTGCCGGGGGAGACGGGCGGGTCCGGCTGTGGAACACCGCCACCGGGGAACCGGACGGTGAGCTGGGGGCCGGTTCCGGTGCGGTGCATGCGGTGGCGGTCGCGCCCGACGAAAGCACCGTCGCTGCGGCGGGGCGGGACGGCGTGATCTGGACCTGGGATGCGGCGTCGGGTGCCCGGCTACTCGCGCTGCCATCCGAGTCCGGCCCGGTCTGGCAGGTGGCGCTGTCCGCCACCGGTGAGCTCGCGGCGGGCTGCGCCGACGGTGCAGTGCGGCTCTGGCGCCGCGACGGCACGCTCGCCCACGTGCTGCCGTGCGGCACTCGGCCGGTGTGGGCGGTCGCGTTCACTCCCGACGGCGGCACGGTGATCGGCGGCGGTGAGGACGGCGCCCTATGCCGCTGGCACACCGCGGACGGCACCGAGGAGTCCATTCTGCGTACGAGCGGTCCGGTGATCTGGTCAGCGGTCTTCGCCGACACCGGCGAGCTGGCCGTCGGCGCGGCCGACGGCACGGTCACGCTGTGGCCGTCCGGTCGGGAGCTCGCCGGGCACAACGGACCGGTCTGGTCGCTGGCTTTCGGGCCGCGCGGCCGGTGGCTGGTGACCGACGACGGCACGCTGCGCAAGTGGCACGTCGACGACGGCCGGCTGCTACGCCACCTCACCGGCGGGAATACGCCGATACGCGCTCTCGGATCTGCCGGCGATGGCCTCCTCGCCAGTGGCGACGACTTGGGGGTCATCCGGTTGTGGACGCTACCGTGCGCCCGCCAGATCCAGCACGTGCACGGCCACACCGGTCCGGTCCGCGCCCTCGCCCTCTCGGCCGACGGGCAATCGCTCGCGGTAGCCGGTGGCAAGGTCACCGTCCTGGACACCGCCACCAGCCAGGTCGTCGGCGAGTACTCTGACTACATCGGCCCGGTACGGGCGGTAGCGTTCGCCCCGGACGGCGGTCGGCTGGTCAGCGGCAGCAGCCAGGTCCGGGTGACCGATCTGGCCACCGGCCGCGTCGTCGACCTGGGCGGGCACGCCGGCTCGGTCCGCGCCGTGGCCTGGTCACCGGACGGCGCGCGCATCGCCAGCAGTGGCGACGACGAGACCGTACGGATCTGGGACGCGGCCACCGGCGAGCACCAGCTCGACCTGGACCACCGCGGCGGTTCGGTACGGGCCGTCGCGTTCACGCCGGACGGCAGCCTGCTGGCCACCGGCGGCGACCGCATCCGCCTGTGGGACCTGGCCGCCGGCCGCCCGGTCGCCGAGGCCCCCGGTCACGGCTCTGCGGTGCACGCCCTCGCGCATTCTGCCGACGGCCGATTGCTAGCCAGCGTCGGAGCGGACGCCGTCGTACGGTTGTCGGACGCTCGAACCGCCGCTCTCGTGGCCGAGCTCGACGGCCACAGCGGTTGGTCCTCCGCGGTAACATTCCTGGCCGACCGAGACTGGCTGGTCACCGCCGCAGACGACGGCACGGTCCGGATGTGGAACGTCCCACGCCGAAGGTGCGAGGCGACCCTGGTCTCCCTCACCGGTCGCGGATGGGCGGCGATCGCCACCGATCACCGCTACAAGGTCGAGGGCGTCATCACGGGCGAGTTCTGGCTGGCCGTCGGCCTATGCCGGTTCGAGCCCGGCGAGATCGACCCCTACCTGCCCGCCGTGACCCGGGTCGATATCGAGGCGCCGCTCCTGGCTGGCTGGACTCAGCCCGCCAACCTCCGCAGCACCTCGTCATGAAGCCGGCCGTTGGTGGCGACCGCATCGCCGCCGTCCGGCGCCGGCCGCCCAGCCAGATTCGTGAAGAGCCCGCCCGCCTCCACCACGATCGGCACCAGGGCGGCCAGGTCCCACACCGCCAGTTGGAGCTCGACCATGACGTCCAAGGCGCCTTCGGCCAGCAACACGTAGCCGTAGAAGTCGCCGTACGCCCGGCTGCGCCAGGTGTCGCGCATGAGTTGGAGCATCGGCTCAAGCTTGCCAATCTGCTCCCACTCGGGCAGCGACGAGTAGCAGAACGAGGCGTCTTCCAGCCGCTCCACCTGCGACACCCGGATCCGCGCCGGACGGCCAGCCCGCCGGTCAACGAACGCCCCGTCGCCCTGGGAGCCCCACCAGCGGCGACCCAACGCCGGTGCCGAGACAACCCCGACCACGGGCATGCCGTCCTCGACCAGCGCGATGAGCGTGGCCCACACCGGCACGCCACGCACGTAGTTCTTCGTACCGTCGATCGGGTCGATCACCCACCTGCGCGTGCTGCTGCCAGCCCCGCCCACGACGCCACCTTCCTCACCGAGAACCAGGTCGTCCGGCCGAAGCCGCGACAGGACGGTGCGCAGCGCCAGCTCCACCGCGGTGTCCGCATCGGATACCGGGGTGAGGTCGGGTTTGGAGCTGACCTGGAGGTCAAGCGCCAAGAAGCGGTTCATCGAAATAGCGTCGGCGGTGTCAGCCAAACTCTGCGCGAGGGTGAGGTCGGCAGCATAACCGGACATGAATACAGGCTAGTACGGCAGCCGCCGTTCGTGTGGTGACCTCGGGTCCTGCTGGAACAGGTACGGCCACCGCATGGGCGTCTGTGCACGACGCGACCGCGGGCACGATCCTGACCAGCCGTGGTGAGCGCGAAGTTCCGAAGTTATTGGAGCCAGAGATGCGGATTCGAGGCCCGGGTGCAGGAGAAGGTGCTGGTGTGTCTTGAAAGGTCAGCAGGCCAGCTTGCTGCAGATTCAGCAACTCTCGTACGAACCCCCGATGACGCTGCTGCTTAGCAACGTGGCCGTCGGAAATCTGTTCCATGAGCAGGGGGCCATCGGTCCACAGCTCGATCCCGCCGTGCTGTTCCTTGGGCGCGGTCGACGGTCTGAAGGATCTCGATGTCGTCCCAGCCCACTCAGGACCCAACGGGCCGTCTTCGTCAAGATCGGTCGCAGCCTAGCCCCTGCGAGAGCCGAGTAACGGGCGCCGCCCCGGGCGTTGCGTAGCCGGGCGGTGGCGGGTAGGCATGGTGGACGTACGGCATAGCCGGCACCTAGAAAACATTGCCGGTCCCGCGTGAGACTGGCCAGGGTTTCGTATGGGTTTTGTATGGGCGCCCGCTCAGGCATGATCCACTGCGAACCCGTGAGCTGGGAGAATGTGCGCCGCCAGGGACTCGAACCCCGAACCCGCGGATTAAGAGCGCAAACTAGACAAGATCACCAAGTGTCTTGCGGTGCCAATCGGTGCCGCGTTTTGTTGCCCAGTACTGGGAAACCAACCCCAGCCGTGCCGGGCATCGCCATCGGGTGTCAGTCTGTACCAGAACCGTGGATCCCACATCGATCCCACATCCGCGCCATCCCAGCCGACCGATCGTGGCCACTGTAGGTAACGCTCGCACGCCCAGAAGCGACGGCCTGATCGCCCGCTGCGATCAGCCGTGCGGGAGATGCAGCCCAGAAGGGTTGTCGCCCGGTCGGTAGTGGATGATCGCAAGCGTGTGACCGGGATAGCGCGGCGAGCAGTGCATGCAGACATCGACATCGAACCCGGCGGCGCGCAGTTCGTTCAGCTTTCCAGCCTGGCTGGCGAGGTCGAGGAGCTGGTCGTACGGCTGCGTGAGTACGCCGACGAGTCGACCGTCGCGCAGCATATACCGGATGTGGTCTGGACCGACCAAGCGGGACATCAACCAGTCGGGATCCCAAGCTGGACCGCTCGCCTCCCAGATTCGCTGGTTAGGGTACGGGCCAACGACCTCGATACCACGAGCAAGGTATGCATCGAGCTTCACGCCTTCCGCTCGGCGGCGCGCTTTCTCCTCCTCGTCACTGGCCACGGTGGGCAACATACCGGTGTCGGCGTCGCGCTGGTGACCGGCATGTGCCCCGGCCAGCTAGACGTCACGCGATGACCGCGTTGACGCCACCCGGAGTCGCGGTCCCGTTCTAGCGCCGAAATTCCTGCGTCCGTCGCGGGCTTCCATATTCAAGAAGGTACGGAACCACGCCCGCGGGCGGTAGTCGCCCATCCCCATCGCCCGGTTGTAGTCGCTGTCCGGGCCCTCGATGCCGTCCATCTCCACATCGAACAGATCCAGGATGTCGGCATCCGCGTCCTATCCGCCCGCCACTTCGCCCTGGCCGAACTCGCTGCGGATCTCCCGCCACCGGTGCTCGCCGAGCTCGTCGGCATCGGGCTGAGCAGCGCCACTCACTGGGCCAAACACGCCCAACGCGACTGGAGTCCCTACCTCGGCGTCCGGAAGCTGGACCGCCAGCGGCGATCAACCGACAGCCGGCTCGACGCCGTCCTCGACCGCCCGGATCAGCGCCAAAATCGATGCGCAGACCTATCTCTAGCCAAGGGCACGAACCTACGCCCCCGACTATCGAACACCCTGTAAGAGTAGTGGCCGTTAAGGGCCCGCCTAGGCACCTCCCTCGTCCAGAAGGCCGAGGGAGGTACCGGCTTGAGCTTGCCTCTATGTCGCCGCAGAGAGCGGATGGTGCTCACCCGTGAGCGTCTCCAAGGCGGACGCGATCTCGTGCGGGCTGGCCCGGACATAGGTGGATGTTGAGGTACTTGCTGCGTTGTCGGTATGGCCGGCGTAGGCGCGGGCGACCGCGTGCCCATAAGTACGTTCCACCCACGTGAGGGTGGTATGTCGCAGCCAGTGGATGCTGATCTGCTGCGTGCGGACCCATGGCAGATGCTGTCCGATCCTGTCCCAGAGGTGGTCGTAGCGGCGGTAGGTCAGCGGCCGTCCGCGGCGGTAGCGCAGCAACGCCCCGTTCCGGTCGCCGTCGCCCCGCTCGGCATGGTGCGCAACCAGGTGCCGCATCAGGGTGGGTGAGACCGGCTGCCAGCGCGAGGTG
>Ga0272482_10000484_pt1 | contig 12421 bp, 7 predicted proteins | sample RVTome_8_FD_192427 | JGI IMG/M metagenome (GOLD analysis project Ga0272482, IMG submission 192427) | Soil microbial communities from uranium-contaminated site in the Upper Colorado River Basin, Wyoming, United States - RVT160D0 (version 2) ...
GTTGGCGCAGATCAGCTGAGCCTGGACCCACCACGTGCCGGACGTGGCGTTGTTTTCGAACGCCTGGACGTGCGAGGTGAGCGGGCGCGTCGGGGTGGTGAGCCGCATCTGGTCGACCACGATGTCGCCGAGGTCGGCGGCGGAGTTGGCGCCGGCCACCATCCCGGCGCTGTGCGCGCGGGTGCCGCTCAGGCATTGGGCGTCCTCGTCCTTCGGCGAGGCGGAGCTCTGCTCGAAGCCTTCCGTCTGCCGCATCGTCATCACCGGCGCCGGCGGCCCGCAGAGGGCGTACGCGGTGATGCCCCAGCCCGTCGCGGGCATGGTGGCGCTGCCGTCGAAGGTGGCCGCCACGGTCACTCCCCGGTGGGCGGTGTCGAGGGCCACGCTGTTGACGAAGGCGTTGCCGGCGGCGCGGTCGAGCAGGAACCCGCCGCCGTAGGCCTGCCCGGTCGCGCACTCGACGCGGGCGCTCTGGCTCCGGTCGGTGCTCCGGGCGACCTGCTTGAGCTCGCGGTGCAGCCCCTCGACGTGCGGCCCGCAGACCGCCTGCGCGACGACCGACCAGGCGGTGGTGAGGCCCGCGTCGGTGACCTGGGCCGTCACCTCCACGTACCACAGCTGGTGCTGGACGAACACGCCGTTGACCGCCACCTTGCCGTTGCCGCCGCGGACGTAGTAGCCGCTGCCGTACACGTCCTCGTCGTCGTCGCACTCCGCCCTCGCGGACTTGACGGACACGGTGTCGGAGGCGCTTTCCGCCTCGACGAGACGCGGCGCGGTGACCGCGCTGGCCGGGCCGGCGTGCCACACGCTCAGCGCGGCCACGGTCGCCGCGGCGGCCAGCACCGCCAAGGCGCGGCCACCCAGTCTGATGTTCATTCCCATCCCCCTTGTCGGCGCGACGTCGCTACGTCGGCTCATGGTGCGGGGGCGGCTTCATCGATCCGGCATCGCCTGATTCATCGATCGTCGGCGATAGCCTCCAGGGCAGCCCGGGCGCGGTCCTCGAGGATCCGAAACCCGGAGCGGCCGGCGGCGGTGAGCGCACGGTTCCCGTACTCGATGGCCTGCTCGCTCTGCCCGAGACCACGACAGGCCGTGACGAGGCCGATGAACGCCTCGATCTGCGGAAAGCGGTCGCGGTCTTCGCCGGTCAGATCGAGCACCTGCTGATGGAGCGCGACCGCGTCGCGGTCCTGGCCGAGGTGATGGTGGATGGTGGCGAGCGTGTTCAGCGCGTCCGCCTCGATCTTGATGTCGCCGAGCAGCCGGCCCTGTGCCACCGCGGTACGTGCCAGGTCGAGCGCCTGCCGCGGCTCCCCGCGATCGCGGTGCACCTCGGCCAGGTCGCGCAGGGCGTGCGCCTCCACGCCCCGGTCGCCGATCTCGCGGGCGAGGGTGAGGGCCTGGCTGAGGTGGCGCATCGCCTCGTCGAGCTGGCCGGCGGCTACGCAGATCTCGCCGAGGGTGTCCAGCGCCGCGGCCTCGCCCTCGCGCGAACCGCCCTGCCGGCGCAGCGCCACGGCTTGGGCGCACGAGTCGAGGGCCTCCGGAAACCGGCCGAGGTACCAGTAGGTGCGCGCGAGGTGGTTGAGGGTGAGGGCCTCGCCGCTGCGCGAGCCTTCCCGGCGGTAGAGCGTCAGCGCGCGGTCGTACACCCCGGCGGCCTCTTCGATCTTGCCGGCGTCGCGGTAGACCGTGGCCAGCACGCCGAACGCGGTGGCCTGACCCTCCACCCAGCCGGCCCGCTCGGCGAGCGCGAGGGCGCTCGTGCAGTGCGCGATGGCGTCCTGGTAGCGCAGCTGGCGGTGCTCGAGGTTGCTGAGGCTGAGCAGCGTGATCGCCTGTGCCCGCGGGTCGCCCTCGGCCTCGGCCGCGCGCAGGGCCGCCTGCGTCGCCCGGGCCAGGTCGACCGTGTGCAGGCGCAGCAGGAAGTAGCTGCGCAGGGTGTCGGCCAGCAGCCAGGCGGTCGGCCGGGGCCCGTTGTCCGCGGTGTACCCGATCGTGGCCACCAGGTTGGTGCGCTCGGCGTCGAGCCAGGCCAGTGCGGCCGTGTCCGTCGCGAAGACCGGGCCGGAGACGGCGGCCGGTGGGACGGGCAGGCGGAGCCGCTCGGGGTAGATCAGCCTCGCCGCCGCGTCGGCTCCCGTCAGATACCAGTCGAACAGCCGCCGCAACGCGGCCTCCCGCCGCTCGGCGTCGTCCTCCACGGTGGACAGATCGGTGGCGTACTGGCGCAGCAGGTCATGACTGGCGTACCGGCCGGCACTGTGCTCGGTGGACAGATGGGCGCCGGCCAGCCGCTCCAGCAGCCTGCCGGCCACCGGCACGGTGGTTTCCACGAGTGCGGCGGCGGCCTCCACGCAGAGGTCGGCCACGGGTGCCAGGCCGGCGAGGCGAAACAGCCGCTGAGCGTCCGGGGTCAACGCCCGGTACGACAGCGCGAAAGCGGCCCGTACCCCGGAATCCTCGTCGTCCGCGTCCAGGACGGACAGTGCGTCCCGGCGCAGCTCGGTGACGAGGTCTTCGATCCGCCGCCCCGGGCGGTCGAGCAGGGTGGCGGCGGCGATGCGCAGCGCGAGCGGCAGGTAGGAACACATCCGCGCCAGCTCGGCGGCGGCGCGGGGCTCGCCCGCCACCCGCTCGCCGCCCACGATCCGCTCCACCAGCAGCTGCGCTTCGTCCGCGCCCAGCACGTCCAGGCTCAGCCGGCGGGCGCCCTCGCGGGCGGCCAGGCCGGAGAGCCGGTGCCGGCTGGTCACCAGCACCAGACATCCCGGGCTGGCCGGCAGCAACGGGCGGACCTGCGCCGGCTCACCCGCGTTGTCCAGGAGCACCAGCACCCGGCGTTCGGCCAGCAGGGAGCGGTAGCGGGCGGCCGCGGTGCTCTCCTCCGCCGGGATCTCGCCGGCCGGCACGCCGAGGCTGCGCAGGAAGTGCGTCAGCGCGTCGATCGGTCGCACCGGCTGGCCCTGGGCGTGGCCGCGCATGTCGACGTAGAGCTGCCCGTCCGGAAAACGGTCGGACACCCGGTGTCCCCAATGGACGGCCAGCGCGGTCTTGCCGACGCCGGCCATGCCGGTGATCGTCGAGATCACGATCGCGGTGTCCCGGCGGTCCTGCTCCGGGAGCAGCTCGTCGAGCTGTTTGAGATGCTCGTGCCGGCCGGTGAACCCGGCGACGTCGGCGGGCAGCTGCCGGGGCGTCGGCGGGGCCGGGATCGCCGCGCCATCCTCCGCAGACGCCGCCTCGCCCGGGTCGTTGTTGAGGATCGCGGCGAACTGTCGCTGCAGCGGCAGGGCCGGGTCGAGGCCGAGCTCGTCGGCGAGGCGGACCCGCACATCGTGGTAGATCTGGAGGGCGTCGGCCTGCCGGCCGGCGCGGTGCAGGGCGAGCATCAGCTGGCCGACCAGCCGCTCCCGGAGCGGGTTGGCCGCCACCAGCTCGGTGAGGTCGCCGACCACCTCGTCGTGGCGGCCGAGCCGCAGCTCCAGCTCGAAGCGCTGCTCGATCGCGGTGAGCCGCTGCTCGTCGAGTCTCGCCGCCGCCGCTTCGACGGCCCGGCCGTCCAGGCCCAGCAGCGCCGGCCCGCGCCAGAGCCGGAGCGCGGACCGCAGCACGCCGACCGCCTCCGCGAGCTGGCCATCGGCGGCCAGCGCCGAGGCCCTGGTCACCCCCTCCGCGAAGACCTGCGAGTCCAGCTCGCCGGGCCCGGGCTGGACCCGGTAGCCGCGACCGTCAGCGACGATCGTGGCGTCGCCGTCACCCAGCCGCCGGCGCAGGGCGGAGATGTCGTTTTGCACCTGGCGGCGGGCGGTCGCGGGTGGACGGCCATCCCAGACCGCGTCGATCAGGTGGTCGAGCGAGACCACCTGAGCCGGGTGGGCCAGCAACATCGCGAGCAGCGTGCGCGGCCGCCGGCCGCCCAACGCCACCGGGCCCGCGTCGGTGATGACCTGCAGCGGCCCGAGGATGCGGAACTCCACCCACCGCCCTCCCCCGCCCCCGACGTCGCAGCGTGACGCCGGGCGTCGGGGCAGTGTGCCGATCTAAATGACGGACATCACTATACAAGGTGACGGCACGAATACTATTCCGAATAGAATTCACTAAGGATCAACAGCTGCCGATCGCGCAGACGCTGATATAGCCGACTTCCGGGATGATGAACCGGTACGGGCTGAACGTCGAGATGAGCACGCCGTCGATGACGCTGCTTCCCCAATGAATCCCGACGAGCCGTACGTCGTTGGTGGCGGGCGAGTTGGTGATCTCGAACACCGGGGAGCCGCTGTCCCCCTCTTCGGATGTGTAGTTGGCCAGGTCCTGACAGAGCAGGGTGATGTTGGTGTCCCGCACCGTGCGGTTCGCGCAGGTCCTGACGACGGTGCCCTGGGTCCGTCCGGTCGCCCGGCCCACCTTCTGCACGGCGTTGCCGACCTCGGTGTCCCACGCGTCAGTGATCCGGAACGTGTCCGTCCCGTTCCAGTCGGTCGAGTTCAGCGGAGGCCGCGCGATACGGCCGACCGCGACATCCACATCGCTGCGAACGAAGTTGGTGTCGGTGAGCCGGCACTGCTGCCCGGCGGGACAGGTCCCACCGGTCTTGAAGGGCAGGTCGACCATCTCGGCACCGACCAGGTCGTTGTTACCGGCGGCCCGGCTGGCCTGCCAGTAGAGGCCGTTGTCCAGCTGACCGCGCACGGTGGAGCAGTGCGAGTTGGCGACGAACCCGAAGATGCCGCTACGAATCGCGGGTACACCCATGGTGCATTGCACGGTGGTCGTTCCCCGCGCGTACTGGATCTGGATGCCGCCACGCAGCGGCCTGGTGCGGTCCCGGACGTTCGGTGTGACGGGGGCGGCGGTCACGATGTCCACCGCGGCCGGCGGGATCCCGAGCCGGGCGAGCGACGCCTTGACGCGTTCACCGGTCGCGGCGGGATCCTCGACCCCCACGGTGACGCGATTGGTGCGGTCGTCGACGTCGGTCAGCGTCACACCGGACTTCCCGATCAGCCCGGCGAGGCGGTCGTGCCAGGTCTTCAGCTGCGCGAACGTGTAGTCCGCGCGGTGTACCACCGTGGACGCGCCGGACGAGTCGGGGGCGAAGGCGGCGCGAGCACGCGCGCCTCCCGCCGTGGTCGGCTTCGTCAGCCACACGTGGAACGCGCCGTCGGCGCCGGTGTAGGCGCCGCCGAACCCGGGAACGTCCTTCATCGCCGCCACCACCTGGCTGTCCGGGTTGGCGGGGTCGCCCTCCACACCGGACTCGGCGGAAGCGGCGCTGAGGCTCGCCATCGTCGCTCCGACCAACGCGATCGTCGCGATGCTGGCACGTAGAACTGGTCGGTACATGTGACCTCCCTGGACCGGCGGTACGCACGGGTACCGGCATCATCCAGGGTGACCTTCATCGATGTGGCACGGGTTCGTTCACAGCCCGGTCAGGCCTTGCGGCTCGAGACCGCCTTCCGGGCCCGGCGGGTGTTGGCCCGGGAGAGCTTCGCGCGCAGGGCACGGCGGGCCACGGGCCCGAGCTCGTCGACCACCTCGATCAGCACGGCGAGCTGCCCGAGCGCGTCGAGGGCGTGGCGGGCCCCCACCTCGTCCACGCCCTCGAAGAGCTCCAGCCCGATGAACGCGGCCGACACCGCGCGGGCCAGGCCGGGGATGTCGGCCACCTCGGCGAACGGCGAGCCGGCCAGCAGCCGCCGCAGCACCGACTCGACCTGGTCGATCCAGAGCTGCAGCGCGGCGGCGACCGGGGGGCCGAGCTTCGGGTCGCTCTGCGCGCCGGCGAAGAGCTGAGCGAGCACGAACACGTTGCCGGCCCGGCGCTCCTCCTCGTGCAGCGCGCGCCCGACCTCGAGCAGCTCGCCCAGCGACTCGACGCCGGCGAACCGCTCGGCGTAGGTCTCGACCCGCGCGGCGGTGTTCGCCGTGCAGGCGGCCGCGAGCAGCTCGTCGACGCTGCCGAAGTGGTAGAACACGAGCGCCTGGTTGACGCCGGCGGCCGCGGCGATCGTGCGGGCCGAGACGCCGGCGATGCCGTGGTCGCGGATGGCCCGCATGGCCCCGTCGAGCAGCCGCCGCTTGGTGTCGGTGGACATCACCCTCCCGTGCTCTGCCGGCCGGCCCGCGCTGGTCGCGCCTCGTGCGGTGCGGCAATCATCGCATCGGTCACGAGCTGCGCCAGCCACGCGACGCCGGGCAGCCGCAGCGACCACCCGAGCCAGGCCCAGGCGAGGTTGACGTGCTCCAGCGCGCGGGCGACGGCGGCCACCCCCCGTTCCCCGTGGCCATCGCCGCCCGCGTACCGCGACCGCCACAGCGGCGGCCGGTGCTGGTCGGCCGGCGCCAAGGTGAGCCGCCGGGCGCCGCGCTCGCGCAGGAACCTCTCGACGGCACGGCACTCACCGCAGCCGCCGTCGAGCCACAGCGTCGCGGCGGGTCCCGGGAGGTACGGCCGCCAGCGCGGCAACCAGTCGCGGACGTGGCGCCGGTACGCGTACCACGGTGGACCGAACCTCCCGGCCAGCTCGTGCCGCTCGTGGATACGGGCGACGCCGGCGCTGAACGCGACGGCCGCGGCCGTGGCCACCGCGAGCGTCCAGCTGCGCGCGGCGGGGGCCAGCAGTGCCAGCGGGCCGGCGGCACTGAGCTGCATCGGGTTGGCGACGTACGCGTACGGGCCGGTGGTGACGAGCCGGCTCGGCGGATCCCACGGGTAGGGCGTGCCACCCCCGCGGACGGCGAACTCGCGCACCGCCAGGAGCCCCGGCACGGCGAGCACCAGCCCGACCTGGGCCAGGACCGGCGGCCACGGCGCGGGCAGCCCGGCGACGTGCGCCCAGCTCCCGTCGCCCAGCTCGAACGCGGCGGTCGGCAACAGCCACAGCACCGTCGCCGAGAACACCACCAGCTGCAGCACCACCCGCGCGCCGAGGCGCCGCCCGTCAGCGGTCCACCGGCCGAGCAGCTGCGCGGGCAGGGCGACCGCCAGCAGACCGGCCGCCTCGCCCACCAGCCAGGTGGGTTCCAGCCGCACCAGCGGGTACAACATGGGCATCGCGACCAGGTCGAGCCACGCGAGCAGGCCGAGCGCGACGGGCAGTGGCAACACCCGCCGGAAGAGGACCGGTACGGCGCCCCACAGCGCCGCCCACCCCAACCACAGGTCGACCGGCAGGCCGCGAAACGCGCCGTCGACGGGGGCGAACGTGTACCAGCCGGCCACCTTCGCCACCTCGTGCAGGGCCGCGACGCCCACGGCCGCGGCGACGAAGGCGAGCAGGGCGGCGCCCCGCGCACGCCGGTCGCGCTCCAGCCGCACGCCGGTGAGGGCCAGCGCCGCGGGCAGTGCGAGGCACAGGTATCGCGCGGCGGTCACGTCAGGGCCAGCGCGTCGAGCATGTATCCGGCGCCCTCGTGCATCAGGCCCCGCTGGACCGGCCCGAAGTACCAGAATGGGTCGAGGCGCCGGTGGTAGGTCATGGTCACGCTGACCTCGGTGCGGCCGCCGCCGGCCGGTCGCCAGGCCACCGCCGCGCCGTCCCAGACCAGCCAGCGCGCCGTGATGGCGGAGTCGCTCACCACGCCGAAGTCCACGCGGCCGGGTGCGACGGCGACCACCTCGGTGATCGTGTGTCCGCCCGAGCCGTGCGAGCTGCCCGGGTAGTGGAACATCCACCGGTCGCCGGGGTCCAGGCCGTCGCCGGCGATCCGCTCCGGCGTGGGCACGCCCAGCAGCCGCAACGGCACCGAGCGCACGGCGGTCGGCTGCGGGCCCTCGCCCAGCCGCTGCCGCACCTGGTCGGGGGTGAGCGCCACGACCCGGGTCACCGTCACGGACTGCGCCGGGTCGACCCGCAGGTCGGCGGTGACCCCTTCCCCGCTGACGAGGAGCAGTGGGATGGGCAGCACCGCGTACCGTCCGGGCGAGCGGCTCGCCCACCGCACCAGCGCGGTCGTGCCGTGGGCCACCGCGTACACGAGGGGGGCGGCCAGGATCACGCAGATGGCGCCTTCGTGCAGGCCGACCGCGACGACCAGCAACCCCACGGTCGTGATCTGGAAGACCCGGCCGTGCGTGGTCCGCCCCGGCATCAGGACCAGCGCGACGGCCAACAGCGCGGGCAGCCCCACGAAGAGCAACGCGCTGTCACCCCGCCCGGACCGCACCGCCAGGACGAACATGACCGCGCCGAAGGCCGCCACCAGCCCCGCCAGGATCCACTTCGCCGCGCCGTCACCGCGCGGTCGCTCACCCTCCGCCTGCTCGCTCATCAAACCCCTCCCCGCGATTTGAGCGGTCGCTCAAATCGGAGGCTAGCAGGGTTTTGAGCAGTCGCTCAAGGCGGTGCTGGTAATCCACGACGAAGGCCGGCGGCGGCTCGCGGCGCTCGATCCAGCCGGGTGGCCCCCGACGCCGGTGTAGGTGGCCTGCCAACGAGCGACCGGTCATGAGGAACTGAGCGCCCAGCGCGTCGTAGAGCACGTCACCAGGTTTCGCCCATCCCCGACTCCCCGGCCCGTCGCCACAGGGCGATAGGGTGGCGCCTCGTGGCGGTCCGCATCGACGTAGAGGCCTTTCGCGATTCCATCCCCGCCGCCGTCCACGACGCCGCCGCACGGCTGCGCGGCGACGGCGGCATCGGCGAGCTGGAGTCGATCGGCGGCGGCGTACAAGCCGCCATCCAGGACGGCGGCGCGGTCTTCCAGCCCTGGGCCGGGATCGTCGACCACGATTTCACCGGCGTATGCGACTGCCCGACCACCGGCGACGGCCTGTGCGCGCACGCGGTGGCGGTCGCGCTGACCGCCTTCGAGCGAGGCGTCACCTTCTCCGGCGCCGCTACCCCACCCGGCGCCGATCCCGACGACCCGCGGCAGACCAGCTACGTGCTGGCCGCCCGCCGCCTCGCCCCCACCCAGCTGGCCGACCTCGTCACGGAACACGCCCTACGCGACCGCCTACTCGCCACCCGCCTGCTCAGCGAGGCCGGCATGCTCGACGCCGGCAGCGACTCCCACCTCGCCGACTTTCGCGACGCGATCCGCGAGGCCGCCAACGCCACGAACGGCGAGTGGGACCTCCACGACGTGGAGGCCGCCGGCCACCACCTGGTCGCGGAGGTCGAGATCCTCTGCGCGCACCCCGCCACGCCAGCCATGCTCGACCTGGTCGAGCAGGCCATCATCGTCTGGGACGAGCTGGCCGGCCACCTCATCGACTCCTACAGCACGCGCCGCACCGACCCCGACCAGATCAGCGAGCCGCTGCTAGAGGCCCACCGCGACCTGTGCGAACTCCTCGACCTCGACCCCGACGACGTCGCCGAACGGCTCACCCGCCTCACGTACAAATGCGACAACGACACCGTCGACACCACCGCGCACGCCCACCTGCTGCCAGACCCAGCCGAGACCGACTAGCCGGTTTGCCCCGTTCTCTAGTTGGATTTTTTGCCCGCGTCCGCGTCAGTGGCGGGCCGTTTGCTCCCGCGGGCCGGCGGGTTCGCGGTGGTTGGCGTTACCCCTTTGCCTCCGGCGGGAGCGCTCCGGACCATCAGGATGGGGGTTAGGTGCCATCCCGATGTCCATCGACCCACACGAGCGGAGCAGACCAACTCCCGGGGCGCCAGCGTTGATCGTTTCTGTTACGGCCGTCTGGGTGGCGCCCCGGGCGTTGGCCCGCTTCAAGCACATGCGGGTCGATGGCCGTCGGGATGGCACTCGGTTGGGGTGGGCGCGCGACAGGCACGCCGCGACCAGCTCTGGGCGCGATGTGTCGGTGCCGGGTGTCGATCGTCGACCCCGGTGCACTACGCCCGGTGGTGGTAGAGGTTGCGGCGGGGCTGCTGCCGTGGGTCCACGTATTTGGGTGGGATGAATTCGGGCATTCCGTCGGGTGCGAGCCGGACGGTCCAGTGTCCACGGTGGATCAGCCGGTGGTGATAGCCGCACAGCAGGACACTGTTGTCCAAATTGGTCGGCCCGCCGTCGACCCAGGCGCGGATGTGGTGGCCGTGGCACCAGCGTGGTGGGCGGTCGCAGCCGGGGAAGGCGCAGCCGCGATCACGCAGCTCCAGCGCCCGGCGTAGCGGTCCGGTGATCAGCCGTCGGGTGCGCCCCAGGTCGAGGACCTGGCCGTCGCCGCCGAGCACGGCCGGAATGAGCTGGGCGTCGCAGGCGTGCTGGCGCACCTGCCCAGGGCTGAGCCGCCCGCCGGTGTCCAGCATCCCGATGCCGAGCTGCTCGTGCAGCGGGTCGTAGGGCACGGTGACCACCACATGCGGCCGCTGCCCGCCGTTGTCCGGCAACTGCTCGGTGCGGGTCGCCAGCTCGCAGATCTCGACCAAGGCGTCGGCGCGGCGTTGGGCCGGGGTGCGCAGCTCGGCGTCGTCGTGGCAGGGCGCGCACAACGGATCCAACGCCGCGTTGACCACGGCGGCGCCGCCCTCATCCAGCCAGCCGGTCAGCCGCACCCGACCATCACCGTGACGGGTCAGGCGGAACGCGCGGGTCTGCCGCGCCCGCTCCTCCATCCGCTCCAGCGCCGCCGCATCAGCCGCGTCTGCTAGCTCGGGCGCCACATGGGCGAGGATCCGCTGGCCGGCTTTGCGCAGGATGCCGGGCTCGTATTGGCCGGCCTGCGCGATCAGCACAGCCTCGGCCTTGTCGACCAACTCCTGGCCGAGATCGGCGGGCAGATCCTGGATCGCGGCGGCCACCACCGCGGCCTGCTCCACGTTTACGGCGCCGGCGGACAGAGCGGAATCGAGGGTCGGACGCTGGTCGAGAGCGCGGGCCAGGTCGACGAGTCGTTTCGCCGCGTGAACGCTGATCCGTAAATGCTCCCGCAACCACACCGGCGTGCTGGAAGCGTGCTGCGCGACAGCCAGACCTCGGCCATCGATCTCCCGAATCAGATGTAACTCCGCAGCCGCGACGACCTGCGCCACCTGATGAACAGCGCCTAAACAATCGACAAGTGTGTCGTCACTCAGTGGCCAGATAGGCTCATCGGCACACTCGCCAGCGTTGGCTCTCAGCTCTGCCAACGCGTCGCCCAACACCTCCTAATTCTCTCGCGTCAAAGCCAAGACCACCAGTTATTTTCATCGATCAAGGGAAATCCGCCGCGTGTTATTAAATCACAAAAGAATGGACTGATCCGCACCAGGCTTATTGGAGGACGAGGATCGCTTGGCCGATCGCGGTGGCACGGTGTGGGGCTGGGCCAGGGCCTCGGCAAAGTCGTGGCGGGCGTCTGGCTTGAGTGGATTAGCGTAGACCTGCCCTGGTTGCGGGCAGCAAGGCGGATCGCCGGACCGTTCGGGAACGAAGATCGCATGATTTACACCCCGGCGGCCGCCACGATGTGTCCCAGCTCGCTGCCCTCGGCGGTCCGCCAATGCATGGTCTGGGCCAGAACGTCCAGCCGGTTGGCGACCTCGGCCAGGCTGGACTGGCCGCGCCGCCACCGGTCCGCGCGCCACAGCATCGAGCCCATGGCCCGGACCAGGATCAGGTCGGGCAGGGCGGCCATCTCGGCGGCCGTCAGCCGCTCACCCCAGGCACCGCCTCGGGCCACGGCCGCCGCCCGGCGCGGCCAGCCAGGCCCGTGCACCGCTCCGGACAGCGCCAGGGCCACGGTCAGCTCGATGGCCCGGATCCAGTAGCCGGCCATCTCGAAGTCCAGCACCCCGGTCACGGCCCCGGTGTCCGGGCTGACCAGCACATTGGACGCGGCCAGGTCGGCGTGCACCACCTGGGTCGGCAGCCGCCCGGCTATCCCCTCCCAGGCCGCCATCGCCCGGTCCGCGCCATCTCGCAGGAACCCGGCCTGCCCGGCGTCCAGCCCGGCCGCCGTCAGGTCCCGGGCCAGTACGGCCACGTCGGGGAGGGCCTGCAGCGGGCCGCCCTGCCAGTCGTTCGGCGTGTCCTGCGGCGCGATGTCGGTCAGCGCACCGCTCAGTTCCGCCGCGGTCCGGCCGAACCTCTCCAGCGCCACCTCCTGGCTGAGGTCGGGCTGGACGCCCGGAATCCACTCGCACAGGGTGGCCGGCCCGCCGGGAGTGTCGGCGACGGTGGTGCCATCCGGCAGCGGAACGGGCGCGGGTACCGCGAAGGGCAGGCCAGCTTGAGCCAGCTGGGCCAGCAGCCGGTGCTCGGCCCGCACCTGGGCCAAGGTCAGGTTCTGGCTGATCCGCAGGGCCCAGCGTCTATTCCGGGCGGTCACCCGCAGAGTGCGGTTGTTCGTGCCGTACCCGGTGAGTGTCACGGCCGCGCCAGCCGTGATACCCCAGCGGGCCAGCAGCTTTGTTACCGGCTCGCTCGGCTGTTTCGGAGCGATCACGCGCCGATCCTGCCGCGGCACACCGCTGATGTACACCGCTTTACCGATCAGGCGCAC
>Ga0272482_10000485_pt1 | contig 12336 bp, 11 predicted proteins | sample RVTome_8_FD_192427 | JGI IMG/M metagenome (GOLD analysis project Ga0272482, IMG submission 192427) | Soil microbial communities from uranium-contaminated site in the Upper Colorado River Basin, Wyoming, United States - RVT160D0 (version 2) ...
CGCCCTCGCCTTGCCCAGCAACGCGGCCGGACGGGACCGCAGGAACCGGTCCCGCAGGAATGCCGACAGGGCAGCCGTCTGGCCCGGCTTCGGGGGCGACATGGCATCGAGCTGCTCACGCAGCTTCTGCGCCGCCTCGATGCCGTACTTGCGCATCGCGGGCTCGCCGAGGTCCAGGGCCTGGCGACGAATACCCTCCGGCAGCTCAGAAGGGCCGGTGCCCATCAGGGTCAGGCCAGCCACCGGGGCTCCGGCGAGCACAGCACCGCGGGTAACGAGGCCGCCAAAGGAGTGACCCAGTAGCACTACCGGCCCGCCGTCAGCGGCGAGTTTGCCCACCAGTTCGGCCAGGACGGCGCCGAGCGCCGCAGGCTGGTAGGCGGCCTCGTCGTCGGGGCCGCTGGATTCGTACTGGCCAGGCAGGTCGATGGCGATGGCGTCGAAGCCAGCGTGCGCGATGGGATCCATCAGCGGCGCGAAATCTTCCTTGGACCCGGTGTACCCGGGCACCAGCAACGCGGTCGGCCGCGGATCCGTCGCGGTTACCGCCCGCCTGCGCAGGGCCGCCACCGGGCCGTACCGGCCCTGGAGGTCAACCCGCTCCGCCCCGTTCGGGGTCAACTGCGACGGAATGTTCACACATCGAGTGTCCCCCAAACCCCCTCGAATACGTGTCGAGTACGTGCTGACTTATCACTCAACGCGAAAATGTCAGCGAAGCGCTACCAGAGTGTCACCACGCTGCTCGAACACGACCGGACCGAGCTCGGACATGGTGATGAGACCGCGATAGCCACCCCTGTCGAGAGGGGCGGTCGCCACGCGCTCGCCGGTCGCCGGGTTGAGGATCGCCAGGCCGGACGGGACCGGGACGAGGATCTTGCCGGCGAACGCGGTGCCCGGGCCGACGGCGTCCTCGATCGTCCACAGCGGACGCATGTCCTCGAGCGACAGGGCGATCGTGCGGGAGCCCGTGTACCAGTAGACGGCACCGGTCGCGCGGTTCACCGGGACGACGTGATCCGACGGCTCGGCGCGGAGGTCGCCGGCGCCCAGGGACAGCGGGTACGACGTGACCTGCGAGCCCTTCTCGTCGAGCACCAGCAGACGGCTGGGATTGGGGAGCGCGACCGCGACGCACCACTGCACGTCGTCGGGGTTCTCCTTGTCCAGGCGGCACTGCTCGCTCATCGCGATGACCTGGGCGCCCCGGCCGATGACGACGCTGGCCAGCACGATCGGCTTCTCCGCGTCGTTGTCGTCGCCCGTCGCCTTGTACACCGTCAGGCGGTCGCCCGGATCGGTGAGACAGTGCTCGACCACCGCGATCTTGCCGGTGACCACGGACACCGTGCCGTAGGTGCAGCCGGTCCTCGGCTGCTTGTCCGGGTTCTGGACGGCGCCGACCCTGCCGTACTCCATGGTCTGCACCAGGTCGGAGCGCCACGTCGTCAGCAACCGGGAGCCGGTGGTGGTGACGTAGCTGCCGTCTGCCAGCAGGCGGGTGCCCAGCTCGGCGTCGGAGTTGCGCTGGCCGGCGTCGGGCTTGTCCCGCTGCTCACCGGCCTTCGGCGGCTTGCCCCGCTGCCCGTTGGCCGGCGCCAGCGCGGTCACCTCGCTGCAGCCACCCGCCTTGCGCGGGTCGTCGTCACGCAGGAAGTTGTCGTCGTTCTCGTACACGGCGAGCGCCATCGACCACGACGAGGACACCGTGCACAGCGGGAGGTCGCGGGTGTAGCGCCAGCGGACCTCGCCGGTGAGCGGGTCGTGGCCGGCGACCTCGCCGCCGTTGCCGGTGACCGCGGCTGGTCCGACAGTCACCGGCTCCGGCGTCGCTGGGCTCTTCGCCCGCCACACCTCACCGAACGACGGCGGGAACACAGTCGGCCGGGCCGGTGAGGACACCGGCCCGTCGTAGGTCTGGGACGTGGTCGCGCGGATGTCGCTGGACTGCCACAACAGCAGCCCGCCGACCAGCGCGGCGACCCCGATCAGAGCGGCGACGAGGACGTCCCGCTTGCGGTGGAACTTCGTCCGCTCCCAGCGCTCGACGGGTTCGTCCTGCCCGTCGAGCACGTCCTCGTCACCGATCACGGTTGACTAGTCTGCCGAACCGGCTGTTTCGCCCGTGTTCGGTGTCTCACCCGCCACCGGGACGCCGCCCCGGCTGCGGCGACGGCGCGTCTTGGCCGGCCGCTCGGAGCGCGGCGACGTCGCCGACTCGGTGGTCTCCGCCGGCTGCTCGCCCTCGGCGCCACCACGACGGCGGCGACGGCGCTGACGTGGCTCGCCGGCCTCCGCCGCCGACGACTCGGCCTTGCGTGGCGCCTCGCCCGCCGGGCCGGTCGCACGGCGCGAACGACGCCGGTTGCGGGTGCCGCCGCCCTTCTTCTTGCCGCCGAGGTCCTCCTCCGGCTCCGCCGACAGGCCCGCGCGGGTCCGCTTGGCCAGCGGCAGCCGGCCGGTCGAACCCTCGGGGATGCCGAGGTCGGAGAACAGGTGGTCGGACGTCGAGTACGTCTCCACCGGCTCCGGCATGTCGAGGCCGAGCGTGTCGCTGATGAGCTTCCAGCGCGGCTCGTCGTCCCAGTCGACGAGCGTGATGGCGACACCCTCGCGCCCCGCGCGGCCGGTGCGGCCGATGCGGTGCACGTAGGTGCCGTCGTCCTCGGGGCACTGGAAGTTGATGACGTGCGTGACGTCGTCGATGTCGATGCCACGGGCCGCGACGTCGGTCGAGATGAGCACGTCGACCTTGCCGGACCGGAACGCGCGCAGCGACTGCTCGCGGGCGCCCTGGCCGAGGTCACCGTGCACGGCCGCGACCGCGAAGCCGCGCTCCGCGAGGTCGTCCGCGACCTTCTGCGCGGTCCGCTTGGTCCGGCTGAAGATCATCGTCAGGCCGCGGCCGTCCGCCTGCAGCGCCCGCGCGACGACCTCGATCTTGTCGAGCGAGTGCGCGCGGTAGACGAACTGGCGGGTGCGCTCGTGGATCGCGCCCGCGTCGTTCTCCTCGGCGCGGATGTGCGTCGGCTGGCGAAGGAACGTGCGGGCCAGCGTGATGATCGGGCCCGGCATGGTGGCCGAGAACAGCATGGTCTGCCGGTCCTCCGGCACCATCCGCAGGATGCGCTCGATGTCGGGCAGGAAGCCGAGGTCGAGCATGCGGTCGGCCTCGTCGAGCACCAGCGCGCGGACCTTGCCGAGCACGAGGTGGCGTTGTTCGGCCAGGTCGAGCAGGCGACCAGGCGTGCCGACGACGACGTCGACGCCCTTGCGGAGCGACTCGATCTGCGGCTCGTACGGCCGGCCGCCGTAGATGGACTCCACCCGGATGCCGAGGTGCTTGCCGGCGTCGGCGAGGTCGTGCGTGACCTGCAGGCACAGCTCACGGGTCGGCACCACGATCAGTACCTGTGGCGTGCCGTCACCCGGAGTGGTGATGCGATGCAGCAGTGGGACGCCGAAGCCCAGCGTCTTGCCGGTGCCCGTGCGGGCCTGGCCGATGACGTCCTCGCCTGCCATCGCCAGCGGGAGCGTCAGCTCCTGGATCGCGAACGTGCGCTCGATGCCGGCCTCGTTCAGTGCCCGGACGATCTCCGCCTTCACGCCGAACTCGGCGAAGGTGGGGGAGTCGTTGCGGACCGGAGCGCCGGCCGTCAGCGGATGGGATATGTCGGTTTCCGGGACGCCGGCCTCGCTGTGTTCCAGCTCGACCGGGTCCTTGACGGTGTTCTCGGTGATTGTGCCTCTCCTCTAGTCCAGCGCGCTCCGCCCTGGACGGGCCCGCTCAACCGCACCGTTTCGCGGTGCGGGAGGGCCGGCGAGGCGCGCACACCCTCTGCACGCGGCTTGTCGATTGAAAGCCTGCGTCCTGGTCAGTCTACCTGCGATGGTCGCCGGATACGCTCTGGCCCATGAGCGATGGTGGTGTCGGGGCCGAGAAGGGCGCGGTCGACCCCGGGGTGATTGACCTGCTCGGAGTCCTCGCGTACGGCGAGTTGTCCGCTTTCGACCGGCTCTCCGAGGACGCGCGGAGCGCCCCGTCCATCGCCGGACGTGCCGCGCTGTCGGCGATGGCGGCCGCCGAGATGGGCCACTACGGCCGGATCGAGCGATACCTCGCCGGCCACGGGGTCGACGTGCAGGAGGCGATGCGGCCCTTCATCGGGCACTTCGACACCTGGCACGCCTCGACCGCGCCTCGATCGTGGCTCGAGTCTCTTGTCAAGGCGTACGTCGGCGACGGGCTCGCCGCAGACCTCTACCGCGAGATCGCGGCCTGGCTGGACTCGGAGACCTCCGCGCTCGTGCTGGAGGTCCTCGGTGACACCGGCCACTCCGCGTTCGCCGAGCGCGAGGTCAAGGCGGCGATCGAGCGGGACAGGACCGTGCGCGACCGGCTCGTGCTGTGGGGCAGGCGCCTGTTGGGTGAGGCGTTGACGCAGGCCCAGTACGTCGTGGCCGAGCGGGACGGGCTCGCCGAGCTGATCGTCACCGGCACCGGCGACCTCGCGGGAATCGCCGCGCTGTTCCGGCGGTTGCAGCAGCAGCATGGCAAGCGGATGACCGCGCTCGGTCTCGGCTAGCCTTTGTCGGGTCGTACATATGTCTTTGGAGGTCAGCGTGGAGGTCAAGGTCGGAGTCGCGGACACCGCGCGGGAGCTGACGATCAACAGCTCCCAGACGCCAGAAGAGGTGGAATCGCTGGTGGCCGGTGCACTGAAGGACTCGACCGGCACCCTGTCCCTCGTCGACGACAAGGGTCGCCGGTACGTCGTGCCGTCGGCCAGGATCGCGTACGTCGAGATCGGGACGGCCGACTCGCGCAAGGTCGGCTTCGCGACCTGATCGCAGGAGCTTCTGGAAGGGGCGGGACCCGGTCGGGTCCCGCCCTTTTTCGTCTCAGCCCGCCGCGGTCGGGTTGGTCTCCGGCAGCTTGACCACCTTGTTCAGCTCGAGCGGCTTGTTCGGGTCGAGCACGATGCCGTTCGCCCTGGTGAAGCCGTCGATGGCGGACCAGATGATCTGGGTGAGGTACTCGACGACGGCGTCGCGGCTCATGGTGCGCCGCTCCAGCCACCACTCGCTGACGTTCTGGACCATCCCGACGATGCCGTGCGCCCACGGCTCCGCGGCGCCGGAGTCCAGGTTCATGTTGCGCAGGTAGTCGCCGAGCAGGGCCGAAAGCGCCTGCGCGATGAGCTCCTTGTCCTCGGCGACGATGTCCTGCTCGACCGGCCGGTTGGCCAGCGAGCGGCGGACCAGCAGCCGGTACAGGTGCGGGTACTCCTCGACGGTCGAGAAGAACGCGTGGAGGCTCTTGCGGATCCTCGGTACCGGCGCCTCCTCGTTGTTGAGCGCCGGGATGAGCCGGTCGAAGAGGATCTCGGTGCCGCGGTGGCCGAGCGCGACGAACAGGTCGGCCTTGTCCGCGAAGTGTCGGTACAGGACCGGCTTGGTCACGCCGGCCTCGGCCGCGATGTGGTCCATGCCGACGTCGGGCCCGTGCTCGGCCAGCGCGCGCATCGCGGCTTCGACGAACTCGGCCCGCCTGGCCGCCCGGTGGGACCGCCAGCGGTCACGTCTCGCGTCGCCGGTTGCTTCTGGCATCTTGCGGACGGTACTCCTGCGCCGGTCAGTTGTGCTGGAGTGGGAAGCCGCCGCCGATGCCCTTCCAGGCCAGCGTGCTGATCAGGCCGACCGCCTCGTCCTTGGCCATGGACCGGTTGTTGGCGAGCCACGAGCGGGCCGCGACCTGGCTGATGCCGACGAGACCGACCGCGAGCAGGCGGGCGGGCTCCTCCTCCAGCCCTGCGTCCGCGGTGATCGTCCTGGTGATGGCGCGGACGCACGCGTCGGTGCCCCGGTCGATGGCCGCCTGGACCACCGGCTCGCCACGCAGGTCGGACTCGAAGACCAGCCGGTAGGCCTGGCTCTCGCCGTCGACGAAGTCGAAGTACGCGCTGACCGCGTTGTGCACCCGCAGCTTGTTGTCCGTCGTGGACTCCATGGCGTCGGTGACCCGCACGATCAGCTCGTCGACGTGGATCTCCAGCAGCGCGAGGTACAGCTCCAGCTTGCCAGGGAAGTGCTGGTAGAGCACCGGCTTGGAGACACCGGCGCGCTCGGCGATCTCGTCCATGGCGGCCGCGTGGTAGCCGTTCTTCGCGAAGACGTCCTGGGCCGCCGCCAACAGCTGGGCGCGACGAGCGGTCCTCGGCAGGCGTGCCGCGCGGTTCGCTTGTCCGGCCAGACCGTGCTGAATCGTTTCCGACATATGCCCTCCAGAACCCTCCGCGAGGCGGGGTTGCCGACCCGTTCCGCTGTCTGACCTTACTCGTGGGTAACGCCCATCCGGGAGAGTCATGGACACTGGACGGATGAGCACCCCCACTCAGACCCGGCCCCCGGTCACCTTCGTGCCGCTGTCCGACGCCGCCCTCCCGGCGGTCGATCTGTCACGTCCGCCCTGGCCAGGGGTCGACATGACCTCGGGTGGGGTACGCATGCACGTGCGGTCGACACCCGGTCCGGACGGCGCCGACGCGACCGCGGTGTACGTCCACGGACTGGGTGGGTCCGCGACGAACTGGACCGATCTGGCCCAGCAGCTGTCCGGACACGTGCCGGGGCTCGCGCTCGACCTGCCGGGGTTCGGCCGGTCCGAGCCGCCAGCGAAGTACGACTACTCGATCGCGGCGCACGCCGACGCGGTCGCCAGGTTCGTCCGCGGCCTCGACGTCGGGCCGGTGCACCTGCTCGGCAACTCGATGGGCGGCGCCATCTCGATGAACGTGGCCGCCGACCACCCCGACATCGTCCGGACCCTGACCCTCGTCTCGCCTGCCGTGCCGGACCTGCGGCCGTTCACGTCGCGGATGTCCGACCCCCGGCTCGCGCTCGCGTACCTGCCCGTCATCGGCGGCCCGGTCCGGCGCAGGCTCGCGGCCGAGCCGCCGGAGACGCGGGTGTTGCGGCTGCTCAGGCTGTGTTTCGCGGATGCCGGCCGGGTGTCGGAGGCCCGCAGGCTGGAGGCGGCGGAGGAGTTCGCCGAGCGGGAGCGGCTGGTGTGGGCCAACCCGGCGCTGGCACGCAGCACCGTGGGGCTCTTCCGGTCGTGGCTCGTGCCGAGGTCGCGGTCGATGTGGACGCTCGCGCCGAGGATCACAGCGCCGACGCTCGTGGTGTGGGGCAGCGACGACAAGCTCGTCACCGTGCGGAAGGCGCCACGCACCGCGCAGCTGATCCCGCGCGGGCGGCTGCTGGTGCTGCCGAGGACCGGGCACGTCGCCCAGATGGAGCGGCCGGCGACCGTCGCGCGGGCCGTCCTCGGCATGTGGGAACAGGTCGAGGCCGGGCGCTGGTGAGTTCAACGCAGTGAACAACTTCACTCGGACGCGCCGCTCGATGATGCCAAATCGTTGCCTTGTGGCACCCTGGTCCCCGTGACGAAGCGGGTCTCTGACCGGTACCGCGCGGGCGAACGCCGGACGACGGGCGAGCCGCTGGCGGCGTCGTGGCGACCCACGGCGGACTCGGCCACGGCTTCGACGAACGGTAAGCGCAGGCCAGTGCGCCGCAGGACGGGTTTCCGCGGGGTGCTCGCCACCTACGGCTGGCGGGTCTACGCGGTGCCGGTGCTGGTGGCCGTGACCGCGCTCGTGCTGATCCAGACGGCAGGCGAGGACGGAGCAGGCGCGCGCGCCGAGAACACCGGCGGCGACGCGGCCGCTCCCGGTGACGCCTCCGCGCCCGAGACGCCGGTCGTCACCGAGAAGCCCGCCGTGCCGCAGAACCTCAAGATCCCGACCGCGGAGCTGCCGCCCGGCCCGAACTTCCCCAACGCGGGCGGCGGCAAGTGGACCGTCCTGCCGGGCACCACCCCGCGCGTCGGCACCGGCGGCGACCTGTACACGTACACGATCGAGGTCGAGGAGGGCATCGACCTCGCGCCCTACGGCGGTATCGACTCCTTCGGCCGGCTCGTCGACGCCACCCTCGCCGACCCCCGGGGCTGGGCCGCCGGCGGGACGGTGTCGGTGCAACGCGTTGACGGCGACGCCGACCCGGACATCCGCATCAGCCTCTCCACGCCGGAGACCGTGCACCGCCCGGACTTCTGCGGCTACTCGATCAAGTACGAGTCGTCGTGCTGGCGGCGAAGCGAGAAGCGCGTGATGATCAACCTCGCCCGCTGGGTCCGCGGCGCGCTCGCCTTCGGCGGCGACATCGGGTCCTACCGCGAGTACGCCATCAACCACGAGATCGGCCACGCCTTCGGCCGAGGCCACACCGGCTGCAAGAACGAGAACGACCTCGCCCCGGTGATGATGCAACAGTCCTTCGGCACGGCGAACAACTACGTGTCGCAGCTGAACGACCAGGCGGGCAACTCGGACCCCGTCCGGGCCGACGGCAAGACGTGCCGCTTCAACCAGTGGCCCAACCCGCAGGCCCAACCGCCGACATAACCCGTCGTCGCCACGCCTCTCGCCGAACAGGAGTACGCCACGTGACCTGCGTCCCGGCATGTGGGATGGGCGGAAGACCCGGTGGGACGATCGCGTTGGTCCTGAGGAGACTTGGGGTTACGAGTCACGCGTCGAGGAGGAACCCATGGCAGGCAGTTTGCCGCCGCTGGTGGAGCCGGCTGCGGAGCTGACCAAGGACGAGGTCGCCCGCTACAGCCGTCACCTGATCATCCCGGACGTCGGGGTCGACGGGCAGAAACGCCTGAAGAACGCGAAGGTCCTGGTGGTCGGCGCCGGTGGGCTCGGCAGCCCGGCGTTGCTGTACCTGGCTGCGGCCGGGGTCGGCACGCTCGGGGTCATCGACTTCGACATCGTCGACGAGTCGAACCTGCAGCGGCAGGTGATCCACGGCGTCTCGGATGTCGGCAAGCCGAAGGCGCTGTCGGCGAAGGAGTCCATCGCCGAGATCAACCCGCTGGTCACGGTCAACGTGCACCAGGACCAGCTGACCAGCGACAACGCGCTGGACGTCTTCCGCGACTACGACCTGATCCTCGACGGCACCGACAACTTCGCGACCCGGTACCTGGTCAACGACGCGGCCGTCCTGCTCGGCAAGCCGTACGTGTGGGGCTCGATCTTCCGGTTCGAGGGCCAGGTCAGCGTCTTCTGGGAGGACGCGCCCAACGGCCAGGGCCTGAACTACCGCGACCTCTACCCCGAGCCGCCGCCACCCGGGATGGTGCCCTCCTGCGCCGAGGGCGGCGTCCTCGGCGTGCTGTGCGCCTCGATCGGGTCGGTCATGGTCACCGAGGCCATCAAGCTGATCACCGGCATCGGCGAGACGCTGCTCGGCCGCCTGATGGTGTACGACGCGCTGGAGATGTCGTACCGGACCATCCGGATCCGCAAGGACCCGGAGTCCAAGCCGATCGAGGGGCTCATCGACTACGAGGCGTTCTGCGGCGTCGTGTCCGACGAGGCGCAGCAGGCGGCCGCCGACAGCACGATCACGCCGCGCGAGCTCAAGGAGAAGTTCGACCGGGGCGAGAACTTCGCGCTGATCGACGTCCGCGAGCCGCACGAGTACGAGATCGTCAAGATCCCCGGCTCGGTGCTGATCCCCAAGGACGAGATCCTCTCCGGCGCGGCCCTCGCGACACTCCCGCAGGACAAGCCGATCGTGTTGCACTGCAAGTCCGGCGCGCGGTCCGCCGAGGCGCTCGCCGCCCTGCACAAGGCCGGGTTCCGGGACGCGGTGCACGTCGGCGGCGGCGTGCTCGGCTGGGCGCGGGACGTGGATCCGAGCCTGCCGACGTACTGATCCACGTGGTGGCGGGGTAGCGTGGCTGGTCGTGAGTGCGTCCCCGCCTGCTCCGCCGCCACAGCACGTCCGTGCTGCCTTCGGCGTGAAGGAAAGCGTGCCGGAGCTCGTCGGAGCGGGGCCGCACTGGCGCTGTGACGACATCGCGCTCCGGCCGGTGACCAACCCGGCCGAGGCGGCGTGGGTCGCGCAGACTCTCGGCGAGCTGCACGTGCCCGACCTGCGCATCGGCAGACCGGTGCGGTCCAGCGACGGCCGGCACGTCGTCGGCGGCTGGGTCGCTTTCCGCCACCTCGATGGCAGCCCTGAGCCGCGCTACGACGAGGTCGTCGCCGCCTCGCTGCGCCTGCACAAGGCCACTGCCGACCTCCCACAGCCTCGGTTCCTGCAGATGCGGGCCGACGTGTTCGCCATGGCCGACCGCGCAGCCGCCGGTGTCGAGGAGGCGCCGCTCGACCCGGCGCTCGGCGGGCGGCTGTTCGACGTGCTCTCCGGCACCCGCAAGCCGTTGTCCGCGCGCCCGCAGGTGGTGCACGGCGACCTGTTCGGGACCGTGCTGTTCGTCGGGGACGCCGCACCCGGCATCGTCGACTTCACCGCCTTCCACCGGCCGCCGGAATGGGCGGCCGCTGTCGTCGTCGTGGACGCACTGGCATGGGGCGGTGCCGACGACGGCCTGCCGAAGCGGTGGGCGCACCTGCCGGAGTGGCCACAGGCGCTGCTGCACGCGGTGCTGTTCCGGCTCGCGGTGCACGCGCTGCACCCGCACTCGACGGAACAGTCACTGCGCGGGCTCGAGCGGGCCGCGCGCCAGGTCACCGCGCTGTAGCCACCGGCCCAGCAGCAGCTGCCCGGAATAATTGAGTACGCAACTACATTGACGTGGGTACCGTTCCTTCCCAGGAGGTCGAGATGCCCGCGATCACCGCAGACACACTGACGCTGCCCCGACTGCCGGTCCCCGCCGACCCGGCGTGGCGAGGCGTCTACAAGGTGGTGACGGCACAGAAGTTCCTCGAGGGCGAGGGCTTCCAGGTGCGTCGCCCGTTCCCCGGTGTCGATGTCGCGCTCGCGGATCCCTTCCTGCTGCTGGACCACATGGGCGCGGTCGAGTACGGGCCCGGCGAGGCCAAGGGCGCGCCGTGGCACCCGCACCGCGGCTTCGAGACGGTGACGTACATGATCGACGGCGCCTTCCAGCACACGGACTCCATCGGCGGCGGCGGGCTCATCACCGACGGCGCGACGCAGTGGATGACCGCGGGCGCCGGGATCCTGCACAACGAGGTGCCGCCGCAGGAGATGGTCGCGCGCGGCGGGCTCTTCCACGGAGTGCAGCTGTGGGTCAACCTGCCGCGTGCGCTGAAGATGACGACCCCGCGCTACCAGGACATCCGCGCCACCGACGCCCGGCTGCTGTCGAGCGACGACGGCGGTGCGCTGGTCCGCGTGATCGCGGGTTCGCTCGCGGGGTACGACGGGCCTGGTGTCACGCACTCGCCGATCACGTACGTGCACGCGACGGTCAGCGCGGGCGGCCGGCTCGCGATGCCGTGGCCGACGGACTACAACGCGCTGGTCTACGTGCTGTCGGGGCGCGGGACCGTCGGCGCGGAGCGGCGGCCGCTCGAGGAGGGGCAGCTGGCGATGTTCGGGCCCGGCGACGCGCTGACCATGCTGGCCGCCGACACGCAGCCGGCCAACTCGCCGACGGGCTGGGAGATCCTGGTGCTCGGCGGGTTGCCGATCAACGAGCCGGTGGCCAGGTACGGCCCGTTCGTGATGAACACGCGGGACGAGATCGTCCAGGCGTTCGAGGACTTCCAGGCCGGTCGGCTGGGGCAGATCCCGGCGGAACACCTGGCACACCGGACGTCGGCGGACGACTCACTGGCGGACTGAGCGCGGGGCAAGGCCGTCGAAGACGATGGCCAGCATCCTCGTCCGGACCTCCTCGTCGAGGTGCGCCTGCGTCGCCGCCCGTGAGGTGGCGACCAGCAGGGCGTACACCTCCGGCAGCTCGGCGTCGTCGCGGACGGTGCCGGCGTCCTGAGCTCGCCGGAGCAGGGCGCCGAACGCCTGCCTCAGTCGGAGCGACGCCTCGGCGGCGGCGCCGGGGATGTCGTCGGTCAGGTCGTGCAGTGCCTCGCCGATGGCGATCTTCGTCGCCGCGTCCGCGACCAGGTGGCTGAAGAAGTCGTAGAACGCCGTACCGGGGTCGGCGTCGGTCAGCAGTGCGCTCGCGTGGTCCGTCAGACGGTCGAACCGGCGGACGAGCACGGCCTCCACCAGCGCCGCCTTCGTCGGGAAGTGACGGAACACGGTCGCGATGCCCACCCCGGCCCGCCGCGCCACCTCCTCCGTCGACGCGGCTCTGCCGGCGGCGCCGAAGACCTCCTCGGCCACGTCGAGGATGCGGCCGCGGTTGGTGCGTGCGTCGGCGCGCTGGGGCCGGTCCTGGTTGGTCACGTTGACATCCGAAGTCGTGGCTCCATATATTCGGAGTCTGGACTTCGGATAGTACAGGGGGATCGTGAT
>Ga0272482_10000486_pt1 | contig 12330 bp, 9 predicted proteins | sample RVTome_8_FD_192427 | JGI IMG/M metagenome (GOLD analysis project Ga0272482, IMG submission 192427) | Soil microbial communities from uranium-contaminated site in the Upper Colorado River Basin, Wyoming, United States - RVT160D0 (version 2) ...
ACCTCGGGCGGTGCGGATTGCTACTGGTGGCAGCTCTCCCCCATCAGCGCCCCCACCGTCAGGCGCCGATCAAGAAACGCGCAGGTCGACGGGATTACACCGCTATGGATGACCGACAGCCGAAACGCGCAGCTGATCGACCAGGCCCCTGGGCGAGGATCGACCGACCTCCGTGGCACCGCTACCTCAGCGACGTCGAGCTCCCTGTCCGGGGCGGTGTCCGCCGCCTCGTGACCGAGCGGTGTTCGCGAATCGGTCGGGTCTGCCCGGACAGGAAGGCCGGCCGACCATGCTCAGGCTGGCACGGCACCTGGGAACCGCGACAGCTTGACCGCTTCGACGCCCTCATCGTCCGGGCCGCCAGCGCCGACCTCCTCCCCGTCAAGGTCAAGGCCAACAGGCATCGGGCGTACTGGTTCTGGGTGCCCAGCACCGACCTGGCCGACCTTGAGCCATGGACACCCGACGACACCGACGCCGTCGACCCTGACAGCCTGACCGCGCGGCTTGTGTCGATCGAGCCTCGCCTGCTGGACCGGACCTGCCGGTACGGCGAAGACACCGCAGTGCGCAGCGGTCATTCGCGACTCGGATAGCCGAGCGAGCTGCGGCCCGCCTATGGTGCGACGCCGTGGCGTTGACATATCTGCTCGCGTCAGTGCAGCGAACCACTCGTCGCCGGCCCCGCTCGTCGGGGCAGGCCAATCACCAGCTGACGGACCGACGGTCGGCGCCGCTCTGCGACGTCCGATCATGGCCGATGTTAGTGTGCGATCGGGCATGCTTTTTGCTCGTTGACGCGGGGAGCGAGGTGTCGTGCAGGCTTCGGGTGTTGCACCCCTTCTGGTCGTGCGCGTCCACGCCGGGGTGAAGGCCCAGTGATCGCGATGGCTTCACCATTGGCGTCGTTGAGGCGGTGTGACAGAGTTTGGGCCTGCTCGAAGCAGGTGCGGAGGGCCGGGCCGGATGGCCCGGCCCTCCGAGCTCAGCTCGACCGCCCTTCGACCACGAAGATCTCGCGTGGCCGGTCGTCGGTCGGGCGCGCGTACCGTTCGCAGTGCTCGCGGCGGACTTCGTCGATCGACCCGCTCTCCGGCGAACGGCTGTAGTCGAACTTGACGACGGTGGCGGGGCCGGAGCGCAGCCACGGGCGCGGATCGAGGTCGAACGACGCCATCGCGGCGAAGACGCCGCCGCCGCTGACATCCTCGATCGGATATTCGTCCTCACTGGACAGTGGATCGCCCGTCGCCATACCCCGCGTCGTGGCGGCGTGCGAGGCGAAGACGAACCGCAGCGGCTCGCCGTCACGGGCCGCGGTCAGCCAGTACGTGCCGGAGACCGTCTCGGCGCCGCAGCCGATGACCGTGCCCAGGCTGGCCGACATGGCGACGAGCATGTCCGGGCTGTCCGACAGGATCATCGACGTGTCGACCATGAACGCGCGACCGTCGCGCTCGCCCAGCAACATGTCGAACTCGCCCGAGTCGATCTCGGCGTCCTTCGTGTGCTCGACGACCGTGCCGACTGTGAACTCGCCGGCGTGCCGGGACAACTCCTCGAGCAGATCCGCCGCCGACGCGCTCGCGACGATGTATCCACAGTGCAAGCCCATCGACGCACCCTAGCCGTCTTTCGCGGACACCGTGGGCCTGGCAGGACCCTGGCCGTCTTTCGCGGTCAGGGTCTCGGTGATCAAAGCTCCCTTGAAGTCGTTCTAGCGACTTGAGGGGAGCTTTGATCACTGGGCGGTACTGGCGCGCCCCACCCTGACCGTGAAAAGCGCAGGTGACCAGGCCGCGGCGGTAGGCGTAGACGATGGCCTGGACGCGGTCGCGGAGGTCGAGTTTGGTGAAGATGTGGGAGATGGAGGTCTTGACGGTCTACTGGCTGATCACCAGTGCCGCGGCGATCTCGCTGTTGGAGAGGCCCTCGGCGATCAGGCGCAGCACCTCCAGCTCGCGCGGGGCCAGCGGGACGTCGCTCGTGCTGCCCTCGGCGGGGCGGATGCGTGCGGCGTACCGGCCGACGATCTGGCGGATCACCTCGGGGGCGAGCAGCGCCGCACCGCTGGCGACGGTCCGGATGCCGTGCAGCAGTTGGGCCGGCGGGGCGTCCCTGAGCAGAAATCCGCTGGCTCCGGCGCGCAGCGCGTCGAGACGTACTCGTCGAGGTTGAAGGTCGTGACGACGAGGACCTTGACCGGCTCCGCGACGCCCGCGCCGGCGAGCTGGTGGGTGGCCTTGATGCCGTCGAGTACCGGCATGCGCACGTCCATCACCACCACGTCCGGCCGCAGGCGGCGGGCGAGGTCGACCGCGGCCTGCCCGTCGCCGCACTCGCCCACGGTGATCCCGAGCATGGTGGCGGCGTGGTCGACCAGCTTGCCGGCGTAGCCGCCGTCGGCCCATACGTGGCGGATGGTGGGGAACACGGGGTTCAGGATCCAGATCAGCAGGCGACCGGCGTTCCGGTCCTGCTTGCCGCTGTCGTAGCCGCGACTGGCGCGGGGTACGGTCTCGGCAGCGCGTACGGTCTGGGAGTCGATCAGCGCTCCGGTCGGGTCGGGGGTGCGGCCTTCGACCTGGCGCAGGTGTTCGCGCAGCGTGTTGTGCGGCCGGTTGAGCGTGCCGTCCCGGGTCCAGACGGTGACGTAGTGCTTGACCAGCGGCGCGGGCGGGAAGTCGACCGGCAGCGCGTCCCACTGGCAACCGGTTCGCAACAGGCATCGGATCGCGTCCACGACATCGCGGCGCGGGTAGCTCACTGGTCGGCCGCCGTGACCAGGCACCGTGCCGCCGACCGGCACCAGTGGCCCAAGGATCCGCCACTCGGCGTCCGTGGTGTCCGACGGGTACGTGCGGGGTCGCAGGGTGGCAGGTGCTCGCCGCGGTGGGGTACCGCGGGTGCGGCCTGCCCGGTCAGAACATGGATACTCAAGGCCGGGTCTTCGAGTGTGGGGTGGCGGTTTGGTCGCTACTGCTCCTACTCGAAGACCCTCTTTCGATCAGCCCGACACGCCGCCCCACCGGGACATTCGATGATCACGCCGGCCCATCCACCCGAAAGCGTTATTTACCAGGCTCTCATTCATTGTGCGGTGTCCGGTCCGAGCGCGCCGGGCCGCCAGGTGTACCAGCCTCGGCACAGGATGTAGGCCACTACGGTCGTCACCACGACGAAACCGTCGATGATGGCGGTCTGTACGGCTTCGGGTTTGCCGATCGAAACGAGGGCGAAAAGCGTGACCGCGATCTTCTGTACGAGGATCAGCTCCCACATGCCGCGTTGCTTGCGTGGTGCGATGGCGAGCAGGGTCCACATCCCGGCGAAGACGATGTAGGCGGTCGTTCGCCAGAACTCCGTCAGCAGCTGCTCGTCGGCCGCGTCGGCGATGCGCGGGATTCCTTGCGCGAACGCGCCCAGCGTGGCGATCGCGTCGACGGCCAGCAGGGTGCGTCCGGTGCGGTCCGCCCAGGGCGCGGGCAGGTCGGCGGTGGGCCTGGTCGTCGTGGTCATGGGGTTCCTTTCGGGGACCGGTGTGGCGCAACCGTCCCGCGGCGGCCGCCTCCTTCGCGTCGGCAAGAGGTACGTATATCCAGGACACGCCACCACGCATCCTGGCAGCGGGCGTGCTGCGTCCGGGACCAACCAAACGTCGCTTCTACGTAGTTTTCGCCGACGCGATGACGTCCTCCGTCGCGGGACGGTGTCCCCGTGAGACGTCGCACAGCGCTGAAAGCCATCGGCATCGGTATCGGGGGCTTGGTCGTCCTCGGTGGCGGTGGCCTTGGTGTCTACTACGCCGCCGCGAAGCGGGACACCTTCGGAAAGATCCCTTTCGACCGGGCCTTGCCGATTCCCTCCCTGGCTGAGGCGGACAGGGGCGGGTCGGGAGCCCGGGTGTTCACGCTCGGCATCCAGCCGGGCGAGACCCGGTTCAAGGACGGGCCGGCCACCCGCACGTGGGGTGTGAACGGCACATATCTCGGCCCGACGATCCGCGCCCGGCGCGGCGAACGGGTCGAGTTCGCCGTGCACAACGGCCTGGATCAGGAGACCTCGCTGCACTGGCACGGCATGCACTTGCCGGCGGCCATGGACGGCGGTCCGCACCAGCCCGTCGCGGCCGGAGGGACCTGGCGACCGCGGTGGACGGTCGACCAGCCCGCCGCGACGCTGTGGTACCACCCGCACGTACACGGCGCGACCGCCGACCACATGTACCGGGGCTTGACCGGGCTGTTCATCGTCGACGACGAGGACGCCGAGGCGTTGAACCTACCGTCCGAGTACGGCGTCGACGACGTCCCGATGATCGTCCAGGACCGTGCGTTCGACGGGGACAACCAGTTCGAGCAACGGACCCCGCTGGGTGGCTCGCTGGGCGTGATCGGTGACGAGATTCTCGTCAACGGCACCATCGGACCGTACTTCGACGTCACGACCAGGCTCGTGCGGCTGCGGCTGCTGAACGGTTCCAACGCGCGCCTGTACAACTTCGGGTTCTCCGACGACCGGAGCTTCTGGCTCGTCGCCACGGACGGCGGCCTGCTCGCCGAGCCGTGGGAGACCGATCGGCTGTACCTGTCGCCGGGGGAGCGCGCCGAGATCGTGGTGGCCTTCCAGCCTGGGGAGCGGGTCGAGCTGCGGTCCTATCCGTCCGACCACGGCGGCTTGGTGGGGCGGCTCGACGGCTTCGATGACCGCCTCGACATCTGCCAGTTCCGGGCTGCGGGCACCCTGGCCGGCGCCGCCGTGCCGCCCGCCGAACTCGCCGCCGTGCCGGATCTGGCCGGCGAGCCGGTCGCGGAAGGACGTTCCTTCGTGCTCGCGTCGGACCAGATCAACGGTCGGTCGATGGCGATGGACCGTATCGACTTCGGCGTCCGCGAGGGCTCCGTCGAAGTGTGGGAGGTGACCAACGACAACGGGTTTCTGCACAACTTCCACGTCCACGACGTGCAGTTCCAGGTCCTGACGGTCGACGGCCAGCCACCGGAACCGCATCTGCGAGGCCGCAAGGACACCATCCTGCTGGTCCAGGGGAAGCGCTACCGGCTGGCGATGCGGTTCACCGATCACACAGACCCGAACATGCCGTACATGTACCACTGCCACCTGCTGCAGCACGAGGACGACGGAATGATGGGCCAGTTCGTCGTCCTGGGCGAAGGCGAGCGGGTCGGCGTCGTGCCGCAGCAGCACTCCCACCCCTGATCTCAGAGATTAAGGACAGATATGCAGGTCTCAACCTCGCCACGCCGCCCAGCCACGAAGGTCGCCGCCGCGGCCGTCGGGATGGTCCTCTCCGTCGCCGGGTGTTCGTCCGGCGGCGACTCCGAGCAGAGCGCCGGCGGCGGCACCACGCCCAGTGCGAGCGCGCCGGCTGAGCAGACTCAGGGCAACCAATGCGGCGGGACGAGCATCGACCACGCGGCAGCCGTCACCCGCTCTTCCGACATCGTGATCAACGCACCCCTACAGCGGGTCTGGGACACGCATACCGATGTGGAGACCTGGGACCAGTGGCAGGACGCGATCCTGACCATCGAGCGTCTCGACCCCGGCGCCCTCTCCGCCAGCTCGCAGTTCCGATGGACCACTCCCGTACCCAAGTCCCAGCTCTCTCCGGCCGACACCCTGACGATCACCTCGAGCGTCAAGCAGCTGGACCCCGGCAAGTGCGTGATCTGGGAGGGGCCCGCGATCGGCAAGGCGATCACCATCGACAGGGGGGTCCACCTGTGGACCTTCACCGAGACCGGCGCAGCAACCCACGTACACACCGAGGAGTCCTGGGACGCCGCGTTCCTGGACTCGCTGAAAGGGCCTGACTACGACGCCGCAGCCGCCATGCTCGGCGGAGGGCTGGACTTGTGGCTCCAGGCTCTGAAGACCAAGGTCGAGGGCACGCCGGCGCGTAACTGACGACGTACCGCCGCGGCCCCGCGTGAAGCGGGCAAGAGGTTGGGTTCCCGCTTCGCTAACGTGGGCGTTGTGCGAATGTTGTCTGCCGCTCGTGGGCCGGTGTTGGGTAGGCGGTACGAGACGCGGTGCCTCGACGAGCTGATCGGCGCGGCAAGGACGGGCCGGGGCGGTGTCCTGGTCCTGCGTGGTGAGGCGGGCATCGGCAAGAGCACGCTGCTGCGGCACGCGGAACGAGCCGCGTCCGGGTTCCGTGTGGTCGGCGCGTCCGGCTCTGAGCTCGAGGCGGAGCTGCCGTTCGCCGCTCTTCACCAGCTCTGCCTCCCGGTGCTGCGGCACCTCGCCGACCTGCCCGCCCAGCATCGCCACGCTCTCCAGGTCGCGTTCGGGCTGGCGACCGGGACACCGGACGTGTTCCGGATCGGCCTGGCCGTGCTGGGGCTGCTAGGGGCAGCGGCCCAGGAACGCCCGGTACTGTGCGTGGTCGACGACGCCCAGTGGCTGGACAGGGCCTCCTCGGAGGCCTTGGCGTTCCTCGCCCGACGGGTCTTCGCCGAGCCGGTGGCCGTGGTGCTCGCCGTCCGCCCGCCGGGCCGGGCGGGCGAGCTGGACGTCCTGCCGGGCCTGACCGTCGACGGGCTCAGCGACGCGGACGCACGGGCTCTGCTCGCCGCGCAGAGCCACGAGACGCTCGACGAGCAGGTGCGTGACCGGCTCGTAGCCGAGGCCCGGGGAAACCCGCTGGCCCTGCTCGCCCTGCCCAGGGCGGGCGGGTTCGCCCAACCCGAGACGGCCTCGGCGCCGACCCGGGTCGAGCACGGATTCCAGGCCACGCTGGCTGGCCTGCCGGAGCAGGCGCGGCTCCTGGTCACGATCGCGGCCGCCGACCCGACCGGCGACCCCGGGTTGCTGTGGCCCGCCGTGCACAGCCTCGACGTCGACGTGCCGACCGCCGGCGCGGCCGCGACCGCTACCGGACTGGTCGAGTTCGGCACCCGCGTGCGCTTCTACCACCCGCTGGCGCGGGCCGCGGCGTACGAAGCCGCCGAGGCGAGCGAGCGCAGGCTGGCTCATCACGTCCTCGCCGAGGTCACCGACCCGGATGCCGACCCGGACCGGCGCGCCTGGCATCGCGCCCAGGCTACCGCCGTCCCGGACGACGACGTCGCCACCGAGCTGGCGCGGTCAGCATCCCGCGCCCAGGCGCGTGGCGGAGTAGCGGCGGCGGCCGCCTTTCTCGAACGCGCGGCGGAGTTGTCCCTCAACCCTGCCCAACGGGTCGAACGGACCCTCGCGGCGGCCCGTGTTCACCTCGACGCGAGTGCCGCCGACAGGGCAGCCGATCTGGTCACGACAGCGGAGGGCTCGGGTCTGGACGAGTTCCAGCAGGCAGAGGCCGACCTGCTGCGGGGCCGGATCGCCTTCGGCCGCGCGGACGACAGCGACGGGCCGGCGTTCATGCTGCGCGCCGCGCAACGGCTCGCGACGCTGGACCCCGTCCGCTCGCGGGACAGCTACCTGGAAGCACTTGAGATGGGCTTGCTCGTCTGGCGCGCGACCGGCGTGAAGGACATGGTCCTGGCTGCGGCGAAGTCCTCGCCGTCACATGACCCGGACATCCTGGACGCGTTGACCGCGCTGGAATCGGAGGGGCACCACGTGGGGGTGCCCCTGATCCGGCAGGCCCTCGACGGCCCGGCAGGTCCCCTGTGGACCCGGTATCCCGCGCTCGCGGTCGCGCTCGTGGCCGAGCTGTGGGACCCGGACACCCACGTGACGATCACCGAGTGGCTGATAGAGAACGGCCGCGAGTCGGGCTCACCGTCCATGCTGCGGTTCGGCCTCGCACAGGCCGCCTCCGCCGCCGCGCTGGCGGGCGACCTCGACAAGGCGATGGCCGCGATCGCCGAGGAGGAGGCCATCACCGATGCCACCGGAGCGCCTCCGACCATCTACCACCGACTGCAGCTGGCCGCGATGCGCGGACGCCGCGAGGACGCGGCCGAGCTGTTCGAAGCCGCCACGGCAACGGCCACCGGCTTGGGACTGCTGGTCGCCAACGTCCACTGGGCGGGCGCTGTGCTGCACAACGCTCTGGCCGAGTATCGGCAGGCACTGGCCGCCGCCCAGCGAGCCACCGCCCACGCAGACCTCTTCATCGCCGGGTTCTCCCTACCGGAGCTGGTCGAGGCGGCCGCCCGGTGCGGCGAACGCGAAGTCGCCGTTGCCGCGCTGGCGTCGCTGACCGAACGCACCGCTGCCAGCGGGACCCCGACGGCCCTGGGCATCGCGGCCTACGCGCGGGGGCTGGTGACCGGAAAGGAGGACGACTACCGGGAAGCGATCGACCATCTCGCCGGCAGCCGGTTGCTACCCTACCGGGCCAGGGCCCACCTGCTGTACGGGGAATGGCTGCGACGTGAGGGCCGCAGGCAGGACTGCCGCCCTCACCTGCGTACCGCGCACGAGCTGTTGTCGAATGCGGGGCTCGAGGCGTTCGCCCGGCGCGCCGCGGACGGGCTGCACGCCACCGGCGAGACAGCGCGCAGCCGCTCCGGTCACGCCCGTGACCAGCTCACCATGCAGGAGATGCACATCGCTCGGCTCGTCGCCGCCGGCGCGACGTCGAAGGAGGTCGCGGAGCGGCTGTTCATCAGCCCCCGCACCGTCGACACGCACCTGCGTAACATCTTCCGCAAGCTGGAAATCACCTCGCGCAGGCAGCTCAAGGACCTGCCCGACCTGCGACCGTCCGCGTAGATCTGGCCGACGGCGCAGCGCGGCATCGCCTCGCGCCGCCGGCTCTGACTCACGGAACGAGGATCACCTTTCCAGCCACCGTGCGCGACTCGGCCAGAGCCAGTGCCGAGGCAGCCTCGGCCAACGGGAACTCCGCGGCGCCCGTACGGCATCTACGACGTCGGCGCCGATACCGGGTTCGTCACGGTCGGCGTCGACCACGACACCGCCCAGTTCGCCGTCAACACCATCGGCACCTGGTGGGACCTGGTCGGCCGACCCCGCTACCCCAACACCCAACGACCACTGATCACCGCCGACTGCGGAGGTTCCAACGGCTACCGGCTACGGGCCTGGAAGGTCGCCCTAGCCGCCCCGGCCGAGGAGACCGGCCCGCACATCACCGTATGCCACTACCCGCCCGGCACCTCGAAATGGAACCGGATCGAACACCGGCTGTTCTCCTTCATCCCCACCAACTGGCGCGGCCGGCCCCTGACCGACTACCAGGTCATCATCGAAACCATCGCCGCTACCACCACCAACACCGGCCCTGCAGGTCCACACCGTACTCGACCCACACACCTACCCGACCGCAGTGAAAGTCAGCAAAACCGACATCGACGCGGTCCCCATCACCCGCCACACCCTCCACCCCGAACGGAACTACACAATCCACCCCCGAACCACAAACACCACCCAAACAGACCAAGAAATTCCCCGCCGAGCCCTTAGTTCGAATGCCGTCTGCTCGGTGCTCGGTAGGCCAAATATGGGAGTGCGCGCCTCGGCCCTACCATGCCGACCGCTTCGTCCCTCGTGGGCCGCCAGGGCACGGCCGACAGCCCGCCTCCGGAGGCGCACGAGCCGCTCGTGGCATGGCTCAGGCGGCTCGGTCCCGCAGCGGTTCACCGCCGTCTCGGCCGACCAGACGTCGGCGATCCACGCGTTCGACTTCCACCGTGTGACGAACTACCTCGCATGCCACCGGTCGCCGCGGAGCTTTGGACCGCGGTCGAAGAATCCTCGAAGACACTTCCCGACCAGGAGTGCTCAGGGCACCCGAACGGGCAGCTTCGCCGGCCGTACCTTGACAGGAGCCCGCGCACCGGGGACGGTCGGTCTATTCATCGGTGTAAGTCAATGTTCGTTTGGTGGGTGGGATGAGAAAGTCGCTCAGGGCAGTGGTGGCCGCCGTCGTCGCCGTGGGTGCGGCGGTCGTCGGGATCGTGCACGCGGGCACCGCGGGCGCGGCCGCCGGCTGCCGGGTGAGCTATGTCGTCAACAGCCAATGGGCCGGCGGCTTCAGCGCCAGCGTCGCCATCATCAACCTTGGCGACTCCATCGACGGGTGGACGTTGCGGTTCGCGTTCCCCGCCGTCGACCAGCAGGTCGCGCAAAGCTGGAACGCCCGCTGGACCCAGTCGGGCCAGCAGGTCAGCGCCGCCAGCCTCGACTGGAACGCCGCTCTGGGCACCAACCGATCGGTGAGCGTCGGCTTCATCGGCCGCTGGTCGGGCAGCAACCCAGCGCCCACGTCGTTCACCCTCAACGGTGTGCCGTGCACCGGCGGCATCCTGCCAAGCGTGACGCCGAGCCGCACGACATCGACGCCGCCGGTCGCCGACTGGCCCGCGATCGTCGCCTTGCTGAGCCCAGTGCCCGGAGCGGTGTACACCACGCCCGACACCATCCCGCTCGCGGCCACCGCGACCGTCGGCGGCGGCCACTCCATCACCTCGGTGACGTTCCGGGTGGATGGCGTGACGGTGGCCCAGGGCGTCCGGACGACCGGCGACCGCTTCGAGGCACAGTGGACACCCCCGGCCGTGGCGGCCGGCACCAGCCGCACCTTCGTGGTGTCCGTCTCGGCCGGCACCAGCCAGTCGCTGTCCGGCGGCGCGCCACCCGTCCTGGTCACGGTCGCCACGCCGGCACCCGGAAGCGCTAACCACCCACCCGCGGTGGCCCTGCGCAACCCGAGCGGACAGACGTTCTTCCTCGAACCGACGGCGGTCACCCTGGCCGCCGACGCCACCGACGCCGATCCCGGAGACGTCATCAACCGCGCCGAGCTCTATCTCGGCACGACCCTGGTCGCCACGACGGCGACCAACAGCGGCCTGCACTACCAGTTTCCGGCGAACCTGGCCGCCGGCACCTCCTACACCTTCACCGTGCGCGTCTACGACTCCAACGGCGGCCTCGGCATCTCCAACCCACTGACCCTCAGCGTCCGGTAGCCCGTCGACGCGTTGGCAACCAACGTTTCCAGGTCCGCCAACCCGGAAGCGCGCCGGATCCAGAGAGCTTCGAAGTATGTGCGAACGAGGTTCCCGGGCTGTCAGCAGAGGACAGTCGCTCCGCGCCGGAGACCGCGGCGGTCGGTCCGAACGTCGGCCGCCGCCGGCCCGTGGCCTAGTCGCCGGCGGCGGTCGAGGTCGGCGCCTGGTCTGCGCCGACCGGCCCGGTGTCGAAGATCGCGCCGCCAACCGCCGGCGCTGCGCACGCGCGTTCCAGAGGGCACGCTCGAGGGGCGATGGAATACAGCAAGAAGCACGACGGAGAGTCAGCGTCCACCGCTCAGGCGCTACGATGCCAACCGGCATCAATGCGTATGCCCGTAAGGGGATCGTTCGCCGAGATTGGGCGTGAACCAGCGCTTTGCTGAACGGGCGACGCGAGGGATCGGCCGGCCATCCATGCCCGATGGAGTCAGTTCAGAGTTCAGGGCTGCAGTGGCACCCGGCGGAGGCGGATCGTCCGCCGGGTGATCCGCCACCCGGCTGGCCCGGCGCGGAGCACGTCTTCGTAGACGACGCTGCCGCAGTGCCCCTTGGCGCCGATGCCGATGCCCTTGCTGATCGCGTGGATGGTGCCGTCGTCGCCCTCGGACAGCACGATGTTGGTCACATGGTGCCCGACTGGGTGTTCCTGGATCGCCCGGATGGCGTCGTTCATCGCGGCCAGTCCGGTCCGCACGCCGAGCCCGAAGTCGCTGAGGTCGAACTCCGCGTCCGGCGTGAACAGTTCGTCCATCCGGTCGAACGCGCCGCAGTCGGTGAGATGGCCGTGCATGTTGATCAGATCGGTGATGGCTTGCCGGTCGCTTGCGATGAGAGCCATGAGGTCCTCCCGTATGATCGAACTGGGGGCGTCCCCATTTAAATGGGGACCACCCCGTTTTGGCAAGCGCATCCTTCGCGAAGGAGGGGCCATGGCCCGAGCGGACGCCACGCGCAACGCCGACCGCTTGCTCTCTGCGGCCCGGGAGTTGGTCACCGAGCGAGGCGCCGAGGTGCCGATGGACGAGGTGGCGAAACGCGCCGGCGTCGGCAACGCCACCCTCTACCGCCATTTCCCGACCCGGGCCGACTTGCTCGTGGCGGTCTACGCCGACGAGATTGATCGCCTGGCCCGCCTGGGCGCCGACGCCGATCTGTTCACCTGGCTCGACGCGTATGTCGAGCATGTGACGACCAAACGCGCCCTGGCTATGGCCGCGATCGAGGGGCCGCCCGGGCGGGGCGCTGAGCTGTCCGGGCGCTGGCATCAGACGATCATGGAGACCGCCACCGCGCTCGTGGCCCGGGCGGCACCGGACCTGCGTCCCGGACTGACCGCAAGAGACCTCCTCGCCCTGGCCACCGGCGTGGCCCTGAC
>Ga0272482_10000487_pt1 | contig 12328 bp, 12 predicted proteins | sample RVTome_8_FD_192427 | JGI IMG/M metagenome (GOLD analysis project Ga0272482, IMG submission 192427) | Soil microbial communities from uranium-contaminated site in the Upper Colorado River Basin, Wyoming, United States - RVT160D0 (version 2) ...
CCAGGTACTCGTAGACCGCGTAGGGGAACGCCTGGGGGTGGTCGGGGTCGAGGTCGAGCGGGTCCTCGTCGATGTCGTGGAGGGTGCCCAGCACCAGCCGGATGGCGTTGAGGATGGTCATCCAGGCGGTGAGCTCTTCGGCGTCGACGTCGCCGCCCTGCAGCGTGCGCCGCACGATGTCGATGGCCGCCATCTTGCGGTCGAGCAGCTCGTCGCGGGTGAGGACCTGGTAGCCGGCGTCGCGCTCGGCGTCGTTGGCGTAGGCGGGCGGGAACAGCCGGCGCAGGTGGGGCTCGTCGGTGGAACCCGAGAGCTGGTCGTGGAGCTCGTCGACGAGCTCGCTGATCAGCAGCTGCTCGTTGGAACGGAGGCTGATCCGATAGCGGCCGGCGCCCCGGCGGTCGATGCGGGGCATCGGCCTAGTCCTGCTGGAGGGTGGCCCAGAGGGCGTGCTCGTGGAGGCGGAACACGTCGAGCTCGGCCTTCTCGCGGGTGCCCGTGGACACCACCGCCTTGCCCTCGTAGTGCACCTGGAGCATCAGCTTCTCGGCGACCTCGAGGGGATAGCCGAACAGCTTCTGCAGCACGAAGGTGACGTAGTTCATCAGGTTGATCGGGTCGTTCCACACGATGACCACCCACGGGCGGTCGGGATCGACGTCCGTGTCACCCACCGGTCGATCGACTTCGACCGGAGCAACCTCAAGCGGCAGTGAGCCGACGGTCGGCATCACCCTCCATTGTCGCACGCGACAACCCGAAATCGCCCCCTCCGGGCTCGGACAAACCGAGTCGGACGTCGAGGACGGCGATCCACACCAGCGCGGACCCCAGCACGTGCAGCCCGACCAGCAGCGCCGGCACCCCGGAGAAGTACTGGGCATAGCCGATCGTGCCCTGGGCGACGATCACGCCGACCAGCCACTCCAGCCGCTTCACCACCGGCGGCTCGGCGTCGCCCCGACGGGCCCGGAACACCACGTGCAGGGTGATTCCCAGGAACAGGAGCACCGAGACGCCGTGGACGCGGACCACGGATTCGAGGTCGAAGCCCAGCCGGTTGGCGGCCTCGTCGCCGGCGTGGGGGCCCGACCCGGTGACGACCGTGCCGGTGACGATCACCGCGGCGGCCATCGCCACCAGTGCGTCGCACAGCCGGCGGAGCCCGGGCGTGACCAGCAGGCGACGGGCCGGGACGGCGCCCGGGTCGGAAGCCGCGCCGGACGCCGGCACCGCGGCCGAGCCCGCGCCGGCGTCGACCGGGGAAGCCGCTCCCGGGGCCAGGGCTGCGGCCAAGTCGGGGCCGGCGCCGGCGTCGCCTGCGACAGAAGCCAGCGCCACGTCCTCGCCCGCCTTGTGGTGGAGCACCAGGGCGTTCCACACCGCGCCCAACGACAGGAGGAAGTGCACCATCACCGACTTGGGCGTGAGGTGGAGCCACACGACCGCCGCTCCCACCAGGGCGTTGGCGAACACCCACGCCGGGAGGCCCAGCGACCAGCGGAACAGGTCGCGCCGGTACGGCCGCCGCTTGCGGGCGCCGATCACGGCCACCGCGGTGAACAAGCCGACGACGCCCGTGACCAGCCGGTTGCCGAACTCGACGAGCCCGGCGCCGTCGGACGCGTCGTGGGGGACGAAGCTGTCGGGCTCGCAGTTGGGCCACGTGGAGCAGCCCAGGCCCGAGCCCGTGAGGCGGACGCCCGCCCCGGTCACCATGATGAAGACCAGCGAGGCCAGCGTCACCAAGGTGATGCGGCGGAAGGTCGTGGGGGAGACGGTGAGGGAGATGGCCTCCGACCTTATGCGGGCCGTCCCGCGCGGACCCACCTGGCCTGGCGGAAACGGGCGGTCCTAGGCTGCGCCGAAGTGTCCGTGACAGAGCTGTCCGCCTCCCCCCTTGCCGCGCCGACGTCGTGGCGCCGCACCATCGGCTCCTATGTCGCGTTGACCAAGCCGCGCATCATCGAGCTGCTCCTGGTCACGACGGTGCCCACCATGATCGTGGCCGAGCGTGGCCTCCCGTCCGTGTGGCTGATGGCGGCCACCGTGATCGGCGGCACCCTGTCCGCCGGCGGGGCCAACGCCATCAACATGTACGTCGACCGCGACATCGACAAGGTGATGGACCGCACCAAGAAGCGGCCCCTGGCCCAGGGCGCCATGTCGCCCCGGGCCGCGCTCACCTTCGCCATCAGCCTCGAGGTGGTCGCCTTCGCCTTCCTGTGGGGCACGGTCAACCTGCTGTCGGCCGTGCTGGCGCTGTCGGCCTGCCTCTTCTACGTGTTCGTCTACACGCTGTGGCTGAAGCGCACGTCGAGCCACAACATCGTGATCGGCGGCGCCGCCGGTGCGGCCCCGGTGCTGATCGGCTGGTCGGCGGTCACCAACACGCTCGACTGGCCGCCGGTGGTGCTCTTCGCCGTGATCTTCTACTGGACGCCGCCGCACTTCTGGGCGCTGGCGATCCGCTACCGCGACGACTACGCGAAGGCCGACGTGCCGATGCTGCCGGTCGTCGCCTCGCTCCGGACCACCGCTACCCGGATCCTGCTCTACACCCTGTTGCTCGTCGGTCTCACGGTGCTCTTCGCCCCGGTGGCCGACATGGGCAACCTCTACCTCGGCGCCGCGCTCGTGCTCGGCGCCGTCTTCACCTGGTTCGCCGTGCGCCTCCTGCGGGATGGATCGCCGGCCGTGGCCATGCGGCTGTTCGGCTGGTCGATCACGTACATCACCCTGCTCTTCGGCGCCATGGCCGCAGACCAGTTGTTCTGAAAGTGGACCGTTGCCAGCGATTTCGTGGCCGGAGATTCCATGTGACTAGATTCCCGAGCCGAACCCGTTCCCAGCCCGTGGTGCGTTCATGACCGTGACCGAAGCTCCTCGCGACGTCCTCGACGCCGCCGCAGTCGACACCGAGCCCGTGTCACCGACCGGGCTCGCCGCACTGGTCGGTTCGGGCGATCCCCGGTCGATCGGAAAGCTCTACGTCGGCACCTCGCTCCTGTTCCTCCTCGTCGCCGGGGTAACCGGCGTCCTGGTGGGCTTCGAGCAGGTCGACATCGACCAGCCCGACAACATCCTCGCCAGCGACGTGCTGGCGCAGGTCGTCACCCTCCACAGCATCAGCGCGCTGTTCCTCGTGGTGCTGCCGCTGCTGCTGGGCCTGGCCCTGGCGGTCGTGCCGCTGCAGGTCGGCGCCTCGACGGTGGCCTTCCCCCGAGCGGCCGCCGCCTCCTACTGGGGCTTCCTGGTGGGGGCCGGCCTGATGCTGGCCGGCTACGTCGCCAACGGCGGGCCCTACGGCGGCGAGGTCGAGGGGGTGGGCCTGTTCGTGGCCGCCTTCGTCCTGCTGCTGGTGGCGCTGTCCACCGCGGCGGTCTGCGTGGCCACCACCGTGATCGCCCTGCGGGCGCCGGGCCTGTCGCTGCGGAACACACCGCTGTTCTCGTGGTCGATGCTGGTGGCCGGCACGATCTGGCTGCTGACCCTCCCGGTCCTGGCCGGCGTGATGGTGCTGGCCTACGTCGACCTCGAGTACGGCACGGCCGAGTTCCTCGGCGGGCCCGGTGGCCTCTACAACCGCATCGTCTGGGTGTTCTGGCAGCCGGCGGTCTACGCCTTCGCCATCCCGGCGCTCGGGATCATCGCCGACATCGTGCCGGTGTTCGCCCAGCGGCGGCTCAAGCGGCACGGCGGCGCCATGTTCCTCATCGGGGCGTTCGGCGTGCTGAGCTTCGGCGCCTGGGCCCAGGTGGGCCTGTCGGCGTTCGACTCGCCCGACACCCGGCCCTGGCTGTTCGAGCTGCCATGGATCGCGGTGAGCGTCGCCATCGTCCTGCCGGTGCTCGGCCTCCTCGGCCTGTGGTCGTCCACCCTGGCCGCCGGCAAGGTCCGGATGGCCAGCCCGCTGCTGTTCTCGCTGGGCGCCGGCGCCATGCTCCTCGTCGGGGTCGCCGCCGGCATCGCCACCTCGATCGAGGACCTCGATCTGGTGCTCACCACCTGGCAGTCGGCCCAGACCTACCTCGTGCTGCTGGCCGCGCTCACCGCCGGCTTCGGTGGCCTGGCCTTCTGGGCCCCCAAGCTCTACGGGAACCTGCTGCCCGAGAACACCGCCCGGCTGGTGGCCACGCTGCTGCCGATCGGCGCGTTCGTCCTGGCCGTGCCCTACGGCATCGCCGGGTTCCTCGACCAGCCCCGCCTGCTCGACGCAACCGAGACGGCCATCGCCGAGATCGACGAGGGCGGCACCGTCGAGACCCTCAACCGGGTCTCGTTCGTCGGTGGCGCCGTGGTCGTGGCGGCCGGGGTGCTCGGCATCCTCGCCGTCCTCGGGGCCCGTGCCAGCCGGCGCCAGGGCCCGGGCGACGATCCGTGGAGCGGCCACACGCTCGAGTGGGCCACCTCCTCGCCCCCGCCGGTCGGCAACTTCGCCACCCTCCCGGAGATCACCTCCGAGGCCCCGCTGTACGACGCACGCCACGGGGCGCTGCGTGACACCACGGAGGCGTCCGCCTGATGGCCGACACGACCGCCGCCGCTGCCGCCACGAGCACCGGCACCACCGAGCCCGGGCTCGAGGTCTTCACCGGCGCCCCGGCCCCGGAGCCCACCCGGCCCCGCGTGCTGCTGGTGGGCACGGCCTTCGCCGCCGGCGCCGCCGCCGTGGCGGTGTGCGGCCTGGTGGCGCTGTACGCGCAGGTACGCACCCAGAGCCTCGCCTCCGAGGGCAGCTGGCTGCCCGAGGAGACGGTGATCCCGCTCACACCCGGCAACTTCGGCCTGCTCTCGCTGAGCATGTCGCTGATCACGGCGGCGTGGGCGGTCTACGCCCTGCGCAACGACGACCGGATCCACGCCTGGCTGGCCGTCGCCGTCACCATCGTCTTCGGCCTCTCGTTCGTCACCGACACCGCCTACCTGTGGCAGCAGTCGGGGCTGGTCGTCGGCGAGCAGCCGCAGGCCGTGCTGATCTACACGATCACCGGCGCCCACGTCGCGATGGCGGCGGTCGGGATGCTGTACCTGCTGGTCATGGGCTTCCGCTCGCTGGGCGGTCAGCTGACCGGCCGGGCCGCCGAGGGCATGGAGGCCGCGGCGCTGTTCTGGTACGTCACCGTCGCGGTCTACGCGGTGGTCTGGTACACGATCTACGTCACGAAGTAGGGCCCTGACTCATGATCACCACCGGCACCAAGTGGTTCTTCGGCCTGGGCGTCGTCACCCTGTTCCTGGCCGCGCTCTACGGGTGGACCACGGGCGGCAACGGGCTCGGCCCGCTGAGCGTCGGCTACAAGGGCGGCGTCGGCGACCACCTCGGCTACGGCATCCTGCTCGTCGCCGGGCTGCTCAGCATCGCCCAGGGCGTGGTCCTCACCGCCTGGCGCGACGCCGACCCGCAGGCGCAGGCGCAGCTCGTCCCGGGTGACGCCGTGCCGACCACCCGCCCGGCGGCCGCCAGCTACTGGCCGGCCGTCGCCGCCTTCGGCGCCGCCCTCGTGGTGGTGGGCCTGGTGTCGGAGCCCCTGCTGTTCGTCTTCGGGCTCATCGTGTTGGGGATCGTGCTGGTCGAATGGACGGTGCAGACGTGGGCCGACCACGCCACCGGCGACCCGGCCACCAACCGCCGCATCCGCAACCGGCTCATGAGCCCCATCGAGTTCCCGGTGGCCGGCGTGCTGATCGCCGCGGTCGTGGTGATCTCGTTCTCCCGGGTGTTCCTGTCGGCCTCGAAGGACGGTGCCGTGATCGGCGCCGGCGTGCTGGCGACGGTGGTCGTCGTCGTCGGCTGGCTGCTGGCCGCCCGACCCAAGCTCAGCGCCAACGTGGTGGTGGGCATGCTGCTGGTGGCCGCCGTGGCCGTGATCGGGCTGGGGGTCGCCGCCGGGGTCAACGGCCAGCGCGAGTTCCACCAGATCGGCGAGGAAGAAGTGGAAGGCGAGCATTGATGACCACCCGTCCGTCCCGCCCCCGCCGGTCGCCGGTCCGCCGGGCCCTCGGCCTGGCGCCGGTCGGCTCGCTGCTGTTCCTGGCCGCCTGCGCCTCGGACGCGCCGCAGGACACGCTCGAGCCCGAGGGCCCGATCGCCCGCACGATCGACAACCTGGTCAACCCGGTGTTCCTGGTGGCCGGCGTGGTGTTCCTCCTCGTCGAGGTGGGCACCGTGCTGCTGGTCCGGAAGTTCCGGCTGCGTCCCGGCCAGGACCCCGACGAGCTCCCGGCCCAGACGCACGGCAACACCAAGCTGGAGCTGGCCTGGACGATCGCCCCGGCCGTGCTGCTGGCCGTGATCGGCCTGGCCACCGTGGTCACGCTGTTCGAGGTGGAGGCCGCGGCCGACGACGCCGAGATGAGCGTCACCGTGATCGGCCAGCAGTGGTGGTGGGCGTACGAGTACGACCTCGACGGCGACGACAAGCCCGACATCATCACCGCCAACGACCTGGTCATCCCGTCCGGCACCGCGGTGAAGCTCAACATCGAGTCGCGCGACGTCATCCACTCGTTCTGGATCCCCAAGCTCAACGGGAAGAAGGACGCCGTCCCCGGCCGCACCCACGAGCTGACCGTCGAGTCCGACGAGCCCGGCACCTTCGTGGGCCAGTGCACCGAGTACTGCGGCCTGTCCCACGCCTACATGCGCCAGCGGCTGGTGGCGCTCGACGAGGCCGACTACGAGGCCTGGGTCGAGAACCAGCTCGAGGACGCCGAGATGCCCACCGAGGAGCAGGCCGCCGCCGGCGCCGAGGTGTTCTCCGGCACCTGCTCGCGCTGCCACCTGGCCCGTGGCATCAACGACGACCTGTACGAGGAGCAGGGCAACGGTGACGACCTCGTCTCCGGCCCCGGCCCCGACCTCACCCACTTCGCCACCCGCGGCGCCTTCGCCGGGGCGATCTTCGACCTGTGGGAGACCGACGACCCGGCCGGCATCGTCCAGTACGACGAGATCGGCGGGACGCTCGACACCGAAGCCCTCGAGGCCTGGCTGCGCAACCCGCCCGAGGAGAAGCCGATGGCACCGGCCGATCCCGAAGAGGGCGGCGTGGGTCGTGGCATGCCGAACCTGAACCTGACCGAAGAACAGATCGACCAGCTGGTCGCCTTCTTCGAGACGCTCGACTAGGAGCCCCTGAGCGATGGCGATCGTCGAACGACCCGCAACCCCCGCCCTCCAGCTGCCCGCCGGCCCGCAGGCCACGGCGCGGCCGCTCGGCGCCTTCACCCGCCCCAGCTCGACCGTCGGCTGGAAGAGCTGGCTGACCTCGGTCGACCACAAGCGGATCGGGATCATGTACGGGGCGTCCGCGCTCCTGTTCTTCATCCTGGGCGGCGTCGAGGCGCTGATGATCCGGGTGCAGCTCACCGCACCCGATAGCAAGCTCTACTCGGCCGACCTGTACAACCAGATCTTCACCATGCACGGCGTGACGATGATCTTCCTCGTCGTCATGCCGATGGGCGCCGCGTTCATGAACTACCTGATGCCCCTCCAGATCGGGGCCCGGGACGTGGCCTTCCCCCGGCTGAACGCGTTCTCCTTCTGGACGTTCCTGTTCGGTGGCCTGTTCCTGAACACCTCGTGGTTCCTGGGCGGTGGCGCGGACGGCGGCTGGTTCGCCTACGCGCCCAACACCAGCGTCACGTTCTCACCCAGCCACGGCATGGACTTCTACGCCCTGGGCCTGCAGATCACCGGCATCGCCTCGCTGGTCGGCGCCGTGAACCTGATCGTCACGGTGCTCAACATGCGGGCGCCCGGCATGACGCTGATGAAGATGCCGGTCTTCACCTGGATGTCGTTCGTGACCCAGCTGCTGCTGGTGTTCGCCCTCCCGGTGATCTCGGTGGCGCTGGTGCTGCTCACGCTCGACCGCACCTTCGACGCCAACTTCTTCAACGTCGAGGCCGGTGCCGACCCGCTGCTGTGGGAGCACCTCTTCTGGATCTTCGGCCACCCGGAGGTCTACATCCTGATCCTGCCCGCCTTCGGCGTGGTGTCCGAGATCATCCCGGTGTTCTCCCGGAAGCCGATCTTCGGCTACCCGTTCATGGTGTTCTCGGGCATCGCCATCGGCTTCATGGGCTGGGGCGTGTGGGCCCACCACATGTTCGCCTCCGGCATGGGGCCGATCTCGGTGGCGGCGTTCTCGATGTCGACGATGTTCATCGCCGTGCCCACCGGCGTGAAGATCCTCAACTGGCTCGCCACCATGTGGGGCGGCCGCATCAAGTTCACCACCCCGATGCTGTTCGCCATCGGCCTGGTCACGATGTTCACCATCGGCGGCCTATCCGGCGTCACCCACGCCGTGGCCCCGGCCGACACCCAACAGACCGACACCTACTACATCGTCGCCCACTTCCACTACGTGATCTTCGGCGGCGCCCTCTTCGCCTTCCTGGGTGGCTTCTACTTCTGGTGGCCCAAGGTGTTCGGCTACTTCCTGAACGACAAGGTCGGGAAGTGGCAGTTCTGGCTGACGCTCATCGGCTTCAACATGACCTTCGGCCCCATGCACATCCTGGGCCTCCAGGGCATGCCCCGCCGCCAGCACTCCTACAAGGCGGACTACGGCTTCGAGCTCTGGAACTACGTGGCCACCGTCGGCGCCTTCATCATCGCCCTGTCGATGCTGGTGTTCGGCTGGAACATCCTGCAGAGCTGGCGGTCCCACAAGGCCAACCCGGTCGAGCCCGGGCCCGACCCGTGGGATGCCCGCAGCCTCGAGTGGATGACGGCCTCGCCGGTGCCGACCCACAACTTCGACACCGTGCCCACCGTGTCGCACCTGGACGAGTTCTGGCACCGCAAGTACGCCGAGGACGAGACCGGCCGCGTGGTGCGGGTGAAGTCGTCCGAGGAGGTCGCCCAGAAGGGCGACGCCAAGAACGTCCACCTGCCCTCGCCGTCGTACTGGCCGATCGTGCTGGCCGCCGGCCTGCCGCTCATCGGCTACGGCCTCATGTTCCACCTCGGGTTCGCCGCGCTGGGCGCTGCCGTCGTTCTGCTGGCCGCCTACGGCTGGGGGCTGGAGCCGGCCGACGACCCGGAGGCCGCCCACGGCCACGGTCACGACGACGACGACAACCACAACGGTCGAGACGAGAGCGATGACGACGTGAGCGCATCTGCTGAGGAAGACCCGGTCGGGTCGCGTGTAGGAACGGCCGAAGCCGGCGAAGCTTCGGCTTCGGCAAAGGACGAAGGCAAGTCCAATGACTGACGTCGCGGTCGAGACCTCGCCGACGCTGGAGGCCGAGGAGCACCACGGCACCTCCACCGGCATCTCCAACGAGAAGCTGGCGATGTGGGTGTTCCTCGGCTCCGACTGCCTGCTGTTCGGCGCCCTGATCTCCACCTACCTGCTGGTCCGCCACCGCAGCGAGAGCGGCCCGGAGGCCCTGCGCGACCCGTCGCACGTGTTCGACATCCCGTTCACGTCGGTGTCGAGCTTCGTGCTGCTGATGAGCTCGCTCACCATGGCGCTGGCCGTGGGGGCGATCCACCGGGGCGACGTGCGCCGCTGCCAGGCCTTCCTGGCCACCACCGCCCTGCTGGGCGCCACCTTCATCGGCGGCCAGGTCTACGAGTTCACCGCCTTCTACAACGAGGGCCTGGGCTTCACCACCAACCTGTTCGGGTCGGCCTTCTACACCCTCACCGGCTTCCACGGCGTCCACGTGAGCGTGGGCATCATGTTCCTGATGTCGCTGGTGGTGATGTCGCTGAAGGGCAACCTCGGGCCCGACAAAGCCGAGACCGTCGAGATCTTCGGCCTGTACTGGCACTTCGTCGACATCGTGTGGATCCTCATCTTCACGATCGTCTACCTGATCCCCTGAGGGAGGCGAGCAGATGAGCAGCACCGACCTGCAGACCCACATCGGCACGCCCACCGAGCCGCACCACCAGGCGCACGAGCACACCCACCCGAGCGACTGGACGTACATCAAGATCGCCATCTTCCTGGCGATCGTGACCGCGGCCGAGGTGGCCACCTACATCTGGGACGACTGGTTCGAGGAGGCCGGCACCGGGGTGCTGATCGCCACCCTGTTCCCGATGATGATCGTGAAGTTCTTCGTGGTGTGCGGCTGGTTCATGCACCTGAAGTACGACAACCCGCTGTTCCGGCGCATCTTCGTGTTCGGGTTGGTGCTGGCGGTCCTCGTCTACACGGCGGCGTTGACGTCGATGCACGTCTTCGCCGACGCCGTCTGATCACGCCTCGACGACCTTCCACGACTCCAACGACTACTACGACGGCAGCGTGTCCCGCAGGTGCGCTGCCGTCGTCGCGTCCATGTCGTAGAGCCCGGGTGAGCGGGTCAGCGGCCCGATCCACGTGGAACCGGCGATGTCGACCCGGAAGGTGGCCAGGTCGACCCGGCGCTGGAACGGGCTCGACCGGACACGGGCGCTCTGGATGCGGTCGAGCGGCACCAGGTCGACCCGGTGGTGCAGCACCCCCGACGCCAGCGTCACCCGGTGGTCGTCGACGGCATGCCCGGCGCCCCGGTGGGCGGCGCGGCCCCACGGGACCGCCGCCAGCGCCAACGCCGCGGTGAGCCAGGCCGGCCCACCGAACACCAGCCCCGGCCCCAGCGCCCCCGGCAGCACCAGGGCGACGCGGCGGGCGACGGCCCGGCGGGCCGCGGCCGGGCCCCGGGGTTCGATGTCGGGGACCACCCAGTCGTTCCCCATCACCCGGGCGAGGAACGCCGGGATGTCGTCCCGGCGCAGCAGCGGCACGTGGACCACGGGCGAGGCGCCGTCGGTCGACGCCGCGGGGACCGCGGTGTGGAGCACCACCGACGTGAGGCCGAGGACGCGCCGCAGCGGGTTGTCGACCAGGGTCACCTGCTGGATGCGCCGCCGCGGCACCGACTGCTCGCGCACGTCGAGCAGCCCGGCCCGCACCTGGAGGTCGTCACCGCGGCTGGTCATCGTCCAGTTCCAGTCGCCGATGACCCGCATGAGCACCCGCAGCACGGTCGAGGCCAGGCCCACGCCCAGCAGCATGACCAGGATGGCGATGGCCTGCGTCGGCTCCTCCTGACCCGCCGCGGCGACCAGCCACGGGCCGGCCACCAGCACCAGCAGACCGAACAGGACGCCGGGCGCCTGGGTGATCGCCGACACGAGCAGGTCGGCGGTCGACATGCGGGCCAGCTCGTAGGCGAGGACCGGCGGGGGCGCGGCGTCGGCGGGTCCGTCGTGGGGACGGCCGCGCTCGCGGCGGTCGAGGACGAAGCGGCGCAGCGAGGTGGCGTCGTCGAGCGGCAGCAGGCGCAGCGCCACGGCGCCCGCCCCGCCCTCGCCGGCGGTCTCGATCCGCAGCGCGGCCAGCCGGAACACCTGGGCCAGCACGTTCTGGCGCAGGTCGACCTGCTGCACGCGGCTGTAGGGCACCACCCGGTGGCGACGGCGCAGGACGCCGTCGTCGAGCTCGAGGTGGGTGTCGGTGAGCGTGTAGGTGCGGAACCACCAGCCGATCACCCGCGGACCGAAGAGCAGGAACGGGATGGTGGCCATGCCGGGGTCGAGCAGGCTGCCGGACGACTCCGCCGGACCGGCCCAGCGGGTGAGCAGCTCCAGCAGCGTCGACCCGACCAGGGCCGCCAGCTCGATGCCGACGGTGAGCGGGCTGGTCCGCCGGGCCACCCCCATCGGCGGGGCCGCCTCCTGCAGGTACCCGGTCGGCAACACCCCGCCGGCGGGTGGCCGCGGGCCCGCGTCGATCCCGGGCGGCGGGGGTGGCGGTAGCGGTGCTGGCGGGGGCGGTGGGTCAGACGGTGTCGTCGACACCGGCTCGGTCCAGCAGGTGGTGGCGCAGGCGGGTGGCGTCGTCGGCGTGGAGGCCGGGGATGTGGGCGTCGGTGGTGGCCGAGGCCGTGTGCACCACCAGCTGGGTGAGGCCGAACGCCCGGTCGAGCGGGCCGCGCTCGAGGTCGATCTGCTGGATCCGCCGGTACGGGATGGAGGACGACGCCCGGAACACGACGCCGTGGCGCAGCTCCAGGGCCTGCGGGCCGTCGTGCCAGCGCCAGCTGCGCCACTGCAGGCGGGCGGCCACCACGCCGACCGGCACCCCGACGACCGCCACCACCAGGCCCACCCACCAGGGGCCCTCCACGAACAGCAGCCCGACCACCACCACGACCCCGAGCACCACACCCATGGCCGCGGCCATCAGGGCCCAGAGCGACCGGGCCCGGGGGTCGAGAGCGCTGCCCGCACTGCTGGCACCACTGCCCGCGCTGTCCGTGCCGTCCACCGGCCCAGTCTCGCAGCGTGGAGTGGGTTAGCGGTCGGGCT
>Ga0272482_10000488_pt1 | contig 12324 bp, 10 predicted proteins | sample RVTome_8_FD_192427 | JGI IMG/M metagenome (GOLD analysis project Ga0272482, IMG submission 192427) | Soil microbial communities from uranium-contaminated site in the Upper Colorado River Basin, Wyoming, United States - RVT160D0 (version 2) ...
TGCGGCTGGGGACCTGGCGGAGTTCCTGACCGCCCTGTGGTCGATCGACACGACCGACGGCCCGCCGCCGGAGTGGAGCAACGGCTTCCGTGGCTGCGACCTGGCCGACCCGCGTGACTCGCCGGTGGTGGCGTCGCGGATGGCGGACCGCATCGACGCGCTGGAGGGAACCCTCGACACGGCGCCGATCCGCGCCGTGTGGGCCGAGGCGCTGGCGACCCCGGTGTGGCCGCACGCCCCGGTGTGGGTCCACGGCGACCCGGCGCCGCCGAACCTCCTCGCCGACCCGGCCACCCACCGCCTGACCGCGGTGATCGACTTCGGCACCACGGCCGTCGGCGATCCCGCCGTGGACCTGATCGCCGCCTGGACCCTGCTGGATCCCGAGAGCCGCGCGGTGTTCCGCGCCAAGTCGGAGGTGGACGACGACACGTGGACGCGCGGTCGTGGCTGGGGCCTGTCCGCCCTGCTCCCGGCCGTGGACACGGTCAACACCGAGACGGTGGCCGCACTGGAGAACCTACTGACCGATCGCTAATGCGATTCGAGTAGTTCCGGTGCGTCTTCCAGGTGGGACAGGCCGTTCCACGAGAGGCTGACCAGGTGGGCCACCACCTGTTCCTTCTTCGGCTTGCGGACGTCCAGCCACCACTGGCCGGTGAGCGCCACCATGCCGACCAGGGCCTGGCTGTACAGCGCGGCCAGCTTGGGGTCGTAGCCGCGATGGCTGAACTGCACGCCGAGGATGCTCTCGACCTGGGAGGCGATGTCGTTGAGCAGCGAGGAGAACGTGCCGGTCGACGAGGCGACCGGCGAGGCGCGGACCAGGATCCGGAACCCGTCGGCCGAGCTCTCCACGTAGTCGAGCAGCGCGTGGGCCGCGCGTTCCAGCAGCATCCTGGGATGCGCGTCCTCCGCGAGCGCGGACGTCATCTCGGTGAGCAGGTAGTGCATCTCCCGGTCGACGACGACCGCGTACACGCCTTCCTTGCCGCCGAAGTGCTCGTAGACGACCGGCTTGGACACGTTGGCCCGGTGCGCGATCTCCTCGACGGACGCGCCGTCGAAGCCCTTCTCCGCGAAGAGCGACCGCGCAACGTCCAGTAGCTGCTGCCGTCGTTCCTCACCTGTCATCCGTACGCGCGGCGCAGGCGCCTCCCCGCGTCGAGGAGGCGCCGTGCGTGCACGTTCCCGCCGCCTGACCGCCATTTCAGTCACCCTACGGGCAACCACCGACAGCGCGTGGGCGATTAGTCGCCTGTCGTCCGGATCGCGGCAGGAAACTCAAGCTTCCGCGCCGGCCGAGATCTTGGCGAGGCGTGCCTGCGTCGGCCAGCGGACGCTGTGCACCCAGCCGAACTTCTCGAACGCCCAGATGATGCGCGCCGACGTGTCGATCTGGCCCTTCTTGACGCCGTGCCGGGCGCAGGTCGGGTCGGCGTGGTGCAGGTTGTGCCACGACTCGCCGAAGGACAGGATCGCGAGCGGCCACACGTTGGCTGCCTTGTCCCGCGACACGAAGGGCCGGTCGCCGATCATGTGGCAGATCGAGTTGGTCGACCAGGTGACGTGGTGCAGGATCGCGACCCGCACGAGGCCGGCCCAGAAGAACGCGGTCAGTGCGCCCCACCACGACCAGGTGATCAGCCCGCCGAGCAGCGCCGGCAGCCCGAGCGAGAGCACGGTCCAGAGCGCGAACAGGTTGTTCACCCGCACGATGTCCTTGTCCGCCAACAGGTCCGGCGCGAAGCGCTCCTTGTTGGTGAGGCTGCGGTCGAACACCCAGCCCATGTGCGCGTGCCAGAAGCCCTTGGTGAGCGCGACCGGCCCGGTGCCGTACAGCCACGGCGAGTGCGGGTCGCCCTCCTTGTCGGAGAACGCGTGGTGGCGGCGGTGGTCGGCGACCCAGATGATCGGCGGCCCCTGCATGGCCATCGAGCCCGCGATCGCGAGGAAGATCTTCAGCGGTCGCTTGGCCTTGAACGACCCGTGGGTGAAGTACCGGTGGTAGCCGACGGTCACGCCGTGGCCGGTGAAGTAGAAGAACGCGAACGCGAGGATCACGTCCACCCACGACAGGCCCCAGCCCCAGGCCAGTGGCACCGCCGCGATGAGCGCCGCGAACGGCACCAGGATGAAGATGTACACGCCCAGCTGGACGTAGTTCTTCCGGTGGCCAACCGTGACCGGCTTCGGTCCCTTGGCGGCCGCGGAGCCGCCCGATGTCTCCTCGAGGGTCGTCGTCATCCCTAGCTACCCCGTCTTTCGTACTACTTAGGCCATCCTCGCCTACGGAACCGTAACTTACGTCTTCAATGAACCAGCCGAAGCCGCGACTCTGCCACCCGCGTGATCCAGGTCACACCCATTCGGACGCGCTTCCGTCCATTCGGCTGGGTACCACTGCCCCGTGGCGGCCATGCATGCCACGATGTTCATCCGTGGGCGTGAAACACCGTCCTCGGTCCGCCGTGGTGTAAAGGCAGCACCTCAGATTTTGGTTCTGATGGTCCAGGTTCGATCCCTGGCGGCGGAGCTGCTCGCGCCCCGCGGGCAGCGCGGTTCGGGTAGCACGAAGGTGGACAGCCAGACGTGGACGGCGAGCGGGACGACCACCGGGACGGGACGGACCGACCCGCGTTGGACGATCGCTCCGACGCGTGGCTTGTCGGTCGCGCGCGTGAGCTGCTCGCGATCACCCAGGCCGGCGACCGCGCCGACCTCTCCCGCCACACCGAGGAGATGGACCGGCTGCTCGCGCAGGCACGCCAGCGCGGCGAGCCACGCATGGTCGGCCAGCTGATGCGTGCCGCGACCGTCATCCGGGTGGTCGACTCCGAGTCCGCGGAGACCGCCGGCGACATGGTCGAGGAGTTCGTCGCGCACGCCCGCCGGCACGGGCTGCTGGTGCTGCAGGCCGACGCGCACGCGCTGCGCGGCCTGCGCCTGCTGCTCGTCGGCAAGGAGGACGACGCGCTGTCGGAGATCGCCGTCGGCCTCGCCATGCTCGACGAGAAGATCGCACCGGACGTGATGTTCGGGGCCCGCGTGTGGCACGTGCTGATGGCGTCGACGCTCATGGACATCGGCACCGTGCTCGGCCAGCTCGGCGTGTACGAGACCGCCGACCAGGTGATGAAGAAGGCGAACCGGCACATCCAGAGCGGCGCCGGCTCCCACGACATCTCCATGCACCTGCTCACCCGCACCCGACTGCAGCTCGGCTGGGGCCTGCGCCTGGAACGGGCCGGCGAGGACGCCGAGGCGGCCACCCACTTCGCGGAGGCGGCCGCGATGGCCGCCGGCATCGAGCTGCCGTTCAGCCAGTCGATGTTCCGGCGGCGGACCGACCTGTCCGCCGCCGACCAGGTCGCGGTGATCGGCGCCGCGCACGCGCTCGCGAGCCCATCCCGCGACCACCTCGACCGGCTGTACGGGCTGCTGGAGACCGCGCCGCAGCGGGAGCTGATCTTTGTCGGCATCGCGCTCGCCCGCTGCCTGGAGAGCGACGGCTACCTCGAGGAAGCCGTCGAGGCCCTCGGTGACGTGCAGAAACGCCTGCACAGCACCACGTCGGAGCAGGGCCTGTACCTCTGCCTGATCCGCGAGTTCGCCCGGCTGTCCTCCTACGGCAGCGACGAGGACGCCGGCGACCGGACGGTCAGTGCGCTACAGATGTACGTCGCCGAGCTGGAGCAGCAGCTGTCGGAGATGCGTGCCTCGCGCATCTCGACACTGGAGACGCGGCGCGAGCACGAGCGGCTGTCCCGCAAGCACGGCACGGTCGCGCGACAGGCGCTGCAGGACCCGCTCACCGGGCTACCCAACCGGCGCGCGCTCGACGAGCGGCTGGCGGAGCTGGCCACGCAGGTCGGCGAGAAGCCGCTCGCGATCGCGCTCGTCGACCTGGACGGGTTCAAGGCCGTCAACGACCGGATGTCCCACGCCGACGGCGACGACGTGCTACGGGTGATCGCCAGCACCGTCCGGGACACGCTGCGCGGCTCGGACATGGTCGCCCGCTACGGCGGCGACGAGTTCATCGTGCTGCTGCCCGGCGCCCCGCTGACCCCGGCGGCCGCCGCGCTGCGCAGGGCCGCGGTCGCCGTCGACGGGCTGCCCAAGGACCTCTCCCACGGCGTGACCCTGTCGGTCGGCGTCGTGTCGCTGCGGCCGGGTGAGTCGGCGGCCCGCGCGCTCGCTCGCGCGGACGCCGCGATGTACCAGGCGAAACGTGGCGGTGGCAACGATGTCGTCGCCATCGCCGAGGAGGAAACGGACACCGAGGAGTCCTCGGACGATGGCGCTGCCGACCCCGCGTGGGTGCTCCCGGAGGCAACGTAGGATCGAAATCCGGGCCGGACGGCCGGCCCGGAATCGATCACGCGCCAAAGGGAGACGGCTGATGCCGGAGAGCTCTACCGGGCTCGGAGAAGTCAGCACGATCATTCTCGCCGCAGGTGAGGGCACCAGGATGCGTTCCGCGACGCCGAAGGTGCTGCACCGGCTGGCCGGCCGCTCGCTCGTCGAGCACGCCGTCCGGGCCGCCGCCGGGCTCGGCCCGGCGCGGATGGCGGTGGTCGTCGGGCACGGCCGGGACGCGGTCACCGAGCACCTCGCCGAGGTCGGCAAGTCGCTCGACACGACCGTCACCGTCGCCGTGCAGGAGGAGCAGCACGGCACCGGGCACGCGGTTCGCTGCGGCCTCGACGAGCTGCCAGGCGATCTCACCGGAACCGTGCTGGTCACCTACGGCGACGTGCCGCTGCTCGACACGATCACACTGTCCGCGCTGCTCGCCGAGCACGCCACCGCCGGCAACGCCGTGACGGTGCTCACCGCGCAGGTCGCGAACCCGACCGGCTACGGCCGGATCGTCCGGGAGTCCGACGGCGGCGTCGCCGCGATCGTCGAGCAGAAGGACACCACGCCGGAGCAGGCGGCCATCACCGAGATCAACTCGGGCGTGTACGCGTTCGACGCGGCCGTGCTGGCCGACGCGTTGTCGCGGCTGTCCACCGACAACGCGCAGGGCGAGCAGTACCTCACCGACGTGCTCGGCATCGCCAGGGGCGACGGGCACCGCTGCGGCTCCTGGACGTGCTCCGACCCGTGGCTCGTCGAGGGCGTCAACGACCGGGTGCAGCTGGCCGCGCTTGGCGCGGAGCTGAACCGGCGGCTCACCGAGCAGTGGATGCGCGCTGGCGTGACCATGGTCGACCCGGCCACCGTCTGGCTGGACGCCGGCGTCGAGCTGGCCAAGGACGCGGTCATCGAGCCGAACGTGCAGCTGCGTGGCGCCACCACGGTCGGCGAGGGCGCGGTCGTCGGCCCGGACACCACCCTCACCGACGTGCACGTCGGCGCGGGCGCGACGGTGATCCGCACCCACGGCAGCGACTCGCGGATCGGCGCGGGCGCCAACGTCGGGCCGTTCGCCTACCTCCGGCCGGGGACCGTGCTGCACGACAGCGGCAAGATCGGCACCTTCGTCGAGGTCAAGAACTCCGAGATCGGCAAGGGCACCAAGGTCCCGCACCTGTCCTACGTCGGCGACGCCACCATCGGCGAGTACTCCAACATCGGCGCGGCAAGCGTCTTCGTGAACTACGACGGCGTCACCAAACGCCGCTCCACCGTCGGGTCCTATGCCCGCACCGGCTGCGACAACATGTTCGTCGCGCCGGTCAACGTCGGCGACGGCGCGTACAGCGGCGCGGGCGCCGTGCTGCGCGACGACGTGCCACCCGGCGCGCTCGCCGTGTCCGCGGGTTCGCAGCGCAACATCGAGGGTTGGGTGCTGCGCAAGCGGCCGGGCACGCCCGCGGCGGACGCCGCCAGGCGCGCACTGGGCATCACGTCCGATTCGGCGGAGGAAAACTCATGAATGCCAAGTCCGGGACGCCCAAGAAGAACCTGATGTTCTTCTCCGGCCGCGCGCACCCCGAGCTGGCGGAGGAAGTCGCCAAGCACCTGAACGTGTCGATCACCCCGCAGTCGGCCTACGACTTCGCGAACGGTGAGATCTTCGTCCGGTTCGAGGAGTCGGTGCGTGGCTGCGACGCGTTCGTCATCCAGAGCCACTGCGAGCCGATCAACCAGTGGGTGATGGAGCAGCTGATCATGGTGGACGCGCTCAAGCGCGCGTCGGCCAAGCGGATCACCGTGATCATGCCGTTCTACCCGTACGCGCGGCAGGACAAGAAGCACAAGGGCCGCGAGCCGATCTCCGCGCGCCTCATCGCGGACCTCTTCAAGACCGCGGGCGCCGACCGGATCATGACGGTCGACCTGCACACCGCGCAGATCCAGGGTTTCTTCGACGGTCCGGTGGACCACCTGTTCGCGCAGACGCTGCTCGCGCGGTACGTGAAGGAGAAGTACGCCACCGAGAACGTCACGGTCGTCTCGCCGGACGCCGGCCGCACCAAGCTGGCCGAGAAGTGGGCCGACGACCTCGGCGGCGTGCCGATCGCGTTCATCCACAAGACACGGGACCCGTTGCGCCCCAACGAGGTCGTCGCCAACCGGGTGGTCGGTGAGGTCCGCGACCGGCTGTGCGTCGTGATCGACGACATGGTCGACACCGGCGGCACCATCGCGAAGGCCGTCGACCAGCTGCTGTCCGAGGGCGCCGCCGACGTGGTGGTCGCCGCGTCCCACGGCGTGCTGTCCGGCCCGGCGCCGGAGCGGCTGTCCTCGTGCGGCGCGCGGGAGGTCGTGTTCACCAACACGCTGCCCATCCCGGACGAGAAGCGGTTCGGCTGCCTCACCGTGCTGTCCATCGCGCCGCTGCTCGCGCGCGCCATCCAGGAGGTCTTCGAGGACGGCTCGGTGACGAGCCTGTTCGACGGCAACGCCTGAGCCGGCGTCAGCGGTTTGTGAGGTTCCGGCCGCCAGACTGTGCGCGGTAGGTGACACCCACCGCGGACGGCCCCCGACGTCCGCCCGCGGTGCCTGCCGCGCCACCGCTCTCGGCGCGGCGGGCACCGCGGTGGGAAAAAGGACCCCGCCGCTGTTGCGCGATTCGGCCGCGTAGACTATCCGGGTTGCCTCGGCGAGGGCGGACGCTCCTGCGTCCGGCGTGATCGACGCGGCGGCTTGACTGCCGCGCGCTCAACACCCGTCGCCGCAGGTCGCCGCCGCCCCCAAGGTTTTCGTTCAGCAAGGAGTGCACCACCGTGTCCGAGGTCCGTCTCGCCGCCGAAGCCCGTACCGAGTTCGGCAAGGGCGCCGCGCGCCGCACCCGTCGCGCCGGCAAGATCCCCGCGGTGCTCTACGGCCACGGCTCCGACCCGAAGCACCTGGCTCTGCCGGCGCTCGAGTTCGCCCGCGTGGTCCGTGAGCACGGCCAGAACGCCGTGCTGACGCTCGAGATCGACAGCGCCAGCGAGCTCGCGCTCACCAAGACCGTCACCACCCACCCCATCAAGAACTACATCGAGCACGTCGACCTGCTGCTGGTCAAGCGCGGCGAGAAGGTCAGCGTCGAGATCCCGGTCCTGGTGACCGGCGACGCCTCGCCGGGCACGCTCGTCACGCAGGACCTCACCACCCTCGAGGTGTCGGTCGAGGCGCTGCACATCCCCGACCAGGTCGAGCTGTCCATCCAGGACGCGGCCGCGGGTCTGCAGGTCTTCGCGAAGGACGTCGCGCTGCCGGCCGGCGCCGAGCTGGTCACCGACCCGGACGCGCTGGTGATCGCGGTGAACGTGGCCCCGACCGCCGAGGACCTCGAGGGCGACACCGAGACCGCGGAGGCGCCCGCCGCGACCGACGAGGCCGACGCGCCCGCCGAAGAGTCCACCGAGGACTGAGAAGTTCGCACGACCGGGCGGTTCCCTTTCGGGGCCGCCCGGTTAGCGTTTCGGCATGGTTTCCCCCACTGATGACCCGGTCCTGGTTGTCGGCCTCGGCAACCCGGGGCCGCGCTATGTCGCCAACCGGCACAACGTGGGTTTTCTCGTGGTCGACGAGCTGGCGGCCCGCATCGGCGGCAAGTTCAAGGGGCACAAGGGCGGCGCCGACGTGCTGGAGGGCAGGCTCGCCGGCAGGCGGGTGGCGCTCGCGAAGCCGCGCTCGTTCATGAACGTCTCCGGCGGGCCGGTGGTGGCCACCGCCCGTTTCTACAAGGTCGAGCCGGCGAACATCATCGTCGTGCACGACGAGCTGGACATACCGTTCGCAACCGTGCGCCTGAAGCTCGGCGGCGGCGAGAACGGCCACAACGGTCTGCGCTCAATTTCCAAATCCCTCGGTACCCGCGACTACCTCCGAGTACGGTTCGGCATCGGACGGCCGCCTGGGCGGATGGACCCGGCCGACTTCGTGCTGCGGGACTTCTCGGCGACCGAACGCAAGGAGCTGGCGTTCAGCGTCGACCACTGCGCCGACGCGGCAGAGGCTCTGGTCGGCAAGGGCCTGGAGGCGGCGCAGAACCTCTTCCACACCCGGTAGGAGAGGCATGGACGTACCACTGACCCCGATCGTCGTCGACGTGGTGACCTTCGACCGCGCCCCGTTGGGTCGCCGCGGTTACAACGAGGACCAGGTCGACGACTTCCTCGATCGTGTGCAGGCCGCGCTCGCCGGCGAGGACCCGCTCTCGTCGAAGGATGTGCGAGAGGTCGAGTTCGACGCAGCGCCGCTGATTCGCCGTGGGTACAACGAGGACCAGGTCGACGAGTTCCTGGATCTCGTTGTCGAGGAGCTGGGGCGTCGGGAGGAGTTGCGGTTCGGCTCCCCGCCTTCCGGGCCGACGCCGCCGCCTGCGCCTGCGATTGCTCACGCGCCCACGCATCTGCGTCCGGTTGCGCCGGCGCATCCGGTGCCGTCGGGTTCGCCGGTGCCGCCGGTTTCGCCTGCTGAGCGGACGAGTCCGTTGCCCGCGCAGCCCCGCGCTGGCGCCCGGCCGCCGGCTGGGGACGCCTCCGGCCCCCCGAAATCCAGCGTAACGACCAGCACCGACAAAACCGGTGCCCATCCACGGCACGAAAGTCCCATTGGCTCGGGTTCGCGGCAGGGGAAGGCTCCGGCGCCACAGAGCGAGTCCGGCCAGCCGGCATCGCGGGAAGCCGGCAGGCGGGCAGCGGCCTCGCCCAGCCAGCGATCAGCAGCGACGCCAACAGACTCGGCCGAACCCGCCCAGCGCTCGGCGCCCGGGCAGCCCGCTGCCCCGCCCGCCCCAGCAAGCAAGGCAGGCCAGGCCCAGCGAGCAGCTGCTGGCGCTGGGCACACCCCCGCCGCGCCCGCAGAGCGGGCAGCCTCAGAAGCAGGGGCTCAGCCACCCTCCGCCTCGGGTCAATCCCCCATCGCCGAACCGGCCTCGCCGGCTGACCAGCCCGCAACGGCTGCGGCCAGCCGCGACAGCGGCACTCAGCCACCGGCCGCACTCAGCCAGCCCTCATCGGAGCCAACGACTCCGCCAGCGCACGAGGCTGATGCCCAGCCAGCCTCCCCGGCTCCGGCCGCGGCCTCGCTACCCTCCGGCCAAGCAACCCACGGCGCTGATGCCCAACCCGCCTCCTCGGGCCAGACCGCGGCTTCATCGCCCGCCGCTCACGGAGCTGACGCCCAGCTAGCCACCTCAAGCCAGGCCGCGGCCTTGCCGCGCGCCGGGCAAGCAACCCACGGCGCTGATGCCCAGCCAGCCTCCCCGGGCCAGACCCCCACCACCGAGCCAGCAGCCCGCGAAGCGGATGCGGGGCCAGCCACGACGGATGGCTTCGCCTCGTCGGCCAGTCGGCCGACGAGCCCCGAGGGCGGCGCCCAGCCATCGGCCGCATCCGGCCGACCATCAGCTCGGCCGACGACTCCGCCATCCAGCGAGGCAGCCGCCGAGACCGATGGTCGATCCTCGGCCAGTGGCTCGTCCTCGCCGGCAGCTCACGAGGTCGCCCCAGGCCCCGCCGAGGCGGCAGGCGGTGGCGCTGGCAGTCAGTCATCGGCTCGGGTTGGGCGGTCTGCTGAGTCGGACGCTGAGCCGGCAGACGAGGCCGCCGGTGTTCTGGCCCAGCCCCTCGACACGCATCCCGATGACTCTGCTGGAGCCAACGGTCAGCTGGCCCAGCTCGCCGCTCAACTGGCCCCCGCCGCGCCGGAGCCCGAGCCCGTCATCGAGGAGACCGAGCCCCAGAGCCACCTTGCCGCTCACACGCCTACCCAGCCCATGCGGCCCGCGCCGGCCGAGGTGCTGGTTCCTCGGCCCGACAACACCCCGGCCTGGCGGGATGCCGAGCAGCTCGCCCTTCCCCTACCGCCCGCCCCGCCCGGCGAGCGGGGCTACCGGCCGGGTGACGTCGAGCGGTTCACGCAACTGCTGGCCGACATGTTGGACAGCACGGACGCGCCGGACCCCGGCGCGTTGGCCGATCTCAAGCTGTCGCGCACCTTCTTCGTCGGGCAGGGGTATCACGTCGGGGTCGTGGACGCCATGAAGACCGCGTGGCTGGAGGAGCTGCACCGCCGGGAGCTATGACGCTTCTTTGATCGACTCGGCGAGTTGCTCGCCGGCGGCGGCTCGGCGGAGCTTGCCCGACGGGGTCTTCGGCAGCGTGCCGGCCGGCAGCACGAGCACGGCGGACGGTCGGGCGTTGACCGCTTCGAAGACTCGGGCGCCGATCTCCTTGCGCAGCACCTTCACCTTGTCGGCATCCCCGGCCAGGCGGGACTCGACGACCACGGCGAAGCGTTCGCGGCGGGTGCCGGCATCCAGGCGGACCGCTACGGCGTTGCCGGCGCGGACGCCGTCCACGGAGGTGGCCGCCCGCTCGATGTCCGTCGGGTAGATGTTGCGGCCCGCCAGGATGATCACGTCCTTCGCGCGGCCGCAGATGACGATCTCGCCGTCGACCAGATAGCCGAGGTCGCCGGTCGGCAGCCAGCCCTCGGCGTCCTGTGTGGCCAGTGGGCCGTCGACCGTCAGGTAGCCGGGGGTCACCGACGGGCCGCGGACCTGGATCTCGCCGACCTCGCGTTCCGCACGCACGGAACCGTCGTCCACCGAGACGATCCTGGCCTCGAAGCCGTCAAGGGGCGGGCCGAGGATGGCGAACGTGCGCACGTCCGGCTCCGGCGTGTCCGGGGACACCGGGACGGCGCGGTTCTCCGACTCGAGCGCGTTCGCGTCCAGGTAGTCCAGTCGCAGGCCGATCATGGGGCGGGCAAAGGAGATCGCGAGCGTGCCCTCCGCCATGCCGTACGCCGGGAACACGCATTCGGCCGGCATCTTGAAGCGGGCTCCCGCTTCCACGAAGGCCGCGACGGCCTTCTCGTCGATCGGCTCGGCGCCGTTCAGTGCGATGCGTAGCGACGACAGGTCGTACTCGTCCTCTGCGTCCACACCGGACAGTCGGCGGGCAAGCAGTGCGTAGGCGAAGTTCGGGGCCGCGGTGACCGTGCCGCGGTACTTGGTGATGAGTCGCGCCCACAGCAGCGGTCCACTGAGGAAGTCGACCGGCGTCACCTTCACCAGCTCGATCGCGAACGCCATGGGCGTCGTGTAGAAGCCGACCATGCCCATGTCGTGGAACATCGGCAGCCACGACACCATCACGTCGTTGTCGGGGTCCAGCTCGGCGCGCCGAGCCATCGCGGTGATGTTCTCCAGCAGGTTGCCGTGCGTGATCCGGACGGCCTTCGGCTCGGCGGTCGAGCCGCTCGTCAGCTGCAGCAGCGCCGGGGCCTCCTCGTCGACCTCGACGAACGTCTCCAGCGGGGCGCCATCGGCAAGCTCGCTGATCACCAGGTAGCCGATGCCGTGCTCGTCGAGCACCGGGCCGAGCTGGTCGAACGGCTCACCGAGCAGGACCAGCTTGGAGCCGATCATGGTGAGCACCTTGACGGTGTCCTCGGCCCACAGCGCGAGGTCGGACCTCGGCGTCGGCTGGTGCAGCATGGTGACGCTGCCGCCGGCGAGCCACACGGCCTGCACGGCAGGACCGATCGCCACCGGCGCCGCCGCGAGCACCGCGACCGCGTCGCCGCCGGCGAGACCGTGCTTGACCAGCGCGCCGGCTATCGCTCGCGCCTCCTCGTGGATCCGCGTCCACGTGGTGTGCACCGGGTTGTCGGGCTCACCAGTGGTGACTCCGCGCCGCTGACCGCCGGTCTTGGCGTTGGCGACCAGCAGTTCGACGAAACGACTCATGGCCCAACTCTAGAGGTGGCTATTCCGCCATGTCCGCGACGTCCAGCCAACGTTGCTCGACGGTCGACTTGTCGGCGAGAACCACCCGAAGCTCCGCGTCCAGTGCGAGCAACCGCTCGGCGTCGGTCGCGGCCTCGGCGAGCGCGGTGTGCAGCTCGGCTTCCCGCTGCGACAGC
>Ga0272482_10000489_pt1 | contig 12319 bp, 13 predicted proteins | sample RVTome_8_FD_192427 | JGI IMG/M metagenome (GOLD analysis project Ga0272482, IMG submission 192427) | Soil microbial communities from uranium-contaminated site in the Upper Colorado River Basin, Wyoming, United States - RVT160D0 (version 2) ...
AGGCGCCGCCGCGTGGTTTCGAGAGACGAAAGTCGCATTCCGTTCACGTTCCTCCGAGGCGGATTTTACACGAACCCGCGGGGAGAGGCACTGGATTGCGGAACGGAATAAGTTTCGAGTTGCGGGTTTCGAGTTGCGAGTTGAAGACCAGTTGTTTTAACTCGAAACTCGAAACCCGCAACTCGAAACTTATTCCGTTCCGCAATCGTCACGGCCGCTGTTCGCCGTCGTCCGCGGGCTCTGTATTCTTGTCAGCCTCTTCGAGCGAGGGCGCGGGCTCGTCGGCGGGCACGGCGTACTCCTCGTTGGCCCACGCGCCGAAGTCGATCAGCTTGCAGCGCTCGGAGCAGAACGGGCGGAACGGGTTGTCTTGGTAGGTGGTCGGCCGGTGGCAGGTCGGGCACTTCATAAGGGCGTAAATCGTCAATCGGATATCGTGAATCGTGTTTGCATGACAGTCGGCGCGGACGGCCATGCCGTAAGTCGCGCGCCGTTCAACCTTTTCGATTGACGATTGACGATTTACGGCTGTCAGACCGCGGCGGTCGCCGCCGGGCTCTTAATCAGGATTTTGCGGTCGACGAAGTCGATGATACCGGCGCGGCGCAGGGCGTTCAAGCGGACGGTGATGCTCTCGCGGGTGGAGCCGACGATGGAGGCGATCTCGCGGTGTGGGAGCGCGATGTCGATGAGGACGCCGCCCATCTCGGGCTTGCCGTAGCGCTCGGAGAGTTCGCGCAGCAGCTTGTCGAGGCGGGCCGGGATGGCGTCGAGGGCGAAGTCGGCGACGCGGCGCTCGGCGCGGGCGAGCCGTTGACCGACCAGGCGGAAGGTGCAATCATAAAGCTCGCGGCTCGCGCCCATCCCCTCCCTGTACACCCCCACGGGAATCCGCAGCAGTCGCGCGTTCTCGAACGCGACGGCGTTCTTCTCGCGCGCGCCGGCGGCGTAGAGCGCCGACTCGCCGAAGAGCCCGCCCTCGCCGACGATGTCGATGACGGCCTCGCGCGTGGCGTCCTCGGCGATGGAGCAGATTTTGACGCGCCCCCAGGCCACGACGTAGAGCGCGTCGGCCACGTCGCCGCGGCGGTAGGCGAAGCGGCGGCGCCGCACGTCGGAGCCGGCCGCGGCCCGCGCCAGCAGCAGGAGCGTCTCCTCGCCGAGGCCCGCGCCGATTTCCGATTGGCGTATAATCTCGGCGCGGGCTTGGGTCGTCAGGTCGCAGGCGCGGCGGTATGACATGGTCGGGGGTTCCTCGATCCTCAGGGATGTTGACAAGGGGACTGGCAAGCGCGCCTGCGGCCCCGCCCTCGCGCGGGTTGACGGTGAGATGGGTGCCCGTCGTCTCCTTACTGACTGCTGAAACCGGGAATTGGGAGTAGGAGCGAGCGTGAAACGCGACCGCAGCAAGGCAACTTCTAGTCGTTAACGTTCGATGAGGTAAGTGTCAGTGCCAAACGAACGCGAACAGTGACCGTACCCTGTGTTGACGCGCACTCTAGCACGAAGCACCGACGCGCGCAAGAGCCCTTTTCGATGCAAATTTTATGATAGGTAACTTCAACGTCCTCGTCGTCGACGACGAGCCCGACAAGCGGCAACTCCTCGCCTTCGCGCTGGAGATGGAGGGCTACGAGGTGCACACGGCCGACGACGGCGAGGCGGGGCTCGCCGCGGTCGCCGCGCACCAGCCCGACCTCATCGTGACCGACGTGATGATGCCGGGCATGGACGGCTACGAGATGATCCGCCGGCTGCGCTCCGACCCGCGGACGCGCTTCATCCCCGTCATCATCCAGTCGGCCGCGCGCGTCGCCGGCCACGACGTGCGACTCGGCTCGGAGGTGGGCGCGCTCGGCTACCTCACCGACCCGACCGACATCGAGCTGCTGCGCGCCCGCGCCCGCACGCTCCTCGAATTCAAACGCTACCTCGACTCGTGCGAGGAGGAGGCCTTCACCGACCACCTGACGGGCCTCGCCAACCGCCGCCGCTTCGAGCGCCAACTGGAGCGCGAGGTGGCCCGCACCGGGCGCTACGGCCACCCCTTCTGCCTGCTCCTTTTAGACCTCGACGACTTCAAGCGCGTCAACGACACCTTCGGGCACGACGCGGGCGACGAGGCGCTCCGGCGCGTCGGCAGCGCCATCCAGTCGGGCACGCGCGGCATCGACACGGGCGCGCGCATCGGCGGCGACGAGTTCGCCGTCATCCTGCCGGAGACGAATTTCGCGCGCGGCCTCGAAGTGGCCGAGCGCCTGCGCGCGGAGATCGCCGCGATGGGGGCCGAGCCGGTCGGCCGCCTGAGCGTCAGCCTCGGCCTGGCCGAGCTGCCCTCCTGCGCCCTCGGCAGCGACGCGCTCCGCGAGGCCGCCGACGCCGCGCTCTACGAGGCCAAGCGCGCGGGCCGCGACCGCGTCGCCTGCGCGCCCCGGCTCCCCGCACCGAACCAGACCGCGCCGGAGGGCGTACATGAAACAGTAGACAGTAGTCAGTAGGCTCCGCATCACACGCGATGACGCTTTCACCCTGACTACACGATAGAGGAAAGCTTTTCTACTGACTACTGACTACTGACTACTGTCTACTTCTTTTGGAGTGCTTATGTCTGATTACCGTGACAAGCTTGAGGAGTGGCGCGAGGCGGCGCGGCGCAAGGCGCGCGAGCTGGACGAGAAATACCAGATCCGCGAGCGCGTCGAGGAGGGCGCGAAGGCGGCGGGCGAGGCCGCGCGCAAGGGCGCGGGGAAGGTCGCCGAGGGCGCGGAGCGCGCGCGCGCCGAGGCCGAGCGCCTCGGCGATAATTTCGACCTCAACGAGCACGCGCAGGACGTGCGCGAGCGTGCCGGCGAGGCGCGCGCGCACGCCGAGCGCGCGGCCGAGGAGGCGGCGCGCGTGGCCCGCGAGGTCGGCGGGCGCGTGCGCGACGCGGGGCAGAAGGCCGAGCGCGCGGCCGGCGAAGTCTTCGGCGGCGCGAAGAAGTACTACGAGGGCGCGGCCCGCTTCGCCGACCTCGGCGCGCGCGCGACGCGTCTGACCTCGGCCTCGACCGTCGGCCTCTTCCGCGCCTACGACTGGGCGCGGCAGAACCCGAAGCGCGCCATCATGGTCTCGCTCTCGCTGGCGGCGGGCGTCCGCGCGGGCGCGGCCTTCCCCGGCCTCGACGCCGTCCTCCTGGGCGCGCACCCGCACTGGTTCACGCACTCGGCGCTGCCGGTCTGGGCCATGCAGAGGCTCGGCCGGAAGTTCGACGGCTACCTGCGCGAGCGCGAGGGGCTGCTCGCGCGCGGCGACCTGGACGAGGCCGCGCGCAGCCGCGTCGAGTTCGAGCGCCGGATGGTCAAGTACGTCGGCGCGCCGCTGCTCGGAGCTTTCAGTTGCGCGGCGGGCGTGGCGATGTGGGCGCAGATTTTCCAGCCCGGCCCCATCGTCGGCGCGCCCATCAGTTGGCTCCTCGGCGGCAACCCCTTGCTCGAAGGCGTCTGGCTCTTCGCCAACGGCGTCGTCTGCTTCCAACAGGGCTACAAGTTCTTCATGATCGCCTTGAACGATCAGGAGGACGCGCAGCGCATCGTGAGGGAGATTAAGGGCCTGTTGCCCTCGGCCGCGACGGCGTGAGGCGCGGGCGTGGCATCAGGTTGTCGTGCGTGCCGCCGCGGGGTGCGAGTTGAGGGGCGGCGGGCCGCGCGAGTTTTTACAATCGGTTTACAAAGCAGGCGAACCGGAGACACTTCCGCGACGTTTGTGGGTTAAGCTGCTGCACCTTCGGAAGGAGTTCAAAAATCATGCGTCGCCTCCTGACTCATCTCGCCGTCGCGCTCGTGGCTTTCGTCATCGGCGTCAAACTCGCGTGGGCCTTCGGCGCGCTCTTCGGCCCGGCCGTGAGCACGGAAGACGTGCGGCCGGTCTACGTCGCGCCGCGCGCCGTGAAGGTGCGCAGTTGCCCGACGGCGCCGCGGGTCGAGTTCGATGTCCCGCCGCCGCCGCCGGCCCCGGCCCCGCCCGCGGCCCGCCGGTCGTCGAAACAGACCCGCATCGTCATCCGCCGCGACGACGGCACGGTGCAGGTCGTCGAAAAGCCGTGAATCGTGAATCGTAAATCGTAAATCGCAAGGACGCGTTGAGCGCCGCCCCGGCTTGAATTCGACAGGCCGGGGCGGCGCTCAATGTTTTTTACGATTCACGATTTACGATTTACGATTCACGGCTTTCACTTACTTGATGGTCAGCGGGAAGGGCGTGAACGAGAGGGCGAAGACGAGGAGCGTGAGCAGGGCGACGAGCGTGCGGGAACGGCCGAGCGGGTCGTGCTCGCTCGCGGCCTGCGGGTGGCGCACGCGCAGCATGATGAAGAGCAGGACGGCGTAGAGGAAGCCGCTCGGCGCGCCGTGCCAGAGCCAGCCGAGCGGCGCGAGCGTGAGCATGGCGAGGAAGGCCACCCGCCCGACGCGCGCGTGCGCGCGCCCGCCGAAGAGGGCGTAAGTGGCGTGCCCGCCGTCGAGCTGCCCGACGGGCAGCAGGTTCAGGCTCGTCACCAGCAGCCCGATCCACGCCGCGAAGGCCAGCGGGTCCCACGCCATCACCGCGTCCGTTTCGACGCCCATGAGCGCCGCCAGCAGGCGCATCAGCGGCGGGTCGTTGAAGAGGGCGATGCCTTCGGCCGGCAGCGGGGCGGCGGGCGGCGCGGCCCGGAGCAGCCCGGCGACGGCGACGGGGAGGAGCGCCGCGAAGCCCGCCAGCGGCCCGGCCACGCCGATGTCGAAGAGCGCGCGGCGCGACGGTATCGGCGACTTAATCTTGATGAAAGCGCCGAGCGTGCCGGCCAAAAACGGCGGCGGCATCGGGATGAAGAAGGGGAGCGTCGCGTCGACGCCGTAGAGCCGGCAGGCGACGTAGTGGCCCGCCTCGTGCGAGAGGAGGATGAAGAGGAGCGCCGCCGCGAAGAGCGCGCCCGCGGCGAGGTGCGAAGGGTGCGCGAGGGCGTAGGAGCCGACGCCGAAAAGCTCCAGCAGTAGATAGCGCGGGACGTAGACGGCGTATTCGAAGGGCGCGGCCGGGGGCGCGAGGTCGGGCACGGAGGGCGAGCCGGAGGACATGACCGAGGCCATCGTCCCGGCCAGCGACGCCGTCAACGCCGTCAGCGCGAAGAGCGCGCCGTGCCGCCACCACTCGCGCGCGGTCGGGCGCGCGGCGCGGCGGCGCGAGCCGGCGCGGTGCAGGAAAGTCGGGATGCCCTGGACAGACTCAGCCATAAAAGACAGATGCCGGATGCCGGATGTGAGATGTCAGAGAGAGACTGCTTTTTCCGACATCGCACATCCGGCATCCGACATCCGGCATCTGCTAAAACTCTGACGGACGGTTCGCCGTGTCAGGGGGCTCGGCGGAGGTGCCGGCGGACTCGCCCGCGGGCGCGTGTTGGTCGTCGTGCTCGTGGTCGTCGTGGTCGCCCTCGAAGCCGTGGGCCTGGAGTTCCTTGCCGGGCTTGAAGCGGATGGTCTTGCCGGAGGGGATGGCGACCTCCTCGCCGGTGCGCGGGTTGCGCCCGACGCCGCGCTTGCGCGGCTTGACGACGAAGACGCCGAACCCGCGCAGCTCGATGCGCTCGCCCCGCGCCAGCGCCTCCTTCATCGAGTGGAAGAGCGCGTCGACGGCCTGCTCGGCCTTCATCTTGGGCACGCCCGTCCGCTCGGCCACACGGTTCACGATGTCGAGTTTAATCACTTGTGTTTCGCCTCCGCCCCGGCCGCGGGCCTTCGGCCCGAGTGGGTTTTGTGTAAGGGTGACAACACTTTACGTCTGGATAATAGAGACGCCCCGCGACGGCTGTCAAGGTTCAGGGGCGTAGACCGTGGTCAGTAGCCGGTAGTCAGCAGGCTCGGCACGGCGAGCGTTGACGCTAGTATGCAGACGATTCGAGAGCGAGAGCTTTTCTACTGGCTCCTGCCTACCGTCTACCGTCTACGCCCCTCGTTGACAAAGCGCGGGACGGGCGGCTAACCTCGAACTTCGGTCTGAAAGTTATGCCCTTGTTTCGACGCCAGCGCCCGAGCGAGCACGCCTTCGGCGACATCCACTTCGACGACGACCGCGACATCCTCGTCCGCCGCCCGGCCGACGAGTCGCGCGAGCACTTCTGGGCCGAGGCGCGCCTGCTCGCGCGCGACCTCTTCTTCGCGCTCATGATCATGGCGCTCGTGCTCGTCTTCGTCGTCCAGCCCGTCAAGGTCGAGGGCACGTCGATGCTCCCGCGGCTGCACGACGGCGAGCGCATCTTCGTCAACAAGCTCATCTACTACGGCCTGCCGGAGTTGGAGCGCGGCGACATCGTCGTCTTCTGGTATCCGGACGACCCCACGAAGAGCTACATCAAGCGCGTCATCGGGCTGCCGGGCGAGACCGTGCAACTGCGCGGCGGCCACATCCTCGTCAACGGCCGGGAACTACAGGAGCCCTACCTCGACCCCGCGCTCAACGCCGCGCCCGACGAGCGCGCGCCCGTCTACGTCAAGCCGCACTATTACTTCGTGATGGGCGACAACCGCGACAACTCGTCCGACTCGCGCACGTGGGGCCTCGTGCCCGAAAAGTACATCTACGGCAAGGCGCTCTTCCGCTACTGGCCGCTCTCGCAGGCGAGCGTCATCCGCCACGAGACCGACTACCCCGGCGCCCCGCGCCCCGCGCCCCGCGGCGACGAGGTGAGCGAGTGAGCGAAAGGAAGTAGACGGTAGTCAGTAGACAGTAGTCAGTAGCGCCCCGCGCCGCGGGCGCTGACGCTGACACGCGAGCGAATAGCCGGCGAAGGTCTTTCTACTGACTACTGTCTACTGACTACCGTCTACTTTTTATGACTGACTGGCTGCGCCCGTTGCTGTTGATGTTCTACGCGCCCGCGCGCGGGATGGCGGAGGTGCGCGACCGCGCCCCGCTCGGGCGCGCGGCCCTGCTCGCGCTGCTGGCGCAGATGGCGCACGCCGTCTACATGCAGTGGGGCGCGTTCGCCGCGCCGGGGTCGCCGCGCGGCGCGCTCCTCGGCGTCGCGGCGCTGGTCGGCTCGGCCAGCGTGCTGCTGCCGGTCGCGCTCGTCTTCGTGCCGCTCGTCATCTTCTTCGCCAACCTCTTCGACCGGCGCGGGAGCTTCGGGGTCGTGCTGCGGCAGGAGTTCGGCGCCGTGGCCTCGACGGTCTTCTACGCGTGGGCGGCGGCCGGCCTCGTCGCGCTGCCGCTGGCGGCGCTGCTGCGCTGGGCCGGGACGGAGGCCGGCGCGTTCCGCATGATGCAGGAGGTGCAGCGCATCTCCGAAGAGCAGCGGCAGCCGACGCCGCAGGACATGCCGCTGATGCTGAGCGCGCTGGTCTACTTCGGGCTGGTGCTCGCCGCCTCGCCCCAGTGCCTCTTCCTGCTGTGGTCGGTGGTCGCGGTGCGGCAGGTCTTCCGGCTGGCGTGGCTTCTGGCGGCGCTCGTCGTACTGCTGAGCGCGCTGCTGGCGCTGCCGGCGGGCCTCCTCCTACTCTTCGTCTTCGGGCCGCTACTCTCTTCGCCGTTCCTCCTGCTGCTGCTCTTCTTCGCGCTGCGCGGCTACGTCGGCGAGGCGATGCGGGCGCAGCAGGCGCGGGCCTCGTTCCGGCAGAACCTGGAGGCCGCCACGCTCAACCCGGCCGACGCCACGGCCCACTACCACCTCGGCCTCGTCCACCTCCAGCGCAAGGAGTTCGACGAGGCGCGCGCACGCTTCGAGCGCGCCGTCGAGATTGACCCCGAAGAGACGGACGCGCACTACCAGCTCGGCCGCCTCGCGCGCACGGCGGGCCGCCTGCCCGAGGCCGTCGCGCACTTCACCGAGGTCGTCTCGCGCGACGAGGCGCACGCCCAACACGAAATCTGGCGCGAGGTCGGCGCCACCTACCTCGCGGCCGAGCAGTTCGGCGACGCGCGCGACGCGCTCGAACGCTTCCTCGCGCGCCGCCCGTCCGACCCCGAAGGGCTCTACCTGATGGGGCGCGCGCACTCCGGCCTCGGCCTCGCGGGCGAGGCGCGCGAGTGGATGCAGCGCTGCATCGAGGCCGTCCGCACCGCCCCCGCCTACAAGTACCGCGCCGACCAGCGCTGGCTCAGCGAGGCGCAGCAGTTCCTCCGCACGCAGTCCTGAGACGACGGCGACCTCGGCGACGCTGACCCGGCGGCCTGACGTGGTGAAATGAATGAGTGAAAGTAAACCGGCGCTGCTCGTCCTCGAAGACGGACGCGCCTTCCGCGGGCGCGCGTGGGGCGCGCCGGGCGAGAGGTGCGGGGAGATGGTCTTCAACACCTCGATGTCGGGCTACCAGGAGGTCTTGACCGATCCTTCGTACGCCGGGCAGATCGTCTGCATGACCTACCCCTTAATCGGCAACTACGGCGTGAACCGCGACGACGAGGAGTCGGCCCGGCCGTGGGTCGAGGGCTTCGTCGTGCGCGAGGCGAGCCGCACGGCCTCGAACTGGCGCGCGGAAGAGACGCTCGACGACTATCTGAAGCGCTGGGGCGTCCCCGGCATTGACCGCGTCGACACGCGGGCTCTCGTCCGCCACATCCGCGATAAGGGCGCGATGCGCGCGTGCCTCTCGACCGTCGATGTAGACGAAAAGAGTTTGCTGGAGAAGGCGCGGGCGTCCGCGCCGATGGAGAACCGCGAGCTGGCGAGCGCGGTGACGACGCCCGCGCCCTACGAGGTGCCGGCCGCCGGGCCGGAGCGCTTCCACGTCGTCTGCTACGACTTCGGCGTGAAGCGCAACTCGCTGAAGGAGCTGGCGCGTCTCGGCTGCCGCGTGACGGTGGTGCCGGCGGGGACGACGGCCGCCGACGTGCTGGCGCTGCGGCCCGACGGCATCTACCTCTCGAACGGACCGGGCGACCCGGCGTCGATGACGGCGGTCGTCGAGGAGATTCGCGGGGTCGTCCGCGAGGGCGTGCCGACGTTCGGCATCTGCTTCGGCCACCAGCTTCTCGGCCGTGCCTTCGGCGGCACGACCTACAAGCTGCGCTTCGGCCACCGCGGCGGCAACCAGCCCGTCAAGGACTTGCACACCGGCAGGGTCGAGATCACCTCGCACAACCACGGCTTCGCCGTCGCGGCCGCCAGCCTCCCTCCGGAAGTCGAGGTCACGCACGTCAACCTCAACGACGACTGCGTCGAGGGGATGCGCCACAAGAGCCTGCCCGTCATCTCCGTCCAGTACCACCCCGAGGCCGCCCCCGGCCCGCACGACGCCGCGCACCACTTCCGCCGCTTCGTCGAACTCATGGAACAACAATAAGTTTCGGGTTAAGGGAATTTTAGATTTTAGATTTTCGATTTTTGATTGCAGAGAGCGCGGCCTTCGTCTGCCAATCGCAAATCTAAAATCTAAAATCTAAAATTCCCTTAACCCGAAACTGCTTTTACGACTGTAAAAGCCGGTCGATGGTCTGGACGAGGGCGACGAAGTCGGAGGTCTGGCTGAGGTAAATCTGGACGCCGGCCTGTCGCGCCCGGAGGGCGTGGTGGCGGGAGCCGTCGAGCGAGAAGAGGAGGACGGGCGTGGCCGGGTCGATCTCGCGCAACGTGCGGCAGAGTTCGAGGCTGTCGCCGTCGATGTAAGAGTCGTTGAGGACGTAGAGGTCGAAGCGCTCGGTGGCGGCGAGCTTGAGGCAGTCGGCGGCCGTCTGGACGCTCTCGACCGCGTACCCTTTCCGCTCCAGCAGGAGGGCGATCAGGTCGCCGACGTCCTTGTTCGACTCGGCGCAGAGGATGCGCCGCTGTCCGCCTTGCATCAGACACACTCCGGGCAGAGAGTCCGTTCCGATAAAATGGGGGAATGGGGGGGACGCCTAACTTTAATGGCAGACGTGGCGAGCGTCAAGGACGTTCGACATCACGCGAGCCGTTGCCGGCTGCGTGCGGCGCGAGGATGGAGTTGACGGCCTGGACGATCTCGAAGATGTCGCCCGGCTTGATGAAGTAGCTGTTGGCGCCGGCGTCGAGGGCGCGCTGGCGGTCGCGCAGAAACGCCTGCGCCGAGAAGACGAGGATCGGCGTCCCCGGAGTCGCCGCCCGCAACTGCCTGCACAGTTCGAGGCCGGAGCCGTCGGCGTAGTCGTCGTCGAGCATGTAGAGGTCGAAGCGGCGCTGGCTGACGAGTTCGAGGCACTCCTGGACAGAGCGGGCGGAGACGACCTCGTGACCCTGCTGTTCGAGCAGCGTCGCCAGCAGTCTACACGTGTCTTCGTGGGGTTCGGCGCACAGAACGCGCCTCTTGGGGGACGACATGGGGGAACTCCTTCGTTTGCGGGGTCGGGGGAACCAGGAGTCGGAGAATATATTAAATTTGCGACCAGAGTATTGTACGTTAGCGCACGGGGCTGCCGTGGTTGAGGCCGTTGGTCGAAACTCATTAAGCCTCAAGTCGGAAAAATAATCAACCTCTTTAGTGCGGGACGTGCGGGGGCGTTCAGCCCGTCTGTTCGGCGGGCTGCGAAGGGGCGGCCGGGCGCGCGGCGGCGGGCGCCCCATTTTCCGCGGCCTCCGGCAGCGCGTCCGCGTCGGGCGCGTCGGGCGCGGGGACGGCGGCCTGCCCGGTCGGCTTCAGAAGCTCGGCGACGAGGCCGGTGCTGCCGCGGTGTTCGAGCCAGTGGCGGTAGGTGACGGTCAGGACGGCGATGACGGGGATGGCGAGGAAGATGCCGGCCACGCCCGCCAGCTCGTGGCCGGCGAGGATGGCGAGGATGACGGCCAGCGGGTGGAGGTGGATGCCGGAGCCGATGATGCGCGGGTAGACGAAGTAGTCGTGCGTGAGGCGCAGGACGCCGAGGAAGAGGAGCACGGCGACGCTCTTCGTGGCCCCGTCGAACCCGGCGACGAGGCCGGCGAGGATGGCGACGATGAGCGGCCCGAGCAGCGGGATGAACTCCAGCACGCCCGCGACGAAGCCCAGCACCAGCGCGTAGCGCACGCCGAGGAGGACGAAGGCGATGGTGCAGATGCTCCCGATGAGCAGGCAGGCGATGAGCTGCGCGCGGATGTAGGCGGCGAGCGTGTGGTTCACGTCCTGAAAGAACTCGTCGCCGCGCCAGCGCAGACGGCCCTGCGGCAGCATCCTGAGCGCCGAGCGCTTGAAGCTGTCGGCGTCCTTCAGAAAGAAGAAGGCGAGGATGGGGACGAGGATGAGCCACGGCAGGTAGCCGAGGAAGTGCAGCGCGTTGCCGAAGCCCTCGCCCGTGACGTAGTTGCCGGCGTCGTTGATGGAACTCGTCAAACGCTCGCTGGCGAACTTGCGCACCGAGGGCGGGAAGTTGAGCCGCTCGAAAACTTTATTGAAGCGGTCGGCCGCATCGCGCGCGTTCGTGAGGTATCCGGGGGCGTTCTTGGCGAACTCGGCCATCTGGTTGCCGAGGCGCGGCAACAGCGCCCACGTGCCCAGACTGAGCGAGCCGAAGATGACGACGTAGACGATGGCGATGGCCCCGACGCGCGGCAGCTCGCGCTCCTGCCCGAGCACCCTGAAGGGGCGGCGGACGAGTTCGACGAGGGGCGCGATGAGGTAGGCGAAGAAGACGGCGAGGACGATGACGAGCAGGATGCCCGTCAGGGTGTAGAAGACCCAGAGCACGCCCTCGAACAGGTAGTAGAGCGTGAGCGCGAAGACGACGACCCAGAGCAGCGCGCGCGTGGCGAGCCGCACGATGGGGCGCGCCTTGGCCTCGGCCAGGGCGACGGCCGCCGCGCGCTCGTCTTCCGGCCCGCGCCGCTCGATCATCTCTTCCCGTTTCGCCACGCCGGATGCTCCGTGCCCGCCCCCGAAAACCGCGCGCCCGACGCCGCCGTCAGGGCGCGCCGGCCGACTCTGTTAACTACGCGAGGGGGCGGCAACATGATGCACCAACTCGGCGCGCGATACAATGCAGAGAGGGTGCTAGGTAGATAGGGTGTTAGATGCCGGGTTTTGGGTGCTGGGGAAGACAAGTCGTTTTACCCAGCACCTAACACCCAGCACCCAGCACCCTCTCCTCCGGCACCCTCTCAGTGCTCGTAGTCTTCGTCCTCGTCGTCGCCGCCGCGCAGCATGCGCTCGCCGGCCGGCTCCCAGATGAGGCCGCGCCATTCGTCGGTGGCGTCGATGAGTTGGAGTGCGGCGAGCGGCTGCACGGGGTTGCGTTCGAGCCGGAGCACCTCGGCCACGGCTTCGAGCTTCGTCCCCTGCGCGTCGGGGATGGTCAGGCGGACGCGGCTGCCCACGTCGGGCAACTTCTCCAGGTGCACGAGCGCCCCCGCCGGCCCGACGTTCTCGGTCTCGCCATC
>Ga0272482_10000490_pt1 | contig 12316 bp, 9 predicted proteins | sample RVTome_8_FD_192427 | JGI IMG/M metagenome (GOLD analysis project Ga0272482, IMG submission 192427) | Soil microbial communities from uranium-contaminated site in the Upper Colorado River Basin, Wyoming, United States - RVT160D0 (version 2) ...
CTGGTCGCTCACCGAGTCGCGACACCGCCTGCTGCCGACCGGGATGCTGTACTTCGACGTGCCGGCCAAGATCGCCGGCGGCACGGTGTGCGCCGACTCCAACGGCAACGCGGCCGGCGCGAGCCTCGAGGACGCGCTGCTCCAGGGTCTGCTCGAGGTCATCGAGCGGGACTCGGTCGCACTCTGGTGGTACAACCGCACGCAAGCGCCCGCCGTGGACATGGACAGCTTCGGCGACCCGTGGGTCGACGAGATGCGGGAGACCTACGCCGGCCTGAACCGCGAGGTCTGGGTGCTCGACCTGACCTCCGACATCGGCGTGCCCACGATGGCGGCGCTGTCCCGGCGCACCGACAAGCCGTGCGAGGACATCATGTTCGGCTTCGGCGCGCACCTCGACCCGAAGGTGGCGTTCACCAGGGCGCTCACCGAGCTGAACCAGCTCATGCCGGCCGTCGTCGACATCGACCGGGATGGCGCTTACGGCTGGACCGACCCGGACGCGCTGCGCTGGTGGCAGACCGCGACCTGGGCCGGCACCTCGTTCGTCCGGCCCGACCCCGCCGTGGCGGCCCGCCGCCGCGACGACTACGGCTACTCCCCCACCACGGATCTACACGACGACGTCACCTCGGTCCAGCGCAGCCTGGAGTCCGCGGGCCTCGACGTGCTGGTGCTCAACCAGACCCGTCCCGATGTCGGGCTTCCGGTCGTCAAGGCGATCGTGCCGGGGATGCGCGGCTTCTGGTCCAGGTTGGGCGCGGGCCGGTTGTTCGACGCGCCGGTCACCATGGGCAGGCTGGCCAGGCCGACCGAGTACGCGGCCCTCAACCCGATCCCACTGTTCCTATGAACGCGTGCATCGTGGCACGCCCACGCCGAGGAGCGACATTGCTTTCCGACTCCGGCGCCACCACGCCCGGCCACAGCTGCCCGCTGTGGTCGTTCCGGGAAGACGTTGCCATCGAGTCGACGGAGGACGGCGGTCTGAACATCCTCACCCGCTGGGGGGAGGTGCTCATCGACCGACCGGCGCCCGCGATCGTGGACAGCGTGCACCGGATGACACTGGGCCCGGTGGCGCTCACCAACGTGACCGACCTCGACTGGACCGACCTGTACGAGGTGTTCCACCGCGTGCCGGGCTGTGTCGTGCGCTCGTTGGGCCTGCAGGACTCGACGACACCGTTGCTGTCCGCGACTCCCATGTCCCCGCAGGGCCTGTTCGAGCTGCCGAAGGTGGCAGCCGAGCAGTCGATCCGGCTGTCCCGGTTCGCTTTCCTGCGGGAGAGCGGCAACGAGATGCTGCTCGAGTCGCCGCTGTCGCACCACCGGGTGGTGCTGCACCGCCCGCTCGCGTCGTGGGTCGTCGGCTCGCTCGGCCGGTCCACCAGCAGCGTCGAGGTCGCGCGCGGCATCAACGTGCCGGAGCCGCTGGTCGCCGAGATCGTGGCGTACCTGGTGGCCACCAACATGGTCGTGTTCGACGACGAGACCGACGAGGCGGTGGCGGCCAGGTTCGACGAGGACACCGACCAGGCGCTCGCCGGCTGGTCGCCGCACGATCTCCTGTTCCACTCGCGCAGCAGGATGGGCCGGCACGACAACCCGGTCGGCGCCGGTTACTCGGGTGCGGAGCGGTTCGAGCCGCTGCCCGCGGTGAAGGCGCCGCCGGTCGGCCCCCGGTTCCCGCTGCACCGCCCGGACCTCGCCGATCCGGCCGCCAGCGAGATGTCCTTGAGCGAGGCCATCGAGCGCCGCCGGTCGGTGCGGGAGTTCGCCGACGAGGCGCCGTCGGCGCGGCAGCTCGGTGACCTGCTGTACCGGTCGGCGCGGGTGCGGTCGCTGACCGAGGCCGCGGGCGCCGGGCTGGTGCCCTACACGGTGTCCGAGCGCCCGTACCCGAGCGCGGGCTCGCTGTACGAGCTGGACCTCTACCTGACGGTGGACCGCTCAGCCGACCTGCCACGGGGGATCTACCACTACGACCCGGACGGGCACGCGCTCACGCTGATCAACGACAAGCCGACGCACACCGACGAGCTGCTGGACAACGCGATGGTGCAGACCGGCGCGCGCCGCCGCCCACCGGCGCTGATCACCATGACGGCGCGGATGGGCCGGTTGTCCTGGGTCTACGACGGAATCTCCTATGCCACCACGCTCAAGCACGTCGGTGTGCTACAGCAGACCCTCTACCTCGTCGCGACGGTGCTCGGGCTGGCGCCGTGCGCGCTGGCGATGGGCGACAACGAGATCGCGACTGTCGCATTCGGACTTGACTACCCGGCGGAGGTCAGTGTCGGCGAGTTCGTCGTCGGACTTCCGGCCGAGCACAGGGAACAGGGATCGCAGGAATCGTGACGGGAAGTACGCAACCATGAGCACAGTGTGGACGCGGCCGCTCTTACCGAAGAAAAGCCTTACCCCAACGGGAATCGGTTGATCATGAACGGTTCACGGACAGCGGTAGGCATGGTAGAACGGGCGTACGGCTGGCAGCCCGGAGGGACGCCGCGGATGATCAGGGTGATGCTCGCAGAGGATATGCACATGGTACGGGGGGCGTTGGTGGCCCTGCTCAACCTCGAACCCGACATCGAGGTGGTGGCGGAGGTGGCCAACGGCAACGACATTCTCCCGGCGGCACGGAAGGTCCAACCGACCGTGGCCGTCGTGGACATCGACCTGCCGGGAAAGGACGGGCTGACGGCGGTCGCCGAGCTGCACGAGGAGATGCCGGAGATCCGCACGCTGATCCTCACCGGCCTGTCGCGGCCCGGCAACCTGCGCAGAGCGCTTTCCGCGAAGGTAACCGGTTTCCTGCTCAAGGACGCGCCACCGGCACAGCTCGCGGACGCGATCCGCAGTGTCGCGGCCGGTCGCCGGGTGGTCGACAGCCAGCTCGCGATGTCGGCGTGGGACAGCGCGGAGTGCCCGCTGACCGCGCGCGAGACCGAGGTGCTCCGCCTTACCGCGGAAGGGATGCAGGCCGTCGACGTGGCGTCACGGCTTTTCCTGTCGGTCGGCACCGTCCGGAACTACCTGACCACGATCATCAGCAAGCTGGCCGCGCGCAACCGGGTCGACGCGATCCGCATCGCGCGCGAGGCCGGTTGGCTGTGAGGGCACCGAGGCGAACCTTGCGATGCGCAGCGGCACCTCCGCGCGCAGGCGGAACTCGTCCGGCGCCCGGTCGATGCTGACCGCGCCGCCGATCTCGGCGGCGCGGACCGACAGGTTGTGCAGCCCGCCGCCGTCGCAGGTGTCCTCGTCGCCGGCCGTGCGCAGCGGCTGCGGGCCGTCGTTGACGACCTCGATCGACACGTGCTCGCCGTCCTGCCGGATGACGACGTCGCAGTGCTTCGCCTTGCTGTGCCGCAACAGGTTCGTCACGCCCTCACGGAGCACGGTGGCGAGCACCGTGGACACCCCGACCGGCAGGTCGAGCAGGTCGTCGCAGTCCACCCGGACGCTGATGTCGGCGGCGGCGAGCACCGACTCGACCGACCGGCACTCCTCCTCCAGCGACAGCTCCCGGTAGCCGCTCGCGACGGTCCTGGTGTCCGACACCGCGAGCCGCGAGATCTCCAGCAGCTCGAGCAGCTGGTCGCTCGCCTCCTTCGGCGCCCGCTCGATCAGCCGGTGGGTCAGCTCGATCTTCAGCGTGAGCGCCGAGAGGCTGTAGCCGAGCAGGTCGTGCAGGTCGCGGGCGAACCGCAGCCGCTCCCGCAGCACCGCCATCCGCGCCAGCTCCGCCCTGCTCGCCTGCACCTCGGCGACCAGCGTGGCCAGCCGGGACATGCCGAAGACGACCAGCCCGGTGGTCACGGTGGCGACCGAGGAGTACACGACGTCGACCGCGGTGCCGCCGAACAGCGTCAGCGCCAGTCCCGTGCTCGCGGCGACCAGCGCGAACGCGGTCCAGGCCGCGACCGGGTGGAACACCAGCAGCACGCTGCCGGCGAGGAACCCGGGCACCCCGGCCCACGCCTCGCCGAACACGAGCAGCGGCAGGTACACGAGCGCGGCCTGCGCGGCCAGCACGAGGTACCCGCGCCAGGACCGCAGGTGGGGCGTCTCGTTGGCGTACCAGGTCAGCTGCAGCACCAGCAGGCTGGCGATGCAGACGAACGAGAACGCGACCTCGACCGGGCCGACCGGCAGGTAGAGGGCGCGCAGGAAACCGATCAGGCTGATGCTCGCGAAGACCGCCGTCACCGCGCCCGTGACGAGCCGGGGCGGTGGCACTCCGGTGCCGGACGGTGTGGGCGCCTCTGCTGAGTGCATGACGAGCCCCTACCCGGCCTACCGTAAGCGCGGGGGCGGCGGCGGGGACGCGATGCGGCCGACCGCATCGCGGGACTGTGGATCGCCGTGGCGCTCGGTGGCGCTCAGCTGCAGTTGACCAGGCACGACACTCACCCCGTAGCTCGCAGACCCCAGCTCCGACGGGCGCGCCCTTGCGGCCGGCGACGAGACGTACCTCCCCCGCCTCGCCCTGCCGCGGGAACCCGATAAACGGAACCCCCACGGCCGAGAACATTACCCTAACCACCGGTAGGTTGGGAAACGTTCCTTACCGCACCACCGCCGGAAACGCGACCGTATTATGACCGACGCGAATTGCGCCGACCACACAAAATCGCACATTTACCATTGCATGCGATTTTACGGGCTGTCAAGCGACCGCGCACGGTAAGACGGCGATCCGGCTAACCCGGCTCGGCCGTATGCACTACCGGCCGCCCGCCGAACTGCGGCGCAGGTCCAGCTCGAGCACCTCGACGAGGTCCCGGCGGGCCCGCGCCACCCGCGACCGGATGGTGCCGATCGGGCAGCCGCACACCTCGGCGGCCTCCGCGTAGCCGAGGCCGAGCACCTGGGTCAGCACGAACGCGTCGCGGCGGTCGTCGGTCAGCGCGCGCACCGCGAGCCCGATGGACACGGTGTCGTCGATCCCGGGCAGGTTGGGCGTCCTGGCCTGTTCGATCGCGACCTGCCAGTCCTGGTCACTGGCGATCTTCGGCCGCGCGGACGCCGCCCGGAAGTGGTCGGCGACCACCCGGCGGGCGATGGCGAGCAGCCAGGTGCGGGCCTTGCTGTGCGCGTTGAACCGGTGCAGGCTCGCGAACGCACGAACGAACGTCTCCTGGGTCAGGTCCTCGGCGTCGGTGTGCCCGACGAGGTAGATGAGAAATCGCCAGACATCGCGTTGGGTGGCCCGGATAAAGGAATTCGCCGCGGCCCGGTCACCGCGACCGGCCGCGAGGGCCAAGTTGGTGATCTCGTCGTCCAGCGGTTCCTCCGACATAATTCGAAGGTACCCGGGCAACCCTCGCCTGAGAACGCGATCAAGCTCCGGTCAAGCGATCGCACAGCGACCTTCTAGTTTTTCTTGGAACTGTTCGCCCGAGTCACCCGACTACTACTACGTGTACTGCGACGAATTTCGGGAAGCCCTTTCCGCGCGGCTCGACGACGAGTCGTGGCCGGAGCGCGGCGCGCCCGCCGATGCCCATCTCGACAGCTGCGCCGAGTGCGCGGGCTGGTACGAGGACGCCGCTCTCATCACCAGGCGGACCAGGACCACGGCCGCCGTCGCGTGGCCGGACGTGTCCGACGCCGTGCTCGCCAGGGTGCCGGTGACCGGGCCCGCCGACACCGCGCCGAGGATCGCGCTCGGCGTGACCGGCGCGCTACTCGGCGCGTCTGCCCTGGTGTCACTGGCTGTGCCGGGGGTGGACCAGTCCGTCGCCGGCTTCGACAACGGCGCCTGGCACCTGGCGCTCGCGGTCGCCTTCAGCGGCGTCGCGGCCCGCCGCACCCCGGCGGGGGCACTGCTCCCCCTGCTCTGCACGCTCGTCGCCGCACTGTCGTGGGGACACGTGAGCGGGCTGCTCGCCGGCCGGTGGAGTGTCACGGGAGTGGTGACCCACGTGCTCATCGCGGTCGGGCTCGTACTCGTCGTGCTGCTCGCGAGAATGCCGAGGTCACCCCGGCCGCCTCGGCCGCCGGCCAGCGGTGCGAATCGGCTCCGGCCGCCGAGGAATTCCGCCGCCGAGGACGTCGACGAGCGGCGGGTAATTCAGCTACACGAGGTGGCGTAGGCAGCGAACAAAAAGACGGCCGGGTCGCGTGACCCGGCCGTCTCGTGGTGGAAATGCCCGAAATATTCTCTCCGGACCGGTCAGCTCGCTTTCGCGAGTGGCCGGGCGCCGTAGGTGACCCGCACGATCCCGTCCTCGTGGCGTTCGGTCACCGCCGTCACGCCGAACACCTCCGACAGCACCGCCGGGGTCAGCGCGTCGAGCACCGGCCCGGCCGCGACGATCCGGCCGCCGTCCAGCACGACCAGCCGGTCGCAGCTGCGTGCCGCGAGGTCGAGGTCGTGCAGCACGGCGAGGGTGGTGACGCCGACCGTGTGCACCAGCTCGAGCAGCTCGAACCTGGCCCGGATGTCGAGGTGGTTGGTCGGCTCGTCCAGCACCAGCAGCTCTGGCTGCTGCGCGAGTGCGCGGGCCAGCAGCACCCGCTGCCGCTCACCACCGGACAGCGAGCCGTAGATCCGGTCCGAGTGCCCGAGCATGCCGGTCCGCGACAACGCGTCGACCACGATCTCGTGGTCCTCGGCGGTCTCCCGGTCGAACATGCCCTTGTGCGGGGTGCGGCCGAGCGCCGCGACCTCGTGGACGGTCAGCCCCGGCGGGGTCGGGCTGTTCTGCAGCACCGCGGCGGTCCGACGGGCCGCGGTGCGTGCCGACACCGACCACACGTCGTCCTCGCCGAGCAGGACCGTGCCCGTGGTTGGCCGTACCGAGCGGTAGATCGTCCGCAGCAGCGTCGACTTGCCGCTGCCGTTGGGTCCGATCAGCCCGACGAACTCGCCGGGCGCGACGTCGAGGTTCACGTCGTGCAGGATCGGCGTGGCGCCGATCGTGACGCTGACCTCAGCCACCTTGAGTTTCATGAGTGGGCCAGGCTCCGATCCCGGCGCATCAGCCAGATGAAGAACGGCGCGCCGAACAGGGCGGTCAGGATGTTGAGCGGCAGCTCGTTCGGTGGGTCGACGGTCCGCGACAGCAGGTCGACGATCACCAGGTAGATCGCGCCGACCAGCGCCGCCAGTGGCAGCAGCTTGCGGTGGTCGACGCCGAACGAGAGCCGGACGAGGTGGGGCACCATCAGCCCGACGAACCCGATGCCGCCGGCGACCGCGATGAGCACGCCCGCGACGAGCGAGGTCAGCACGATCAGCACCAGCCGCAGCTTCTTGACGTCGACGCCGAGCGCGGTCGCCGACTCGTCGCCGGTGACCAGCGCGTTGAGCTGCCGGCCGAACAGCGTCAGCAGCACGGTGGTCCCGACCACTACGACGCCGGCGACCTGCAGCTGTTCCCACCGCGCGCCGGAGACGCTGCCGAGCAGCCAGAACATGATCTGGCGCATGTTGTTCGGCTCGGTCTTGAGCTGCAGGAAGCTGGTGATCGAGGTGAACACGTAGCTGATGGCGACGCCGGCGAGCACCAGTCGCACCGGGTTGAGCTTGCCGCGCTGCTGGCCGAGCAGGAACACGAGCGCCACCGCGAGCATCGCGCCCGCGAACGCGGCGCCGGAGACGCCGAGCCCGCCGAGGGCGCCCGCGCCGAGCGCCATCACCGCGACCGCGCCGACCGAGCCGCCCGCGGAGACCCCGAGGATGTAGGGGTCGGCGAGCGGGTTGGACACCAGCGCCTGCAGCACGACACCGGCCACCGCGAGCCCCGCGCCGCACAGCGCGGCGAGCAGCACCCTCGGGATCCGGAAGTTCCACACGATCTGGTCGAACGCCGGGTTCACGTCCGGCTTCGACCCGGTGAGGTGCCCCCACACGATCTGCCAGCTGTCCCCGACGGACACGGACACCGAGCCGACCGCGGCCGCCACGAGGATCACGACCACCAGGGCCGCGCCGAGCACGGCGATGCTCAGTGCGAGCGGCACCCGGTGCAGCGGCGCTGGCCGGGACGTGGTCTTGCGTGCCACGGCGGCGAGCCGCCGTGGCGTCTTGGGACGGGACGATGTTGTTGTCATGACGCCTCAGAACGCCTCGGGGTGGACGGCCTTCGCGATCTGCTCGACCGCGAGGTCGTTGTTGGGGCTCAGGTAGATCGAGTCGGACAGCACGACGAAGCGGTTGTCCTTCGCGGCGTCCCACTGCGGGAACTGGTCGAACAGCTTCTTCGCGTCCGCCTCGGGGTCCTCGGACATGTAGTTCACGACGACCAGCGCCTCGATGTCGGCCTTCGCGACCTGCTCGGCAGACAGGTTGGCGAACATGTCCTTCGTGGCGCCCGCGAACACGTTCTCCACGCCGCCCTTGGCCATGATGTCGTTCCAGATCGCGTTGCCGCCGACCGAGCTGAACGCGCCGCCCATGGCCATGCCCGGGATGATCAGCATCGCCTTCTTCTTCGGCAGGTCGCCGATCTTGTCCTGGACGTCGGCGATGCGTGCCTTCGACTTCTCGATGACGTCGTCGGCCTTCTCGCTGACGCCGAAGATCTTCCCGAAGTCACGCAGCAGCTGGTAGCTGTCCTCGATGGACGGTGTGCCGCTCACGGTGCCGACCTCGCCACAGGAGCTGGCCGGCGCGTAGGTGTTGGCGCCGACCTGCGCGAGGTCATCGCGGGTCGCGAAGCCGGCCTCCGCGCGGAACCCGCCGTCGTAGGTGGAGATCACGAAGTCGGGGGCCAGCCCGATCATCGCCTCGCGTGGGATGTCCATCATGTCGTTGAGCTGGATGTCCCCGGTGGGCAGCTTCGCGATGGCGTCCGCGCGGCCGGGCACCTCGGAGGCGCCGTAGGACTGCGCGTTCGCGAGGATCTTGTCGCCGAGGCCCAGCTCCAGCAGTGTGGAGACCTCGGCGACCGAGCCGCCGTTCATCACCACAACGCGACTCGGCGCCTGGGTGAACGTGTACTCCTTGCCACAGTTCGTGATCGTCACCGGGTACCCGGCAGTCGGCGCCCCGCTCGTCGGGTCGGCGGCAGTAGTCGCCGTTGCACACGCCGTCGTGGCGAGACACAGGGCAACGATCGCCACCGAGAAGGTCCGCTTCACCTTCATCATGGACTCCTCTTGGTGGTCGAGGCGGCGGCCGCGACGGCCACTGCCTCCCTCTTCTGTTCGGTCGGGGGTGCGGGTTCGTCCGCTGTCTCTTCCGCTGGTTCCGCCGGCAGCCGGTGCAGGCGGGCGCTCAGGAGGCTGGTGGTGATCGCGAGCACGGCGAGCAGTCCGGCCGCTGCCGCGAACGCGGTGGCGTGGTCGGCGAACGGCACGCCGGGATCACCCGGGGTCGCGCCGAGGACGGTCCGGTACACCACGCCGGAGATCGCGACGCCGAGCGCGAGCCCGAGCTGGGTCACGGTCGACGCGAGCCCGGACGCGGCGCCTGCGTCGGTGGGCACGACCCTGCTGAGGATCCCCGCGACCAGTGGCGCGACGACCATGCCCTGTGCCAGCCCGGCGAGCCCGATCATGATCGCGAGCAGCACGGGCTGCGCGCCCTCCGGCGCTCTGGTGATCACCGCGCCGGCGAGCACGACGACGGCGACCATGGTGCAGCCGACGACCGGCACCGGCGCGTTCACCCTGCGCACGACCCACCGGTTGGCCGCGGAGCCGAGCGAGAAGCCGAACCCGAGCGGCACGAACATCAGCCCGGCGACCATGGGTTCGAGCAGCAGGCCGGTCTGCAGGTAGTAGGTGAACACAAGGAACAGCCCCGAGTTCATGGCGAACAGCGACATGACGGTCAGCAGGCTCAGCCGCATCCCACGAGCGCGGAACACCCTCGGCGGGAACAGCGGGGCGCCACCCCTCGCGACCAGTGTGCGTTGCTGCACCGCGAGTAGCGCGAACACGGCCGCCGCGACCGGCAGGCCGAGCCACAGCCACCCCGGGCCCTCTGGACCGAAGATCAGCGGGACCAGCAACGCGGGCAGGGCGATGGTCGTCAGCGCGGCGCCCGCGCCGTCGAGCCTGCTGCCCGCGTTGCGTTCGCCCTTGGGCAGCAACGGGCAGAGCGCGAGGATCGCGAGTCCGATGGGGACGTTCACCAGCAGTGCCGGCCGCCAGCCGAGTCCCGCGAGGTCGAGGTCGACCAGGATCCCGCCGCCTGCGATGCCGCTGATCACCCCGAGGCCGATGACGACCCCGTAGACGCTCACGACCTTCGCGCGTTGTTCGGTGTCCGTGACCGCGGCCCGGATGATCGAGAGGACCTGTGGGGCCATGAACGCCGCGGCCGCGCCCTGCAGGAACCGCGCCCCGATCAGGAGTTCGGCGTTCGGCGCGATCCCGCACAGCAACGAGGTGAGCGTGAACGCGGCGACCCCGTATGCGAACACGACCCGGTGCCCGAGCCGGTCGCCGAGCCGCGCGCCGGTGATCAGCAGCGCGCCGAACGCGATCACGTAGGCCGCGCCGACGAACTGGATCTGGTCGAAGCCCGCGTCGAGGTCGAGCTGGATCGAGGGACTGGCCACGTTGACGATGAACCCGTCCACCTGACCCATGAAGGTGGCGGCGAGCACCGCGCTGAGCGCGAGCCACTCCCGCCGCCCGATGGTTCCTGTCATGACGCCCTCCGCGAGGTCGGTACCTGCTCGTTCAGCGCCGCACTCAGTCGTGCGCCGACGAGCGCTGACGGGCCGGGGGCGGTCATGCCGTTGTGGGTGGCGGCGACGCGGTGCAACTCGATGTCACCGGCGATGTGCGCCTCCCACGACGGCACCGACGGCCAGCCGCCCGTCTTTCCTTCTGTTGCCTCGAACAGCAGCACATTCCCGGTGAACTTCCCAGGGGTGTGCGCGATGCTGATCTCGCTGTTGTTCGCGAACGAGCGGTACAGCGCGGTCAGCGTCCGCTCGTCGAAGCCGGCCAGCGGGTTGGTCGTCCCACCCGCCTGTTCGAGCACCTCGGCGCGGAAGTCCGCCTCCGTCGGCGGCGGACCGGCCCACTCCGGCGGGATCGGGAACGCGTCGAGCAGTGCGAGCACCGCGACCTCGTGGCCCGCCTCCTGCAGCCGCACCGCGACCTCGTGCGCGACGAGACCGCCGAAGGACCAGCCGAGCAGGTGGTACGGGCCTGCCGACTGCACCTGCCGGATGCGTCGCAGGTAGTCGGCGGCCAGCGACTGGATGTCGGCCGGCAGCGGCTCCTCGCGGGCGATGCCGTGTGCCTGCAGGCCGTACACCGGCTGCCCGACCGGCAGACCCGCGATCAGCCCCGCGTAGCACCAGGCGAGCCCGGTCGCCGGCGCGAAGCAGAACAGCGGCGGTCGCCCGCCCTGGCGCCGCATCGGGAGCAGCACGTCCAGCGAGCCGTCCTGCTCGCTGTCGCCGAGCCGCTCGACGATCCGCGCGACCGTCGGCGCCTCGAACACCGTCCGGATGCCGAGGCGCACGCCGAACTCGGTGCGGATCCGCGCGATCAGCCTGCCGACGAGCAGCGAGTGCCCGCCGAGGGAGAAGAAGTCGTCGTCGATGCCGATCTCGTCGACACCGAGCAGATCCGAGAACATCCGGCACAGCACGGTTTCCCGCTCGTCCCTCGGCCCCCGGCCGGCGACGACGGCGGTGACCTCCGGCGCCGGCAACGCGGCCCGGTCGAGCTTCCCGTTGGTGTTGCGGGGAATCCGGTCGACCATGACGAACGCGGGTGGCACGAGGTAGTCCGGCATCCGCTCCGCGGCGTACTGCCGCAGCTCGGCGGGCTCCGGCTCACGCCCGGCCGGCACGACGTAGGCCACCAGCCGCTGCAACCCCGGCTGGTCCTCGCGCACGATGACCGCGACCTGCGCGACGGCCTCGTGCCCTGCGAGGACGGCCTCGATCTCACCGAGCTCGATGCGGAACCCGCGGATCTTGACCTGGTCGTCGGCCCGGCCGAGGAACTCCAGTGTGCCGTCGGTCCGCCACCGCGCGAGGTCGCCGGTGCGGTACATCCGGCCGGCGCCGAACGGGTTGGCGACGAACCGCTCCTCGGTCAGCTCCGGCCGGTTGTGGTAGCCACGCGCCACCTGCGGCCCGCTGAAGTACAGCTCCCCGACCATGCCGGGCGGCACCAGCCGCCGGTCGCCGTCGAGCACGTACGCGCGGGTGTTGGTGAGCGGCGTCCCGACGATCGGGTCGAGGCTGTCGGACAACCGGCAGTGCAGTGTGTCCACAGTGCACTCGGTGGGCCCGTACAGGTTGTAGGTCGCGATGCTCGGCACCGCGCGCAACGCGGTCCACAGCGCGGGGCCGGTCGCCTCGCCACCCAGCGCGAGCAC
>Ga0272482_10000492_pt1 | contig 12305 bp, 9 predicted proteins | sample RVTome_8_FD_192427 | JGI IMG/M metagenome (GOLD analysis project Ga0272482, IMG submission 192427) | Soil microbial communities from uranium-contaminated site in the Upper Colorado River Basin, Wyoming, United States - RVT160D0 (version 2) ...
CGTCGCTGGACGACCACCTCGATCTGGTGCTCTTCGGCGGCGACACGTTCGCCGACGTGCTGACCGGGGCGCTCATCGCCGTCCCCGCCGCGCTGGTGGTGCTGGCGGCGGTCAGCCGCAGCCGGGTGGCCCACGGCCTGGCCGCCGGCAGCATGGTCTTCTGGGTGCTGGCGGCGGTGTCGGCCGCGGCCGGCCACGGGTCGAGCAGCGACGGCACGGTCCGCTACGCGTTCGGGGCGTTCTGGCCGATGCTGCTGGGATCGCTGGGCGTCGCCATCAGCGGCTGCGCGGCGATGCTCACCCCGACCGCAGGGTCGCCCCGCCCGTCGTTCTCGGGCCACGCCCTCGGCGCCCGGCCGGCGGCCCCGTTCGCCCCGGCGCTGGCCCTGGCGCTGCTCCCGGTCGCCGGCATCGTCGGGGCCTCCCAGTACGCCGAGGGCTCGGACGCGTACGGCACCACCGGCGACTTCGGGTCCGGCGACTTCGGCGACTTCGGCGAGGACGGCTCGTTCGACGCCCCGGACCCGGAGCTCCCGACCGGTGACGGCGGGTTCACCCCCGACGACGACGGGTTCAACGCCGACGACGGAACGTTCGACGTGGTGTGCACCGACCTCGTCGACAGCGAGGTCGGCTCGGTGTGGCAGGACGTCGACGGCGCCATCCACGTGGTGGTCTTCGTGAACAACGACTGCGAGATCGGCCAGCAGCTCGACGATCCGTCGGCGGCGTTCACCCTGACGAGCGCCGGTGCGACCGTCGCCACCGGCGAGTTCGACTTCGCCGACGACCCGGTCGCCGTCCCGGCGTTCGGCCAGAGCGAGGCGGAGATCGTGTTCGGACCGGACACCTTCGTCGACCTGGCCGCTGTCGAGACCATGGGCCTCGGCTCGGCCACGACCTTCGGGAGCGGCTCCCCCGACCTCACCTACAGCTACACCTGCAACGACGCCCCCGACGACGCCTTCTCGTCCGCCCCGCCGGTGGTGGCCGGGGAGCCGACGGCGACCCCGGTCGTCCCGCAGGTGACGACCGAGGGCGACGCGCTGGCCCGCCTCGGGGAGATCGCCGCGGCCGACGCGCCGTTCATCGAGAGCGACGTGATCGACCGCTGGGTGCCGCAGATCAGCTCCAAGAAGCCCGACGTGACGCTCCCGAACGGCACCACGTGGGACGCCGTGTCGATCCTCCAGGACCACCGGGACTGGCGGGCGCGGTTCCCCCGGGTGCGCCTCCTGTGGTCCGGCGACTACAGCACCTACAAGCAGACGGACTTCTGGGTGACGATCGTGGCGGTCCCGTTCGACACGCCCGAAGGCGCCGTCGGCTGGTGCGACGCCAACGCCATCCCGGCCGAGGACTGCTACGCCAAGCTCATCAGCCACACCCACCCGCACGAATCCAGCACCGTGCTCCGCTGAGGTTTCTCTAAAAATCCTGCGTTCGCAGGGGGAGATCCGGGGCCATCGGTGCCACCCCTCCACACGGCCTTCGGCCCGAGGAGGACTTCGATGCAGCGCCCGGCACCTCAGCCCCAAACCGTCATCAGCGACACCGTGGCCGCGGCGATGGCCGCGCCGTTCGCCGTGGCCGCCGCCGTCGAGCACGGGTGGGTCGGCCTCGTCCTCGGCACCGCCGTCATCGTGGTGGTGACGGTGGTGGGCGAGGTCTCGTGGTGGCTGGTGCTCGGCCGGCGGCAGCGCCACCAGACCCGGCTGCTGGACCGGGGCCTCACGGTCGACGACGTCCTGCGCCTGACCGCCGACGTCGACGCCGCCGACCGGGCCGAGCCGCCGGCGATGGTCGGGCCCGGCCCCGGGTGACCGCCGAGTCGGTCGAGCCCCAGCCCCGTGGCAACCGGTCGAGCCGGTCCAGCCCGGGCCCTCGGGCCAGCGGAGCCGGTCCAGCCCGGGTGATCGGATCAGCGGGCGCCGGCGGGGCGGCGACGGCGCCAGGCCGTGGCCACCGACGGGGCGACCCAGCCGTCGTCGGCGGGGTTGACCGTGGTGCCCGGGGGCACGACCTCGTCGATGGCGTCGAGGGTGGCGTCGTCGAGGCGGACCTCGGCGGCGCCCAGGAGGCCCTCGAGCTGCTCCATCGTGCGGGGGCCGATGATGGGCGCGGTGACCGCCGGGTGGGCCAGCGTGAAGCCGAGCGCCAGGTGGGGGAGGGTGAGCCCGGCCTCCTGGGCCACCGCCTCCAGCCGGGGGACCAGCTCCAGCTTGGCACGGACGTCGGGGCGGTCCGGGTCGAAGCGCTGGGGCAGGCGGGCGGCCCGGCCCGAGGTGGGGGCCTCCGCTCCGGGCCGGTAGCGGCCGGTGAGGAACCCGCCGTTGAGCGGGCTCCAGGGGATGACGGCCATGCCGTAGCGCTGGCAGGTGGGCAGCACCGAGGCCTCGATGCCCCGCACGAAGATCGAGTACGGCGGCTGCTCCACCCGGAAGCGCTGGTGGCCGCGGCGCTCGGCCGCCCACTGGGCCTCGACGATGGCTTCGGCGGGGAACGTCGACGAGCCCAGGTAGCGCACCTTGCCCGCCCGCACCAGGTCGGACAGCGCCGAGAGCGTGTCGTCGACGTCGGTGTCGGGCTCGGGCCGGTGCACCTGGTAGAGGTCGATGTGGTCGGTGCCGAGGCGGCGGAGGCTGTCCTCGACGGCCCGCACGATCCAGCGCCGCGAGTTGCCCCGCCGGTTGGGGTCCTCGCCCATCGGCCCGTGGAACTTGGTGGCCAGCACCACGTCGTCACGCCGGCCGGCCAGCGCCTTGCCCACGATCTGCTCGGAGACGCCGGCCGAGTAGATGTCGGCGGTGTCGACGAAGTTGATGCCGGCGTCGAGGGCCCGGTGGATGATCCGGACGCAGTCCTCCTCGTCACGGTTGCCCATGGGGCCGAACATCATCGCCCCCAGGCACAGGGGGCTGACCTTCACACCGGTGGAGCCGAGCGAGCGGTAGCGCATGGTCACGATCCTGCCAGGTTTCTTGACCCCGGGTCAGGCGTCGGGCCGCAAGCCCCGACCCGGAGCACGAAGAGGCCCGGAGCGTCAGGCCGGGTCGAGGACGACGACCGGGATCCGGCGGTCGGTCTTGGTCTGGTACTCCTCGTAGGGCGGGTACGCCTCGACGGCCCGGGCCCACCACTCGGCCCGCTCGTCGCCCTCGACGGTGCGGGCCACGTAGTCACGCACCTCGGGCCCGTCCTGCACGGTGACGTGGGGGTCGGCCTGCAGGTTGAGGTACCACTCGGGATGCTTGGGGTCGCCGCCCTTCGACGCCACCGCCGCGTAGCTGTCGCCGTGCTGCACCTTCATGACCGGGCCCTTGCGGACGTTGCCCGTCTTGCGGCCCCGGGTCCACAGCACCACGACGGCCATGCCGTTCATGGACACGCCCTTGGCGCCGCCGGTCTCCTCGATCTTGGTCACCTGGTCGTTGGCCCAGGTCCAGCTACCGGGCTCGTAGTTCCCCTCCAGGGGCATGGTGCGTCCTCCTCGTGGCGGGCCGGGCCCCGATCATGGCGGCCGATCGGCGTTCGGTGGGGGACGCTAGCGGCGGGTGAGGCGGGCGAGGTCGTGGGGGCCGCTGGCGGGGTAGCCGCCGGCCTCGCGGATGGCGGCGCCCCAGGGCAGGAGGATCGCCAGCAGGTCGTCGAGGTCGTCGCCGAGGGCCTCGACCACGGGCCGGCACGCCCGGTCGGTGGCCTGCTCGACGTCCTCGCGGGCGGCGCGCCCGTCGACGGTCAGCTGCCCGCCGGCCACCAGGCCCCGCGCCTCGAGGCGGGCCTCGGCCTCGTCGAGGTCGGTGTTGGACCAGGCCCGGGTGCGGATGTAGGTGCGCATCGGCAGGCCCCAGTACAGCTCGGTGAGCAGGCCGATCTCGGTGGCGTCGAAGCCGGCGGCCGTCCAGGCGGCGGTGTGGCTGTCGCCCCGGTACTCGCGCAGCTGGTCGGCGCGGCGCCAGGCGTCGGCCAGCGGCTCGCCGGGCAGGCCCAGCGATGCCAGCCCGGCGTACAGGGGCCGACCCTCGGGGCGCAGCGGCGCCACGGCCCGGGCCAGCAGCTCGCCCACCCGGTCGAGCCCCTCGGGGGCCGGCCCCAGGACCCGGGCCAGCTGGCCCACGGCGCCCTCGGTGCGGGCTGCGCAGATGGTGGCGGCGTCGGTGAGCCCCCAGCCCATGGCGACGGACGGCACCACGACCGCCGGGTTGAACACGGCGAACGCCGCGGCCACCAGCTCGCCGGGGACCTGGCCCATCACCGAGCCGCGGCTGCAGAAGTAGGCGGGGCCGTCGGGGGCGGCGACGTTGCCGCCGAACGACCCGCGGCTGGGACTGAACCCCAGTTCGACGTAGCCGGCGTGGCATTCGGGCGAGAAGTACACCTGTCCGGCGAAGGGCTCGATGGCACCCGCCAGGGCGCGGGCCCGCGTGGACAGTTCGGCGTCGTCGATCACTGGGTCTCCTCCGGTTCTGGGACCACGGACGTGCGTGGATGGGTTCGCCTGGTCTCGGGTTGCGGTGCTGTGTTGCCGGGAGCCTCGCTGTGGAGCTGTGCTCGGCCGCCAAATAGCGGTCTCTTGGGCTGCACGAGCGCCCCATCCGCTCAGCTCCTGGGGATGAGCTCGTAGTCGTCGGGGTCGGGTCGCCGCGTCCGCTGCCAGTAGGCCAGCAGGGTGAAGGGCCAGTTCTGGGAGACGCGCCCGGTGGCGTTCTTGTACCAGCTGTTCACGTCGGAGGCGCCCCACGCCATGCGGCGGTTCTCGGCGTCGACCTCGTCGTTGAAGCGGTCGTGCACGTCGTTCCGCACGTCGAGGGCGGCGTTCCCGGTGGCGAGCACGAGGTGCAGGCACTCGAGGATGTACCGCACACCGCACTCCGAGAAGTAGACGATGCTGCCGTTGATCACGATGTTGGTGTTGGGCCCGTACAGGCAGAACAGGTTGGGGAAGCCCGGCACGGTGACGCCCAGGTAGGCGCGGGGTTCGCCGGCCCACTGCTCGTGGAGGTCGACGCCGTCGCGCCCGGTGACGGTCATCGGGGTGAGGAACTTCGAGGCGTGGAATCCGGTGCCGTAGACGATGACGTCGACATCGTGGGCCTCGCCGTCGTCGGTGACCACCCCGGTGGGCGTGATCTCCCGGATGCCGGTGGTGACCAGGCGGACGTTGTCGCGCCGCAGCGCCCCGGCCCACACGCCGTTGTCGCGCAGCATCCGCTTGGCGCCCGGCGGGTAGTCGGGGACGACCGCAGCCAGCAGGTCGGGCCGGTCGGCGAACTGCTCGCCCAGGTACAGGGTGAGCATCTGGCGCAGCATCTCGTTCATGGCGCCGACCGAGGCGCCCTCGCCGGCCGGAGAGGTCCAGCCGTCCTCCACCCGGACGCCGGCCAGCACGCCGTCGCCCATCTGCCAGAAGATGCAGAACCGGGTCCACTCGCTGTAGGCGGGCACGTGGTCGTAGAGCCAGCGGAGCCCGGCGGCGACGGGGGCGTGGTAGTCGGGCGTGGGGCCCAGCCAGGGCGGGGTGCGCTGGAAGACCGTCAGCTGGCCGACCACGGGGGCGATCTCGGGGATCACCTGCACGGCGCTGGCCCCGGTGCCGATGACCGCCACCCGCTTCCCGGCCAGGTCGACGTCGGGGCGCCAGCGGGCGGTGTGGAAGGCGGGCCCCGCGAACGTGTCGCGACCGGGGATGTCGGGGAACGAAGGCCGGTTCAACTGGCCGACGGCGCTGACCACGGCGTCGGCGGTGACCATCTCACCGGTGTCGAGCTCGACGGTCCAGCGCCGGTCGCGGTCGGACCACCGGGCCGCCACCACCTCGACGCCGAACCGCACGTGGCGCCGCAGGTCGAAGGCGTCGGCGCAGGCGTCGAAGTAGCCGTGCAGCACCTCCTGGGTGGAGAAGTGGGCGGGCCAGTCGTGGCGCTGGGCGAACGAGTAGCTGTAGTTGTGGTTGGGGTTGTCGACCCGGCAGCCCGGATAGGCGTTCTCGTACCAGGTGCCGCCGACGTCGTCGTTCTTCTCGAACACCACGAACGGCACGCCGGCCTGCTGGAGCCGGTGGGCGGTGAGCAGGCCCGACATGCCGGCGCCGATCACCGCCACCCGCACGTCGCCGACCCGTTCGGGGGCCGCGTCGTCGAGCCGCCAGCCCGGCGCCCGGCGGTCCTCGCCCCGGTGGGCCAGCTCCTCCTCCAGCAGCGGCAGGTACTCGCCCATCCCGGCGCCGCCCACGGCGAACTCCATGATCCGCAACACGTCGTCGTCGCTCGGCGGGGGAGCGACCTCGCAGCCCCCGTCGCGGAACCCGGCGAGCGCGGCGAGCGCCAGCCGGCGGACCTCGGCCTGCTGCTCGTCGGTCAGACCGGCCTGGGGCAGGCTCAGCAGCATGGGGTCGGGCCGCAGCTCGTCGCGCAGCAGCGACAGGTCGCCGGTGGCGTAGGCCAGGGCGGGGAGCAGCGGCGGGACCTGGGCGTCCTCCAGGATGCGGCGGAGCTCGTCGTCGCTCTCGACGATCGGCGCCACCGGCCCGACGAACGGGCTCGAGGACGGGCTCGACGGGTGCACGTCGCTCACGGCCATGGTTCCCCCCTCTGATTGGCAGTTGACAATTTAAAGTAGGGTGCAGGCACAGCGCTCATCGACAGCCGATCCAGGGGGGACTCGGATGGAGATCACGCGACGGCGGCTGCTGGCGTACGCCACGGCCACCCCGACCCTCGGCATCGCCGTACGGCTCGCCGCCGACCTCGGTGCCGACGACCCGGCCGGCGCCCAGATCGCCGGCATCGTCGACTTCACCGATGCCCTCACGCTGGCCGCCCTGCCCACGCAGCACCTGCTGGTGGTCGAGGTCACCGCGGCCGGGCGGGTGGTGGCCCGCCTGCCGCGGGCCGAGGTCGGCCAGGGCATCACCACCGCCGTGGCCCAGATCGTGGCCGAGGAGCTGGACGCCCGCCTCGCCGACGTCGACGTCGAACTGGAGGACGCCCGGCCCGAACTGCTGTTCAACCAGCTGACCGGCGGCTCCAACACGATCCACGCCCTCTACGGCCCGCTGCGCACGGCGTCGGCCCACGCCCGGGCCCGCCTGATCACCGTGGCGGCCCGGCGCTGGGGCGTGGCGGCCGGCCGGCTGCGCACCCGCGACACGGCGGTGGTCGCCCCTGACGGCCGCACCCTCGGCTACGGCGTCCTGTCGGCCGAGGCCGCCCGGGTGACGGTCCCCGCCGTGGTGCCGGTGACCAAGGATCCGGCCGACTTCACCGTGGTCGGCCAGCCGACCACCCGGGTCGACGCCCGCGACATCGTCACCGGCCGGGCCCGCTACACCCAGGACCTGGTGGTGCCCGGCGCCCTGCCCTGCGTCGTGGCCCGGCCGCCCACGCTCGGGGGCACGGTCCGCTCGGTCGACGACAGCGCCGCCCGGGCGCTCCCCGGTGTGGTGGCGGTGGCCCGCATCCCCACCGGCGTCGCCGTGGTGGCCGAGAGCTTCGACCAGGCCCTCGCCGCCCGCGACGCCCTGGTCGTCGCCTGGAACCCGGGGCCCAGCGCGCATCTGTCCGACGCCGGCGTGCGGTCGCGGCTGGCCGCGGCGGTGCCGGCGTTCGTCGTGCCGCCGCTGGGCTCGTTCACCGTCGACCGCACGTTCGACTTCGCCTTCGTGCCCCACGCCCCGATGGAGGTGCTCAACTGCGTCGCCGACGTGCGCGCCGATCGGGCCGAGCTGTGGCTGTCGGCCAAGAGCCCGATCGTCGCCGCCCAGACCGTGGCGCTGCGGCTCGGCCTGCCGGTCGACCAGGTGACCGTCCACGAGGTGCGGGGCGGGGGCTCGTTCGGGCGGCGGCTGTTCTTCGACCCGGCCATCGAGGCGGCGCTGGTGTCGAAGGCCGTGGGCCGCCCGGTGCGGCTGCTGTGGACCCGGGCCGACGACATGCACCACGGCCGCCTCCGCCCCGCCAGCCACCACCGGGCCCGGGCCACCCACCTGCTGGGGAACGTGGTCAGCTACGAGCACCGCATGGGGTCGGTCACCCTCGACGGCGGCCACGGCCTGGGCGAGATCCTCACCGCGGTGGGCGCCGAGGCGCTGGGGGCCGTCGGGCCGGCGATGTTCCAGCTCAGCCAGCTCGACCTCTACCACTTCGGCGCCCAGACCCGGCTGCTGCGCGAGGTCGACCTGGCGTTCCCCACCGGGAGCTGGCGGTCGGTGTTCTCGGGGCAGGTCCGCACGGTCGACGAGGTGATGGTCGACGAGGTCGCCCGCACCCTCGGGCGCGACCCGGTGGCGTTCCGGCGGGCGAGGCTGCGATCGGCCCGGCTGCGGGCCGTCCTCGACCGCGTGGCATCGGCCGGGGCATGGGGCCGGCCGATGCCGCCGGGCACCGCCCAGGGCGTCGGCCTGCACGAGGAGTACAAGAGCGTGGTCGCCTACCTGGTCGAGCTCGACGCCCGCGACCGGGCCCGACCCCGGGTCACGCGGGCGGTGGCGGCCGTCGACGTCGGTCGGGCGGTGAACCCCCGGGGCCTGGAGGCCCAGGTGCAGGGCGCCCTGGTCGACGCCCTGTCGTTCGTGCTGCAGGCGGGCGTGCACATCGACGGCGGCGCCGTGCGGGAGAGCAGCTACACCGACTTCCGCTACGCCCGCATGCGGGACGCCCCGCTGGCGGTGGAGGTGCACGTCATGCCGCCCACCGGGGAGCCCGGCGGGGGCGGCGAGCTGGGCGTCCCCGCCGCGGCGGCGGCCGTCGCCAACGCCTGGGCCCGGGCCACCGGCGCGGCGCCCACCCGCTTCCCGATCGTCGAGAGCTGAGCCGAGAGCGAGGACCCGGACGTGCCCACCTTCACCTTCGACCTCAACGGTGAGACCGTCACCGTCGACGTGCCCAGCGACTCGTCGCTGCTCTGGGTGCTGCGCGACGCCCTGGGCGTCACCGGGCCCAAGTACGGCTGCGGCGTCGGCGTGTGCCGCGCCTGCACCAGCCACCTCGACGGCGCCGCCTTCCAGCCCTGCACCACCCCGGTGGCCGACTGCGCCGGCCGGGCGGTGACCACCATCGAGGGCCTGGCCGCCGGCGACACCCTGCACCCGGTGCAGCAGGCGTGGATCGACGAGGACGTCGCCCAGTGCGGCTTCTGCCAGCCCGGCCAGATCATGGCCGCGGTCGCCCTGCTGGCCGCCAACCCGCACCCCACCGACGCCGACATCGACGCGCTGGAGAACGTGTGCCGGTGCGGCACCTACGTCCGCATCCGCCGGGCGATCCACCGGGCCGCCGGCTCCTAGCCCGGTCCCGGTGACGTCGACGGCCCGGGTTCCGTCGGTCCCGGCGGGACCGGCGTCGGCCCAGGTCCTGGCCCCGGTGGCGGTCACGGTGAGGGCGCCGTCCCCGGTCCCGTCCCCGGTCCCGTCCCCGGTCCCGTCCCCGGTCCCGTCCCCGGTCCCGTCCCCGGTCCCGTCCCCGGTCCCGTCCCCGGTCCCGTCCCCGGTCCCGTCCCCGGTCCTGGCGCCGGTCCGGGAGCCGGCCCGGGAGCCGGCGCCGCGACCGCCGTGGCCGGGATCCGGAACAGGTCGCGGGCGTTGCCGCCCAGGAACCGCTGGCGGTCGGTGCCGTCGGCGAACCCGGCGACCAGCTCCTCCAGGTCGGGCACGTACTCGGGTGTGTGGTCGGCGTGGGGGAAGTCGGACGCCCACAGGAACCGGGCGCCGAACCGCTCGACCAGGTGGGGGATCGTCCGCTCGTCGGGGTCGCACGACACCCACACCCGCTCCCGGAAGTAGTCGCTGGGCTTGTGCTCCAGCGGCACACGGGTGCCGATCCAGGTGTGGCCGTAGACGGCGTCGATCCGGTCGAGCCAGTAGCCCAGCCAGCCGCCACCCGACTCCAGGACCAGCACCTTCAGCTCGGGGAACTTGTCGAACACGCCGTAGTCGAACAGGGTCGTGAACTGGTGGCGCACACCGTCGGAGGCGCTGACCGTGGCCAGCAGCCGCAGCTTGCGCACGTTGTCCCAGCCGCCCATGCGGGTGCCCTTGGTCCACTGGGGCTCGAAGGTGGGGTGGACGGCGAAGGGGACGTCGAGGTCCTGGGCGGCGGCGAACACCGGGTCGTGGTCGGGGTGCCCGAGGGGCCGGCCGTCGTGGGTGAACGGGCACACGTAGGCGCCCCGGGCGCCCTCGCCCACGGCCCGCTCCAGCTCGGCCGCCGCGGCGGCCGGGTCGGTGAGCGACAGGTGCGCCGTGGGCACCAGCCGGTCGTGGTCGGCGCAGAACTCGCAGATCCAGCGGTTGTAGGCCCGGGTGTAGGCCTGGCTGAGCTCGGGGTCGGTGAGCTCGGCCTCCCACAGCAGGCCGACCGTCGTGTACAGCACCACGGCGTCGATGCCCTCGGCGTCGAGCAGGGCGATGCGCTCGTCGGGGTCCATCGACCCGTAGGGCGCCTCGCCGAGGTAGGTCCTCGCCGGGTCGAGCGTGACCGACCGCAGGTCGGGGTCACCCATGGCGCCCAGCGCCGACACGGAGCCACGGCGGCTCATCAGCGACGGCTGCCCACCGATCTCCAGGGCCTCGAGCCCGTCGTCGCCCACCACGATCCGCAGCGCCCGGTCGCGGTACCGCGGCTCCAGGTATTTGGACCACAGGTCGGGCGGCTCGAGGATGTGGCCGTCGGCGTCGACCGCCCCGCCGTGGCGGAGGCGGTGGGTGGTGTGCAGGGGCTTGGTGCTCGGGATGGTCAGGGCCATGGTCACCGTCCTCGGAACCGGGGCTCGCGCTTCTCCAGGAACGCGGCGACACCTTCCCGGTGATCGTCGGTGCGGAACAGCTCGGCCAGGTTCCGCCCGACCCAGTCGCCCAGCTCGTGCCAGTCGGGGTCGAGAGCCAGGCGGAGGCCCTGCTTGATGCGCCGGACCGCCAGCGGTGGGTTGGCGGCGATCTCGGCGGCCAGGGCCAGCGCCGTGGGGAGCAGCTCGCGGTGGGGGACGATGCGCGACACCAGGCCCAGGGCGCCGGCCTTCTCGGCGTCGATCACCCGGCCGGTGAGCAGCAGCTCGGCCGCCCGCTCCCGGCCCACCAGCCCGGCCAGGCGGCCGATGCCGGCCACGTCGGAGCACAGGCCCCGCTTCACGAACAGCTCGCCGAACCGGGCCCGCTCGGAGGCGATCCGGATGTCGGCCATCAGCGCCAGCTCCATGCCCCAGCCCACGGCGGCGCCGTTCACCGCGGCGATCACGGGGACGTCGGTGTGGAGCAGGGCGTCGGCGGCGGGGGTGAGGCGGGGCATAGCGGCGAGGTCGGACGACAGGCGCTCGCCGGCGCCGACCATGATCTGCTTCACGTCGTCGCCCGAGCAGAACGCCGGGTCGGCCCCGGTGATCACCAGGCAGCGGGCGGTCGTCTCCCGGACCGCCGCTTCCAGCTCGGCGTAGGTGGTGTACGTGAGGGCGTTGCGGGCTTCAGGCCGCCGCAGCGTGATGACCCCGACGTCGCCGTGGGATTCGTAGGAGAGCTCGGTCGGTTCGATCGGTTGAACGCTCATTCGGACGGGACCGCCGCCGCCAGCTCGTCGCGGAGCTGGCGCTTGAGCACCTTGCCGGCGGCGTTGCGGGGCAGGGTCTCGTCGGTCAGGTGGATCGTGCTCGGCACCTTGAACGCCGCCAGCCGCTCGGCCACGTGGGCCCGCAGCTCCCCGGCGTCGGCGGCGGCGCCGTCCCGCAGGCGGACCACGGCGTGGACGTCCTCGCCCAGCCGGTCGTGGGGGACGCCGATGATCGCGGCCTCCGTCACGTCCGGGTGCTCGTACAGCGCGGCTTCCACCTCGGCGGCGTACACGTTCTCGCCGCCCCGGATCACCACGTCCTTCAGGCGGTCGGCCACGTAGAGGAAGCCGTCGTCGTCGAGGCGGCCGGCATCGCCGGTGTGGAACCAGCCGTCGCTGATGGCGGCCGCGGTGGCGTCGGGGTCGTCGTGGTAGCCCCGGATCACCGTCGGGCCCTTGATCCATATCTCGCCCACCTCGCCGGCGGGCAGGGGTTCGCCGAACGGGTCGGCGACGCGGACCTCCATCACCGGCGAGATCGGGCGGCCCACGCTGTCGGGGCGAGCCAGGTAGTCGGCCCCGCTGTTGACGACCGCCGCCCCGGACGTCTCGGTCAGGCCGTAGCCGTTGCCGGGCGCCGCCTTCGACGCCAGCTGCTCGTCGATGCGGCTGACCAGGGCCGGCGGCACCAGCGTGGCGCCCGACGCCACGCCGGTGAGGGTGGCGAGCGCCCGGGGCCGGTTCTGGCGGCGGGCCTCGTCGAACAGCTCG
>Ga0272482_10000493_pt1 | contig 12300 bp, 9 predicted proteins | sample RVTome_8_FD_192427 | JGI IMG/M metagenome (GOLD analysis project Ga0272482, IMG submission 192427) | Soil microbial communities from uranium-contaminated site in the Upper Colorado River Basin, Wyoming, United States - RVT160D0 (version 2) ...
CCCACCGTGGGGAGCGCGGGCGAGACGTTCACCACCTACGATCCCCGCACCGGCGAGCCCACCGCCGAGGTGCCCGAGCACACGGCCGAGGACGTCCACGCCGCCGTCGAGCGGGCCCGGGTCGCCTTCCGGACCTGGTCGGCGCTGCCCTGGGACCGGCGCCTCGACCACGTGCTGGCCGTGCGCGACCTGCTGCTCGACCGGGCCGACGAGCTGGTGGCGGTGATCCGCCAGGAGACCGGCAAGCCCGAGGGCGAGGCGGTGCTGGCCGAGCTGACCGCCACCTGCGAGCTCATCGAGTTCTACAAGCGCCACGGCGGCAAGGCCCTGCGCCCCCAGCGGGTGCCGACCGGCGGCCTGCTGCCCCACAAGAAGGCCTGGCAGGTGTACGAGCCGCTGGGCGTGGTGGGCGTGATCTCGCCGTGGAACTACCCGCTCACCCTCGCCATGGCGCCCACGGTGACGGCCGTGCTGGCCGGCAACGCCGTGGTCCTGAAGCCGTCCGAGGTCACGCCGCTGGTGGGCCTGGAGGTCGGCCGGCTGTTCGCCGAGGCCGGCGAGCACTCGGAGCTGGTCCAGGTGGTCACCGGCCGGGGCCCCACCGGCGACGCCCTGGTGCGCTCGGGCGTCCAGACGGTGGCGTTCACCGGGTCGGTCCGCACCGGCAAGGCGGTCATGAAGGCCGCCGCCGAGACGCTGACCCCGGTGATCCTCGAGCTGGGCGGCAAGGACCCGATGGTGGTGTGCGACGACGCCAACCTGGAGCGGGCCGCCAACGGCGCCGTGTGGGGCGCGTTCACCAACTCGGGGCAGACCTGCATCGCCGTCGAGCGGGTGTACGTGCACGAGCGGGTGTTCGACCGCTTCGTCGACCTGGTGGTGGGCAAGACCGAGGCCCTGCGCCACGGCCCCGGGCCCAAGGACGACATCGGCTCGATGACCTTCGCCCCGCAGGTCGACATCGTCGAGCGCCACGTCGCGGACGCCCGGTCCAAGGGCGCCCGGGTGCTCACCGGCGGCCGGCGCGTGCCCGATCGGGCGGGTCTCTGGTTCGAGCCGACCGTGCTGGTCGACGTCGACCACGGCATGGACGTCATGCGTGACGAGACCTTCGGCCCGATCCTCCCGATCATGCCGGTGGCCGACGACGACGAGGCCGTCCGCCTGGCCAACGACTCGCCCTACGGGCTCAACAGCTCGGTGTGGTCGGGCGACGGCGACCGGGCCGAGCGCATCGCCGACCGCCTGGTGACCGGCAACGTGTGCATCAACGACTGCCTGGTCAACTACGGCGTGGGCGGCCTGCCGTTCGGTGGGGTGAAGGACTCGGGCTTCGGCCGGGTCCACGGCGTCGAGGGCCTGCGGGGGTTCAGCAACCTCAAATCGGTGCTGGCCAGCCGGGTGGCGCTCAAGCGCGAGCCCTACTGGTACCCGGCGCCCGGCTGGTTCGGGAAGCTGCTGATGCGGGTGCTGCGCCTGCGCTACCGCCGCGGCGTCGGCGCCAAGCTGTCGTCCGACTGACCTGCTGCTGACGGCCCGCGGCTAGCGGGCCCACTTGGCCATCACGGCCTCGGCCTCGTCGACGAAGCGCTCAACCAGCTCGGCCGCGGGGACCAGCTCGTCGATGGCGCCCACGCCCTGGCCGGCGGGGAAGAACTCCCGGGCCGGGTCGATGTCGGGCGTGGTCTCGTCGCCGCCCAGGTGGTTGGCGCCGTCCTGCAGCGAGATCAGGAACTGCTGGGGGAACGGCTGCGTCGCCCGGTCGCCGTCCTGGTAGCTGCGGGTGTAGTCGTTGGCCACGACCCGGCAGGTCTTGCCGGTGTAGGCCCGGGTCACCACGGTGCCGTCCTCCTTGGTGGCCAGCAGCGTCTCCTTGTAGCCCTGGACGCTGCGGGCCTCGGGGGTGGCGATGAACCGGGTGCCGACCCAGATGCCGTCGGCGCCCAGCGCCAGCGCCGCGGCCAGGCCCCGCCCATCGACGATGCCGCCCGCCGCCACCACGGGCACCTGGTCGCCCACGGCGTCGACCACCTGGGGGACCAGTGCGAAGGTGGCGACCTGGCCGGTGTGGCCGCCCGCCTCGGTGCCCTGGGCCACCACGATGTCGCACCCGGCGGCCACGGCGTCGATGGCGTGGCGCACCTTGCCGCACATGTTCACCACGATCACGCCGTTGTCGTGGCACAGCTTCACCACGTCGCGGGGCACGCCCAGGCCGGCGACGAACGCCGTGGCCCCACCCCGGATCACGTCCTCCACCTGCGCCACCATGTCGCCGGGGCTGGCGGTCAGCAGGTCGACGCCGAAGGGCTTGTCGGTGCCCTTGCGGACGGCGGCGATCTCCTCGTTCATCTTCTCGCGCCCCATGGCCGATGCGCCCAGGCAGCCGAACCCGCCGGCCTCGGACACCGCCGTGACCAGGCGGTGGTACGACACCCCGCCCATGCCGGCCAGCATCACGGGTCGCTCGATCTGGAGGACGTCGGTCAGGCGGGTGCGCAGCATAGGCCGATGCTGCCCGCGCTTGACCCGCCGGTCAAGTCTCTGCGGCCCGGCGAGACTGCGTGCCTCGCGGCGGCCAGGGCGCCGCGAGGCACGCAGTTCCGGTGGTCGTGGTGTCAGCAGTCCCGGAGGAGGGGCGACTGGTTGAGGAGCTGGGCGCGGATCGAGGTGAAGCGCCGGTAGGTGTCGCCGGTCGCGGCATCCGGGCGGAACGCCGCCACCCGGTGGCAGTTCTGGAACGCCAGGCGCACGCCGAAGTGCCGCTCCAGGCTCCCGCGGATCGAGTCGCTGGCCAGCGCCCGGAGGAGCTGGCCCCGCTCGGCCTCGGACGGCGGCGGCACCTGGTTGTCGGCGAACTCGGCGTCGCCGCGGCCCAGATCGTCGACCAGGCCGGCGATCAGGCCGTAGGCGTAGGGGAGCGAGGTGCGCACGGCGTCGACGAAGTCGGCCTCGTCGACCGGTCCTTCCTCGGCCTGGCGGAGCAGCTCGGGAGAGACGTCGAGGGACATGGGCCCGTCCTTTCGCACGTGGGGACGCTCGGTGTCGAGGTCCCCTCCGAGAGTACGAAAATCAGGAGCGGTATGCCCCGGGGCCCGAGAGCATGCCCCGGTGCCAGCGGCCCGGGGTCAGCACGATGGCCCGCGGGTAGTCCTCGAACAGCCAGCGGGCGAAGTTGCGGCGGGTCCAGGGTGTGAGCCCGGCGATCCGCACCGCGATGCGCACGCCCTTGCGATGCTGGGTGGCCCGGGTGAGGAAGCGGGCCAGCTTGTGGTCGGGGGTGAGCTCCCGCTCGACCGCCCGGCGGTACTGGGCGGTGACGTCCGCCGGGGGACGGCCACTGGTGATCGCATCGGCGGCCAGGATCCCGGTGAGCAGGGCCTGGCCGATGCCCTCGCCGGTCATCGGGTCGGTGGCGGTGGCGGCGTCGCCCACGAACAGGGTCCGCTGCCCGGTGAGCGGCACGCCGTCGACGTTGGCCGGGATGGGCCACGCCTTCCGGTTCCCCTCGGGGACGGCGTCGTCGCCCAGCACCTCGCGGATGTGGGGCCGGTCGAGCAGCTCGCGCCAGATGCCGGCCATGTCCTGCACCCGCTCCACCTTGCCGCCCCGCTGGATGCCGAATCCCACGTTGGCCTGCCCGTCGGGCAGCGGGAACGACCAGGCGTAGCCGGGCAGCAGGTCGGGCTCGAACCACACGAACAGCTCGCGGGCGGCCCGGGGCCCCACGCCGGAGAAGTACTGGCGGAACGCGTGCCACTCGCCCAGGTAGCCCTGGGTGTCGAGGCCCAGGTGCTTGCGCACCGGCGACCACATGCCGTCGGCCGCCACCACCCAGTCGGCGCGCAGCGTGCCGACCTCGGCCACCTCCACGTCGGCCCCGTCGTCGTGCTCGGTCACGCCCGTGCAGGCGTGGCCGTCGAGCACCTTGGCGCCGGCGCTGCGGGCGAGGTCGACCAGCGCGGCGTCGAGGTCGGCCCGCCGGGTGACCGCGGCGTAGGTGCCGGCCCCGCGGGGCATCGGGAACGTGATCTCGCGCCCCGACGGGGAGCGCACCACCACGTCCTCGACCTCCTGCCACGACGCCACGGCCCCCGGGTCGAGGCCCAGGTCCTCCAGCAGGCGCAGCGCCCCGGTGGTCAGGCCGTCGCCGCAGCACTTGTCGCGGGGGAAGCGGGCCTTGTCGACCACCGTGACGGCCAGCCCGGCCCGGGCCAGGCGGATCGCCGCCGCGGTGCCGGCCGGCCCGGCCCCGACGACGACGGCTTCAGACGCGTCGGGGCCCGTGGCCGTCATGGTGGCGTCCTCACCCGTTGGGGGGTGGGGGCGTGCTGCCCGGCGGCGCGGGCGGCGGGATGACCGACCCGTCGCAGCGCTTGCCCTCGGGCCGGTACGGCTGCGACTTGAAGGTGTCCTGCTCGCTGGTGCCGTCGGGGTAGGTCCGGGTGCGCGTGGTGGTGACGATGCGGCACACGCCGTTCTGCGTCTCGCTGATGCCGGACTGCACGGCGGTGCCGTAGGGCGACGAGTAGAAGGTCACGGTGATGCTGGTCGGGGTGTACGACGTCCAGATCAGCACACCGTAGGGCGAGTTGTTCCGGATCCTCAGGTCCGGACCGCTGCCCGGGATGCCCATCGTGGCCTCGCGGCCGGGTGGGTACCGGCTGAAGTGCTCCGAGTGGGTCTGGTACTCGAGGATGTCGAAGCCGGCGAAGAAGGCGGCGTTGAACATGGTGGTGGCGAACTGCGAGATGCCGCCGCCCACCTCCTGCACGTGCAGGCCCTGGCTGATGGCGCCGGCGTCGACGTAGCCCTTGGCGTAGGTGCGGGTGCCGACGTGGTCGTTGATCGAGAACTCGCCGCCGGGCGGGATGACCGCGCCCCGGACGTCGTCGGCGATCTTCTCGATGTTGATGTTCCGGGTCTCACCGGCACCGTGGTAGGTGGTGAACCCGGCGGGCTGGCCGGAGGTCAGCTCCTGGCTGTTCTGCCAGCCGCGGTTGCCGCCCACCGGGCCGACGACCTTCCAGGCTTCGACCTCGGCGGTGGTCCACTCGGGCTCGGCCACGGCGGCCTCGAGCTTCACCTCGGCCTGCCCGTCGCGCAGGCCGGTCCAGATCAGTTCGGCCGAGTTCTCGCCGCAGCAGGTCACGCCGTTCTCGGCGGGGACGATCTCGGGCTGGCCGTTGGCGCCCATCCGCACGGTGGCGTTCTTCGGCTCCGTGGCCACGGCCGCCATCAGCCCGGGCAGCGCCTGGGTGGCGGCCTCGGTGTTGAAGGCCAGGTCGAGCTGGCCGTCGGTGACCGTCTGGCCCAGCCATCCCCGCAGGGTCTGGGCCGGCACCGGCACGGGCCGGGGGTCGTCGCCCGCCTTCAGGGTGATGCCGTCGGCGGTCATCTCGTTGGCCCGGTCGGCCAGCTCCTGGGCCTGCTCGTCGGAGAAGGTGGGCGCCTGCTCCTGGGGCGCGGCGTCGATCTCGATCGCGCCGCCGTCGGGTGACGCCTCGGCCGCGGCCAGCAGGTCGGAGGCCACCTGCTCGGCGTGGATGCCGGTGCCCGGCTCGCCCGGCGTGACCGTGAACCCGGCGGCCGTGAGCGCGATCTGCGGCTCGACCGGCTGGAGGTGGTCGGCGCCCTGGAGGCGCTGCAGGGTCTCGGCGGTGGTGCCCTCGCTGACGGTCAGGTCGAGGTCGACCTGGCGGGACGAGAAGAAGGAGCCGACCCACTGGAAGGGGCGCACGAAGATGGCGCTGCCGCGGCCGGCGTCCATGGTGGCGTCGACGGTGGCCGTCTCGTCGACCTTGAGGCCCAGCTCGGCGGCGGTGGTCTCGTAGACGAGGTCGCCGGAGGTGAGCGTCACCTTGCGGGCGCCCATGTCCTCGGCCAGCCCGGCGACGAGCTGGGGCAGCTCGTCCTCCTTGGTGCCGTCGACCGAGGTGCCGGCCAGCTCGACGTTGCGCAGCACCTGGCCCGAGTGGGTGGCGGTGTCGACGGCCCAGGCCACGATCAGCAGGACGAGCAGGACCCCGGGCACGACCAAGGCCAGCACCTTGGGGATCTCGCGCGGGGTGCCCTCGCCGGTCTCGGCCTCGAACGAGCCCGACTTGAAGTGGCGGGGGCGCTCGCCGCTGGGGCCGCCGCCGGCCGGCTGCTCGCCGGAGGCGGCGGGGCGCTCGCCCGAGGCGACCGTGGTGGACGCCGTGGTGAACTCGCCCGACGAGTAGGCGGCCGGGCGCTCGCCGGAGGCGTAGGCCGCCGGGCGCTCCCCGGACGGGAACGCGGCGGGGCGCTCGCCGGAGGGGATGGCCGGCCCGAGCGGGGGCGGGGGCACGTCGACCACCGGCATCTGGGTGGTGACCGGGGGCTCCTCGATGCCGGGCGGTACCGGGGGCCCGGCGGTGGGGGCGGGCGCGGGCTCGACCGGGGCCTCGACCACCGGGAGCTGGGTGGTGACCGGCGGCTCGTCGGCGCCGGTGGGCCCGGAGGCCGGGTCAGCCGGGTCAGGGGTGGGCGCCGGTTCCTCGACGGGGGCCGGGGCGTCGATGGTGGCCATCTGTGTGGTGACCGCGGGCTCGCCCGTGTCGTGGCCGTTGGAGCCGGTGGCCCCGTTGCCGTGATCGGACGCGTCATCGCCCGACCCGGCGTCACCCGGATCGCTGGTCCCGCTCGACGCCGTGGCGCCGGTCGTCTGGTCGCTGTCGTCCGCCGTCGTCGTGGCGTCGAGGTCCGTGGGGCTCTGGTCCTCGTCGCCCGGTGCGATGCTCTGGCGCTTGCCGTCGCTGTTGATGTCCGTGATCTCCCGGTCTGGTCCCGTCTCGATGTGGGGCTGCCCCTCCCACAAGACAACAACCCTGCCACGTGCCAAGGGGCCATTCCCAACCACCTCCCGTGACGGTTCGGCGACAATCATCCGGCCTCGTCGGCCACAGCCGTGGGCTCGGCGGCTGCGGGCGTCGCGACTGGGGTGGTCACGATCACCGCCGGGTGGTCACGGCTGGGTGGTGGGCCGGGACTGGGATGGTCCGGGGGCGTCGCAATAGTCTCCGCAGCGGCCGGCGAAACCTGAGCCCCAGGGGGAGAGACATGGGTATCTGCGACGGACGGGTGGCGATCGTGACGGGTGCCGGGCGGGGCATCGGCCGGGAGCACTCGCTCCTGCTGGCCGCCCAGGGCGCCAAGGTCGTGGTGAACGACCTCGGCGGCAGCCGCGACGGTGAGGGCAGCGACACCGGGCCCGCCCAGGAGGTGGTCGACGAGATCGTGGCCGCCGGCGGCGAGGCCGTCGCCAACACCGACGACATCAGCGACTTCAAGGGCGCCGAGTCCCTGATCAACGCCGGCATCGAGGCCTTCGGCAAGGTCGACGTGCTGATCAACAACGCCGGCATCCTCCGCGACCGGATGCTGGTCAACATGACCGAGGCCGAGTGGGATGCCGTCATCGGCGTGCACCTCAAGGGCACCTTCGGCCCCGCGCACTTCGCCGCCAACCACTGGCGCGACCGCTCGAAGGCGGGCGAGGAGGTCGACGCCCGCATCATCAACACCACGTCGCCCTCGGGCATCTACGGCAACGTCGGCCAGACCAACTACGGCGCCGCCAAGGCCGGGATCGCCTCGTTCACGATCATCGCCGCCAAGGAGCTGGGCCGCTACGGGGTCACGGTCAACGCCATCGCCCCCGCCGCCCTCACCCGCATGACCGAGGATCTGGGCATGGGCGCCGCCAACGACGAGATCAAGGAGGCGATGTCGCCCAAGCACATCGCCCCGGTGGTCTGCTGGCTGGCCAGCCCGCTGTCCAAGAGCGTCACCGGCCGGGTTTTCGACGTGTCGGGCCGGATGCTGTCGGTGTCGGAGGGCTGGCACCGGGGCCCGTCGATCGAGAACCCCGACGCCGACCCCGAGGTCCTCGGCCACGCCGTCCTCGACCTGGTCGCCCAGGCCCGCCCCAACGCCAACATGATGGGCTTCGACGAGAAGTAGGAGCCCCCCCAACGCCGCCGCCCGAGCCGACCCGCCCGGCGGGAGTTCCGCCCGTCCGGTGGTCCCAACGGCGTCGCCGGGGCGACTCGTCCTGTTACCCCGTCGACCGGGCACTGGTCCGGCGGCGGGGGTTCCACCGAGCCGGACCTCAGAACGGCGTCGCCTGGGGCGACTCGACCAGGGTCCTGGTCTGGTGGCGGGGGTTCAGGTTGCCCGGCCCCGGGGAGGGGGGTGTTCGGCCACGCCGTCCTCGACAGGATGGGCTTCGGCTCTACGCCGGCGGGCAGGGTCGGTGGCATTGCCGGGCGCGAGCGGGTTCGTGAGATCCCGACCTGCGCCTGTCGGGTGGGCGACGGGCGCAGGTCGGGCGGGGGTCAGCGGGTGCGCCAGCGTTGGTAGTTGTTGTTGGCCGTGCAGGGGTTGGTATAGACGTCGCCCTGGGCGTTGCTGTCGAGGCACCGGCCGGTGGCGAGGTTCCTCAACTGGGCGCCGTAGGTGTTGCTGGTGATGATCCACTCCTGATAGCTGTTGTTCGCCGTGCACGGGTTGCCGTAGACCCGGCCGGCGGCATTGCTGTCGAGGCAGACGCTGCTGGTGTAGTTCATGACCCGGTACTCGTGCGTGCCCCGGTGGTGGTGCCACAGCTGGGCGGGGAAGCCGCTCTGGCAGGGCTCCGTCCAGATGCCGTGGTGGCCGATGTCGAAGATGTCGCTGGTCAGGCAGCGTTGCGTCGACACGTTGCGCAGCCCGTGCTGCGGATCTGCCGACGCCGGCGCCGGCGACAGCACCGCCAGCACCCCCACCGCCAGCAGCACCGCCATGGCGCGGGCGGCGCGCCGAACCGAAAGGACCTTCTCGTCCGACATGGTGCGAATGCTCTCCCTCTCGCCCCCGGTAGGTCCCGAGGCCGAGCACTTCCTATTGACCCTCTGCTAGCCGCCCGCTAGCCCAATGGCCTCCCCGCGACCCAAACCGCCTCCCACCTGCCGATATCCATCGGCAGGTGGCAGGTGGGCATGCAGGAGCTAGATCTCCTCGTCGGCGGTGCCGGAGGGGGGCTCGTCGGTGGGGCCGCCCTTCTTGGAGCGGTAGGCCACCGCCAGGGCCGCGCCGGCCGCGACGGCGATCACGACCAGCACGCCGATCACGATCGGGCCACCACCGCTGGTGCTGTCGCTGCCCGGGTCGTCCTGGGTGGCCGACGCCTCCTCGGTGTCGACCTCGTCGGCGGGCTCGGTGATCACCGGCGGCTCGGTCGTCGTCGTGGTGGTCGGGGCGGTGGTCGTGGTGGGCGGGGCCACCTCCACGTCGACCTCGACGTTGGCCGACGGGTTCAGCGCCGTGAACCGCACCTTCCAGGCCCCCGGTTGGGCCAGGTCGACGGTGGCCTCGAACCGGCCGTCGTCGTCGACCGCGGTCATCGGCACCGGCGTCTGGGCGGCGCCGTCGGGCGCCATCGGGGTGAGGTTGATGGTGGTGGTGCGGGCCGCCGGGTGGCCGTCGTTCTCCCAGGTCAGCCGGATCACGTAGCGGTGGCTGGTGCCGGTGGGGGTGTCGCTCTCCACCACCAGGATGCCGGGGCCCTCGTGGGCGCCGGCCGGCGTGGCCAGCAGGGGCCCCACCAGGGCGGCCGCGCCGGCCAGGGCGAGGGCGAGAGCGGCCGCGAGGCGGCGGAACGGGTGGGTCATCGCAGAGGGACCTCCAGGGTGAAGGTGGCCACCTGGCCCGCACTGGCCGCGGTGACCTGGATGGTCCAGGTGCCCGGGGAGCTGAGCGAGGCGTCGAGGGCCGAGACGTGGGTCGGGGTGACGGGGGTGACGTCGAGGCGGCGGGGCGGGATGTCGCCCACCGCGGCCGTGATCTCGACGGCGTCGACGGTCAGCGGCGCCTGGCCGTCACCGTCGTAGAAGTAGAGGTGGATGTCGTTGGGGCCGGCCGCGGCGGGATCGACGTCGGCCTGGACCGACGCGTCGACGCCGTCGGCCGCCGCCACGGTGAGGCTGATCGGGCCCGACGGCGCCGCGTCGCGGGCCGGGGGCTGGTTGATGAGCACGGCGGTGATGGCCAGGACCACGGCGGCGACGCCCACCTCGGCCCGGGTGGACCGCAGCAGCGACGTGAGCCCCTGCTCCACCTTGGGCACGAGCACGGTGCGGTTGACGAAGCCCAGCGCCACCAGCACGGTGAACCCCGCCACCTTCACCAGCAGCAGCTGGCCGTAGCCGGTGTCGAACAGGCCGTCGAGCGAGTCGACCTGGATCACGCCCGACACCAGGCCGGTCACGGCCACCACGCCCACCGCCACGAGGGCGAGGTTCGAGAACCACCGGACGAGCCGGGGGGCGCCGTCGCCCGCGGCCCGCGCCACCAGCACCAGGGCGACCAGCCCGCCCAGCCACGCCGCCACCGCGAGCACGTGCAGCAGGTCGGTGGGCACCGACAGCGCCCGGTTGGGGGCGGTCCAGGCATGGCCGGACAGCGACGCCGCCAGCAGCGACCCGCCGGCCGCCAGGCCCGGCAGCAGCGGCAGGAACCGTGACCGCCACACCGGCGGCACGGCGGCCAGCCCGGCGGCGGCGGCCAGCGCCACCATCCGCCAGACGGCGATGTCGCCGGTGCGGGTGTCGAAGGCCACGTCGAAGGTGCTGTCCAGGGCGTCGACCAGGCTGCGGCCCGAGGCGTCGGCGGCCTGGGCCACCAGGGTCAGCAGCACACCGATCGCCCCGACGAGCCCGCCCCCGACGGCCAGCCACCGCAACCGGCGTCGCACGCCGGCCGCGGCTGGCGCGGTGGCGCCGGCCGGGCCTGCCGAGCCGGCCGTCGATCCGGCGGGGCCCACCGTGCCGACGGCGGCCCCGACCGAGCCGGCAGCCGCCGGCGTCGCCGAACCAGGCGACCAGGTCGAGGGGGCTAGGGCGACGACCGCGGCGCCGATCACCGCGAACGCCCCGGTGAAGGCCAGCCAGCGGCCGATGCCGGCGGTGAGGTCGGCCGGGGTGCTCGACCGTTCGTCCAGCTCGGCGGCCCCGGTGCGGACCCCGACGTGGAACACGAACGACCCCGACAGGTTGTGGCTGTCCTCGCTGACCACCCGCCAGGCCACCGTGTAGGTGCCCTCGCCGGCGTCCTCGATGGGCACCACCAGGGTGGCGTCGTCGTCCGCGGTGTCGATCCGGCCCTCGTCGGCCCGGTCGCCGTCCGGGGCGATCACCTGGACGCCGCCCTCGATCACCTCGACGGGCTCGTCGAAGTCCAGCTCGACCTCGCCGGGCGCGGCGTCGATCACCGTGTCGTCGGGCGGGTTGGTCCCGATCAGGGTGGCGTGGGCGCTCGCGCGCCCCGCCAGGGGTGGCGCCAGCAGCACCAACCCGGTCAGCACGGTCGCGATCGCCAGCCGTCCGGCCGCCCTCCGGGGCCGGGACCGCGGCGCGCGGCGTCGGTGCATCGGTCGTCCTCTCATCGCTCGTCGGCTCGTCGTCGGTGTCGGCCGCGGCAGGTCGCGACCGAAGGATTACACGACAACTACGACGGGCGGACCTCGCCGGGACAGCGTGCCCACCGGAACGATCGCCGGGACGGCGACCAGCGATCGCAGCGGGCGGGGGATCGGTCGCGTCGTTCGCAGCCGGGCCCGCTCGTGCCCACCGGCCACCGCCTCGCCCACCCGGCGCATCCAGGCGGTGAGGACCACCAGGCCCCCGGCCACCAGGAGCTGGGCCAGGATGCCCAGCCAGAACGAGGCCTCGACCAGGCTGCGACCCGGACCGATGCCGGCCAGCGCGTGCTCGCCGACCTCGACGGCGGCGAACACCCCCACCTGTAGCGCCGCCAGGTGGCGGTAGCGCACCGGCGGCAGCTCCGCCCGGGCCCCCGACAGGAACGCCCGGGCCAGGACCGCCAGCGTGAACGGCACGCCCAGGCGCAGCAGCACATCGAGGTAGCCGTGCCCGCCGGTCAGCGACGGCGTCGCCCCGACCAGGCCCGCGGCGCCGTAGCCGAGCACGTGGCCGGCGGCCACGCCCCCGGGCACCAGCAGCAACGACCACCGTCGGCCCGACCCCACGACGCTCAGGCTACGGCGAACCCCCGCAGCGTGCCCGTCCGGCCACCCGGCCTCGTGCGACGGGGTCTCAGAAGAGGCGCAGGACGTCGGACTCGATGCCGCGGAGGGCGTCGTAGTCGACCTCGACGCAGGCGATCGACCGGCCCGCGGCCAGCACCTTGGCCTGGGGCTTGATCTGCTGGGCCACGAACACCCCGCGCACCGGGCGCAGCAGCGGGTCGCGCTCCAGGAACTCCAGGTAGCGGGTGAGC
>Ga0272482_10000494_pt1 | contig 12299 bp, 8 predicted proteins | sample RVTome_8_FD_192427 | JGI IMG/M metagenome (GOLD analysis project Ga0272482, IMG submission 192427) | Soil microbial communities from uranium-contaminated site in the Upper Colorado River Basin, Wyoming, United States - RVT160D0 (version 2) ...
GCTCGGCATAGCTCGCGGCCAGCCCGGCGGTCGGCGTGAGCGAGACGATCGAGCCCTCCCAGGCACTCCAGGCGGCGGCCGCCTCGGTCGCGGTCGCCGGGTCGGCGAGCAGCCGGCGGTACCCGGCCAGCACGTCGCCGTCCGGCACGAGCGACGCGAACGCCGCCCACTCCTCGGGGAACAACGCGCCGGCCCCGCCGCGGTACAGCCAGTCCAGTTCGGACCGGCGCATCAGGAAGACGCCTCGAAGGATGATCTCGGTCACCCGTTCGGGGTGTAGCTGTGCGTAGGCGAGCGCGAGGGTGGCGCCCCACGACCCGCCGAACAGCAGCCATCGGTCGATCCCGAGGTGTGTCCGCAGCGCCTCCATGTCGCCGATGAGGTGCCACAGCGTGTTGTGCTCGTCGGGGTCGGCGGTGGCCGCGTGCGGGATGCTGCGACCGCACCCACGCTGGTCGAACAGCACGATCCGGTACGCGGCCGGGTCGAACAACCTGCGCTGCAACGGTGACGTGCCGCTGCCGGGACCGCCGTGCAGGAACACCGCTGGCTTGCCGTCGGGGTTCCCGCTGACCTCCCAGTAGATCCGGTGCCCGTCGCCGACGTCGAGCATGCCGTCCGCGTGTGCGTCCAGCGGCGGGTAGAAGAAGCGCATGCGCGAAGCCTAGATTCGATGGCATGGCAACCGTGCAGTTCGGCAAGGAGACGTCGCAGCGGGGCGAGTTCGTGCGGCAGGCGAACCGGTTCACCGACCGGATCACCGAGGACGGGTCGTCCGGCTGGCAGGCGCAGCCGGGGAAGTACCGCCTGGTCGTGAGCCTGGCGTGTCCGTGGGCGCACCGCGCGCTGATCGTCCGTGGCCTGCTCGGCCTCCAGGACGCGATCTCGCTGGCGGTGGTGGACCCGGTGCGCGACGAGAGCGGCTGGCGCTTCACCCTCGACGACGGTGACCGCGACCCGGTGCTCGGCATCAAGTACCTGTCCGAGGCGTACAAGCGCAGCGACCCGGAGTTCGCCGGCCGCGTCACCGTGCCGTCGATCGTCGACGTCGAGTCCGGCCGGGTGGTCACCAACGACTACCCGAGGATCACGCTCGACCTGTCCACCGAGTGGCGCGAGTTCCACCGCCCCGGCGCGCCCGACCTGTACCCGGAGCCGCTCCGCGCGGAGATCGACGAGCTGATCGAGCCGATCTTCCGCAACGTCAACAACGGCGTGTACCGGGCGGGGTTCGCGAGCAGCCAGGAGGCCTACGAGGAGGCGTACGACGGCCTCTTCGCCGAGCTGGACCGGCTCGAGGCCAGGCTCACCGATCGCCGCTACCTGATGGGCGACGCGATCACCGAGGTCGACATCCGCCTGTTCACCACGCTCGTCCGCTTCGACGCCGTCTACCACGGCCACTTCAAGTGCAACCGGAACAAGCTGTCCGAGATGCCGGTGCTGTGGGCCTACGCGAGGGACCTGTTCCAGACCCCCGGCTTCGGCGACACGGTCGACTTCGACCACATCAAGCGCCACTACTACTACACCCACGACGCGATCAACCCGACGCGCATCGTCCCGAAGGGCCCCGACCTCGCCAACTGGCAGGAGCCCCACGGCCGAGGCTAGGTCACACAGCTGGGCCGGGCGGGGTCGACGATCGGCGTGACCCCGCCCGCGTCCAGCCGGTCGATCAGCGCGTCCGTGCCCTCGGCCAGCTTCAGCGCTCGCTCGTCCGCGTGCAGCGGCAGCACCTCGTGGAACGCGATCTCCTTGCCGGCCGGGGTGGTGAGCAGTGCGAACTCCGCCGGCGCGAGCATTGGCGGGGTCAGCATCAGCGCGGACAGCGCCGTGGTGTCCGCGAACGGCGCGGGCGGGTCGCCGTTGGGCACGGTGTGCCAGGTGTCGAGCCAGGTTTCGTCATCGTGCGGCAGGCGTGCCAGGAACATCAGCCACCGCAACGGCCAGAAGTGCTCCTCGTCGGCGAAGGCGTCCTCGGTGAGGGGCCAGTCCGGCGGCAGGTGCAGCACCAGCTCCGCGAACGGCGCCGACGACGCCGTCCCGGCCGGCACCGTCATCGCGCGGGTGCTCATGCCGCACGTCACCAGCGAGTGGTACTCCCGCTGCTCGGTCGGCCCGACCATGAGCAGGTCGACGTGTACCGGGTCGGGCAGGGACTCGTGGTAGACCCAGTCGACGGGCCCGAGGTGGGCGGTGACGTGTCCGACCACCGCCGCCTCGGTCTCCTCGTCGGCACCTACCAGCTCGGTCGCCTGATCGCGAGGCGGGTTCCCTTGGGTCACGCGCGCAACCTTAGATCCCGTACGAGCCGTACGTCGGCGCACCGGTCGGTCGGTACACACACGCCACGACGCCCCTGTCGGTGGTCCGCGACGACACCAGCTGAAGGCCCGACGGGGTGGTGCCGTCGGCGAACAGCTTCTTCCCGGTGCCCAGCACCACCGGGAAGATCGTGAGCCGGAACTCGTCGATCAGGTTGTGCCTGATCAGCGTCTGCGCGAGGTCGAGGCTGCCCAGGACCTGCAGCTCACCGAGGTCCTGCCGCTTCAGCTCGGCGACGGCGGCCGGCACGTCGTCGTCGAGGATCGTCGTGTTCTCCCAGTCCGACGAGGTGATGGTCCGCGACGCGACGTACTTGCGGGTCTCGTTGAGGATCTTCGCCATCGGCGCGCTGTCGCTGTCGGCGGGGATGTTCGGCCAGTAGCCGGCGAAGATGTCGTGGGTCCTGCGGCCGAGCAGCAGCCCGCCGGGGTTGGCGTGCCACTCGCCGACGATCTCCCCGAGCTGGTCGCTGAAGTATGGGACCTGCCAGCCGCCGTGCGGGAACTCGCCCTCCCGGTCCTCGCCGGGACCGCCGGGGGCCTGCGCGACGCCGTCGAGGGTGAGGAAGGTGTTGATCGCGATGGTGCTCATGTCTCTCCAAGGTTGGGGTGCCTACGACATCCCGTCGAGCGACCACGACCCGGATCGACACGGCGCACGAAAAAACCCGCGACCCGGAAACCGGGCCGCGGGTTGTGTTACCGCCGTCAGTGGAAGACATGCTCCGGTGCGGGGAACTCGCGGCCGCGGACCTCGTCCGCGAACTGCTCGACCGCGCCCTTCATCACGCCGGCCAGGTCGGCGTACCGCTTGACGAACCGGGGCGCCTTGCCGCGCCGCAGGCCCAGCATGTCCTGCCAGACCAGCACCTGGGCGTCACAGTCCGGACCGGCGCCGATGCCGATGGTCGGGATCTGCAGCTCGTGGGTGACCCGCTTGGCCGCCTCGGCCGGCACCATCTCCATCACGACGGAGAACGCCCCGGCCGCCTGCAGCGCGAGCGCGTCCTCGAGCAGCACGTCAGCGGCGTCGCCGCGGCCCTGGACGCGGTAGCCGCCCAGGTTGTGCTCACTCTGCGGAGTGAACCCGATGTGCCCCATCACGGGCACGCCGGCGGTGGTGATGGCCTTGACGTGCGGCGCGAACGCCGCCCCGCCCTCGAGCTTCACCGCGTGGGCGCGCCCTTCCTTCATCATCCGCACCGCCGTGGCCAGCGCCTGCTCCGGCGAGAGCTGGTATGACCCGAACGGCAGATCCGCGACGACCAGCGCCCGCTTCACCGACCGCGTGACCGCCCGTACGAGTGGAATCATCTCGTCGACCGTCACCGGCAGTGAGGACTCATAGCCGTACACGTTGTTGGACGCCGAGTCGCCGACCAGCAGCACGGGAATCCCGGCCTCGTCGAACAGCTCCGCGGTGTACATGTCATAGGCGGTGAGCATCGGCCACGGCTCGCCGTTGTTCTTGAGCTCCTGCAGGTGGTGGATGCGAACGCGCTTGGCCGGCTTGGCCGGGGCGCTGGGGCCGGTGCCGTACGGCGCCGCCACCTCAGGGTTCGATGCTGACGTCATTGTCGACCGTCCTTCCCTCGAGGCCCACGTCAAGCGGGTCCCCGGGTGTTCATGGATGGCTTACCAACCCAGCGTCGCACCAAGACCGCCAGCACACACCCCCGTGCGACGAGCTTCACATGCACATGCGAGCGGGACACCAGAACCAGCCCATCCACGCCCCGCCGACCAGCACTTATCCACAGATCTTCCGCGCAGGCCCGATCAGCCCAGAAACTGTCGGTGTCGTGCCGTAGCGTCGATTGAGGGGCCGGAGGCCAACCCCCAGCTACTTGCCTTCCCGCCAGGCGTTGGTCATCGGCAGCCTGCGGTCCCGGCCGAAGGCCTTGAAGGTGATCTTCGTGCCGGGTGGGTACTGGCGCCGCTTGTACTCGGCGCGGTCGACCATCCGCAGCACCTTGTCGATCAGCTCCGGCACGAACCCGGCCGCGACCAGGTCCCCGTACCCTCGGTCGCCCTCGATGTAGTCGTCGAGCACGCGGTCCAGCAGCTCGTAGTCCGGCAGCGAGTCCGAGTCCATCTGACCGGGCCGCAGCTCGGCCGACGGCGGCTTCGTGATCGAGTTGGGCGGGATCGGCTCCGTGTGCCCCTGCACGAGCGCGTACGAGTTCCGCCACCGCGCCAGCTCCCACACCAGCGTCTTCGGCACGTCCTTGATCGGCGCGAAGCCGCCGACCGCGTCCCCGTAGATGGTCGAGTAGCCGACCGCCAGCTCCGTCTTGTTGCCGGTCGCCAGCACGAGGTGCCCGTGCTGGTTCGACAGCCCCATCAGCGTGACGCCACGGCACCTGGCCTGCACGTTCTCCTCGGCGAGACCGGTCAGCCCGAGCTGGTTCACGAACACCGAGACCATGTCCGCGATCGGCTGCTCCGTGTAGTGCAGCCCGGTCCGCTCCGCGAGGTCGGCGGCATCGGAGCGCGAGTGGTCCGACGAGTACACCGACGGCATCGACACGCCGTGCACCTGTTCGGCGCCGAGCGCGTCCACGGCCAGCGCCGCACACACCGCCGAGTCGATCCCGCCGGACAGTCCCAGCACGACCGACGAGAACCCGTTCTTCTTCACGTAGTCGCAGAGCCCGAGCTGCAGCGCCCGCCACATCTCCTCGAGCTCGGACAGCGGCTCGAACACCCGCGCCGCCGGCAGCGGGGGATAGGGGGAGAGCGGTGAGTCAGACAAGGTCACTCGCCGTACCGCGAAGCCCTCGATGTCACCCGAAGCGGTAGCGGCGTCACCCGGCAGGTCGACGTCCATCACGGTGAGGTGCTCGACGAACTGCGGTAGCCGAGTGAGCACCTCCCCGGTGGGGGACACGACCAGCGAGTCCCCGTCGAACACGAGGTCGTCCTGCCCGCCGACGAGGTTCACGTACACCAGCGGGGCGCCGGCCTCCGCCGCCCGCCGTGCCACGAGCGGCAGCCGCTGGTCGTCCTTGTTCCGCTCGTACGGCGACGCGTTCGGCGCCACCACCAGGTCCACCCCGGCCGCGCCGAGCGCCGAGATCGGTCCGCCCTCCTGCCAGATGTCCTCGCAGATGACCATGCCGATCTCGAGCCCGTGCAGCCGCACGATGTCGAGGGCCTGCCCGGCCTTGAACAGCCGCGCCTCGTCGAACACGCCGTAGTTCGGCAGGTGGTGCTTGAACTGGGTGGCCGCGACCCGTCCGTCGTACAGCACGGCCACCGCGTCACGCGGTCCGACGTCGTCGCGGTCGAGGTAGCTGACCACGGCGGCCACCGACCCGTGCCCGTCCGCGTCGAGCCGCGCTGCCAGCTCGGTCAGCGCCTGCTTGGACGCGGCCGCGAACGACTCCCGCAGCGCGAGGTCCTCGACCGGGTACCCGGTCAGCGCCATCTCGGGGAACACCACGAGGTGCGCCCCCTCGGCCGCGGCCCGTGCCGTCCACGACGCGACCAGCCCTGCGTTGCCGTCCAGGTCGCCGACCGTGGCGTTGACCTGGGCAAGCGCGATGCGAAGTTGTGGCATGCCACCTATCCTCACATGTGGCCGCGCGGAGCTTGCGGAGCGCGCATCATGATCGCCCAACAGGCGAAAAGTCAGCGCCGTGATCCGCCCCGCACCTTCTTGATCATCGCGCGGACCCGCTGCAACGCCTGCTCCGCGTCGGTGTCGAACGGGTTGTCGTGGACCATGTACGTCCAGGTCGCCGACGGCCTGCGCAGCGCGCCAGCGGTGAGGTCGATGCCGTCCGGCCCGATCTCGATCTCCGTGAACGTCTCCGCCGCCCGTTCCGACACCTCGTCCGGGATCTTGCGGAACTCGGGGATCGCGGTCCGGTGGAACTCGTCGATCGGCGTCTCCTTGGCGAGCGCGCGCAGGTGGATCGTCTCCCGCACGTCCGCGAGGAACGCGAGGTGCTCGGTCCACCGCTGGTCGAGGTGGTACAGCATGATCTGCCGCGCCGCCTCCTCCAGCACCTTCTCGTCGAGCTCGTCGGACAGCTCCTCCCACCGCTCCGAGCACACGGCGGCCAGCGAGGTCGCCGCGAGGTCGGTGGTGAGCAGCTCGTCGCGGTGCTCGAGCAGCGCCTTGCGCTGGTGCTCGATCAGCCGCGTGTAGCGCCAGGTGTTCCGGTGGATCTCCAGCTGGACGCCCTCGGACACCTTCTGCGCGTGGTCGATGAACCGCTTGGTCGTCGGGTCGAGGAGCCTGCCCTCGTCGTCGTCCTCGTCCGGCTCGGCGCCCGCCGTGGCGTCCGGCGCGTACTGGATCACCTGGTCGTCGGACAGGCTCGCGAACATGATCGAGCCGCCGGGGTCGCCCTGCCGGCCGGACCGGCCGCGAAGCTGGTCATCGAGCCTGCTCGACGGGTAGTGCCCGGTGCCGACGACCAGCAGTCCGCCGAGGTCGGCGACCTTGTCGTGCTTGTCGGCGTCGCCGCTCTCGGTGCCGCCGAGCCGGATGTCGGTGCCCCGACCGGCCATCTGCGTGGACACGGTGACCGCGTCGTACGCGCCGGCCTCGGCCACGATCGCGGCCTCCTGGGCGTCGTTCTTCGCGTTCAGCACCACGCACGGCACGTCGGCCTCAGCGAGCAGCTTCGCGAGCCGCTCGGACTCGGCGACGTCCCTGGTGCCGATCAGGATCGGCCGCCCGGTGGCGTGCACCTCGGCGATCTCCTTGACCAGCGCGGCTTCCTTGTGCTCGACCGTGTCGTACAGCCGGTCGTCCTGGTCCTCCCGCACGCACGGCGTGTTCGGCGGGATGACCGCGACGCGCAGCTCGTAGAACTCCCGCAGCTGCTCGGCGACCGCGACCGCGGTGCCGGTCATGCCGCAGACCGTGCCGTAGCGGCCGATGAGGCCCTGGACGCTGATCGAGTCGAGCACCTCGCCGCTCTCGGTCGGCCGCAGCCGCTCCTTGGCCTCGACCGCGGCCTGCAGGCCGTCGGGCCAGCGCTGCCGCAGCGCGATCCGGCCACGCGAGGAGTTGATGAGGTGCACCTTGCCGTCGCGGACGATGTAGTCGACGTCCCGCTCCAGCAACGCGTGCGCGTGCAGTGCCGCGTTCACCGCGGCGAGGCGGTCGCTGTGCTCGCCGGAGTACAGGTCGACACCGCCGAGCGACTTCTCGACGGCCTTCGCGCCGCGGGTGGTGAGCCACGCGTTGCGGCCGTCCTCGTCCTTCTCGTAGTGCTGGCCGGGCTTGAGCGTGCGGACGATCTTGGCGACCTCGGGGTCGGACTGGCCCTCGTCGGACGAGCCGGCCAGCACCAGCGGCACCTTGGCCTCGTCGATCAGCACCGAGTCGGCCTCGTCGACCAGCACCACCTCGGGATCGCGCCCGACCATGTCGTCGACCGAGGTCGCGAGCCGGTCCCGCAGCACGTCGAACCCGATCTCGCTGACCGAGCCGTAGGTGACGTCGGCCGCGTACGCCGCGCGCCGCTCCTCCTGCGAGGAGGTCTGGCTGACCCAGCCGACCGACACGCCGAGCAGCTCGTACACCGGTTTCATCCATCCGGCGTCGCGCTGGGCGAGGTAGTCGTTGACCGACATGACGTGCACGGCCTTGCCCTGCAGGGCGTACCCGGCGGCCGCCAGCGCGCCGGCGAGCGTCTTGCCCTCACCGGTCGCCATCTGCACGATGTGGCCTTCGAGCAACTCCATCGTGCCAAGCAGCTGCACGTCGTACGGTCGCTCGTCGAGCGCCCGCTTCGCCGCCTCCCGCCCGAGCGCACACAGCTCGACGAGTTCCTTCTCGTCGAAACCGGGCTCGTCACCGGCCCTCCGCAGCTTCGCCGCCGCCTCGGTCAGCTCCTCGTCGGTGAGGTCGCTGACCTTCTTCTCCCGCCATTCGATCGAGGTCAGCAGCCCCTCGTACCGGGAGATGTCGACGGTGGCCGGCCGGTCCAGGAACCGGCTGAAGCCGGCCTTCACGCGCCGCATGAACGCCGCCACCGACGCTCACCTCCTCGCTCGCACCTCGCGTTGCCTGCCTGCACGGTAACGGTGAACCGGGGGCTGTGAGTTCCAGCCGGTAAAACCGTTGATGGCAGGATCACGGGCGTGACCACACGCCGGCACGTCACCGTGACAGCTTCTATCCTGCTCGCTCTGGTCGCGGCAGGCTGCACGACCTCGGTCGAAGGGGCCCCGGGACCCCAGCTGCCGTTCACGGAACGGCACGATCCGGTGGGCCCGGTGCCCGATGGGCTGACCGAGTTCTACTCGCAGGAACTGACCTGGGAGGGCTGCGGCGACTACGGCAAGACGGACTACGACCGCGAGGCCCTCCGCGGCGACGACCTGCAGTGCACCCACCTGACGGTGCCGCTGGACTACGCGCAGCCGACCGGCGACACCATCAAGATCGGTGTCCTGCGCAGGCCAGCCAAGCAGCGGAACGAGAAGATCGGCGCACTGGTCCTCAATCCTGGCGGCCCCGGCGCGGCAGGACTGGCCACCGCCGCCGCACTGGCGGACGCGAACGAGACCCTCGCGAACCGGTTCGACTTCGTTGGCTTCGACCCGAGGGGTGTCGGCTCCAGCGAGCCCACCGTCGAGTGCCTCTCCGACCAGGAGATGGACGCGGAACGCGCCGACGACGACGAGCTCGACGTGTCGCAGCAGGGCGTGCGGAAGCAGGACGAGGAGTCCAAGGAGTACGGCGAGAAGTGCGTGGAGAACACCGAGCACGGCGCCGCCATGTTGGCGAACATCGGCACCAGGGACGTGGCGAAGGACCTGGACATCCTGCGGTCCGCACTGGGTGACGAGAAGCTGACGTACCTCGGGTACTCCTACGGCACCCGCATCGGCAGCACCTATGCGGAGACCTTCCCCCAGAATGTGCGCGCCCTGATCCTCGACGGCGCGCTCGACCCGTCGAAGACCCCGGTCCAGGAGGTCGTCGACCAGGGCAAGGGCTTCCAGAAGGCGTTCAACGACTTCGTCGACTGGTGCACAGCCGAGGACGACTGCGCACTGGGCCGGGACAAGAACAAGGCGTTGACACAGTTCCACGACCTCATCCGTCCCCTCGGCGATCGTCCGGTCGAGGTGGGCGACGGTAGGAAGCTGTCCTACGAGGACGCGACAACGGCCGTGGTGCAGGCGCTGTACTCGGAACAGCTGTGGGAACACCTGAACACTGGCCTGAACGAGCTGAAGAAGAACGAGAGCGCCACGCTGATGTCGCTGGCGGACCTGTACCTGGAACGCGACCCGGACGGCAAGTACTCGACGACCCAGGACGTCTTCTCGGCCGTTCGTTGCGTCGACGACCCCAGGGTCACCGACCCGAACCAGGCACTGGAAATCAGCCGTCAGTACAAGGAAGCCGCCCCCTTCCTGGACGACGGCAACCCCCCGGTGGGCGTCCTGGACTCCTGCGCGTACTGGCCGGTCCCGACCACGGGCGCCCCCCACGTCCCGAACGTGCCGGGGTTGCCGAAGGTCCTGGTCATCTCCACCACCGGCGACCCAGCGACCCCGTACGACGCAGGGGTGGCGCTCGCCGAGGGTCTGGGTGGTGTGCTCCTCACCTACGAGGCAACGCAACACACTGTCTTCCTGCAGAAAAACAAGTGCGTCGACGATGCGGGCGCCCGGTATCTCACGGACCTCGAACTCCCGAAGGAAGGCACCAGGTGCAAGCCGTAAGGCAACGCATCCTGATCACCGGCGCCAGCGCCGGAATCGGCGCAGAACTGGCAAAACAGTACGCGGCGGCCGGCCGGACGCTGGCCCTGTGCTCCCGCAGACTCCCGGTGCTCGACGGTGCCGTAACCAAGCGCCTGGACGTGACAGACCCAGCCGCGGTGAAGCAGGTTTTCGAAGAGTTTCGGGAAGAACTGGGCGGCCTGGACAGGATCATCGTGAACGCCGGCATCGCGGGCGGCCACCGCATAGGCACCGGCGGCGAGGCGGAAAACCGAGCAACGGTAGCCACGAACTTCCTGGGCGCCCTGTCCCAATGCGAAGCCGCGCTGGAGATCTTCCGAGCCCAGAACGCAGGCCACCTGGTGGTGATCTCGTCAATGGCCGCACTGAGAGGCCTACCCGGTGCCGTCACGACGTACGCGGCAACGAAGGCGGCGGTGTCCTCACTGGCGGACGGCATTCGCGCGGACGTCTCCGGCACCCCGATCAAGGTGACGACGATCCTCCCGGGCTACATCCGCTCAGAGATGAACCCGAGGCCGGGAAAGCTGATCGCGGACACCGAGCCGGCCGTACGCGCGATGGTGAAGGCAATAGAACGCGAACCGAAGAAGGCGTACATCCCACCGTGGCCCTGGCGAGCGCTGGCGCCGGTCCTGCGCCACCTCCCGGACAGCATCCTGAAGAGGGCAACGTAGGACCGCGGTCCACAGCCGACCGCGCACGGCTCCGAAACTGTCGGTGCCTCATGAGACCGTCGATACCGGGGCCGCAGGCCAACGCCCGGCTCACCGAATTCCCATGCGGGCCAAGCTATCCACAGCCTGCTGATCGCTGCCCCGAAACTGTCGGTGCCATGCCGTAGGCTGGAAACCGAGGGCCGGAGGCCAACCGCAGGGCGTCCGAAAGTCAAGCGCCGCAAGCAATCCACAGCCAGCCGCGCACGCCCCCGAAACTGTCGGTGCCCCGTGCGACCATCGAAACCGGGGCCGCAGGCCAAACTCCTGCACCGAGCTCCCATGCTGTCCACAGGCCACCGCCGCTGCCCGAAACTGTCAGTGCCTCGTGAGACCATCGATATCGGGGCCGGAGGCCAAGCCTCAAGCAGCAGCCGACTCCAGCGGCGCCGCCTCGGCAGCCACCCGCCGCCCCCCAATGCACAGCCCCAACAACGCCCCCACCACGCAAACCCCAGCGGTAACGGCAAAAGTCTCGCTGTACTGCGTCAACAGCGCGTCGTTCACGGCGGCCCGGTACACCGCCATCTCCTGCTCGAACTGCGCCTCCGGCTTCCCGAACGGCAGTGGCGTGTTCAACGTGGCCGTCAGCGAGTGGAACCGGTGCAGCCCCAGCGCGGCGAGCGCCGCCACCCCCACCAGCATCCCCGTCATCCGAGCCACGACGACACCGGCCGACGCGACCCCGTGCTGCACCGCCGGCACCACGCGGAGTGCGGCCGACGACAGCGGAGCGATTACCAGCCCGAGCCCCAATCCGGTGATCACCAGATCGGTGTCGAGGCGGGGGAGGTCAACGAACCCGAGTGTGTGCGGCGACGACAACACGTCAACCGGCCACAGGGAGACCAGCCAGAAACCGATGGCGGCCAACAGCAGCCCACCGAACGCGGGCCACCGGTCCCCGAAGCGTCCGGCGAGCCAGCCGCCGACGAGCGCTCCGATCGGCAACGCCACCAGGAACCGCACCAGCAGGAGCACGCTCCCGTTGTCGTCCTTGCCGAGCAGCGTCTGGCCGAAGAGGTCCACGTTGACCAGCGTGACCATCAGCGCGGCGCCCGCAGCGAGGCTGGCGCCCAGCGCGGCGAGGAACGGCGCCAGCCGCACCCCTCTGGTGTCGATCAGCCGGGTCTTCGCCCGCATCTCCCACCCGAGGAACGCCACGAACGCCACCAGCGCACCGAGCAGCACCGGCACACCCCACGACGGCAGCACCTGAGTCTGGGGCTCCGGGTTGTACAGCCCGACGACCAGCAGACCCAGCACTACAGCGAGCAAGACGGCGCCGATGACGTCTACGCGTGGGTGATCACCCGATCGAACCCGGCGCGGCACGGTGAACTGCACAGCCACCATCGCCGCCACGGCCAGCGGCACGTTCACCCAGAACACGCCACGCCACCCGACCAGCGCCGCGAGTGCGATCCCGTACACCGGACCGAGCACGCTGCCCAGCTCCTGCGCCGCGCCGACCGCGCCGAGCACCGCGGATCGCCGGCGGGCCGCCCACAGGTCCGCGGCCAACGCCATGGTT
>Ga0272482_10000496_pt1 | contig 12250 bp, 28 predicted proteins | sample RVTome_8_FD_192427 | JGI IMG/M metagenome (GOLD analysis project Ga0272482, IMG submission 192427) | Soil microbial communities from uranium-contaminated site in the Upper Colorado River Basin, Wyoming, United States - RVT160D0 (version 2) ...
GGGCAACGGCCCGGGCCGTGACCGTCATCGCGGCCCGGGCCACCCCCACCTGAACCTTCTGCACGGGAGACATAAGTCATGACCAGCACGTTCGCACCGATCACCGAGAGAATCCCTCTCGCCCCGGACTTCCCTGGCACCGTTTACACCGCCGGGTGGACGCCGCGCCCGGACCAGCAGTCCCCGGACCTGCGCCCGCCGACCGATGAGTGGGCCATCGTCGCAAACCGGAAGGTCCACGAGGCCGACGACGCCGAGACGCAGGCGATCATCGACTTGGCCACGCCCGCCGTCGTCCTGGCCGACGTGATGCCACAGCCGCATGCGCGCCCGAAGCGGTACCGGGGCCGCCGCCGCGCCGCCGCGCCGCCGTGGCTGTCGGCCGTGCTGGCCTTCGCCGGCGGGCTCGTCGGTGGCGTCACCGTGCTGACGGCCGCCGTCATCCAGGCGGGGGCCCTGCGATGAGCCGGGGAACCCTGACGCACATCTCCACCATCGCGCTGATCGTCACGCTGTGGGCGGCGAGCTACGCCAACCAGGCAGGGACGCAGATCCTGGCGTCGCTCGGCATGGGCCTCGGAGCGGTCATCACCGTCCGGTCGGCTGTCGCGGCGGCCCGGGCCAGCGAGCGGCGGACGACGCGTGTCGGTGGCGGTGAGGACCGATGAGCCGCCTGTCCAAGATGGTCGGCGCCAACGCCGCGTTCGTCACCGCGTTGCTGCTGTTCAACGTGTCCCTGGTCACCGAGTCGTTGCCGATGTGGGTCACGGCCGCCGTCGGCGTGTGGGTGTGCGTGGGTATCGCCGTGCAGCTGATCGTGTCGGCCACTCGCCCTGAGCGGGTCAGCCCGCCGGTGATGTTCGACGCGTCGCCGCCGCTCACCCGGAAGCAGGAAGCCAGGTTCCTCACCCAGCTGGAGCGGGACGCACGCCGGGGCGGTGTCCGATGACCGCCGAGAGCAGCTCCCCGTCCCGGCGAGCACTGCCCGAGCGCTTCCGTGCCGCCCGCAACCTTCACGAGGGTTTCCAAATCCACGCCGAGTGCCCCGAGCACTGGGAGGAAGGTCACTGGCTGACCATCACGCACGCGCTGCACATCCTGTCGCCGCTGAAGGTGTCGTCGTTCACGCTCGACGCCCCAGAGTGCCTGCCCGAGCTGAGCAAGTACGGCGACGTGGCAGACGCTCGGCTCTTGTCCCGCCGTCCGGCGGTGACGTCATGAACGCCGCCGCGCAGCACGCCACCAAGCCGTGGCGGGTGTTCCGCCAGGAGCCCAACCGTCCCGACGCCGAGGTGTCCGCGCACCGCTGGGAGTGGCTGGCGGACCTGTGCGCCTGCCGCCGTACGGCCGCGCACTGCACCGCGACCGGCGGCTTCTACACCGTGCGGAGGGCCGACGCGTGAGCGACCTGTCCAAGCCCGAGGACTGGCGCATGCCGGTGCCGATGAGGCTCGTCGACATCTCCGAGCAGGCCCGGCTGACCTACGGCGCCGACAAGGCGCAGGCGATGTACCCCGCCCTCCCCGACCATGACTGGCGCTTCGAGGCTGTTCTGCCCAGTGGCGCAACGGTGACCTTCGGTCGCCACTGCACCGCTGAGCGGATGGCTGCGTTCCTGAAGGGCAATGGCGTCGCCGTCGGTGAGGTCCGATGAAGACCGTCGTTTTCCCGCCGACCAGCGGCATCGGCCACACCGCGTACGTCAGCGTCATCACCCGGCCGCTCACTGAGCAGGAGGCGTACGGGATCGCCGTGCAGCTCGCCGATGACGGCCTGCACGTCATGCCCGCGCTCGACACCCGGCGGCACGTGCTCCACCTGTGGCCCGTGGACCGGACGCTCACGACCGGCGAAGAGGTCACCGTACTGCGGGCGTTCGTCGCCAAGACCGACTGCCGGATCAACTACCACCGGGCGGTGGGGTCATGAGGCGGATTTTCCCTGGCTGGCGAGAGGTCGGCCGCGCGATGAGGTGGGCCCGGCAGCAGGACGGCGTCACCTTCGACCGCACCACGATGCGCAACGTCTGGCACTTCGACCTGCCGCCGTCGATTCACGTCGACCACCGGTGGCGTGGGGGCGACGGCCGCGAGGTGCTGGTCAGCCACAGCAGCATCCTCAAGTCGGTCGACGTGTCGGTCGGCGACGGCCGCAACGGGTGGGACAGCACCTACAACGACGACGCCGCCCAGGTTCTGCGCGTACTGGTAGCGCTCGACCTCATCCCGGCCGAGTTGGCGGAGGCACCCAAGGTGGAGGCGGCGCGGTCGCGCTGTCGGCACTGCGGCCGCACCTCGCACGGCTTCGCCTGTGCCGCGCTGCTGGCCGACGGTGGTGCGCCGTGATGAGCCTGACCGAGGCGCTCGCCCCCGGCGTCCACAACCTCACCGCCGAGGAGTACCACGCCCGACCCGAGCTGTCCTCGACCGGCGCCCGCAAGCTGATGCCGCCGTCATGCCCGGCGCTGTTCCAGCACGACCGGAAGCACCCCGGGCCGACCCGCAAGGTCTGGGAGATCGGCTCAGCCGCCCACAAGGTCGTCCTCGGCGTCGGCCCCAAGCTGGTGCTCGTCGACCGGCCCCGCTGGGACACGAACGAGGTCAAGGTTCAACTCGCCGAGATCCGTGCCGCCGGCGGCGTCCCACTGAAGCAGCCCGAGCACGACCAGGTCCACGCCATGGCCAAGGCGCTGCGGGACCACCCGTTCGCCGGCCGGCTGTTCGAGCCCGGCACCGGCGAGGCCGAGCAGACCCTGATCTGGCAGGACAAGGAGACCGGCGTCTGGTGCCGGGCCCTGCTCGACTGGCTGCGCCACCCGCTGCCCGGACACCGTCTGGTCGTGCCGGACTACAAGTCCTGCGCCAGCGCCGAGCCCGGCAAGTTCGCCCGCGCGATGGGTGACCACGGCTACCACATCCAGCTGGCCTGGTACCTGGCCGGCGTGCGGGCCCTCGACCTCGGCGACGAGCACGCCGTCGGCCTGCTGGTCGCACAGGAGAAGACCCCGCCGTACCTGGCCACAGTGATCCAGCCAGACCCGACCGCGATACGGATGGGCGAGATCCGGATGCGGGAGGCGCTGCGGCTGTTCGCCGAGTGCACCGCCGCCGGCCGCTGGCCCGGCTACGCCGATGACGTCGTCCTCGCGGAGCTACCGCCGTGGGAGACCCGCGAACTGAATGGAGCAATCTGGTGACCAGCAACGCCATCGAGCGGGCCGTGCCCGCTCCGACCCACCTCGGCCAGGCCACCGCGATCGAGCAGTCCCGCGCCGCCGCTGAGGTCGCCGCGGCCGTGCACGTCGCCCAGCAGAACCCGCGGGACATGCAGAAGGCCCTCGCCGAGATGCGGGAGTCCTGCCGGCAGCCGCGTCTCGCTGAGCGGGCGTTCTTCCGCTACAACCGCGGCGGCGGCAACGTCACCGGCGCCACCGTCCACCTCGCCCGGGAGCTGGCCCGCTGCTTCGGCAACGTGCAGTACGGCATCTCGGAGCTGCGGCGCGACGACGCGGGCGGGTACTCGGAGATGCAGGCATACGCCTGGGACGTCGAGCGAAACACCCGGTCGGCGCAGATCTTCGTGGTGCCGCACGTCCGCGACACCAAGCAGGGCCCGAAGGCGCTGACGGACCTGCGCGACGTGTACGAAAACAACGCCAACATGGGCTCCCGCCGGCTGCGCGCCGCGATCTGGGCGATCCTGCCGCCCTGGTTCGTCGACGAGGCCGAGGAGATCTGCAACCAGACGCTGGCCGACGGTGGTGGGGTGCCGCTGCCGAAGCGGATCGCGGACTGGATCGCGGCCTTTGGCCGGCAGGGCGTGTCTGCTCTCCAGCTGGAGCAGAAGCTGGGCCGGCCGTCCCGGGCCTGGACCGAGCACGACGTGGCGCAGCTGTCGGTTGTTGCCAAGTCCGTGGCCCGCGGCGAGTCGCGTATCGAGGACGAGTTCCCGCCGGAGCGAGTCACAGCCGACGAGATCACCGGCGGGCAGTCCGCGCCGCCGCCGCCGCCGCCGGCTGAGGGCGACTGGCCGGAGACCGCGCAGGTGCCGGCCGGTGAGCCGGCGTGACCGCCGTGCAGCCGCCTGCCGTCCGGCAGTGGACGGTGACGATTCCCGCCCCGGCGGCGTGGCTGTCCGCGAACCAGCGGCACAAGCGCCGCCCCGACGTGATCATCCGGGCCTGGCGTGACGCCGGACTGGTCCACGCCCGCCGGGTCCACCTGCCGAAGCTGCAGCGGGCGCACGTCCTCGCCCACCTGTGTTTCCCCACCAAGGTCCGCCGCGACGTCCACAACTACTACCCGACGATCAAGCCGATGGTCGATGGGCTCGTCGACTACGGCCTGCTCCCGGACGACTCGGACGACTACCTGACGGGCCCGGATCTGCGTCCAGGTCCGGTGTGCCGGGTCGGCTTCGGCGAGGTCGTCCTGACCGTCACCGACCTGGGAGGCGAGAGCCGTGGCTGAGCCAACCGTCCGCGTGACCGAGTACACCGTCAGCGTCCTGCCCGAGGACGACATCAACGCCAGTGCGTACGCGGTCACCGTCGCCTACCGGGGCCGGGGCCTGTGGGCCGTCCTTCTCCGCTCGTTCTGCCTCGGCCGCGACGGCGAATGGGACTTCGAGATGCTGCCGTCGTCGCGCGAGGACGAGTGGCTCGCTGAGCACCGGTTCACCAGGGAGGAGGCGCTGGAGCTGGCCAAGGCGGAGGCGCCGCACATCAGCGTGAACGGTCGGACCGCCGCCGAGCTGCTGACCGTCACCTACCTGGGCGGTGAGAGCCGTGGCTGACGTGCTGCTGTCGCTGCTCTTGGTGGTCGCGACCTTGACCGCAGTCGCTGCGGTCCTGTGGTTGATGGCGCGCTTCGTCGGCCTGGGCCGCTGCCTTGATTGCCGTCGTGGCTGCCCGCCGTGGTCCGTCTACTGCTGGCGGCATGACCCGTTTGGAGAGGTGGACTGATGAGCTTCCTTCACCGCTGGATCGCCGCGCCCGTCGACCGCCCGGCTGGCATCCAGGTCGTCCACACCGTCGAGCCGCCTGCCAGCACGGAGGCCCGCATCGCCGAACTCGACCGGCGGATGGGGCCTGATCACGGCCACACCGGCGCTGATGCGCACGGAGGAGCAGTGGGAGACGTTGGACCGGATGATCGACCTACGGCAGAGGATCCGCCCGGCCCCGCCGCTGCCGGAGGACGCGTCATGAGCGCCGAGTTCGGCAACGAGCTGGCCGGTGACGCGCTGAACGCCTTCATGGCCTGGTGTCAGGCGAACCCGTCGCTCAACTTCGTCCAGGCGAAGGTGGGCTACTTCGACCGGCTGCTGGTCGACGCGAACCTTGCTCGCGCCGAGTTGACGTCCGCCCGCACCGAGCTGGAGCGCCTGCGCGGGCAGCTGGCCGACGTGCGGGCCGCCGCCAAAGAGCAGGTCCGGGCCGCACGCGAGGCCGCCGCCACCCCGACGATCAAGGAGGAGAGCATGCCCGCAACCTTCGACGACGGTGCCGCCGTCGACCCGATGATTACCGCCGCCGCCGAGGCGATCGAGGAGGCCATGGTCCCGCGCATCGGCCGGGACCTCGGCACCATCCACCGTGACCCGATCGTGGCCGCCTGCGTGTCCGCCGCGCTGCGGGTTATGGCTGACGAGATCGAGGTCGAGCCGTCGTTCCCGATGACCGCTGGTCTCGCGGCCGAGGCGATCCGCGAGCGCGCGGACCGGATCGGCGGCTCCGATGGCTGACGTGAGCGAGCTCACCCACAACCGGGTCCGGCCCTACGACCAGCGCCACGTCCACCTGCGCCTCACGATCGCGCCCAAGCTGTTCTACGTCACCGCCTGCGGCCAGCGCGTGCCGAAGGAAAACGCGGTGCTGACGGCCGCTGCGGTCGACTGCGAGCACCACGGCTGTAAGGCGGTGGACCGTGGATAGCGGCGACCTGCTCGCTGAGCAGCCCATGCCTACCCCGAACGCCTCGTTGTCCGTGCAGGAGATGGTCCTCGCCGACATCCGGGCCCGGATGCAGGTCGGCCTTGAGCGGTACGGCGTGCTGCTGCAGCCGAACAACGGTCGCGACGCGCTCAGGGACGCCTACGAGGAGGCGATCGACCTGGCCATGTATCTGCGGCAGGCCATCGCCGAGCGGGACGCCAAGGCGGTGGATCGTGGCTGACCGTCACCCGCTCGGCCGGTCCTGCCGCAAAGCCCTGCCGCTGGTGATCCTGCTGATGCCGTACGCGCTGGTCCGGCACGGCATCGCCTGCTGGGCGCAACGCCGGGCAGGTGGTCGCCGTGGGTAGCGCGCTGAGCGGCGGCGGCAGGCCCACTCCGTACGCCGAGCTGGCGGGCGTCATCGGCTCGCTGCCGTTGCTGCTCCGGGAGGCGCGCCGCCAGCGGCAGCTCTCCCAGCGTGCTGCCGCACGCCAGCTCGGGTGCTCGCCGTCGACGTTGGCGCGGATGGAGAGCGGCGAGGACTGCGCGCTGTCGAACGCCGTCGCGGTCCTGCGCTGGCTCGACCAGGATCCGGGCGCACCTGCCCACGGCGCGGGGCGGTGATCTGACGTGGGCGACGCCGTCGTCACCCGCCTCGACCGGCCCTACGGCCAGCAACCAGAAACCCGGGCCGCCGCCACCCGCTACCTCGAGCGGACCGGGAACGCCGACCTGCTCGCCGCCCTCGGCCTGATCGACGACGAGCAGCCGACGCGCCCCGCCTGCCCGACGTGCGGCCAGCCGCTGGGCAAGGGCAAGCACGGCGGGTACCGGCCGTGCCAGCGCAGGACATGCCAGGGAGGTATCCGGTGAGCCGGCCACGATTGCTCGACCTGTTCTGCGGTGAGGGCGGCGCCGCGGCCGGCTACGTCGCCGCGGGTTTCGAGGTCCACGGCGTCGACCTGGTCCACCCCGACCCCGAGGAGCAGACCAAGCGCGCGCCTGCGATGCGCCGCCGGTACCTCGCATCCGGCGCGACCTCGTTCACCGCCGCCGACGCCACCACCTACCCGCTCGCCGACTTCGACGCCGTGCACGGCTCCCCGCCGTGCAAGGACCACACCGACCTCGCCGCCCTGGCCGGCGGTGATGGCACCGGTTGGATGCTGCCCCACACCATTGGCCGGATAAGGGAATCCGGGCTCCCGTTCGTCGTCGAGAACGTCGACAGTCCCAGCACCAGGAAGCACATGGACGGCGCGGCGATGCTGTGCGGCTCCATGTTCGGGCTCGGCGCGCAGGGTCCGGGCTTCCGTCGCCGCGGGGTCGTTACCCGCGTCCCCGCGTGGCTAACCCTCAAGCGGCACCGCCTGTTCGTGACGTCGTTCCCGCTGATGGTGCCGCCGTGCACCTGCTCGGGACGGCCGATCGGTGGTGTCTACGGCACCGGTGGCGGCGGGCAGATGACCCGCGGCTACAAGTTCGGTGCGGCCGAGTCACGCGAGGCCATGGGCGTGCCGTGGGCGTCCCGTGACGGCGTGAGCCAGGCCATCCCGCCGGCCTATACCTGCTTCCTCGGCGGGCACCTCCGGGCGCAACTGCATGTCGCTGGGGGTGCCCGGTGATCGAGCCAACCGACGAGATGCGGCAGGCATTCCGCGAGGCAGCCGAGGGCCTGTGCACGTGCGCCGTGTGCCTCAACCACCGCCTGGCCGCCGTGCTCGCGATCGTCGAGCGGGAGCACGTCATCCTGCCGCGCGGGGCACAGCCGCTCTGCTGCGGCGACCACCCCGAGGCCGTGATCCGGTGGGGCGAGTGCCCCGTCTGCGTCGCCGAGACGCCGCCCGAGGAGCGGACGTGAAGCCCCCGAAGTCGCAGGTCAAGCCGCACCTGTTCGTGCCCGACCCCGACGTCCCCGCCGACCAGAACGGGCGGCAGGTGTGCCGGTGCGGGCTGCTCGGTGAGGCCGGGGACACCCGCCACACCATGCCCGTCGTCCCGCTGGACGTGCACCAGCTGCGGGCCGGCGAAAGCGCGGGTGCCGAGTGAGCGCCGCCGTGCGGCCGCCGATCGTCTACTTCGGCGGCAAGCAGACCCTCGCCCCACGCATCGCCGAGCTGCTCCCCGGCCACCTGCACTACGTCGAGCCCTACTGCGGTTCGCTGGCCGTGCTGCTCGCGAAGCGGCCCAGTCGGATGGAGACCGTCAACGACATCAACTCCGAGCTGGTGACGTTCTGGCGGGTGCTGCGCGAGCGGCCCGCCGACCTCGAGGTCGTCTGCGCCGCCACCCCGCACTCCCGCGCCGAATACGAAGCCGTCCTCACCGACGGACCGGTCGGCGACGACCTCGAGGTGGCCCGCCGCGTCTGGGTGCTGCTGTCGCAGGGCCGCGGCGCCACGCTGGGCCGGACCACGGGCTGGCGGTACTACGTCGGCGGGCCCGGCTCGAAGTTGTCCATGCCCGGCTACCTCGAGGCGTACCGGCGCCGCATCGGTCCGTGCGCGGACCGGATCGCCCAGGTCTCGCTCGAGTGCCGGCCCGCCCTCGAGGTGGTCACCGAGTACGGCCGCGATCCTCAGACGCTGCTGTACGTCGATCCGCCGTACCTCGGCACCACCCGGAACGCGACAGCCCGGTACGGCCACGAAATGCGCACCGAGGCGGAACACCGCGAGCTGGCCGCCGCCCTACGCACCGCTGCCGCCGCGGTGGTGCTGTCCGGCTACCGCAGCGCGCTCTACGACGAGCTGTACGCCGGCTGGTACCGCGTCGAGATGGCCGCCCGGACCACGCAGGGCGGCGACAGCGACCGCGTCGAAGTCCTGTGGTCCAACCGCCCGCTCGGTGACGCACCCGCACTGTTCGCGCTCCCGGGCGAGAGGGGAGGCGCCTGACACGGCCGATGTCACCACCCCGATAGCGGCCGGGCCGCAATTCCGGGCGCATTCCGTGACCGCAGGAATAGCGCACAGCTATTTGCGAATGAGCACGAGGTAAAGCAGTGATCAATGCGACAGGGCATTCCGGCGTGGCGATCGTTTTCGGACGCTGCGGAATGGGAGAATTGGGTGCCCGGGAAACGGCGCTTGCGACGCCAGATCCCGGGACTAAGGCACGTCCCGGTTCGCTCAGAACGAACGGAAGGAGCCGTGTGCACATGATGCCATGGCCTGGCCCTCTGTGGTCACCCTGCGACCGCGTGTCGCTTTTCACTGTCTCAGCGGGCGGTGCGTAGTGGCCCGCATCCGCTCGATCAAGCCGGAATTCTGGAAGTCCGAGGCTGTGACCTGCCACGACTTCTTCACCCGGCTCGTCTTCATCGGCCTGTGGACGTACGTCGACGACAACGGCGTGGGCCTCGATCACTGGCGCCTCATCGCCGCCGAGCTGTTCCCCCTCGAAGAGGACTTCGCGAGGGTCTCGCGAGAGGTTCGCGAGAGTCTCGCGAGGCTTGCGGACACCGGCCGCATCGTTCGCTACACCGTCGACGGTAAGTCGTACTTCGCTGTGAGTAACTGGTCGGAGCACCAGCGCATCGACCGGCCCGGCAAGGCGCGCTACCCGGAGCCCGACGACCCCCGCTCCACCCCCACACCCCCGGCTGCCAGGGCAAACGCCGAATCCAGCCCCGCCGAGGCGAAGTCATTCGCGACACCCTCGCGAGACTCTCGCGAGACTCCAGCGACTGGAGAAGGGGAGAAGGGGAACAGGGGAGAAGGGGAGAAGGTCAACTACCCGGCGCTCGCTGCGCTCGACGCCGAGGCGCCGGCGGCCGAACCGATCACCGGAGAAGTCATCCAACCCGCCCTCGGTGAGCTGTTCGTCGTGACCGGACCCGCCGGCACCGACCTCGCCCCCGCCGAGCACACCAACGCCGGACAGCTCACCCGGCAATGGATCGACTTCTGCAACGCCAAAGGCGTCAAGCTCACCAACACAGCGATAAAGCGCTACGGCAAGCACATCAAGGACGCGCTCAATCAGCAATTCAGCGCCGAGCACATCAAGCACGCACTCGCAGGAATGCTCAATGACCGCGTTGCCAGCCGACCCGCGCTATTGGACAACTACCTCATCCGCGTCCAGCAAGGCCCGGAAATGCCACCCGAGCGACTCAGCCGCCATCAGGCCGACGCCGAACGCCGATCACCCGAAGGCGTCACCGCCGCCGCACGCCTCTACGACACCCTTACGAGGCCCGCATGACCCCCGAAGAGATCCGCGAACTGGTCGACGTCTGCGCCGCCGGACTGCGACAGGCCGCCGACCCCCGCGACGAGATGATCTGGACCGCCACCCTCGGCGACATCGACTTCGGCCTCGCCCGACAGGCCGTCGTCGAGTGGCTCCGCACCTCGCCGTACTGGCCCCGGCCCGCCGACCTGCGCGAGCGGGCCCGGCTCATCGCCGCCCAGCAGGACCGCGAACGCGCCAAGCGCAAGCAGCTCGCCGGGCGCACCGAGGCCCTCGAATCCTCGATTCGCACCCACAGCGCCCAGCAGCGCACCGGAGCGAACATGGTCCGCCACGTCCTCGGCCGGCTCAAGGACGCCGGGTCCGACCCCGAGAACGGCAAGCTCCTCGGCGCCGAGCGGGCCGCCGACGTGGCCGAGGAAGCCGTAGCCGAATGGCTCGACCGCACGAGGGAGGCGTCCTGATGCCGATCCGTCCCGAGAACCGCCTGCGCTACCCGGCCGACTGGCCGGTGATCTCCTGGGTCATCCGGTGGGTCCGCGCCCTCGGCCGCTGCGAATGCCGAGGCGAATGCGGCTACGACCTGGTCAACCACCTGCCGCACCTCGATCCGCTCGGCCGGTGCGGCGCCGAGAACGGCCAGCCCAACCCGATCACCGGCTCGACCGTGGTCCTCACCGTCGCCCACCTCGACCACACGCCGGAGAACTGCCACCCGGCCAACCTGCGGGCCCTATGTCAGGGCTGTCACCTGCGCTATGACCGGCACCACCACGCCGAGACCGCCCGTGCAACCCGCGCCCGCCGACTGGTCGCGGCCGGCGTTCTGCCGCTGGAGGCGTCGTGACCGACCTGAGCCGCTCGCCCGACGACATCGCCCGCATCGCCGTCGAACTCGCCACCCGCGTCCGCGACAACGACGCCGAACGCAACGGCATCTGGCTCGCCGCCGTCCTGCCCGAACCCGGCGACTGGTTCCGGCTCTGCTTCGTCCTCGCCGCCGCCATCCCCGACGACCGGCCATGGGCCCACCTCACCGCCTGGACCCGCACCACCGACCGGAGGACCGCATGATCGCCGACCACCCGCACAGCGACCCCGGCGACGGCCGCACCGAGTGCGACACCTGCGGCAAGTGGGTCTTCCTGGTCATCCACTCCTGCAAGCGCGTCCCGGTCACCGAGGCCGCATGGGCCCGCCGGCAGGCCAGGCAGCCCGGCGCCCGACCTGCCGACCCGGAGGTGCCTGCATGAGCCGCAACGTGCCCAACCAGGACACCCTCACCGCCCGCGGCCTGCCCAGCGTCATCCGGCACCCCGACATCGGCTGCCGCGACGCCGACCCCGAGGTGTTCTTCCCGCCGTCCGGCGGCTCACCCGCCGCAGCCCAGGCCTACTGCCGGCGATGCCCGCACCGGGCCGAGTGCCTGCGGTTCGCCCTCGACACCGACCAGCGCGTGGGCGTATGGGGTGGATTGACCGCCACCCAGCGCCACCACCTGCGCAAGGACCTGGAGATCGCCGCATGAGCACCGACGAGCCAGCCACGCCGCTGACCCAACGCGAGCGCGTCGACTTCCTCGAACAGCAACTGCTCACCACCGAAGCCTCGCGGCGCGAAGCCGTAGCCGCCGGCGACCGGAAGCTGCACAGCGACCTCGCCAACGCGAACCGAAACACGATCGGCGCGGCCGAGGTGCACGACCTCCGCTCGCTCGTGACCCGCTGGATGCTCCGGCTCGCCGTCGAAGACCTGGCCCTGATCCCCCGGGAGGACGCGTGACCACCACGACCGCTCAGTGCGTCTGCTGCGGGAAGCCGGTGCCCGGCACCGAGTACGCGTGCAGCGTCTGCGGCGTCACCAAGCCGACTGCGCAGCTGCGCACCATCGCCGACATGACCCCGGCCGCCCGCGACGTCGCCCACGGTCAGGCCCGGCGCGGTGGAGGCGGGGCCAGCGGCAAGCCCGGCTCACAGGTGCCGCTCGACCTCGGTGCCACGTCGAAGCTCGACGCGGTGCAGAACGAGCTGAGCACGTGGGTGCGGCACATCGCAGACGAGCGAGGCGTACACGTGCCGTCCGTAAAGGGGTCTGACGTGATCGTGGAGGCCGCAGAAT